>LUMC01000142.1_pt1 | contig 34664 bp, 38 predicted proteins | sample 729671 | NCBI WGS metagenome assembly LUMC01 (sample SAMN03860273, study PRJNA289734) | marine metagenome | biome: seawater column; feature: ocean; material: water; isolation source: Red Sea water column Station 91 - depth 10m | place: Saudi Arabia: Red Sea | collected 2011-10-15 | depth 10 m | reverse complement strand
GAATTTGGAGATATTTTCCCAATTCAGCAAGATTTAGATGATAATTACTTAGTTCCAGGATTAAGACTTTTTAGCAAAGATAGATCTTTAGCACTTTCTGCATGGTTCAGTTGTTTAGAACCTATTAAATTAGTCATCAATAAGAACCAACTCATACTTGAAGCTTCAGAAGACGATAAGTGGCTGGTAACTGATTTACCAGAAAAAGATGCAAACATTTTGAATACAAAGTTTTTAGAGAATAAAAAAAATTCTTTTGGTTATCAATTTATTTCCATACAGTCAACGCCGTATATCGAAAAATTTGCAGGATTCTGGATCTTAAGAGATATTGAATTAATTTCATAAATTCAGTTTAGGAGCAGGAACTATTCCTTACAAAGAAATATATTTCTCAAAAGATGAAATTTATATTCAAAACAAAAAATTTGAGTATTATTCATCACCTATTCTTAGTCAAAATAATTTCAAACATGCATACTTCACGAAGTCTTGCTCTGAGAAATTTCTTCAATTATTAGGGAATCACTTTAATGAAAATTCCATAAATTGTGTTTCCAATCAAATTCACAGTAATGTGATAGTGTTTGGATCTCATTCGCAAAAAGGAACTAAGACTGATGCAGATGGTCTTGTTGGCAATAAATGCAGTCAAAACTTATGGGTTTACACAGCTGATTGTATGCCAATATTTTTTGCAGATAAAAGGACAAGAAATGTAGCAACCTTGCATTGTGGAAGAAAAGGTTTAGAAAAAAAAATAATAAAAAATCTGGTAAAAATTTTCGATACTTTTGGGACATCTAGAGATGACTTACTTGTTGCAATAGGACCAGCGATTTCTAAGGAACATTATCTAGTTGATAAAATGACACTCAAAGAATTTTATAGAAAGGCCGAAAACAAAAACATAACTGTCAAATTGACTAAAACTAAAAAAGATCTTTGTTTTAGTGATTCAAATCACTTCAGAGAGCAAAACTTAAATCAACTTGATCTAAAAAGATCTGCCTATAGACAACTTTTAAATGAGAACATCCCTCATACAAATATAGACATCTCAAATTTATGCACATACAAATTCAATAATGAATTTTATTCCTGGAGAAGGAGCAAAACAATCTCGAGACAATGGAATCTTATTTGCTCATAAAGATAATTAACTTGGACAAATTTCACTACTTAAGTTATTGGCGACCAATAATTCCGTCATCTCCTTAGTACCTTTAATATTAAAAACTTTGGCTAACAAAACATTCTCTTTGAAACCAAAAGGCTTTATTTTCACTTTGCTCCCCCTTGGGAATTCACTCTTAAGTAGATTAGTTGCTTCAATCTCATCATTTTCATTTACATCTACACAAAATAATCCAATAGTTAAATTTCTATTTTGATCCCCCACCAAAATAGTATTTGAACTTTTAATTTGAAGAATTTCAAAAAATTAGTCTTCACAATTAACATATCCAACCATTTGAGCATTACTTTTACCAGGAGGAACCATTGGATAACAATTTTCACCTCTTCTGACAAGGATATTAATCAAGGCAGGGCCGTCATGATCAAGCGCATTTTTTAATTCATTCTGTAATTGTTTTCTATCAGAAATTAAGTATCCTTTAACTCCAAAAGACTCAGCAAGTTTTACAAAATCAGGTTCACCACAACTCATATCAGATGAGGAATATCTTTCATCATAGAAACTTTCCTGCCATTGTCTTACCATCCCTTGCCAGCGATTATTGATAATAATCAATTTCACCTTTAGACCATATTGAGATAAGGTTCCTAATTCTTGAATATTCATTAAGACACTTGCATCTCCTGCAATACAAATTACATCTGAATTAGGTAAGGCTGCTTTTACTCCAATTGCCGCTGGCAATCCAAAACCCATAGTTCCTAAGCCTGCACTACTAATCCATTTTCTTGGAGAATTCCTAAGATATTGAGCAGCCCACATCTGATGTTGTCCTACATCTGTAGTTATATAAGCTTCTGGTGAAAGTTCCCTCACTTTTAAAAGAACTTCCTGAGGATAAATTTCTCCTTCTTTAGGCGGGTCATATAAAGGGTGTTTATTTTTCCAAAAATCAATTTTTTCTAACCAGTTTTTCGTCTGACAAGTAAATTTGTTTTTTAGAGATTGTTCATTAATTTTCAGAACAGCTTTTGAAACATCAGCAACAATTGCAACATCTACACGTCTATTTTTATTAACTTCTGCTGGGTCGATATCTATATGAATTACCTTTGCATTAGGTGCAAAAGTATCTAATTTTCCTGTCACCCTATCATCGAATCTAGCTCCAATAGCAATTAAAAGATCGCATTCTGTAACAGCAAAATTTGCATAAGCAGTTCCATGCATTCCTAACATCCCTACTGATAAATTGTCTTTTTCATCAAAAGCACCCTTCCCCATTAAGGTTGTGGTAACTGGTATTTGATAATTCTTTGCCAAAGTTTTTATTTCATCATGAGCTCCTGAAGATATTGCCCCACCTCCTACGTATAGAAGAGGTCTTTCAGAATCTTCTATTAATTTAATTGCTTTATTGATATCGCAATCATTAATTTCTCCATTCCTTTTAAATCCTTTAGGAATAATCTCACCAGGCAAAACTCTTTGGTAATTAAAGAACTCCTGACCTACATCTTTGGGTATATCAATTAAAACAGGGCCAGGCCTTCCAGATGAGGCTATAAAAAAAGCTTCAGAAACTACTTTCGCGATATCTGAAGGATCCCTTATTACCCATGAATGTTTCACTATTGGAAGAGTTATGCCAAAAATATCAGTTTCTTGAAAAGCGTCTGTCCCTATAGCAGGTCTTGGGACTTGACCTGTAACTACAACTAGGGGGACTGAATCCATTTGCGCAGTGGCAATTCCAGTTACCAAATTTGTTGCACCTGGGCCTGAGGTTCCAAAACATACTCCTACTTCACCAGTAGATCTTGCATATCCATCAGCCGCATGTGAACCACCTTGTTCATGCCTAACCATATAGTGCTTTAACCAACCATCTTGTTCTGCCTTATGAACAGCGTCATATATTGGTAGTATGGCTCCCCCAGGATATCCAAATATAACTTTTACTCCATGAATTTTTAAAGAATCCATTAGTGCATCTGCACCAGTTATCCAAACTGGATTTTCATGTTTTGAACTACCCTTTGAAAAGGATCTCGAAGTAAGGGTCACTAAAGAAATTCAATATTTACTATAAATATTAAACTTAATTAAATACTTTTGCCTCATTTAGAAATGTAATGTCAGAAATGTATTCAAAAAAATTATAAAATTTTCAAATAAATATCAATTTTTCTTTATAAGATGCCTAATTTATGTAGAGGTCCAGAGCCTGAAATAAGTTCAATAAAAAGCACAAGAAAAATAATCATTGCAACCCTTCCGTTCCACACCTCTGAACTATTATTCCAACCCCATTGCCACTTCTCTTGAGGATAAAGTTTAACTTTTTCAGGTAACTGAGAAGCCTCCTCTATATTAATTAGAGGTCCTTCCAAGCAGGAAATCACTAGATCACTAAGACCTTCAATAAAAGTAGGATGAGTATTTAGAGCCTTAACTCTCCGAAAGTTTTTAATACCAGCCTTTTCAGCAATTTCTTTATATTCAATATCAATTTCTTGCAATGTTTCGATATGCTCTCCAACGAAACTTATAGGGACCACAATCAGATCATTAACATTTGACCTTCCAAGATCAGCTAACACTTCTTCTGTATAAGGCTTCAACCATTCAACAGGACCAACTCTACTTTGATAAGAAAGTGTATGAGGGTTACTATGACCTAAACATTTTTCCAGCTCATTTATAATTAATAAAGAACAATCTTCAATTTGTTGTTTGTAAGGGTCTCCAGCTTCCTCTACGTAACTCTTAGGAACTCCATGAGCAGTGAAAAATATATGGGCTTTTGAAGGTGATTCACAAAGTGAAATTTGTTCAGAAATTAATTCGACCATAGACTTTAAATAACCTGATTGACTGAACCAACTCCTTACACATCTCATTGGAACCTTCTTAAATTCATCATCAGAATCTCGCAATTTTTTTAATTCCCTAAAGCTCGAACCACTAGTACTTATCGAAAAATGTGGATACAAGGGTATTACAACAACTTGATCTATGCCATCTGCTTTCATATCAGCAATTGCTGATTCGGTAAAAGGATGCCAATACCTCATAGCGATGTAGGTAGTGGCATTAAACCCCTTGTCCCTTAATTTAGATTGTAATTCTCTTGCTTGTTGTTCAGTTATCCTTCTGATAGGTGAACCTCCACCTATAGAAAGGTAGGCCTGTTGTGAAGTAGTACTCCTAAGCGTGCTAATTAACCAAGCCAGGGGTTTTTGAAAAACAGGGAAAGGCGTCCTGATAATTTCTGGATCAGAAAAAAGATTATATAAGAATGGGCCTACATCATTAATGCGTTCAGGCCCTCCTAAATTCATTAGTAAGACGCCTATTTTATCCATTTAAAATTTATGGAGATTGAAAATCAACATTAAAAACGTCATTATATGGTCAATTATATAAGTAAATGAACGTAATTCAGGAAATTAATAATGTCAATGATAAATTTGCTACTCAAGGCAGCAAGCTTAAAATTGAGAAAAGAGGAGAGAAATTAAATATTCGTGGTTCACTACCCTCCAAAGAAGATAACAATAACTTTAAAATTCAAAGAATATCTCTTGGTTTAAAGGCTGATATTTCTGGATTAGAGGAGGCCAAAAAAAAATTACAATTAATCAATTTGCAATTGGAATTGAATCAATTTGATTGGATTAATTGGATAGGCAAACCTTATAAAAAGGAAATAAAAGATGGTTTTGAATTCCCAAAAAGATTAAATCAATTTGAGGAATTTTTTTTTAAAGAAAATAAAAGTGATTTTCGAACCAGCACTAGAAAAACTACTTGGAGAAGTTCTTACAAACCATATATGAAAAGAATCCTAAATATTTACAATGACTATGAGAATGAAGCTTTAGAAAAAATATTTCAAAAAACACTTGAAAGTTATAAGGAAGGTACCAGAAGTAGGAAACAATGCGCTACTTCTTTAAGTGTTTTGGCTAAGTTTTTGGACATTAAACTACCAGAAGATTGGAAATTAAATTCTAGAGGATATGGTCTGAACAAAGCAGGATTTAGGGATCTACCTAAAGATGAATTAATAGAGAAACTGTGGGAGACGATACCAAACAAGTCTTGGAAATTTGTTTTTGGTCTGATGGCTACATATGGATTAAGGAATCATGAAGTATTTTTTTGTGATTTAAGTTCTCTTACTAATTTTGGGGACAAAATTATTAGAGTTTTACCTACGACTAAAACTGGGGAACATCAAGTTTGGCCATTTCATCCTGAATGGGTGGAAAAGTTCGAATTATCAAAACTTGGTGAAAATCCAGAACTTCTACCAAATATTAATAGAGACCTTAAAATTACAACCTTACAGAATATTGGAAAAAAAATTACAGATCAGTTTAAGCGTTACTCTTTACAAATAAAACCTTATGATCTAAGGCATGCTTGGGCAGTTAGAACAATTTTTTATGATTTACCTGATACTGTGGCTGCCAGAATGATGGGACATTCGGTTAGTTTACATACTCAAACTTATCACCACTGGATTACTAAAAGAGATCAACAACAGGCAGTAAATAATGCACTTTTAAAAGTTAAAAGAGTTAAAAATATTTAAAGATTTATAATAATTAAATAAAAATAAGGGTCATATGCAAGAAAAACCTTCATCTTCCGAGAAAATATTTAACCTCGATAATCAAGCAAATAAACTTGGAATGGGAGGTAAATTATCACCGGATAGCGATGAGAGCTCATATAAAAAAAGAATGCAGCAAAGAAAAGATATTCAAGCCGAAAGACTACAAATTAGAAAAACAAAAAAAGGATTATTGATTGTTTTCACAGGAAATGGCAAGGGCAAGACAACTGCATCTTTAGGTATGGCTTTAAGGACGATAGGGCATGGCTATAAAGTAGCAATAATTCAATTTATCAAAGGAGGCTGGACCACTGGAGAAGAAAAAGCACTTAAAAACTTGTCTTCAAACATATCTTGGCATTCATTAGGAGAGGGATTTACTTGGGAAACACAAGACAGAATAAGAGATGAAAAATTAGTTCAAGAGGCTTGGCAACTAGCCAAAAAATACATACAAAACGAATCTTATAAACTTATCATTCTTGATGAAATTAATATTGCGACAAAACTTGGTTATCTTGCACCCGAAGAAATAATCACTTTTTTAAAAAGCTTAAATAATAGAAAAAATCATATTGTTTTAACTGGAAGGGGAGCATCTGATTCAATTATCAATTACGCTGATCTAGTTACAGAAATGAAACTAATAAGACATCCATTTAAAGAACAAGGAATAAAAGCACAAAAGTGTGTTGAATTTTAGTTGAAGTAAATTATTATTTAAAATTTTCTTTAGGCAAGTTTAGAAATGTTTAAAGACGCAAGCAATATCTGAACAAAAAATAAATTTGGTGCATTTACTTGCTAAGGTCTTAAAAGTACAATTATTGAATGACTTACAAAAGAGTTCTCTTAAAACTTAGTGGTGAAGCACTAATGGGTGAAAAACCTTATGGTATTGATCCTGCTATAGTTCAGTCAATTGCAGAGGATGTTTCAAAAGTAGTCGAAAATAATGTACAACTTGCAATAGTTGTTGGTGGTGGAAACATTTTTAGGGGGCTTAAAGGATCTGCAGACGGAATGGATCGCGCGACTGCTGATTATGTAGGGATGCTAGCAACAGTAATGAACGCAATTTCACTTCAAGATGGTCTTGAAAGAGTAGGAGTTGCAACCAGAGTGCAAACAGCAATCGAAATGCAGGAAATTGCCGAACCCTACATCAGAAGAAGAGCCATGAGGCACCTAGAAAAAGGTAGAGTTGTAGTTTTCGGAGGTGGATGCGGAAATCCATTTTTTACAACTGATACTACGGCAGCTTTGAGGGCAGCAGAGATAAACGCTGAAGTTGTTATGAAGGCTACTAAAGTTGATGGAGTATACGATCGTGATCCTAATCAATTTAAAGATGCAAAAAAATATTCCTCTCTCAGTTATCAACAAGTTCTTAGTGATGAAATTGCAGTAATGGACAGTACTGCGATTGCACTTTGCAAAGATAATAATATCCCAATTATGGTTTTTGATATATTCAAAAAAGGGAACATTTCTAAAGCTGTTGCTGGTGAGCCAATAGGCTCTTTAATTAGTTAAAGATCATTTAATTTTTTTAATTATGAAAGAAAAAGAAATTCAAGAAAATATGAATAAAAGTATTGAAGCCACACAAAGAAACTTTAATACAATCAGGACAGGCAGAGCTAATGCTTCCTTATTAGACAGAGTAAGTGTTGAGTACTATGGAGCAGAAACACCAATCAAATCGCTTGCCACTATAAGCACTGTTGATTCGCAAACAATTTCAATACAACCTTTCGATATTTCATGTTTACAAGCGATAGAGAAATCTATTTCTATGAGTGATTTAGGTATTACTCCAAATAATGATGGGAAAGTAATAAGAATAAATGTTCCTCCTTTAACAGAAGAAAGAAGAAAAGAATTTTGTAAATTAGCCTCTAAATATGCAGAGGAAGGAAAAGTAGCTTTGAGAAATATCAGAAGAGATGCTGTTGATAAAGAAAAAAAAGACGAAAAAGATGGCCTTATTTCTATTGACGAATCGAGAGATAATCAATCTGAAATTCAAAAAATTACTGATAAATATATTGCTTTAATAGAAACTAAATTGTCTGAGAAAGAGAAGGAAATTCTAAAAGTTTGATAGGATTTGACGTTGTAATAATTGGTGGAGGTTTATCAGGATCTTCCACCGCTCTTAACCTATCAAAGAAAGGATATTCAGTTTTAATTATTGAAAAAGAAAAATCCCAAGATTACAAACCATGTGCAGGTGGGATGGCATCTTCAATGCAAAGATTTCTTCCTTTAAATATAGAAGATTGCATAGAATCAAAAATTAAAAATGTTGAATTCAGATGGAAGGCTGCAGATAATGTAACTGCTGATCTGACTGGTGAATCCCCATTTTGGATTGTTAAAAGAGAAAAACTAGATCAATTATTACTTGATGAATCCTTGAGTAATGGAGCTCAGATAATGAGACCATTATTGATAGAAAAAATCATAAAAAAAAATGATAAATGGGAAATTACTTGCAATAACAAAATAAAATATATTACAAAATTTCTTGTAATTGCAGATGGGTCCCAATCGAAATGGGCGAGTTATTTCAATTTAGGGCCAAGAAAACCGAAATTTGCAAACACAATCTCATTAAGATTGAAAGGGTTAGGTGAAATACCTAGAGATGCAGTTAGATTTGAGTTTGGATTTATAAAATATGGTTTTGCATGGGCATTCCCCTTAAGAGAAAGCTTAAATATTGGTTTAGGTACTTTTATAAATAATGGTCTTTTAGAAAATCAGGCTATAAATAAACAAGTAATCAGAAGCTTCGGTTTTGATGATTTTCCTCATAAAACAATTAGTAAGAAACTGAGAATATGGAATGGCTTCCACTCAATTAATGGTGACAAAGTTTTAGCGGTTGGAGATGCAGCATCTCTATGTGATCCATTTTTAGCTGAAGGAATTAGACCATCTTTAATTAGCAGTTTTTATGCTGCAGAATACATAGATCAGTGCCTATCAGGAAAAGTAGATGATTTAAATCTTTATACAAAAAAAATTAACAACATTTGGGGGAAATCAATGGCTTGGGGGAGGAGAATAGCCCAAGTATTTTATAGATTTCCCAGAACTGGATATCAATTAGGTGTCAAAAGAAAAACAGCACCTAAACGTATTGCTCAAATATTATCAGGAGAAATGAGTTATGAAGATATTGCAAAAAGAGTTATCAGAAGACTTTTAACAAAAAGTGGGGCTTAATTCTTTTTCAATTCAAACTTAAATTTAGTTAGCAGAAATCAATTTATGATTTTTAATCTCTGAATATCTCTTTAGTAGCAGCTCTTCCAATTCTTCTATAGCCTTACTGAATCCAGTAATACCTTCACTAAGCTTTTCACTTGCCATTTGATCTTCTAACATACTTAATCTGAAATCTTTTTCTTCAAATTCGTAGTCAATAGAATTATTTATTTGGGTACTTACATCTAATTTTCTAACTAACTCTCCTTTTTCTTTTTTCAGTTCCTCAAGAAATTTTGGTGCGATTGTTAAAAGATCGCAACCTGCTAATTCTTTTATTTCATCAAGATTTCTAAAACTCGCTCCCATTACTTCTGTCTTGAATCCCTTTTCTTTAAAGTACTTGTATATTTGTGTAACCGAAATAACACCAGGGTCTTCAGCACCAACAAAACTAGTTTTACCAGTTTTTGCTTTATGCCAATCTAATATACGGCCAACGAACGGAGAAATTAGAGTTATCTTTGCATTGGCACAAGTTACCGCTTGGCAGAAGTTAAAAAGTAAAGTTAAGTTGCACTTAATACCCTCTTTTTCCAAAATTTCAGCTGCCTTAATTCCCTCCCAAGTTGCAGCAATCTTAATCAAAATTCTTTCCTTTTCAATTCCAAAATTTTTGTAAAGATTGATCAATTTTCTCGCTTTTTCTACCGTAGCTTCGGTGTCAAAGCTCAGTCTTGCATCAACTTCTGTAGATACGCGCCCTGAAATAATTTTCAATATTTCTTTTCCAAAAAATACTGAAACTTGGTCAACAGTTTCTTTAATTAATTCAATTTCAGAGAATCCTTGGGGCAATGCATTTTCTGAACTTTCTAAAGCTTTATCAATTAATTTCACATAATCAGGGTTCTTAGCAGCAGCAAGTATTAGAGATGGATTGGTGGTGGCGTCCCTTGGTTGAAATTTTTTTATCGAATCTAAATCTCCAGTATCAGCAACAACAACGGTCATTGAGGACAATTGTTCTAAAATTGATTTCATATCTAGATAATCATATATATACATAAACTAGCTTTTATTCCTGATGAAATCATCAGATAATGAACTAAATATTTATAAAATTGGAAAATTTTAGGGTTTTTTAACAATCATTCCATGATCTTTAATCTTGGGAGGTATTTTTTCAATTACTATCAAACTCTCGATAATTTCTTTCGCAACTGGTACTGCAACAGTTGAACCATATGCATATGATTTAGATGGCTCATCAACGACTACAAGGACAACATATTTAGGATCATTAACTGGTAAGGTCGCCACAAAACTGCAAACTTTTTTACTTGTATAGGAACCATTTAAGGCTTTTTGGGAAGTGCCCGTTTTCCCCGCTATCCTATAACCCTCGATTTTCACTCCAGATCCACTACCTTTATCAACTACGCTCTCCATCCATTCAAGAACAGTTTTAGAAACCTCTTGTGAAAAAAATTGTTTTTTTGGATTTTTATTAAATCTTTCTTTGAAAGTTGAGGTTACATGTGGAGTCACTTCAAAACCCCCATTTGCTAAAGCCGCATGAAGTTGAACCAATTTAAGTGGCGAGATTGAGAACCCTTTACCAAAAGAAGTTACGGCAGGCTCAATTGATTGATTTACAAATAAATCTTTTCTCTTTAGTTGGCCAGCAGTTGATTCAAATAAGTCAGTCTCTAAATTTTTATTTATACCTAAATTTTTTAGCCAATCCCAATAAATTGTGGGGTCTAAATTTTGCATTATTTTTACCATCCCAACATTACTTGAAACCTGCAAAACTTTTGGATAGTCAATGTATCCATTACCTTTTTTATCCCAATTAGAAAGTGTCCATCCTCCAACATTAATTTTTCCAATATCTTCAACTACTCCATCTTTCTGGATTACTTTTTCTTCTAAAGCTAAGGCAAGATTAATAGGTTTAAAAGTTGAACCAGGCTCAAATAAATCTTGAGAATACCAACCCCTAAAAAGTTCAGAATCATACTGCCAAAATTTATTTGGATCGTACGACGGGACTGTAACCAAGGAGAGAATCCGACCATTATTAACATCCATAACTATGGCAAATCCCTTCTTTGCTTTCCATTTGCTTACTTGCTTTGATAATGCATTGAATGAAGCTTTCTGTAATTTTGAATCTATAGTTAGGCCTAAACTTTTGTAATCAGAAACAAAATCACCTGGGGCTGAATTATCCGGTAAAGGAGTTCCATCTCCTCCTCTTTTTATTAAATTACTTTTATTAAAAACTTTAATTTGATTATCTAAATGAAGCTCTAAACCTGCTGAAGCTATATTCTCATCATTAACAAAACCGACAAGATTAGAGTAAATCTCCCCTTGTGGATAATATCTCTGCGAATATTTAAACAAATCAAGTCCGCTTATTTGAAGGTTTTTAATCTTTTCTGCCTTTTCTTCGGAAGTATTTCACCATCAATATCCAAGATAGATGACAATTTTTCTGTAACTTCTTCAATACTGCGAACTCTGTTAATTGAATCACCAGGAAAATTAAAATATTTTGGATGGGCCCATAATTTATAGAGCGGTTTATCGTAAGCAATTAGTCTATTATTTCTATCAACAATCGCTCTCCTTTTTTTTAAGGCGTTAGTTTTAGAAGACTGTATTAATCTAGCTTTCCTTTGCAAATCAGAGGCGTTAAAGACTTGCAATTTAACTAACCTACCAAACAAACAAAATATTAATAGTAAGCTAAAAATATAGAGAAATTTAAATCTTCTTTGATCAAGGGGTATTAGACGAACAATTTTTTTGTATTTTTTCATCAATATCCCCTTTGATATTTGCTATCACTAAAACCTTCAATGAAACTACTTAAATTTTTCTTAAATAAACTTTCTTTTTTTTCTGGAAGTTTATCTAGATAGATTAAATCTTTAGGTTTAGTTTTTCTATAAGTATTAATAGACTCAAGTTCACTAATATAAAATTCCTCAATTTTGGAAATATAATCAATAAGATTATTATTGATAGCTCTTGTTTTAGATAAGTTTTTATATGTATTTGACCATTTTCTTTGACTATTAAAAGATAAGAAAAATAAGGTGAAAATTAATACCAAAAGAGAGATATTAATGGTGTCGAAAATTTGATGTATTAATTTGATATTAATTATGGATATTTTTTCAGAATTTTTTTTACTTTCATATGAAACTTTTTTTTTTAAATTAAGTTGATTCCCATAAGGTTTCATCTATGATTTATTTTTTAAATAAAAGAAGTGTTATTAATTAAATAAACATCTTTTTGTTTGATTCGCAAGTAAAAAATTAAATTCTTTATGTCCTCAATAAGAACAAATTTAAGAAAGTCAATCCATTCCATAAAGAATGCATAATCACTGAGGAAAACAAACTCCCTGAAGCAATTCTTGTAATTGCTAATCCAATCCCTAGAACAAATAATGGCGGCATTTCTCCCAAACTTAAATGGGCTAATGCAAAGATAAAAGCTGAAACTATGATGCCCGAAATTACTCCAAAATCTCTTGAAAGAGTTGGCAGTAAAATACCGCGAAATATAATCTCTTCAAATAGAGGAGCTAGTAGAGTTGTTGTTACAAATAATAGAAAAAATGATAAGTAATTATTATTATTAAGAACAATTTCCAGCAAGGGGTTACTACCATTCTGATTATCGATCAGACTATTCATAATTAGAGAGATCAATAAAACAAAAGGAACAATTGTTAACCAACCTTTAATTCCCTGAATAATTGCATATTTTATTGGCAAGAAATTGAACTGTAAATAATCCTTTTTAAAAGTAAATTCACCATTCAAGGATTTAATTTGATAAAAAACTATCCATAATGGAGGAATAGCCATAAAAAGATATCCAAAGAAAATTTTTAAAGATTGAGACAATTCATTAGAGATATTTTTAGAAAAAAGTTCAACCAAACTGATATAAAAATCTATCACCTTTAAATAAATCAAATTTATCAGAATTTGCTTTATATGAATTATTATTAGATTTTTTTTCTATCTCATCAATCAGAAATTTATAGTTTTTATCTTCAAAATCTTTGGATATATTTTTATAAATTAAAGGATCATTTGATTCTGAAGTAATTATTCGAATTAATTTATTTCTTTCTGTTAGCTCTTCAAATGAGACATCAGAGAGTGATTTATTTATTTGATCAACAGGATCATTAATGATAAAAAATTTTTTAAGATTTACAGGTATTGATTGGACAGATAATTCAGCAATTTCTTGCTCTTTTTGACTAATATCAAATGAAACAGATGGTCTATTTAAACTGTCTCTTAAGCCTTGTTGCCATACAAAAAAAGTTATGACGATAGAAATAAAAGCTAAAGTGAGTTTTGACTTAGAACTATTTTTAAAGATCATAACTTATTATATTCTTGAAAACTATAGTTAGTTATCATTGAATTTCCTTATATTTATGTATCTATTTTAATCACGCCATGAGATGATTAAATTATCTTAATTTTCAAATTTATATAATGGCTATAAGATTAGTTTTAGTTAGGCATGGACTAAGCAGTTTCAATGCAAAAGGATTAATTCAAGGAAGAACAGACGATTCATTATTAACTGATGAAGGATACGAACAAGCCCGAAAAGCAGGAAAAGCATTATCAAAAATAAACTTCGATAAAATCTATTCCTCCCCACTTGTGAGAGCGGCAGAGACTGCAAAAACAATTAAAAAGACCTTCAATAAAGAACAAAATATTGTATTCGACGATAATTTGCTAGAGGTAGATCTTAGTGAATGGTCTGGTCTAAAAATTGATGAAATAAAAAAGAAATTTCCAGAAATTTACCCTATATGGAAAAATGATCCAGAAAATCTTATCTTAAAAAGAAATGACAATAAAACTTATAAACCAATTCAAGAGTTATTTTTTCAAGCAACAAATTTTGTAGAAGATATTTTAAAAATTTATCTAGACAAAGATGATGTAAATATTTTAGTTGTTGGACATAATGCAATTCTCAGATGTTTAATACTCTTGTTATTAGGAAAGCCTAAGCAAGGTTTTAGAAAAATAAGATTAGAAAATGCTTCTTTCTCGATACTCAATATTTCAAAGAAAGATAACTCTTTTAAGACTCAAATTGAATGCTTAAATCAAACTTCCCATCTTAATAAAAATATTCCAAATAAAATTGGAGATTCCAGAATATTTCTAATAAGGCATGGTGAAACTAACTGGAACAAAGAAGGTAGATTTCAAGGCCAAATTGATATCCCTTTAAATGAAAACGGAAAAGATCAAGCTAGAAAGACTTTTGAATATTTGAGAAATATTTCTTTCAATAAGGCATTTTCAAGTTCAATGCATAGGCCTTATGAGACTGCACAAATAATCCTTCAAAATAACAAAGATTTAAAAATTGAGAAAATAGATTCACTCGTAGAAATCAGTCACGGATTATGGGAGGGTAAATTGGAAGCAGAAATTAGAGAAGAGTGGCCTGCTTTACTAAAAAATTGGCATGATAAACCTGAAGAAGTAATAATGCCCGAAGGTGAATGTATAAAAGATGTATCAGAAAGGTCAGTAGAAGCTTTTGACAAAATTTGTTTATCTCAAAAGGATAATGATCAAACCCTCATGGTTGCTCATGATGCAGTCAATAAAACTCTAATTTGTAATATCCTTGGGATTAATTATTCAAATATTTGGATGATAAAACAGGGTAATGGCGGCATAACTATAATTGATCTTTTTAATGATCCTAATAAGCCCCCTGTGATTAGCGCTCTTAACATTACAACACACCTAGGGGGAATACTTGATTCAACTGCTTCAGGAGCACTTTAAATTAAGCCTTGTTAAAAATTTATTTTGATAAATTCAGAGTCAGGTAAAAGGCTTCATTTACTGAAAAAGCCAACTTGACTAAGAGGCCAAAATCTGAAATATGCTTTACCAATTATCTCTTTTTTATGAAGAAATTTACTTCCAGGCCAATATCTTCCATCCCAGCTATTTGCCCTATTATCACCTAAAACTAAAAAATGATCTTCTGGCACTTTTATGTTTTCAAATTTACCACAATTATTAAATAGGGATAATGAGCACTTATAAGAGACATAGGGTTCAGGAATTAATTTATTATTTATTATTAATTCACCATTAGAGTTTACACTTACAATTTCTCCTGGAAGTGCCACCACTCTTTTAATATAAGCATCGCAAGCTTGATCCCTCAAACCAGGAATAAACGACATTGGAGGAAAACTCATAAAAAAACAATATCTTTTTTTTGGTAAAGGCTTAGATCTTGATGAAATTAATTTTTTGTCAAACGAGTAAGGTGAGTTAAAAACAACAATATCTCCTCTTTTTGGTAAAGAGTTTCTTAGCGAAAATTTTTCAATAATTAACCTATCATTTATTTGTAATTCTGGGAGCATTGAACCAGAAGGGATATAACGTGGTTCTGCAAAAAATGATCTACAAGAAGAAACAAAAAAAGTTAATAGAATTAGTAGACCCCATTCTTTTAAAAAACTTTTTATGGAACCAGGCATAGGATTAATAAAGTCTTGATTTTCTAAACTTATATAAATTGTTTTGCATATTCAATTTCGTTAAAACCTAATATTACTTTTTTCCCTTCGTAAATCAAAAATGGTCTTTTTATTAATTTGCCATCACTTAAAAGAAGTTGAATAATTTCTTCCTTTGACAAACGATCAATATCAAGATTAAGAGTTTTAAAGGCTTTACCTCTTGTATTAAAAATCCTTTTCTTATCATCAGAGTATTGTTCTAAGGCTAGATTTAAATAATTAACAAGTGGAGGTTCTTTTACAATATCAATTAACTGAAATTCAAAATCTTTGCTTTCAAGCCACTTTGCAGCTTTTCGGCATGTAGAGCATTTTAAATAACTATAAAAAATTATTTTTTTCAATTTAATTTACTAATATTTGATTTCTTAAGTACTTTAAAGTTTTTCTTTTTTAGAGGCATACAACTTTTCAATAAATTTTCAACTACATCAAAATCCCTCCAACCATCAATTTGAACTGTTCTTCCATCGAGTCCTTTACTTGTTCTAAAAAATTCTGCAACATCCTCAAGCTGATTAGGAGCAATTTGATTAATACTCACTATATTAGCCTGCCTAGGATTAGCCATAGGCACACATAAAAGTTTTCCATCATATGCACCACAATCATGCATATCCAAAACTCCAATAGGTCTAGCTTTTATTAGACAACCCGCAAAAGTAGGTTCGTCCATTATCACCATTGCATCAAGGGGAGCTCCATCATCAGCAAGGGTATTTGGGATAAAACCATAATCAAAAGGGTACCTCACTGAAGAATGCTTATTGAAGGTAAAAAAATTGTCAAAAAGGCAAAAATAATACCTAAAGATGTTATTGATAAACTCCTTATACTTAAGGGGTCATCATCATCTCTTTCAAAATCATTTCGAGCAGAACCATGAGAAGATTCTTCGCTTGATTTACTTTGAATAAACTGCTTTGATTTCGTGTAACTCAAGAACTCTTAATTGGTAAAGATTAAGGAGATAATTAAACATCATTATCCTACATTCAAAATGTCAATAAATCAAAACATTGATTGGTGACTTTTTAATTACTCTTTTTCTAGCAAAGACCTAATAGATTTTAGTTCGTCTAATATTTGCGCCAGTATATTTTGAGCAGCGGACGAAGGTGTATTAAAGACCTCTACAGTAACTTCCTTTATTCTTAAAATATCTTTTGCAAATCTTGCTACTTCATTAGGATGGAATTTTAAAGGATCTTTTTGATCAGTCCTAAATTCGGGATTTAATTTTCTTGAGGAATTTTTGAACTTCATCAATACCTACTAATTCCTCTTCACTAGAAATATTGGAATCTATATTTTCCATAAACTTAAGAAAATGATTAAGTAGTAATGAACTTTTTAAAGAGTTTGAACTTCATTACTGAAGAAGTTAGCAGAAAGAACATTCTTAGACTAGCCGCGTTGAGGGACTCAAGACACTTTGAATTATTTTTTCATCTTAATTGATAAAATTAAATATTATCTAAGGATTTTTCTGTATGCGCGTGACCACCTCATTTCCTCTGGGGACACTTCGTGACACACCTTCTGAAGCTGAGATTATTTCACATCAATTACTCTTAAAAGCTGGGTATATTCGCAGAGTTAACAGCGGTATTTATGCATACATGCCACTAATGCTTAGAGTTATTGAAAAAATATCCGCAATAATAGAGAAAGAACTTAATAGTATTGGTTGTACAAAATTACTATTACCCCAACTTCATCCTGCAGATTTATGGAAAAAAAGTGAAAGGTGGGAAGGATATACCGCAGGTGAAGGAATAATGTTTAATCTCAAAGATAGACAAGGTAAAGAATTTGGTTTAGCACCAACTCACGAAGAGGTGATCACGAGTATTGCATCAGAGACCATCAACTCCTATAAGCAATTACCTCAATGTTTTTACCAAATTCAGACAAAATTTAGAGATGAAATAAGGCCAAGGTTTGGATTGATGAGAAGTAGAGAATTCATAATGAAAGATGGTTATTCTTTTCATTCTTCAGAAAACGATCTAGCTTCTTTCTATGAAAAAGTGGGCAATGCTTATGAAAATATTTTTAAATCTTGTGGACTGCAGACAGTAGGGGTTGAAGCTGATAGTGGAGCAATTGGCGGTGCTTCATCTAAAGAATTTATGGTCACTGCTGATGCTGGGGAAGATTCCATTTTGTTCACTCAAAGCGGTTCTTATGCTGCCAATATCGAAAAAGCTGTTTCTCTACCCTCTCAACCTATTCCACTAAAAGATAATATTGCAGAGTGGTTGGAAACGCCTCATCAAAAAACAATCCTAGAAGTTTGCAATAATAACAATTTAGACCCAAGTCAGATTATTAAAGTAGTAATATTCCTTGCACAGTTCGAAGGTAAATTTGAGGTCCCAATTCTTGCATGCATAAGAGGCGATCAACACATTAATGAAGTAAAGCTTTTTAACTTAATCAATAAACTTCATCACTTCAATCTCCTTAATCTTAAAAAGATTGAAGACAAAAATACTATCGAAAAAAATCTAGTTGATTTACCCTTAGGTTTTATCGGGCCAGATTTAGATAATAAAACTATTAAAGCTAGTTCTAATTGGGAAAAAAAATGGACAAGAATAATTGACCATTCTGCAAGTGACCTTTCAAAGTTTATAAGTGGTGGGAATAAAGTTAATTTCCATAAAGTTTTTCAAGAATTTTCTTTTGATTCGAAAGACTATCTAATTGGGGATATCAGGAATGCCAAAAAAGGAGATAAAATAAGTATTTATGATGATGAAGAACTTAAAGAAAAAAAAGGTATCGAGATTGGACATATTTTCCAACTAGGTCAGAAATATAGTGAAAAATTAAATGCAAAGTTCTCTGATAAGGACGGTCAGTTAAAAAATTTATGGATGGGTTGTTACGGAATAGGAGTGACAAGAATAGCTCAAGCTGCTATCGAACAGAATCATGATCAAAAAGGAATTTGTTGGCCTATCCAGATTTCTCCTTTTGAAGTTATTATTATCCCAACAAACCTAAAAGATCCTATTCAAAGTGATCTTACTGAGCAAATCTATAACAACTTTTTAATTAATAAAATTGATGTCCTTCTTGATGATAGAAACGATAGAGCTGGAGTGAAATTTAAAGATGCGGAATTAATTGGTATTCCTTTTCAGATAATTATTGGCAGAGATTCTATTAATAAAGAAGTAGAACTTTTATGCAGAACAAATAATACTAAGCTTAAAATTAGTACTGATAAATTGTTAGAAACATTTATTTCCGAATCTGAAATAATGTACAATAAAAAGTCTTGAGGCTTATTTTTTTTGGGAGCTAAGTTATGTTACTGAAATGGACATCAAAATTATTTTTTAAGAATCTTACCAAAGCTATATCTTTTGCAATATCCTTAATTGTTGTTTTTACACTATTTAGTTCCCCTTCCATAGCTGCAAAAACCGCTATGACAGGTGACTATACAAAGGATACAATTTCAGTTGTTAAAACATTACAAACAGCTGTTGATACTCCAAAAGATTCTCCAAATAAAGATGAAGTAAGAAGTGAGGCTCTTACACTCATAACTGACTATATTTCCAGATATAGAAATAGAGGGATGGTGAATAAAACGCAATCATTTACCACAATGCAAACAGCATTAAATGCTATGGCAGGTCATTACAAAAACTTTGCAAGTAGACCTTTACCAGATAAACTTAAAGAGCGTTTAACCAAAGAATTTTCTCTTGCTGAAAAAATGGTTCTAAGAGAAAGTTGATACAATTCATTTACTTTTTAAAAGTAAACCAAGATTTTTGAATATATTAAATATTCGCACAAAAATAATGCTCTTCTAAAATTGGCCAATGTTGTTGTAATCGGAGCCCAATGGGGTGACGAAGGAAAAGGTAAAATAACGGATTTACTTAGTCGTTCGGCAGATGTTGTCGTTCGCTATCAAGGGGGAGTAAATGCAGGTCATACTATAGTCGTAGATGATAAAGTCTTAAAATTACATTTAATTCCCTCAGGGATACTTTATAAAAATACTTCTTGTCTAATTGGTTCGGGAACTGTTGTAGATCCAAAAATCTTGCTTAAAGAAATTGACATGTTAATTGATAATGGAATTGATATCTCAGGATTAAAAATTTCATCAACATCACATGTAACAATGCCCTACCACCGAATATTAGATGAAGCGATGGAGGCTGATAGAGGTTCAAACAAAATAGGGACAACAGGTCGTGGGATTGGCCCAACTTATGCGGATAAATCACAAAGAAATGGCATTAGGATAAGAGACTTGCTCAATAAGGAAAGGCTAAGTGATGTGATCGAAATTCCATTAAGAGAAAAAAACGGTCTACTAGAAAAAATCTATGGCATTAAACCACTTAAATTAGAAGATATTGTTGAAGAATATCTTGACTATGGGGAAAGATTATCAAAGCATGTTGTTGACTGTACGAGGACTATCCATGCAGCCTCAAAAAACAAGAAGAATATTCTTTTCGAAGGTGCTCAAGGGACTCTACTTGACTTAGATCATGGGACTTATCCTTTTGTTACCTCATCAAACCCTATATCAGGAGGGGCATGTATTGGGGCTGGAGTGGGTCCAACTTTAATTGATAGAGTCATAGGTGTCGCAAAAGCTTATACCACAAGAGTAGGTGAAGGGCCATTCCCAACTGAATTACAAGGAAGTATTAATGATCAACTCTGTGATAGAGGCAGTGAATTTGGAACCACTACTGGGAGAAGGAGAAGATGTGGGTGGTTTGATGGAGTTATTGGTAAATATGCTGTATCTGTAAATGGTCTTGATTGTTTAGCCGTTACGAAACTTGATGTGTTAGATGAATTAGATGAGATTCAAGTTTGCATTGCATATGATCTCGATGGAGAGGAAATAGACTACTTTCCTACAAATTCAGATGACTTAAAAAAATGTAAGCCAATCTTCAAAAAATTAAAAGGTTGGCAATGTTCAACTGCAGATTGCAGAAAACTATCTGATCTCCCAGAGAATGCTATGAATTATCTAAGATTTTTAGCTGAATTAATGGAGGTTCCAATTGCCATTGTCTCGTTGGGGGCGAATAGAGATCAAACTATAGTAATTGAAGACCCAATACATGGTCCTAAAAGAGCACTGCTAAGGTAATTTAGTTCCAAATTAATGAAGGAATCCTTTAGACATTTTGAACATAAAAAAGTTGATCTCATTGGTCTGGGCAACGCAATAGTAGATATTATTGTAAATATTGAAGATGAGTTTCTTGAGATAAATAATCTGGATAAAGGATCAATGAATCTAATTAATTCTGATGAATCTCAGAGATTGTTAGAAAATTGCAAAGTGATCAAACAAATTTCAGGTGGGTCCTCAGCAAATACCGTTGTTTCTTTAGCAGAATTAGGCAATCATGTGCAGTTTATAGGAAGAGTGAAAAATGATCAATTTGGGAATTTCTTTTCTGACGATATAAAAAAAAGTAAAACTATATTTAATACTCCACCAACTATTGAAGGTGCTCCAACAGCTCATTCAATCATTTTGGTTACACCTGATGCACAAAGAACTATGTGCACTTACCTAGGAGCATCTGTAGAGTTTGAACCAAAAGACATTGACTTTACTGTAATTAAGGAAAGTAAATACTTATATTTAGAAGGATATTTATGGGACAGCGAATTAGCTAAAAAAGCTTTTATTAAAGCCGCCCAAATTGCAAAACAATCTAATACAAAAATAATCCTTTCTTTGTCTGATTCATTTTGTGTAGATAGACATCGTGAGAGTTTCTTGGAATTAATTTATGAATATGTAGATATTGTTTTTTGTAATGAATCCGAGGTGTTAAGTCTATTTAAAAATGATAAATTAGCAAGCTGCCAAGAAGACCTATCTTCCTTATGTGAATTAGTCATAGTAACTCTTGGAAGCAATGGTTCTCTCATAGTTAACAAAAATAATGTTGAAATAATTGAGTCAATAACGAAAGGCAAGATTATTGATACTACAGGAGCGGGAGATATCTATGCGGGAGGATTTATCCATGGATTAATAAACAATTGTTCCCTCAAAAAATGCGGAGAGATAGCTTCAATTTGTGCGGGGCAAATAATTACGCAATTAGGATCTAGATCGGATATTGATCTTAAAGAGTTAATAAAATAGATTAATCAAATAGTCTTATTCAACCAATCATAATATTTCATCTCAGCATGGTATTTTTTGTAAATAATTTGAGGGACATCATATGTGGAATTTTTATTTACGAAATCAATTAAACAATCTTTAAATTCTAGTTTACTTTTTATTGTGATTTCAAACTCTTTAGTTTCTTCAATATCATCATCCCACTTATAAATTGAAAAAATTTGCTTTATCGAAACACAAGCTGCAAGTTTATTTTGTATTAGTAATTTAGCCATTCGCAAAGCATTTGCGTTACTTGATTCAGTTGTGATCATAACTAATACTTCCATAATGAATTAAACATCAATATTTTTTAATTATGTGATTTATCAAATTGTGATATTGATCAAAAGAGTAAGAATAATCATTTTTAACTTTCGGCCTTTTAACCAAAAATAACTTCATCTTACTTCCAGAAACTATACTCTCCCAGTTTTTCTGAGAATAACTTCCAGATTCTCTGCATAGAACATAATCTATCTCCCAAAAATCACAAAGTTTTTTTTCTAAAATGCTTTTATTATTTTTACTCGGTTCAAGTATCGCTATGTTTGAATTTTTAATACATGATCCAAAAGCTTTAGTTATACTCTCATAAGTTGGAAGTACCCTTGTAAATACATTTGCTTTACAATTCATATAATAACTAGCTGTATCGTTAAGGAATCTTGATCCTATTGCAAGAAGAATATTCTTATTTTCTATATCAACATTATTTATATCCTTTAAATGATCAATATAAAAAAAATTATTAGTGTTATTTATTAGAGATTTCCTCTCAAATAGTAAAAGAGGTGTATTAATTTCTTTACATGCATTATTAAGATTTTTAGAAATTATTACGGCAAACGGATGAGTAGCATCGACAACGCATGTGATTTTATTTTTATTTATGAAATTAATTATTTGATCTTTATTATTTAATTTCCCCGTAATGATATGTAACTTTGGATTTTCAATATAAGCTTGCCCTGCTTTATAAGTTAAAACACTTGCAAAGACTGAATAATTAAGTTCAAGAAGCCTATTAGCTATTACAGGTCCATCCGAAGTTCCTGATAGGATCCAAACATTTTTATAGCAATTTCCTTGATTCTGCATCAGTATGTCTTTAATTAAATAGTAAGTAATGAATCATTGTTTAATTCAGGCGGTCATTAATAGCGCTCCCCAAATGAGGTATACCAAAGAAAACCAAACTCCAATTGCAGAAATGATTGTTAATTTTAAAGGATTACGTAGTGAAGATCCAACCAGAGATCTCAAGATCATAGGATGGGGAAATATTGCCCAAGAAATGGTAGATGAACTAAAGGAGGGGCAAAATATTGTTATTGAGGGACGTCTAAAGATGAATTCTGTCACTAGAAAAGACGGAACGAAAGAAAAACAACCAGAACTAACAGCTTCAAAAATTCATCAAATATCGCCAGTTGATGTTATTAAGTCTGATCAAAAAGAAAATAATGAGTCATTTGAAAATAAAGAAACCGCCAAAAAATCTAGTTGGGATAGTTCACCTTTAGTACCTGAAGTGGACGAAATACCTTTTTAAATCAAATATCAACATTATTTTCTTGAACACTTATAATTAACTTGCTTATTTTTCTTTCAAGCGCGGCAAGTTCGCTTCTGATTTCTGGCCATTTACCCTTATCAAGATTTTCTAGTAGCCATGCTCTATCTTGATCAAGTTTAAAAATTAAATCTCCTTGATTTGCAGTATTAGGATCTTGCATAATACTTGTTAGCCCATTTAAAACTCATTCTACTAAATCAAAATGAAGAAATACTTATCGCCTGGAAACTTAATCGTAACCGCTGGGGGTATATTAGCTTTTGTTGGAATGACTGCTTATTTTACAGACTCAGTGAATTTAAGTGTACCTACTTTTTTTTATGGAGTACCTATTTTCCTAATTGGCTTAGGCTTAAAGACTTCCGAAATACCTCCTGTAGAGTTATTTGACAAGACAAATTTTGCGACAAATAAATTTAATTAAAAGAAATAGAAGAAATTACAAAGGAAGAAAAAAATGGTCTCAGAATGCGTTTCGAATTAAACGCTGTCCCTCTAGAAAAATGGATTGAAAAACAAGAAAGATTAAATAGGTTTTTCGTCAAAGGTCTTGAATCAGAATTTATTATCGACGATAATAAAAAAGAATTTGATTTTATTCTCTTTTATTGAATATAGGGATATATTTGTAAAAACCTAATTTCTCAATTCAATCAAGTTTTAATGAATTTTAATAATGAATGATTCTCAAAGAGTATCAATATTAAGCGAAGCACTTCCATATATACAAAGTTTCTCAGGTAGAAAAATTGTTATCAAGTATGGTGGTTCTGTTATGGAGAATGATAATTTAAAAAATGCTTTTTTTAGAGACATTGCACTTTTATCAACCGTTGGGGTTTGTCCGATAGTAATTCATGGAGGTGGACCAGAGATTAATAATTGGTTAAAGAAATTAGAAATATCTCCTAAATTCGAAAATGGATTAAGAATTACTGATCAAAAAACAATGGAAATTGTCGAGATGGTTCTAATGGGTAGAGTTAACAAACAAATTGTAAAAGGGATTAATAAAACTGGATCCTTAGCTGTGGGAATATCAGGTCTTGATGGCAACTTAATTCAATCTAGAGAACTAGGAGATGGTAGCCATGGGTTAGTGGGAGAGGTTACAAAAATCAATCCTGAAATATTAGATCCTCTTATTTCTAAAGGATACATCCCAATTATTTCTAGCATTGGATCAACCTTGGAGGGTATTTCCCATAACATTAATGCAGATTTTGTTGCTGGAGAAATTGCTGCTGCAATAAATGCAGAAAAACTTATTCTTCTTACTGATACTCAAGGGATTTTAAAAGAAAAAGATAACAAAAATAGTCTTGTTGAAAAAACTAATCTCAAAGAGGCAAGGGATTTTATTGATAAAAAAATTGTGACTGAAGGTATGATTCCAAAGACAGAATGCTGTATAAGAGCTTTAGCCCAAGGAGTCAAAGCAGCTCACATAATTGATGGAAGAATAGAACATTCATTACTTCTTGAGATTTTTACAAATTCCGGAATAGGTACAATGATAGTCGCCTAACCCATGAAAACTTATGAGCAAGTTTTAGAAAAAGTAGAACTTGCTTTAGCTAAAGGTGAGTATCATTATTGCATTGAATTTCTTTTGCCCATAATCGAATCATTTCCTTTATCAAGCAAAGAGGGAGTAAATTTAAGAACAATCTTAATTACTGCTCTATGTGGTATCAATAAAAGGGAGGAGGCTAAAAGGTTTTGTAAAGAACTTCTAAAATCTTACGATAATAAGACGAGAGAAAATGCAAAATATTTGATGGAAGTTATAGACTCTCCTGACATTAAAAAGCCAGAAAATTGGAACGTACAGTTTGAAAGCGACCCATCACTCAATAAAAAATCTCTTAACTCACTGCGCAAAAAAAGAGAAGTATTGAAGAAAAAAAAATTTATTAATGTAACTGAGACACCAACTGGTGAAACAAAACCCTTTCAGAAAGGCTTTTCACTGATCATTTTTTTAATACTATTATTATTAATTCCACTTTTAAGTGGCTGCGTAAAAATTGAGGATACCCTTGATCTTAGTGAACTTGATTCAATAACTAATAATTTAGTGATAGAGAGTAAATACATAAAGAAATTTCCTTGGCAATTAAAATTTGAAGAGAAGATGAAAGATATTTTTCCTGACGCAGAAATTGAACAAGACGAATCAACCTTTTCTTTGAAACATAAAAATCTCAATTTAGAGGATACAAAGCAAGTTCTTAAAATCACCCAAAATACAGCTGGAGAGTTAGCGGGAGAATCAACAAATATAGAAATTAATACTACTCAAAAAAACTTCATTTTTTTTAAAAAATACTTTTACAGGTTAGATTTGGATCTAAATTCTATTAAAGGCATTGATAATTTAGAACTCATTTTCAAAATTATTCACCCTAATAAAGCTATCCTTACCGATAAAAATAATTCAAATTTAGAAATCACAAAAAATCTAATAATTTGGGATTTAAATCAAGGGCAGATAAATAGTCTTGAATTTTCTTTCTGGAGCCTCAACAAACTCTTGATTGGGATATCTATTATTTTAATAATTATAATATTGGCTTATTTATTAAGATTCTATAGATTTAAATTAGGTTCAGATTTACCTCAACTTCCATCAAAGTAATTACAACTCTGCTGGATTAACATCTATTGTTAAAAAAACATTTTTTGGAATAAGTTTCCATAATATTGATCTATCAGGTAAAGGTATCTTTGTTCCTTCAGGACCATGTATTAATATCTGCCATCTAAATTTTTTACCGACTTTAGCTATTAAACTAGGGGCAGGACCAATTAATTTCCAGTTCTTTTTCTCACAAAAACTGAGTAGATATTTTGCTAATTTTATTGCAATTGACTCAGTTAATTCATAATTTTCACCTGATAATTTAAGTAGGCAAATTGTGCAAAATGGAAATAAATTAGCATCCTTTCTCAATCTCGAGTTTTCAATTAAGAATCTTTCATAATCTCTTTTTTGAAGATACGAAATCACCGGGTGGTTAGGTTTATATGTTTGAAAAATTACTTTCCCTTTTTTTTGTGCCCTGCCGGCCCTTCCTGCTACTTGCAAAAATAATTGTAATGATTTTTCTTCTGCTGAAATATCTGGGCGATGAAGCAACCCATCTGCTGCAATAACTACTGAAAGAGTAATATTGGGGATGTCAATACCTTTTGCCAACATCTGAGTACCGACAAGAATATCAGCATCACCTTTAGAAAACTTTGAAAGAATATCTCTATGACCATCCTTTCCTGAAGTTGTATCTCTATCAAAGCGAAGTACTCTTAAGTCAGGAAATTCTTCATTTAAAAACTCTATTACCCTTTGCGTACCAATTCCAAAAGGTTTGAAAGCAGTTGAATGACAATCTGGGCAACGATTGATCAATCTTGATTTATGATCACACCAATGACACCTTAACCATTTTTTTCCTTGTGATCCGAGATGAACTGATAAAGGAACGTCACAGTTGGGGCAATTTATTAAATATCCGCAATTTCTACAACTTAAAAATCCACTATGCCCCCTCCTAGGGATCAAAATTATTGCTTGCTCTTTTTTTAAGCGTAGTTGAGGAAGCAATTGTAATAATTCATTGGAAAAAATTTTCATATTTCCCTTCTTGAACTCATCCCGCATATCAATAATTTTTATTTCAGGAGTCTCATTACTGGATATCCTTTGAATCATTCTTACCAATTTAAAATTCCTTTCAAAAATACACTTTTTCCAAGTCTTCATTGATGGGGTTGCACTCCCAAAAATTAACTTTGCAGAATTCCTTTTTACTATTTCAATAGCAATCTCTCTCGCGTCATAGCAAGGCATAGGACTATCTTGCTTATAAGAAACATCATGTTCTTCATCCATTATTATTAATCCCAGATTTTTGATTGGAAGAAAAACTGCCGACCTTGTACCTATTACTATTAAAGGTTCATTAGCATTAATAATTTTCTTCCAAACTAAAGTTCTATGATCGGGAGAACAATTACTATGATATTCGTAAACGACATTATTAAATCGCCTACTAAACCTATCAATAAGTTGAGGAATTAATCCAATTTCTGGGGCTAGTATCAAACAACTTTTTTTCTTAAGAAATTGATCTTCAGCAATTCTCATATACACTTCTGTTTTACCTGAACCTGTTTCGCCCCAAAGAAGTAATGCATCTCCTGGTTTCATTGTTTGAAATTCTTGAAATGCAATTTTTTGCTCATTTGTAAGATTTGGTTTTTTCGTTGCGATATGATCTTTTAAAAAGGAATTTAATTTACTATTTATATTTTTTTTTCTTTTAGATTTAGCAAGATAATTTTTACTGACCATTGAGTTAATTAGAGTGTAATTAAAACCAGACTTTATTAATTCACTTTGCCAATTACCTTTTTTAGATAAAGTATCCATTAAAAAAAATTCTTTTTTGGTTAATCCATTTTTCTTAATATCAAATTCTTTTTTAGTTTCAATCCATATTTGATCTTTTAAACCTTTAGAGAAATTTTTATATTTACCAATCCAGCCAGGAGGAAATGCAGTTTTAAACATTTTTAAATTACTAACCATATAAAAAGAGGCTAGGGAGTCTATCAATTCTCTCCAAGATTCATCAATTATTTTTTTCTGCAAAATACTTTCAACAAACAAATATCTTATGCTTTTTCCTCCAGTAATATTTGATTCATCATTATTGATTGTCGAAAAGTCTTTTTTGGAGATCACCAACCCATTCAATAATCTCCCCCTTAGTCTCACACTTACAATATCTCCAACTTCTGCTCCAAGATTATTTCCATCTAAATAGTAAAAGCTTTCATTACTACTACCTATATCAAGCAAAATTTCCAATTTATAGGAGATATTTAATAACTGATTACTTGCCGGCTTCAAAACTTTTTCTTAGTATTGGATTGTTGAACATTCCACAAAGTGTTTTTTGCACATTGTAAGTATCCTGCTCTTAAGGGAGACATGAAGCTCTGATCATTGACTGAAAATTCAAAAATGATCTGCCTGTCTGAGAAATCCCAAGACTTTTTACTTTAGGTAATCTATAGCACTATTTAAATTTTTCAACAATTTAGAAAACTTTTCTTATTCTCATTTTGTGAAAAAGTTTTTTAAACATTAAGGGGACTTTACTACTAAATGTTCAAATTAGCCCTAAATAAAATTTTATCTAGTTAAATTCACCGTAGAAAGGAGTCAATTATGTGTCCAGTCGCAGCAGAATCAAAGAATTCCAAGCCTAGTTCAAAAAAAAAGATCAATAAAAAAATTAATACAAATTTAGAAACAGTAGTTGAAGAAGATAGTAATAAAAATAATCAAACTTTACAGACATCTGCTGAGTTAAACGAAAGCAATATTGAAAATAACAATAATGAATTTAGTGATTCTGAAGAAGATAAAGGGCTCGGGAATATAAAACTTGGGCCAAAAGGTATCTACACTGAAGATTCAATAAGAGTTTATCTCCAAGAAATTGGAAGAATTAGACTTTTAAGACCAGATGAAGAAATTGAGCTTGCAAGAAAAATTGCTGACTTACTCCAATTAGAAGAGCTAGCAACTCAATATGAGTCAGAAAAAGGACATTTCCCATCTGTAAGAGAATGGGCCGAGTTAATAGATATGCCTCTTCCCAAATTTAGAAGAAGACTTCTCTTAGGGCGGAGAGCTAAAGAAAAAATGGTTCAATCAAATTTAAGATTAGTTGTTTCCATTGCTAAAAAATATATGAACAGAGGTTTATCATTTCAAGATTTAATCCAAGAAGGAAGTTTGGGTCTAATTAGGGCAGCGGAAAAATTCGACCATGAAAAAGGTTATAAGTTCTCTACATATGCAACTTGGTGGATTCGCCAAGCCATTACAAGAGCAATTGCGGATCAAAGTAGAACTATTAGATTGCCAGTTCACTTATACGAGACAATATCCAGAATTAAAAAAACCACAAAAGTTCTTAGCCAAGAATTTGGCAGGAAACCTAGTGAAGAAGAAATCGCTGAGAGTATGGAAATGACAATCGAAAAATTAAGATTTATAGCTAAAAGTGCGCAACTTCCTATTTCTTTAGAAACTCCAATAGGGAAAGAAGAAGACTCAAGACTAGGAGACTTTATAGAGGCTGATATAGAAAATCCAGAGCAAGATGTTTCTAAAACTTTACTAAGAGAAGATTTGGAAGGAGTATTAGCCACTCTTAGTCCAAGAGAAAGAGATGTTCTCAGATTGAGATATGGAATTGATGATGGAAGAATGAAAACTCTTGAAGAAATTGGCCAGATTTTTGATGTGACGAGAGAAAGAATTAGACAAATAGAGGCAAAAGCCCTAAGAAAACTTAGACATCCAAATCGAAATGGGGTTTTAAAAGAATATATAAAATAAAAAAAGTTAAGTATAATAATTAGCTTTAAAAACTGGCAAAATAATAGCTTAAAATAAATTCGACTTAATTTTTAATTCAAACTCAAAATAATATTTAATGACTAATTTTAAGCTAAAAATAGCTAGTAGAAGAAGTAAGCTAGCAATGGTTCAAACTTTATGGGTTAAAGATCAACTAGAAAGGAATATTCCCAATTTAGAGGTATCTATAGAAGCTATGGCAACTCAAGGTGACAAAATCCTTGATGTAGCCTTAGCAAAAATAGGCGACAAAGGCTTATTTACAAAAGAACTTGAAGCACAAATGCTCGTAGGCCATGCAGATATAGCAGTACATTCTCTAAAAGATTTACCAACCAATTTGCCTAATGGCCTTAAATTAGGATGCATTACAAAAAGGGAGGATCCTGCAGATGCTTTAGTAGTAAACAAAAAAAATGACTGTTATAAATTAGAAAACTTACCTGAAGGTTCGATTGTTGGAACAAGCTCCCTAAGAAGACTTGCACAATTAAGAAATAAGTACCCACATCTTGTTTTCAAAGATATCAGGGGAAATGTTATTACAAGAATTGAAAAATTAGATGCAGGAGAATTTGATTGTATAATTCTTGCGGCCGCTGGTTTAAAGAGATTAGGCTTTGAATCAAGAATTCACCAGATTATCCCAAGTGAAGTTTCCCTTCATGCCGTTGGCCAAGGAGCACTAGGCATTGAATGTAAATCTGATGATAAAAAAGTTTTAGAAATTATAAATATCTTAGAAGATAAACCCACCAGTCAAAGATGTCTAGCAGAAAGGGCTTTTTTAAGAGAGCTTGAAGGTGGATGCCAAGTCCCAATAGGTGTGAATAGTAAAATTCAGAATGAACAACTTTGCCTTACTGGTATGGTTGCATCTCTTGATGGAGAAAGGCTTATTAAAGATCAATATATTGGCAATATTAATGATCCCGAAGAAGTAGGCAAAGAACTAGCTAAAAAATTAAAGCAGCAAGGTGCCGAAGAAATACTAAGCGAAATATTTGAAAAATTTAGAGAAAAATAAAATTAGTTAATTTACTAATTTAGGATCAATTTCTTTTTTGTATCTCTCTTCACAATCTTTAATCACTTTAACAGCTTCTTCTATCCCAAAAAAACCATTGACAGTACATGTTCCTGGTTTTTTTAGATCTTTGTAGTGCTCCCAATAATACTTTGTTTCTTTTAACCAATGATCTCCAAGGTCTTCATAACTTGAGATATGATCCATTCTTTTATCATCTGCGAGAACCGCTATTACCTTATCATCGACCTCTCCACCATCATCAAATTTCATCACCCCAATAATCCTTGCTTCCACAATAGATCCGGGTATCAATGGCTCAGTTACTCCAACAATTTCTACATCAAGTGGATCTCCATCTTCATCCCATGTCCTTGGAATACATCCATAAGCAAAAGGATACGCAAGTGATGAATAACCTACCCTATCAAGTTTAAGATGGCCCGTTTCTGTAATTAATTCATATTTATTTATGGTATTAGAGTTCAATTCAACAATAGTGTTTATTATTGTATTTGAGCTATCAGTGAAAGCATTTAGTATGTGCAATAAATTTGGGGTAACCCTGCTTGGGGGCTGATTTAGATTTGCCATCAAGAAATTATTTTTGTTTATCTTACATCCTCACACCTAACCAAATTCTTTAAAAGTAATGTTTCAGCAAAAATCATTTATTTTAGACCTTAAATGATTAATAAAATAGTTTGGCGATAGTTCTTCATTAGTTACAGCTCTTACCAACTCCATACAATTAACTGATCTGCCATATTTATGTATATTATTTTTTAACCAAAAGATGATCTTTTGATATTCACCATTTTCAATTAAGTTGTCAATCAAACCTATGTCTCTTTCCATTTGAGAAGATATTTGCGCACTTATAACATGTCCTAACAAATATGAGGGGAAATATCCAAACGCCCCTTCACTCCAATGAACATCTTGAAGACAACCTTCTGAATCATTAGATGGTTTAATTCCTAGGAGTTCATCATATCTTTTATTCCATTCTGTTGGAATATCTTCAGCAGGTAACCCTCTTTCAATTAAATCTATTTCAAGTTCGGTTCTTATTAATATGTGTAAGCCATAAGTCAATTCATCCGCTTCAACCCTATTTAATCCTGCTTCCAAATGATTAATAGATTTCCATAGTTCTAAATAATTATTAAGAGAACATCCAGCCGAAACAAATTTGTTAAAAAATCTTTTTGAAAAAGATTTGGATTTAACTATTCTATTTTCCCAAAATAAAGATTGACTTTCATGAATACCCATAGAGGTTGCTTGACCTAAAGGCCAAGCAAACCATTGATGACTTTGAGATGGCAAACCCTGCTCATAAATAGAATGCCCCCACTCATGCGCAGTTGCTAAAAAACTTGATAATGGTTCACCTTCAACAATTCTTGTCGTAATCCTGTAATCATTAGGCCCTAATGTAATCGAAAAAGGATGGGGAGATTTACCAACAACAACTAGATCTTTATCTCTCCCAAACTCATCAAGTAATTGAGAACATAAATTATGTTGAGATTCTGGACTCAAATCCCAGTGATATTTCTTAGATTTATTAATCCCTCTAATCAACTCTGGGAGAGTATCTTTCAAAGGCTGAAACATTTTATTCAGCCACTTTAAAGTTAATTCAGGCTCAAAGGGTTGGGCTAAAGTTTCCCATGGTGAATATTGATCTGATATTTGTTTTGCCTCTTCAATCCGCAATTTAACTAATTCTTCAAAGAAAGGAAGAAAAATTTTAAAATCTGATTTTTCCTTAGCTTCTTGCCAGCTTTCATACCCTTTAGATTTTGCCTTTGCTAGAGACTCAACTAATTTAGGATCTAAATTTCTTTCTCTATTAAATTCCTTCAATAAAAGACTAATATTTCTTTCTTTATCTTTTATGAAAAGTTGATTATCGGAATTTCGTTCAATATCTGCTAGTTCATTTTTAGCAGATTGTATTAAATTAGAAAATTCCTCGGAAGAATTTCTTTCATGCAATACTTTTGCAATATAAGTAAGTTGTTCAGACCTCCAAGAAGCACCTTTCTTTGGCATTCCAGTATTCTGATCCCAATAAAGTGTATTTTGGATTGAACCTAATATTTGTGTTTCTTTAAGGTAAGCACCCAGCTTATTCCAATGAGTTTCAGCCAAAGATTTAAATGGAAATTAAATTTATCTTAAGATAAAAATTTTAATGTCTGCAGTAAAACATGCATCTTTATCCATAATAGGATATTGATTAATTAAGTTTTAACTTATATGGAACAAATATTTTCAAAATTAAAATTCATAACCCATGGCGAGGGTTTTATTGATATCACATATGATTTAAATTTATGTGTTAAAAAAAATAATTTTCATTCCGGAATTTTAAATTTAACTTCACTTCATACAAGTTGCAGTTTAACTATTAATGAGAACGCAGATCCAAATGTACTGAGGGACCTAAAAAAGTATATGCAATCGATAGTTCCCTATGATTCCTACTTAACCTTATCAAAAAATAGAGAAGAAATATCCTATAAACATTATCAAGAAGGGGCTGACGATATGCCAGCACATATTAAAACATCCCTAACAAACACTTGTTTATCTTTGAGTTTTCAAGACGGGAAAATTATGCTTGGCACATGGCAAGCAGTTTATTTATGGGAACATCGATTTGATCAAAAGGAAAGAATCATTAATGTACATATAATTGGTGAGAAAAAGTAAGATATTTATAATGTAATAAGTCAGATTTCTTATTTAATGGAACCCTACATTTTGCAAGATGAAGAATTGAATGAATTAGTTGTCAAAATACCTGGCTGGGAAATTAAATCTAAACAAATCCAAAGAGAATTTAACTTCGCTAATTTTATTGAAGCCTTTGCTTTTATGACTAAGGTTGCTTTAATCTGTGAAAAATATAATCATCATCCTAACTGGGAGAATGTTTATGCAAAAGTAATAATTAAATTAAATACACATGATCTAGGAGGTATTACGAATCTGGATCAAACATTAGCTTCGGAAATCAACAAAATTTTCGATCAATAAAAATATAAACTTGTTTTCAACTATTCAAAATGTCTAAAAATTTATTGCCAGTTACTATTATTAGTGGATTTTTAGGTTCTGGCAAAACTACACTTCTAAATCATATTTTAAAAAATCAAGTTGGTATTAAAACAGCTGTTTTAGTCAACGAATTTGGAGAAATCGGAATAGATAATGACTTAATAATAGAAGGCTCAGAAGATATGATCGAATTAAATAATGGATGTATATGTTGCTCTATCAATGGCGAATTATTAAATACCGTATCCAAAGTTTTAGAAAGAGCTGAAAAATTAGACTATTTGATTGTTGAAACAACTGGATTAGCAGATCCATTACCAGTAGCCATGACTTTTGCGGCTGGTGATCTTAGAGAAAAAGTAAGATTAGATTCGATAATCACTGTCATTGATGGAGAAAATTTTGATTTTGAAATTAATAATACAAGTGTCGCCTATTCTCAAATTTTATACGGAGATATCCTTCTTCTTAATAAATCTGATTTAGTAAATGAAAAACAATTAAAGAAAATAGAGGAGTTTATAAATAAAATAAAAAAAGAACCAAGGATTTTGAGATCAACTAATAGTGAAGTTGCATTACATACAATAATGAGCGTGGGTCTATTTGAGACGGATACTTTTGAATTCGAGAAAAATAAAAAAAATATAGAACAAAATTCCCACGATCACTCTTCTCATTCCCACGATCACTCTTCTCATTCCCACGATCACTCTTCTCATTCCCACGATCACTC
>LUMC01000013.1_pt1 | contig 36094 bp, 47 predicted proteins | sample 729671 | NCBI WGS metagenome assembly LUMC01 (sample SAMN03860273, study PRJNA289734) | marine metagenome | biome: seawater column; feature: ocean; material: water; isolation source: Red Sea water column Station 91 - depth 10m | place: Saudi Arabia: Red Sea | collected 2011-10-15 | depth 10 m | reverse complement strand
CATTAAAAATTGATAATCATCATGTATTAATTGATCAGCTGCTGAAGTATCTCCATCATTTATTATTTTTGACATTTTTTCTATTATAGACATATTTTTTCCTTTATATTCCTTTTACTATTATTAAATTTCCCTCAGCATTATCTAAGCGCATTTGTCTGATAGGTTTATATTCATCCGAGTTGTACCATTTCAAAGCTATTTCATAGCTTGGAAATTCTATTATAACGTTTCTAGAAAAATCCCATTTACCCTCTTTAATTTGCAAATCTCCAGCTCTCACTAAATATTTACCACCAAAGTTCCTTATTGTTGGTGGGACCTTCTCAGCATATGTTCTGAAACCTTCTTTATGTTTCACATTAATCTGGGCAACAACATATGCAGGCATTACTTTCTATTTTAATCTTTACCTTCTATTATTATTTATGATCTCATTTTATTGAAATCCATGATTTGATCAATCAACTGATGTTTATGTGGCTCATAAAAATCATTCATTGGTCCTAGTTGCTCATTAATTGCTTCTTCACTCTCAGCTTTCCAGTGACAAAACATGATTAAATCGTCCCCGGGAGAAACAAATGATGATTGACAAACCGCTTTTGGACCAGTTGTAGATTTAACAATATCTTCAGGCTTCATTGATGCCATAGTTTCTTGCATTTTTTTTTTCATCTCTACTGATTTAAACTTATGCGTTGTTAAGTAATCTTTCATATTTTTCCTCTAGTTTCATTTTTATTTTTTCATAGCATTAAACATGCTTAAAGTATCATCAAAAGTCATCATAACTTTTGTTTTTCCTTCATCAGTTGATTCAAAATAATGACCAAACATAGTATCCATGTTGTCAGCAGTTGCATGTACTCTAACAAATACTTTATTTCCTTCACTGATCATGTCTAAAATTTTTAAATGAAAATTTGGCCATGTAGCTGGAATTTTTGACATCGCACCCATCATAGCTTGTTTACCTTTGTGAACCCCTGACAATGGATGGACACCTTCTTTACCTGGAAATGTCCATACAATATTATCATCAATCATCTCATTAAAAAAAGTTTCCATATCTCCTTTACCAAAAAGCTCATATGCTTTTCTCGTTTGCTCTTTTACGTCCATAAAATATTCCTTTCTTAGTTAATTATTTATTAATAAGTATACTCTCCACTCATTTGGTTCATTGAATGAGCCATACCACTTTTGCCTTTAAGATTTTGTCTACTTGAAAATCCAGTACCTGAAATGTTTTCATATTTTCCAGTTCCGCCAATAATAATATTTCCCCATCACTCAGATAAAATGTGCACATTCCAGTTTCATCATCAAACTTACCTGCAGTCAAAGTAAGTCCTCCAATGCAATGCATAGTAGATTTATTAAATATACTTCCATCTTCTTTGTCAGAAAGCCCAGCGTTACCGTCATATGTTATACTCATATTTCCATTACCAGCATCCATAACATTTACTTCCCATGAACCCATACCGCTAGCATTAAACTTTCCTGTCTCAGCTAACAAGTTAGAGGTAAATAGTGTAAAAAAAGTTAATATTATTATTTTTTTCATAGTTATCTCCTTACATTTTTGCAAAATCCATTGTTTGTGAACATTCCTCAGAGACTGTGTCAAAAAAATTATTCATATCTCCAAGTTGATCAATAATTGCTTGTGGACTTTCAGCTTGCCACTTACAAAATACTTTCATCGAGTCGCCAGCACCCATCATTGTCATCTGACATACAGCTTTTTCTCCGGTTACTCCTTTTTTTAAATCCTCAGGGGATGTTGAACTTACAACTTCATGAAATTTTTTTTTCATCTCCTCAGACTTAAATATATGCGTTGCTAAATCCTTTTTCTTGTAAAAATTTTTTATTAAACATCTTTGAGTTGTATTTATCTGATTTGTCGCAGAGAATTGTTACAATAGTTTTTCCTGGACCAATTAATTTACCAAGTCTAATTGCTCCAGCAATATTTACACCACAACTAGTGCCTAAGCTTAATCCCTCTTCTTTAATTAAATTGTAAAGCAAAGGCAAAGACTCGTGGTCATCAATTGAAAATGCTCCATCTATTTTTGCTTCAGCAAAATTTGCTGTTACTCTACTGGAGCCAATACCTTCAGTTATTGAACCACCTTCAGATTTTAATTCACCATTTTCAATGAAATTGTATAAGGCAGAACCTGCTGGATCTGACAAGTAAATTTTAACATCTTTGTTTTTTTCTTTCAAAAAACTACTTATACCTCCAATCGTTCCACCCGTACCTGATGCACATACAAATCCATCTACCTTTCCTTCTGTTTGATCCCATATTTCAGGTCCAGTTGTTTCATAATGACCCTTAGCATTTGCAGTATTGTCAAATTGGTTTGCCCAGACTACTCCGTAATTATTTGAATTTTTTAATTCTTCTGCAAGTCTACCTGCAACTTTTACATAATTGCCATCATCACTATAAGGTTTTGGTGGTACTAACCTTAAATCTGCACCGATGTTAATTAAAGTATCTTTTTTTTCTTGTGTTTGATTATCGTTCATTACAATTGTTGTTTTATAACCTAAAGAATTTCCTAGAAGACATAAACCTATACCAGTATTACCTGCTGTTCCTTCAACAATCATTCCACCTTTTGAAATTAATTTTTTTTCTTCAGCATCTTTTATAAGTGCCAAAGCCGCTCTGTCTTTTACAGATCCTCCTGGGTTTAAATATTCAGCTTTTCCATAAATATTACATCCAGTTATCTCTGAGGCTGCTTTTAATTTTATTAAGGGGGTATTACCAATTGACTGTAAAAAATTATCTTTGATATTAACCATTGTTATTTTCTGAATTGTCATTTTCTACAGCATAAGGTTTAAATTCCTCTGTAGCAGTTCCAACATTCTTTGCTGGTATTCCTATCATCACAGCATTCTCCTCAACATTTTTTGTTACAACAGCATTTGCTCCAATTTTTGAATTTTTTCCAACTACTACAGGACCTAATATTTGTGCGCCAGATCCAACAACTACATTATCCATTAAGGTAGGATGCCTTTTTATATTTCTTTGATTATTAGAATTAATACTTGGAGATATACCTCCTAAAGTTACCATATGATATATTGTGACATTATCACCAATTTCAGATGTTTCACCTATTACAACTCCCATCCCATGATCTATAAATAAATTTTTACCAATCTTTGCACCAGGATGAATTTCAATACCGGTTAGGAATCTTGAAAACTGGGAAATAATTCTCGCAATTAAATCAAATTTAGCTACTGAAAAAAAATGAGCCAATCTATGAAAAAATACTGCTTTAACACCTGGATAAGTCAATATTAAACTTAATTTGGATTTCGCAGCTGGATCTCGATCAATAATTGATTGTAAAAACTCACTCATAAGTATTTCTATATAGTTATTAAAAATTGAATTTAAAGTTGATCAATCTCTTAAAAGTTTGCTTCATAAAACAATTTTACATATAATAATTTTATAATAAGGAGAGAAACAATGTTAAAAATAAACAGTATGTGTCCTGATTTTCAGGCTAAAACTACAGAGGGAGACATCTCTTTTCACGAATGGTTAGGTGACAGCTGGGGTGTATTATTTTCACATCCAAAAGATTTTACGCCAGTATGTACTACAGAACTTGGAGCTTTAGGTTTAATGAAAGATGAGTTCGACAAAAGAAACGTGAAAGTGATAGGTCTTAGTGTAGACGGAGTTGATGACCATAACAAATGGTTAGAAGACATAAAAGACGTGTCAGGTTCAAAACCAAATTATCCAATAATTGCAGACGAAGATCTTAAAGTTGCTAAATTATTTAATATGTTGGAAGGTGATGCAGGAACAACATCAATGGGTAGAACTGCTGTTGATAATGAGACAGTTAGAACTATTTTTGTAATAAGACCTGATAAAAGAATTGGTTTATATCTTACTTACCCAATGGCAACAGGAAGAAACTTTTTGGAAATATTGAGAGCAATAGATTCAATGCAATTAACAGCAAAACATAAAGTAGCTACTCCTGCTAATTGGAAAAAAGGTGAAGATGTAGTTATTTTACCAGCTGTTAAAGATGAGGAAGCGAAAAAAATATATCCAAACGGATGGGAGACGGTAAAACCTTATTTAAGAAAGGTTCCAGATCCTTCTAAATAATTTGGATAAGAAAATACTAAACCAACAATCTCAGCATTGGGAGACTAATTTCTCAAATAAGCCTGAGATGTTTGGTTTAGATCACAGTTACTCAGCAGAAAAAACTCTTACCGTTTTAAAAGAAAACAATTTATCAAATATTGTTGAACTCGGAGCAGGATTAGGAAGAGACACAATATTTTTTGCTAAAAATTCAATTAATGTTACTGCACTTGATTATAGTAAAAAAGGCATATCAATTATTGATAAAAAAATAAACGACCAAAACTTGAATTCTTCAATTAGTACATTGAAGTTCGATGTAAGAAAAAAATTACCATTTAAAGACAATTCAATAGAAGCTTGTTATTCTCACATGCTGTATTGCATGGCATTAACAAATTTAGAGCTAACAAGTTTAAACAGTGAAGTAAAAAGAATACTTAAACCTGGAGGTTTAAATATTTATACAGTTAGAAATACTGAAGATGGAGATTTCAAAAAAGGCGTTCATAGAGGAGAAGATTTATACGAAATAGATGGATTTATTATTCATTTTTTTTCTAAGGATAAAATAGAAAGTCTTTTAGATGGCTTTAAAAATTTATTTATTGAAAAATTTGATGAGGGTAAATTTCCAAGAAAACTTTACTTAGTTTGTAACAAAAAAATTTAACTATTTTTATATTTCTTCATACATATTTGAGCTAATAGAAGGTTTGGATCAATAAATAATTTAGACTCTTTAGCTTTCTTAAAAGATTTATATGCAAATAATGCTATGGGAAGTTCTGTGCAACCCAAAATAATTTTTTTACACTTTTTTTTTATTAATTGATTAACGGCTGGTCTTAAAACTTTCTCTGCCTCTTTTACTTTACCCATTTTTACGTATTTAATTGATTTATTTACAGAACTCTTTTGTAAATTTTTTGTAGGACTTATAAGTTCATATTTTTTATCAAAATATTGATGATAAACTTTTGTTTTCAATGTTGCTTCAGTACAAAGAATTCCAATTTTCGTATTTTTTTTACAATTTTGTTTTGTATAATTAAACACTTCCTTTGGCATACTTAATAAGGGTATCTTAATTTTTTTTTGAATATCATGATGCCAATAATGAGCGGTATTGCATGGCATAACAATAAATTTACATTTATTTTTGGATAACATTTTACAACCTTTGACTAACTCATCGAGAACATTGTAATATTTTTTTAAGTTCTCAGGTCTTTTTGGTGTATTGGACTTATTATAGAGTATAAACATAGGGTACTGTTGATCCAGTTTTCCTCTATATAGTTTTGCAAGCTTACTACAAAAATCTAAACCTGCTTGAGTTCCCATCCCTCCAAGGATTCCGATCATAAATGATAATTTCCCTATTTGTATATTAATAAGTAGAACTATATTTTAATTTAATTTATGCAAGAAATATACATTAGAAATGAATAGAAACCTTTCCTTGCTCGTTTTAAGCCAAGTATTTAGTTTTACAGCAGCTACTGTTACAGTTTTTATAAGTGGTATTATTGGATCACAACTAAGCCCTATAAAGACTTTGTCTACGCTTCCACCGTCAATTTATGTTGTTGGAACTGCTGCAGCTACAATTATTGCTGCAAAAATAATGAGCATAATTGGAAGAAGACTTGGATTTGTACTCGCTTCTGTTGTTGGTTCAATTTCTTGTTTGATTGGAGCTTACGCAATAATGGTAGAAAATTTTTATATATTTTGTTTCGCTAAATTTATTTTAGGTGCCACAATGGCCTTTACTCATCAATATCGTTTTGCTGCAGCAGAAAGTGTTGAAAAGGAAAAAGCTCCTAAAGCAATTTCTTCATTATTATTAGCAGGTATTGTTGCAGCTTTTCTTGGTATAAGTTTATCCAATTATACAAAAGGTTTTGTAAGTGATTATTTATATGTTGGATCTTATTTAACTTTAGCAATTTTAACAATAATACCGTCATTTTTATTATTTTTTTTCAAAGATATAAGAGAAGTTTCTTTAGCTTTTAATGAAAATATTAAATCAAGAAATTATTTAGAATTTCTCTCTGATCCAAAGTTTTTACAAGCAATTACTTCAGCTGCATTTGCATATGCAGTAATGTCTTTTTTAATGACAGCTACCCCAATAAGTATGCACATTGTTCATCAATTAAGTTTAGAAAAAACAGGAATAGTTCTTCAATTTCATGTTTTGGCGATGTTTTTACCTTCACTAGTTACTGGAAATTTAATTAAGAAATTTGGTTATAGTAATATGATGTACTTAGGTGTTGTTTTTTATATTTTAACAATTTTATTAAGTTTTTTTGAACCCTCCTTTTTAAATTATTTTATAAGTTTAATTTTTTTAGGAATAGGTTGGAATTTTTTATTTATATCAGGCACTAGCTTATTAGTTACAACTTATAAACCAGATGAGAAATTTAAAGCTCAAGGATTTAATGATTTATTAGTTTTTTCTTCTATGGCTTTAGCAAGTTTATTGGCAGGTATACTAATTTCTATTGTCAGCTGGAAAACAGTCAATTTATTTTGTATTCCTTTTTTAATTCTTATTATTTTATCGATAGTAAATGCAGATAAAAAAAGATGAGTTTTTTAATTTTAGGTTTTTTAACTAGTTTAAGTTTAATATTAGCTATAGGACCACAAAATATCTTTGTAATAGAGCAAGGCATTAAGAAACAACATATTTTTTTAATATGTTTTATTTGTTCAGTATCAGATACAATTTTGATTTTTTTAGGAATTTTTCTTTTTCAGTATCTTGGAACATATTTTAATGAAATAACTGAACTAATTTTCAATATTTTATTATTAATATTTTTAATTTATTTCATTTACACAAAAATTTCTGAAAAATTTAAAAACATAGAAATAGATAAAGGTGAGAAACATGATGAGAGAAAAAAAATTATATTAAAAACACTCGCTTTTACTTATTTAAATCCACATGTTTATTCTGATACAGTTTTTTTTCTTGGTAATTTTTCAAAAAATTTCCCAATTAATTATAAAATTTATTTTGGTATTGGAGGTTCTATTGCTTCTTTTTTATTTTTCTACTTATTGGGATATTTAGCAAATTATTTTTCAAAATATCTTAATAATGTAAGGGCTTGGGTTGTAATAAAATGGATTATTTCTTTAATAATGAGCTTAATTTCAATTTATGTGATTTTTGAAATTTTAAAATTTTTTAATTAGAAAATCCGTATTTTCTTAATCTTACATCGCCGGTTCGTGCATGAGCTTCCATACCTTCATATCTAGAAATTCTTGCTGCAGCAGCACCCACAAGTTTTGTTGAGTCTTTTGTCATTCTTTGGAAGCTTAATGTTTTTATAAATTTTCCAACGAATAATCCCCCTGTATATTTACCTGCTCCTTTAGTTGGTAAAATATGATTTGTTCCAGAACATTTGTCTCCATAAGCTACCGTTGTTTCTTCACCAACAAATAGAGATCCATAATTCGTTAGTCTGTCATGGAACCATTTTAAATTTTTTGTTTGAACCTCAAGATGCTCTGGAGCATATTCATCACTTATCTTAACCATTTCATCGTCAGTATCGCAAAGAATTACCTCACCATAATCTTTCCATGCAGCCTCCGCACTAGTTCTTGGTAATTCAGGTAATTCTGAAATTAATTCAGGAACTCTTTTCATCACTTTTTCAGCAAGCTCTTTACTTGTTGTGTATAACCAACAAGGAGAGTTATAACCATGTTCAGCTTGCCCAACTAAATCTACTGCAACTATCTCAGGATCAGCAGATTCATCTGCAATAATTCCAATTTCTGTGGGACCAGCAAATAAATCTATTCCAACCCTTCCAAATAAAATTCTTTTTGCTTCAGCTACAAACTGATTACCTGGACCAACTAAAATATCTGCTGGAGCATTACCAAATAAACCATATGTCATTGCAGCGATTGCAGGAACTCCACCTAAATTTAAAATAACATCTGCACCACACAAATCAGCAGTATATATAATAGTGGGGTGGGCGCCCACTTCAGCTTTTGGTGGACTACAAGCAATTACGTTTTTTACTCCAGCAACTTTTGCAGTCGTCACACTCATAACTGCCGAAGCTATATGAGCATATCTTCCACCTGGAATATAACAACCCGCAGTATTAACAGGAACTAATTTTTGACCAGCATACAAACCATCAGATAATTCAACTTCGAAATCGTTTCCATAGTTTTTAAGTTGAGCCTCAGCAAATTTTCTCACTCTTTCATAAGAAAATTGAATATCATCCTTTGTTTTTTGATCTAAATTTTTTTTTATTTCCTCAATTTTATCTTTGGATACAATTATTTCTCCCTCATACTTGTCAAATTTTTTTGTTAATTCTTTACAACCTTCCTCTTTAGATTTCTCCAGGTCATTAAGTAAATTTTGAACTATATCCCTTGTTTTATTATCGTCAGTTGAGGATGTTTTAGGAGATTTTTTAAGGTATGTAATTGTCATTGATGAGTATTTTGATCAAGTTATTTAATGTATTAAAATACTCATTTCAACAAAGATATTTTTTATTAATTCTCTTGATAATTTAATCTAACGCAACTACAGCAGCAGCTATTGAGGCTAATCTAGCTGTTGCATCGTCTGATCTACTTGTAATTACAACTGGAACTTTACCCCCAACTACGACACCTGCTGCACAGGCTCCCATAAAATAAATCATCATTTTTACAAGTGCATTTCCAGTCTCAACATTAGGTACTAGTAAAACATCTGCATCTCCAGCAACAATATTTTTTATACCTTTAATACCAGCTGACTTTTTAGATATACTATTATCAAAAGCCAAAGGACCAAAAATGTCAGCATTAAAACCCTCTTTTTCTGCTAAATTTGTAATCTCTTTTGCATCAAGAGAACTTTGCATACTATCCAATACTTCTTCAGTTGCTGATAAAATTGATATCTTTGGTTTTGGAATATTTATACGATGACAAAAATCTATTACATTTCTTAAAATGTGCATTTTAGTTTTAACATTTGGATTAACATTTAATGCTCCATCTGTAATTATAAGTGGCTTATCATCTTTTTCTAATGTCATGTGCCATATATGACTAAGCCTTTTTTTGCCTAACAAACCATGTTCTCGTTTTAAAACTTCTTTCATCAAAACATCTGTATGAATATGTCCTTTAACAATAATTTTAATTTTATCTTCTGAGGCAAGTTTCGCTGCAATCTTGGCAGTATTATTTTCTACTGGTTCGTCTATTATTTCGTATTCAGATATATCAAACTTTATCTCATCTGCAGTTTTTTTAATTTCAGATTCGTTACCAATTAAAACTGGTACAATCAGTTTTTCTTTTACCGCATCCATTACTGAAATCATCGGCAGTGTCTTTCCAGCATTTGCTATTGCAACTTTAATACCCTTTTTTTGATGAGCAATGTCTAATAGATTATTTGGGCATACTGTTGATTTATCTGAAAGCATCTAAAATCTTATATCAAAATTAAAAAAAACTAACATATCATTTATTTTTTGATAATGTCAGAAATATGGAAGTTGTAACAAAAATTGCTCCAATTGCTCTGGCATTAATTATGTTAACGTTGGGCTTAGGTCTTACAACGAGTGATTTTACAAGAGTAATTAAACGACCAAAAGATTTTTTAGTTGGATTGATCTGCCAAGTAATATTACTTCCTATAATTGCTTTTGTTTTAATAAAAATTTTAAATGTTCAACCAGCATTAGCTCTAGGAGTAATGATAATCGCTGCTGCACCAGGAGGTGTTACATCTAATATTCTTACAAAATTTGCAAATGGTGATGTCGCTCTTTCTGTTTCATTAACAGCAATAATAAGTTTACTTAGTATTTTAACCGTTCCATTTATCGTAATTAAATCTGCTGACCTACTTGATATAAATTACCTATCTAAGGAAATTTCAATGAGCGGGATATCAATCAAAATGTTTTTGGTAGTAACATTACCTGTTGTAATTGGCATGTTAATTAGGAAGTTTGCACAAGATTTTATAATTAAAAGAACAGCTTTAATTGAAAAAATTTCATTAACTCTTTTTATGATAGTTTTTATCTCAATTTGGTTAGAGGAATGGGACAATATAATTATGTATATATCAAGAGCTGGCGTAATAACTCTAATATTAAATGTAACAATGATGGTTTTAGGTTTTTATGTTGCAAAAATTTTTGCAAGTGGCATTGAACAAAGAAAATGTATTTCACTAGAATGTGGACTTCAAAATGGAACCTTAGCAGTATTTGTATCTACTCAAATATTCGATGACATAATTTATTTGATACCAACTGCTTCATATGCTTTGATCATGTTTGTCACATCTATAATATTTGTGCTTCTCTTAAAAAAGATAAATTAGGATCAAAATAATAGATTGCGACCCAAAATGAACAGAGGGATTTAAAAAAAACCTAATTTGGTGATGTCATAGATTGAGTACTTTTAAACTTTCAGACTATAATCAATTTATACAAAATAATATGAGCACTGAGACTTTAACAAAATTAAATCCGAAAATTTTAATTAATTCAAAATTTGACCCCAATGGATCAGATGCAAACGTATCTGATCCAAAAACATTAAATGCTGAACTAAATAAAGTTGAGTTAAGTAATAATAAAAAAAGCAAACATAAGACTTGTATAAATAAACTGAATAACAGACTTAAAATTCAAGAAAAAAATAAAAAAATTGAAAATAGAGTTTTGACTGGTTTATTTCTGAGTGTTGTTGCTGTTTTATTTTTTGTAGCAACTTAATTCAAGAGTTTTTCAATATCTTTTTTAATATCATCAGTAATTTTAATTTCTTTATTAAAATTTTTTTTATATCTATTAAACTTATTTTGTCCTGGATACATAATTTCTTTTATATTTTTGAGTTTCGGGAGTTTTTTAACTCTTCTTATATTTTCTTTAATTCTTGAGTTAAAATTTTTAACAAATAAATTTGACTTCATGACAATAAATAAATGACCAATGTTTTGAGGACCTGAAAAATCATCAAATGGATCTTTGACTTTTCCTCCATGATTTCCTCCAGTGAAAACACCACTTAAAATATCAACCATCCATGCTAAACCCGATCCTCTAAATCCAGCAATAGGCAACTGCACACCTTTTAGAGCTTTAGCTGCATCTGTGGTTGGTCTTCCATATTTATCTAATGCAACTCCTTCTGGTATCTTAGATCCTGTCCTTGCAGCAACTCTTATTTTACCTCTATTTATCATTGATACAGATGTATCTAAAATAAAAGGAACTTTTGAAGAAGTAGGTGTTCCAAAACAAATTGGATTTGTTCCAAACAAAGTTTTTAATGCACCATGAGGAGCTATAGCGGGAGGAGCATTAGTAAAAATTAATGTTAATAAATTTTTTTTAACTGCTTGTTCTGCGTAGTATCCTGATAAACCATAATGACCACTTCTTTTTATACCAACCAAACCTAATCCTGTTTTTTTGGCGCCCTCAATTGCTTTTTTAATTCCAATATCAGCAGCTACAAAACCAATACTGTCATCAGCATCGATTTGCATTATTGATTGAGATATTTTTTTAAATTTAAACTTTGGCTTTGGATTAATTAATTTTTTACTTATTCTATCACAATACATTTTTAACCTAGATACACCATGACCAGTGGCGCCAACTAACTCTGCATTAACTAGTGCATCAGAACAAATCTTTGCATGTGCTTTGCTTAATTTATATTTTAGAAATACTTTAATCAGTAATTTTTTTAACTTTTCTTTTTTCATTAAAACCATCTAAACATTCCAATGATACCAGCTGTGGCATAAAAAATTTGAAGTAGTAAAATCCCTCTATGATTTCCTAAATACGCCCACAAACCAATTAAAATTGCAGAAATTAATAATAATGCAAAACCTAAAAATTCAGCACCAATGTTTAAGGCAACTAGTAGTGAATAAACAATAGCAGTTATAACGCCCGTCCACTCTAATATTTTATTTTTATTCATTAATTTTATGAGTTGAAATTAGCCTTTACCTCTCCAAGGTATAGTTTTATCGATAATTTTTCTAAGAGTAATATCAAACAAAAGACCTAACATTCCCATTATAAATATTGTGATCCAAATTACCTCATACTGAAAGTACTTTTTAGCAACGTTTTCAACAAAACCAATACCAGTTGTACCAGCTAAAAACTCTGCAGCTACTAAAGTGCCCCAACACATACCAACAGCAACCCTTATACCTGTTAATATTTCAGGAAGAGAATTAGGGAATATAACATGTCTTAAAATTTGTTTTTTAGAAGCACCTAAAGAGTGTGCTGCATGAATTTTTGACAACTGAGTACCTGATGCCCCAGCTCTAGCTGATATTATCATTATCGATAATGAAACCATAAATAATAGAAAAACTTTACCAGTATTATCAATTCCCAAAACTGAAATTATCAAAGGTGCCCAGGCTAAAGGAGGTACAGGTCTATATAATTCAATTAAGGGATCAAAAAATCCTTTAGCAAATCTGTTTAGCCCCATAAACAAACCTAAAGGCACTCCTATTATAATTCCAAAAACTAATCCTAAAAATACTCTTAAAAAAGAGTCCCAAATATGTCCATACGGAACAGGAACTTTAAATAATTTAAAATCACCTGTTACTAGTTTTAATACTTTACTTTTAAAATTTTCCTTTACAATTCCATCTTTAGTATGGACTGGATACTCTCCAGGTAAAACATCTGCAATCCAATCTGGTAAGATAAAACCAACCATAGAACTGACATCAACCATTTCAATCCAAAGCAATGGAATATTTTTATATCCAACACTTGGTTTAGACATAAGAATAAATTTGTTAAAGGTATCAGATGGCTTAGGTAGCCATCTACCTGAACCTTGTTCAGAGCAACTTGGACCACTCGCAACTATTGTTCCTGCAGGAAATAAAAGTATGTCAATTAATCTTAATCCACCTTGTTCAGATTTTTGAAGATTATCAAATTCAATTATTGCATCTTTCATCTCATTAAGAGCTGTTGGAGGATAGATGCTAGCAAATTCTATTCTTCTTGCTATTTTTACAATATTTTTTGCATATGTTGATGCTATTTCGTCACTATCATCTAAACTTTTCCTGTACGCTTTGATTTCATTTTTTAATTCTTTAATTGAAGTTTTAAAATATGAGTTATGATTTCTTAACTTAAAAAATTTGTCACTTATCACTTTAAGTTCTGCTGCCGCAGCATGAAATTTTAAACCTCTATTTGTTCCTGGAACTAATGGAACTTCAAGTGTATTTTCTATAGAGCCAGTTCCAGTTCTAACAGTAGTAATACCCCATCCACCTTGTTCCGAGACAGCTTTGAGTCTCTCATTTTTTTCTTCTTCAGTTTCAAATGGATAATCTTTTTTTTTAAAATTTGAGCTCAAAATTTTAATTTCCTCAGTCATTTCTTTAATCTTAATTTTTGTATCCATTTCCATTAAATTATTATTTGTAAGCAAAGGAATGAGCTGGGTTGTTTTATCAATAAATCCAATCAATATCTTTTTTTGCTGATTATTTAGATCATTTGAATTTTGAATTTCATTGGCTGTATTTTTTAGATTTTTATTTTCGATTTTAATAATTGAAGTACTTTTGAACTCCCTTTCCTCAATAGGAAATTGATATTTTAAACCCATCAATGACTCGTTTATTTTTGCCACTTGGCATAACTCATTTGCAGATTTTGGATAAAACCCTTTTGCTATATCCCAGGAATAATACAACCAGACTAATAAGATTGCGCTACTGCCTACAACAATCCAATGTGTGCCACCTTTTGCTCTTTCTGGGTTTCCAAAAACTGCATCAACTTTTTCAGTTTTTATTAATCTTCTTCCGTAAAGAATACATCCAATTATCGCTACAAATATTAGTATTGTTGCAAATTGGGTTAACATTTAATTATCTTTCCCCATAATTTCTTCTTCCATATCCCAAATCATAGATAGGATTTCTTCTCTTTTAGATGAAAAATCTTTATTTTTTTTAATTTCCCTTAAGTCTTCTCTTAAGCCCATCTCTGCAAAAGGAAGATTGTACTCTTTGTGTATTCTTCCTGGTCTTGGTGCCATTACATAAAGTCTTTCACCAAGTAATAAGGCCTCTTCAACTGAGTGAGTAATTAAGATAATTGTTTTTCCCGTTTCTTTCCAAATCTTTAAAACTAAAGACTGCATCTTTTCTCGAGTTAATGCATCTAAAGCGCCTAAAGGCTCATCCATTAAAATTAAATCTGGATCATTTATTAAACATCTTGCTAAAGCAACTCTTTGCTGCATTCCACCTGATAGCTGGTAGGTAGGAGTATTTCCAAATCCTTTTAGACCAACTATATCAAGCCATTCGTCAACTTTTTCTGCAGTAATTTTTGGGTCTTCTTTTTTCATTCTTAAACCAAAGTTCACATTCTCTGCAACTGTTAACCATTCAAATAATGCACCTTGTTGAAAAACCATACCTCTTTCAACACCAGGTCCATCTATTTCATTATTATTTAAAGTTATTTTTCCTGAGGTTGGTCTTAAAAATCCAGCAGTAATATTTAATAAAGTTGTTTTTCCACAACCAGATGGGCCTAAAACAGTAAGAAGTTCTCCTTTTTTAAGAGTAAAACTTACATCCTTTAATGCATGAACAGTTTCTCCTTTTGGAGTTTTAAAAATCATATTGAGATTTTCAGAAACTAAATCACTCATTAAATGGCTTTATATTAGAATTTTTATCAAAAAAATAGGCACCAATTAAAAAATTGGCGCCTATTAAATTTTTTACCCTACAAAATTATAGAGGTAAGAAACTTGTATCTACTGCTCCGTCTGGTGTTCCCATACCTTTTAAGAAGGCATCAAGATTACCACTTTCCATAGATTGTTTAGTTTCTTCTGGAGTTAAAAATTTGAAACCATCTAAAGTTTCTTTCATGTCTGCAACTTTCATCTCAGATGCTTTTGACATAGAATTCATATCGCTTTTACCAGCTCTATATCTATCATTAGCTTCATGAGTTACTTCGATGAATGTTCTTAACATTCCAGGGTTCTCTTTCATAAACTTATCTGTGACTGATGTGATATCTATTCCTAAAATACCAGCATCTCTTGCTTCTTGAACAGTTAAAAGTCTTGATCCAACTGCAGTTGCAGCCTTAATTGAGTTACCGCCAAACAAACATGCCATTACAACATCGCCACTTACTAAAGCAGCAGCACCTTCTTCTGGGTCCATTTGAATGATATCCATTTTACCTCTGTCAGCTCCAACAACTTTCATACTTTCATCAAAAACATACTCAGCCATTGTTCCAAGTGGAACAGCAACTTTTTTGCCCTCTAGTTCTGTTGCATTTGCTTTTGTAATACCTGAAGCGTTCGATGTTACACATGTAGTTCCACCCATTCCATACTCCATTGCAATATCAACAAGCTTAATTGGAGCTTTTGATTTTACAGCATTGATGAAAGGGACTAGTCCTTGTGAATAAGAAATATCAATATCTCCAGCTAACATTGCATCAGTCATTGCACCACCGTTAGTGAAGTTTGTCCATTTAACTGGCACTCCAAGAGCTTTTGCAAAATTCTTTTTCTGCATGTCTTCTAAATTAGGACTTGGCCATTCTAAAAAGTATGCAACTCTAACTACGTTCGCTGCTGAGTTAGCGGCAGTAATTGTAAGGTTTAGAGCAAAAATACTTCCTAAAATAAAACTAATTATTTTTTTCATTATTTCTCCTGTAATTAAATTTAATTTACGCGGTATATTTAAGTTCATTATAAGATTGATGTAAATGATGAATTATGCGTAAGGGGTGACATTAAAAACTTAGACAACTTTGAGTTGTATGGTATATTTATTTTCTGTCCAATCAAAATGAATTAGTCTAAGAGAATAAAAACTTACTTTTTTAAAAATTTTATGAGTTCAGAAAAACCAAATATTCCAAATTCTTTAAATGAACATTGGATGCCATTTACATCCAATAAAGATTTTAAAGAAAACCCAAGATTAATAGTTGAAGCAAAAGGAGTTTATTTAAAAAATCATCATGGAAAAACTCAAATTGATGCAAGCTCTGGATTATTTTGCAATCCTTTAGGTCATGGGAGACAAGAAATTATTGATGCAATAACCAAACAATTAAAAACTGTTGATTACGCTCAACCATTTCAACAAGGCTTTGGAGGTTCATTTGAACTTGCAACAAGAATTGCAAAACATACTCCAGGAAATTTAAATAGAATTTTTTATACGATTTGCGGATCTACCGCAGTTGAAACAGCAATTAAAATTGCAATAGCGTATCATAAATCTAGAGGAGAAGGTAATCGTTTTAGATTTGTTGGTAGAGAAAGAGGTTACCACGGAATGAATATTGGAGCGACATCCGTTGGAGGCATGATTAACAATGTTAAAACATTTGCAAGTGTATTAATGCCAGGTGTAGTTCATATGAGACATACACATTTACCAGAACATAAATTTATTTCAGGTCAGCCTGAGACAGGTGCAGAATTAGCAGATGATTTAGAAAGAATTTGTACAAACTTTGGAGGAGAAAATATTGCAGCATGTATTGTAGAACCAATTGCAGGATCAACTGGAACTTTAGTTCCACCAAAAGGATACTTACAAAGACTAAGAGAAATTTGCGATAAGCATGGTATAATTTTAATTTTTGACGAGGTTATTACAGGGTGGGGAAGAACAGGCTCTCCATTTGCATCTCAAGAGTACGGTGTAACACCAGATATAATCACAATGGCAAAAGCAACTACGAACGGTATATCACCATTGGGTGCAGTGGCATGTAAAGAGGAAATTTACGATTCAATAATGGACGGCGCACCCAAAGGAACAATAGAATTATTCCATGGATACACATACTCAGGAATACCAATCTCTGTTGCGGCAGGTTTAGCAGTTCAAGATATATTTGAGAAAGAAGATATATTTAATAGAGCAAAAGAAATGAGTCCCTATTTCCAAGAAGGCTTAATGTCTCTTAAAGATTTAGAAGCAGTAGATAATATTAGAGGCTATGGAATGATGGGCGGTATAGACATGAAAATGCATAAAAAGCCTGGAGCCGCTGGATTTACATGTTTTAAACATTGTTATGAAGCAGGAGTAAATTTTAAAGCAACAGGAGACTGTTTAATTATTGCTCCTATGTTTATTTGTGAAAAAAAACATATAGATGAAATTATTGAAAAACTAAGAACTGGAATTTCAAACTACGCAAAAAGCAAAAAAAATTAATTCCAATTTATGAAAATCGGTGTTCCTAAGGAAATTAAACCGCAAGAAAATCGTATAGGATTAACTCCCAAAAGTGTAAAAACTTTAACCTCAAATGGTCATGAGGTTTTAATTGAGAATAATGGTGGTTTTGAAGCTGGTTTTGACAATGATCAATATAAATCAGCTGGAGCTAAAATTATTGATAAGGCAGAGGATATTTTTAATGACGCTGAAATAATTGTTAAAGTCAAAGAGCCTTTAGCAAAAGAGGTAAAAATGATTAAAGAAAATCAAATAGTTTTTACTTATTTGCATTTAGCTGCTGCAAAAGAATTAACTCAAGGATTAATAGACTCAAAATCAGTTTGCATAGCTTATGAAACAGTAACAGATAATAATGGTAGGCTTCCATTGCTTGCACCAATGAGTGCGGTCGCAGGTAGAATGTCTGTTCAAGCCGGAGCACATTGCTTGGAGAAAAATCAAAAAGGAAGAGGGATATTGCTTGGTGGAGCTCCTGGTGGAGAACCTGGTAATGTAGTTATTTTAGGTGGAGGCGTTGTTGGAGAAAATGCTGCAATTATTGCAACTGGAATGAGAGCAAAAGTTCATATTGTTGATAAATCAGCTGAGAGACTAAAACAATTAACTGAAATGTTTGGAGATAAAATCATTCCTCAATTAAGTGATGAAACAGACATAGAAAAATTGGTTTCAGAATGTGATTTATTAGTTGGAGGAGTTTTAATTCCAGGCGCTGAAGCACCAAAATTAGTTTCAAAAAATATGCTTAAGAAAATGAAAAGAGGATCTGTAATAGTTGATGTTGCAATTGATCAAGGCGGATGTGTTGAAACCAGCAAACCGACAACACACGCAGAACCAACTTATATAGTTGATGATGTAGTTCATTATTGCGTAGCAAACATGCCAGGAGGGGTTCCTAGAACTTCAACTATAGCATTAAACAATGCCACTTTACCCTTTTTAAGCAAACTAGCAAAAGATGGCTATCAAAAAGCTTTAAAAGAAGATTTAAATTTTTTAGCCGGATTAAATGTTCATAAAGGTAGCGTTACTTATAAAGCTGTTGCAGATGTTTTTGGTCACCAATACGCTAATGCTTCTGAAATCTTAAATTAAATACCTTTTTTGAGTAAGTCGTAAATATCCTCTTTTTTGTCCAAACCAATTTCTCTAGCAATTTCTTTCCCATCTTTATAAATCGCTATAGTGGTCCAAAACTTTATATTTAGTTTTTCACTTATATTTTTATTTTTATCATGTTCATAAAAAAAGAACTCAAAATCTGGAAAATCTTTTTTTGCTTGTTCAAATATAGAAGTTTGAGTTGCACAAACTGAACACCATTCATTCCAAGAATTAATTACAATTGTTTTTCCTTCAGTGTTTAGTTTATCAAATTCATTTAAAGAAAAACCAGATGATTTTTCAAAACTGAAACTTGAAAATGAAAAAAAAGTAAAACAAATTACAAATATTAAATTTTTTAACCTAATCATGTTATTCTTTTGATAACATTATCTTTAAAAACAAAGGTATGTAACAATGCCGCTAAAATATGCAAAGATATTAGAGCAATCAGAGTATAATTTGAGTATATATGCACATCATAACTTAAATCAGCATAATCAAAATTCGATTTTAATTTGATCTCAGTAATCCCAAAATTTAATTTTTCACCATTAAACAATTTTTTTAATATCCCAGAAGAAGTGACTGTTAGAAGTGTTAAATATAATAGAAAATGGTTTAGTTTTGCAATTATCATTTGACCTGGAAATGCTTCAATTGGGTTCTCTGGAGAATTTACAAAAAGCCTCACCAATAGTCGTAATAAAGTGATATAAAAAATTGTAATTCCAATTAATACGTGAATTTCCTCAATTGTTATTCTAAAATCAGAAAATTCTTGTCTAACTAAATAAAACCCAAGTGGTATTTGAACTATTAGACCTATGACACTTAGCCAGTGGAAAAACTTTGTTAAAATATTGTATTTTTGTATAATGTTAACATCTCTCATAATTTACATTTATGAAAAATAAATTTTTATTATTTATTTTTGTAGCTGCTTCTTTTTTTAATACCAATTTTATTGCTCATTCAGAGGAAAGTATAGAGGATATAATTAAAGGTAGAAAAGCAATTTTTAGCAATAATGCGAAATTAGCAAAAAGGGTAAATATTCTATTGAGGGAATTCGAGGTTGAGGAAGCGGAGCCTATTATTTTTGAAATGAGTAAAAATTATGAAAACTTGTTAAACTATTTTCCAGAAAATTCTAAAGAAGGCTATGGTACTGAGGCTTTACCAATTATTTGGGAGGAGAAGGATGCATTTAACGCTTTAATGCAAAAAGCAGCAGATGACATGTTACAATTAGCTAAAGTTATGGAAGAAGTAGATGACATTCAGGCAACTTACAAAAAATTAATGTGGGCAAATTGCAATGCATGTCATAGCAGATATAGAAAACCACATTAACATTTTTTAATGTTTAAAAATTTTTTTTTAATAATATTTTTATCTTTTTGTTTCATTAATTCTGCTTATTCGCATTCCCATTATCCAATAACCAAAGATGATCCATTAAAAATTGAAGCAGGAAAATTGTTATACAATCAATATTGTGCTTCTTGTCATCAAGTAAATTTAGCTGGTGCAAAAAACTGGAAAGGATTTGATGAAGACGGACATAGAAAAGCGCCACCCTTAAATGGAACAGGACATACGTGGCATCATTCTGATGAGTTGTTGCATAAAATTATAAAGTATGGATTTGCAAAACTGATAAAAAATTATGAAGGTAAAATGATGGGTTTTGGTAATAATATTGAGGATGAGGGGATTGATAATATTCTCTCTTATATTAAATCATATTGGAATGATGATATATATTTTCATCAGTTGGAAATTAGTAAAAAATGAGTTCAGAAACTTTAAATTTTAATTGGTCATGTAAACACACTTGGAAAAGAAGTGCAAAAAACACTGCATGGTGTTTACTTGGCTGTTCTATAGGAGACTTTGGAACAATTTTATTTTTTCAATTAACCAAAATTCCTTTTCCCGTACTTGCCATTATGACTTTAGCAATCATAAATGGTTTAATAACTAGTATTATTTTAGAGACAATAATTTTGATGAAACAAAATTTTGATTTCAAAAAAGCTTTTCACACAGCTATTGGGATGAGTTTTATATCTATGATCAGTATGGAAGTTGCAATGAATTTAACTGATTATTTCTTAACAGGTGGTGCAATACTTACCTGGTGGGTAGTTCCAATTATGTTGGCAGTTGGTTTTGTAACTCCATGGCCTTATAATTATTGGAGAATTAAAAAATTCAATCAAGCTTGTCATTAGATTAGTTAAAAAACCCTATTATTTCAATTGTAGTTAAAAGATGTGTTCTTATAATTTCTTGTAATAATATTTTTAACAATTATATGTTCTCAACCCCCATGGAAGAAAATCAAATAATAATTAAAGACTTATCTAAAGTTTACAGTAATGGATTTAACGCTTTAAAAAATATCAATCTCACAATTAAAAAAGGAGAAATTTTAGCATTATTAGGTCCTAATGGAGCTGGGAAAACAACTTTGATAAGTGTAATTTGTGGAATTGTAACTCCCACTTCAGGCAACATCACTGTCGACAATTATGATATAATTGACCAATACCGCGAAACTAGATCAAGAATTGGATTAGTACCCCAAGAATTAACCTTGGAAGCTTTTGAGACGGTTTTCAATAACGTATCTTACTCGAGAGGCTTGTATGGCAAATCTCCTAATCCGAAACATATAGAAAAAGTTTTAAAAGATTTAAGTTTATGGGATAAAAAAGATCTTGGACTTAGACAATTATCAGGTGGAATGAAAAGAAGAGTTTTAATTGCCAAAGCACTTTCGCATGAACCCTCAATACTTTTTTTGGATGAACCAACAGCAGGTGTAGATGTCGAGCTGAGAAAAGATATGTGGAATGTTGTGGATATATTGAGAAAAACAGGAGTAACAATAATTTTGACAACTCATTACATTGAAGAGGCAGAGGCAATTGCAGATAGAGTAGCTGTAATTAACCAAGGAGAAATCATTGTTGTAGAAAATAAAAATGATTTACTTAAAAGAATGGGTCAAAAAACTTTATTAATAGAATTACAAGATAAAATAACCGAAATTCCTGAACGACTTTCAAAATATGAATTAGTAATTGGAAAAGATCAAATGTCGCTTATTTATAATTATAATGTTAGAGCTGAGAGAACTGGAATTACAAATTTGTTACAAGAAATAAAAGAGGCTGGTTTAAAAATGAGAGACCTTAAAACAGAACAGAGTTCTTTAGAAAAAATATTTGTCACTTTAGTAAAGGAAAATAATGAAATTTAACTTTTATGCTCTAAGAGCAATTTACCTTCATGAAATGGATAGGTTTAGAAGAACGTTACTACAATCTTTACTATCACCAGTGTTATCCACCTCTCTTTACTTTATTGTTTTTGGATCTGTTATTGGTGATTATGTGGAGAGTATTGATGGGCTAAGTTATGGTTCATACATAGTACCAGGTTTATTGATGTTAACTTTATTGACACAATCAATAAGCAATACTTCTTTTGGAATATTTTTTCCAAAATTTAATGGCACTATTTATGAAATTTTAGCTGCTCCAATTTCTACGTTTGAAGTGGTACTTGCATTTGTTGGGGCAGGAGCAACTAAAACATTAATTGTTGGCGTCGTTATATTTGTTACCTCTTTGTTTTTTGTAGATGTAACAGTCAAATATCCATTACTTATGATATTTCTTTTGGTGCTTGTAGCTTTTACATTTGCGCTATTTGGTTTTTTAATTGGATTGATGAGCTCTAATTTTGAACAAATGTCAATTGTACCAACATTGGTAATTACACCAATGGTTTTTCTAGGTGGTAGCTTATACTCTTTAGATATGCTTCCTTCTTTTTGGCAAACAGTTACATATTTTAATCCTGTCGTATATCTAATTAATGGAATGAGATACTCTTTTTATGGTGTTTCAGATTTTAACATATGGATAAGTATTGGCTGTATGTTACTTTTTTTAATAACTTGTATAACTGTTGTAACAACATTGTTAAAAAAAGGTTATAACATAAAACAGTAAGTAGTTTGAATTTAGAACAAATAATTCCAGCGATATCTCTAATTGCTGTATTAATATTAGTTTTGCCTGCTTTTCTAAAAACTAATTCAAAATTAAAACAATTTCTAACCAATTTATCGATTTGGTCTATTATTGTATTAATTGTGATTTTGATTACTTATTTTATTTTCTAATTTTAACTTGAGGCAATCTTCTTTTTAGGATCAAAAAATGGTTTTTCCACAATAGTGCAATTAACTATTTTATCATCAATTTTAGTTTGTAATTTTGTTCCTAAATCTGTGTATTTTATATCTACCATTGCTAAAGCAATATTTTTTTTAAGTCTTGGTGAGTAAACAGCCGAGGTAACTTTCCCAACTTTTTTACTTTTATTCATTATTGTCCAAAAAGTTGTGTTAGGACCTGACAACGGCTCACAATCTAATTCAATACCAACTTGTTTTCTTTTTATTCCATCGTTTTTGATTTTTCTTAATGCATCTTTGCCAATGAAATTAATGTCACTCTCTAAGTTGACTAACCTATCAAGACCTAGTTCAAAAGGATTAGTATTTATATCTGCATCTGCATGATAAGATAACATCCCACCTTCAATTCTTCTTATTGATGAAGTATGACCGGGCTGAATACCAAAATTTTTTCCAGCAGTCATAATTTTTTCATACAAGTCATCACCTTTTGATCCATCTCTTAAATATATTTCATATCCAAGTTCACTTGACCAACCAGTTCTTGAAACAATTAATGGAATTCCATCTAACTCGTACTCTTTAAGCCAATAGTATTTTAAATCCTTAATACTTTCACCGAATAGTCTAACCATAATGTCTCCTGATTTTGGACCTTGTAATTGCAATGGTGAAACATCGGGTTCTGTAATTTTAACGTTCAAACCAGAATTTATTGCAACTCCCTGAGCCCAAAATAATACATCACTATCAGCAAGTGACAGCCAAAAATGATTTGTATCAAGTCTTAATAAAACTGGGTCATTTAAAATTCCACCGTCGTTATTAACTATTAAAACATATTTGCATTGACCCACTGCAAGCTTAGATAAATCCCTTGGAGTTAATAATTGTATAAACTTGTATGCATCTGGCCCAGTTATCTCAACCTGCCTTTCAACTGCAACATCACATAAAATGGCATTTTCTATCAAATTCCAAAAATTTTGTTCAGGACTTCCAAAATCTCTTGGAATATACATATGATTATAAACTGAAAACCCTTTTGCTCCGTATCTGACTGTTGCATTGAAATAAGGAGATTTTCTAATTTGTGTGCCAAAACCAAAGTTTTTATCTGTCATTGTGAGTGCATAGCAGAAAGCAAATTTTATGCAAAGAAATTTGTCTTAAAGACAATTTAATTAATTTAAAAAATAAACTAATTAGTCTAACTTATTTAATGGTTAAAATTGTATTACCCGTAATTATTTTATTACTCATAGTTATATTTTGGAAAAAAATTGAGGATTATTTTTATCAAAAATTCAAATTTAAAATTAATTATATAATAGTAACTATTTCAATTATTGCCTTGTCTATTCTAGGATTATTATTATATGACTGATCATGGACAATCTAAATAATTATGAGTGTGTAGAAACTGAAGGTATAATTACATTCAAAAATATTAACACAACACTTGGTTTTGCAAGATATAATGAGATGGGAGAGATCGAATATATATTCGTAAATCCTATTTTTAGACGAAAAGGCTTAGCTAAAAAATTAATTAAAATTATCGAAAAAAAAACTGGTAAGAAACCAATTCCTCAAGAACCAATTAGTCCACTAGGTAAAAAATTATTTCAGCTTCAGTAAAACTGAATGGAAATAAATCTTATTTTCTTAATTTCAGTAATTCCAGCAATAATTCTATTCGGAATAGCAAAATCTGGATTGGGAGGTTCTATAGCATTAATTTCAATTCCATTAATGACACTATCAATGTCATTAACAGAAGCATTAGCAATTATGTTACCAATTTTAATATTTTCAGATTTTATAGCAGTTTATAGATTTCGAAAAAATTATGATCTTGAAACCCTAAAATTAATTATCCCATCAGCTGCAATTGGAATTATTATTGGCTCACTTACATTTTCATATTTTTCTGAAGATCTTTTAAAATTTCTAATTGGATTAATGGGTTTTATATTTGCAGGCCATTACTTCATATTTAAAAAAAATAAAATTAAATCTCATAAAAAAAATAACATTAAGGGCTCAATTTGTACAATTGTTGCAGGATTTACATCTTTTTGTGTACATGCTGGAGGTACACCAACAAGTATTTATTTATTACCTTTGAGACTTAAAAAAGAAATTTATGTTGGAACGAGAGTAATTTTTTTTACATTTGTAAACTTAATTAAGTTACCATTATATATTCATCTATCTATGATGAATACAGGAACGCTAATTAATTCTATTTTGTTATTCCCACTATCAATATTAGGAATTTATATTGGTTTTAAATTACTTAAAATTATTGAGGAAAACTTATTTTATAACATTATTTATGCTTTAATTTTTATTAGTAGTTCAAAAATGCTTTATGATTTTTTAATTTAAATCTTCCATAAAATTTTAAAATATATATAAATAATTTTAGGGGTGTCCAAATGGACTGAGAAATACTCTTTGAACCTGTCCGGTAATTCAGAAAGGGAGAAAAATGAATAATATAATTTTATTAAGCCAACAAAATGCAATTTTACTAGTTCTTGGTATATCAATAATTTTTGTAATTCTTGGAATAGTTTATTCTAAAAAATTTAAAGGACTAAATAATTATCTTTTAGCAAATAGATCTGTTGGAACATTTTCATTAACATCCAGTTTAGTTGCATCAGCACTAGGTGCATGGATATTGTTTGGACCCGCATCAGCTGCTACTTGGGGTGGAATAGGGGCTGTGATTGGATATGCATTAGGAACCGCATTTCCATTATTTATTTTAATTTATCTTGGAACACAATTTAGAGAAAAATATCCAAAAGGAAAAACTTTAATAGAAGTAATTAGATTAAAGTACGGACCAAATTTATTTAAATTAATTTTAGTTTTATCCATATTTTACATGACTATCTTTTTAATTGCTGAAGTAACTGCTGTTTCAATGTTAATTAATTATATTTCAGGAACTGATTTATGGATAACTGCTTTAATAGTTATTATTAGTTCTCTAATTTACACATTATACGGAGGTTTAAGGGCTTCGATTTTTACAGATAACATTCAATTTTTATTCTTGATTGTTTTATTGCTAATTACATTTTCCTATTTATTTAATTTTAATACAAATGAATTTAATTTTGATTATATTAAAACAAAACAACCCCAGCTATTAAGCATAAATTATCTACCTAATTTTACTGCTGGACTTACATTTTTCATAGCAGTTGCAGCTACAAATCTATTTCACCAAGGAAATTGGCAAAGAGTTTATGCTGCAAAGAATTCTGAAGTATTAAAAAAAAGTTTAATTTTTTCTTTTTTAATAATTATTCCAATTGTTTTCTTTATGGGTTTTACAGGTTTAGTTGCAGCATCATCAGAAAATATAGTTGCACCTGATCTTGCTTTTTTTCAATTACTTTTAAAAGATCAGTATTTAATTATTTCAGTAATTATTATTTTTTTAGCAATATCATTAACAGTTAGCAGTATTGATACAATTATAAACGCAATTTCCAGCTTAATAATTGTTGATGGAAAAAAAATTATAAAAATTAAGAATTATGATTTGTTGTCTAAACAGATAATAATTATATTATCCATCATTGCGTTATTTGTAGCCTCAAAGGGTTTGAGTATTTTATACTTATTTTTGTTAGCCGATCTTTTTTGTTGTGCAGCAGTATTAAGTATTTTTTATGGATTTTATTCGAAAACATTTTTTGAGAAAAATGCATATGTATCAATAATTGTAGGTTTAATCGCTGGTTTACTATTATTTCCAAGTCCAGATTTTTCTAAATCTATTTTAATTGGAATACTTTTTCCAGTGGATCTGTTTCCAAGTATTGTCTCTCAATCGTTGTTATTTCTATCATTTTTGACTGCGACTTTTGCTCCTTTGTTGACATGGAATTTAAAAAAATAACAATTTTGAAAGATATTTTTAACTATTTAATTTTCTAAATTTATAGATATGATTATTTAAATTCTATGATTAATTATATTATTCCATTTCTTATACTTATTCTAATCGTTGTATTTATTCATGAGTATGGTCATTATTATTTTGCAAAGAAATACGGTGTTGGAGTAACTGATTTTTCAATTGGATTTGGTAAAGAAATATTTGGATGGAACGATAAATCAGGTACTAGATGGAAAATTTGTTGGATACCTTTGGGTGGATATGTAAAATTTTTTGGTGACAGAAATGTTTTTTCACAAGCAGATCAAGAAGAGTTATTAAAAAAATATAACAAAGAGGACCAAGAAAAATTATTTGTAACTAAACCTTTATACCAAAGAGCATGGATTGTATTTGGCGGACCTTTAGCCAACTTTATTTTAGCAATTTTTATATTTCTCTTCATCTATATGTTTATAGGTAAAGATTTTACTCCTGCTGTTATTGATGAAGTTCAAAAAGATAGCCCTGCAGAAATAGCAGGTTTAAAGAAAAATGACATAATTTTAGAAATAGATAACAATAAAGTAGAGAGTATTTTGGATGTTTCTAAATTTATTGCAATGTCGACATCAGATTTTGTTGATTTTAAAGTTTCAAGATTTGAAAATGAAATATTATTAAAAGTAAAACCCAATTTAGTAGAAAGCGAAGATAACTTAGGTAACAAACTTAAGAAACGGATGGTGGGTATAAAATTGAGTGCTTATAATGATAAAATAAATCATGTTAAATTAGGCCCTGCACAAGCATTAGTTCAATCATTTAATGAGGTGTATTTCGTTACCGTTTCATCGTTAAAATATCTTGGTTCTATGATTGTTGGAAAAGGAGATACTTCACAGTTGGGGGGTCCAATAAGAATAGCTAAAATATCTGGGCAAGTTGCTGAATTTGGTATTATTCCATTTATTAGTATGATGGCCTATATCTCAATAAGCCTTGGTTTAATTAACTTATTTCCTATCCCAATGTTAGATGGAGGCCATTTAATGTTTTATGGATTTGAGAAAATTTTAGGACGTCCTTTAAGTCAAAAAACTCAAGAAGGATTTTTTCGAATCGGGATGTTTTTATTGCTTTCTTTAATGTTTTTTGTGACTTTTAATGATCTAAGAGATTTAGGCTTATTTTAAAGGGTTTTTCTAGATTAAAAAAACTAATAAAATCAACGTTTTTTTATCACTACATATTGTATAATATATTTTATCACACACTAAAAAAAAGCTTGAATTATCAACGATTTTGTTAAGTATTAAATTTTTAAACCTGGAGCTAAAAAATGAATAAAAAACAATTAGTCGCTAAATTAGCTGGTTCTTTAAACCAAAGTAAAGCTGATGCGGAGCGTACTTTTGATACCATAACTAACACTATATTGGATGCATTGAAGAATGATGATTCAGTAAAAATAGCGGGTTTTGGTACATATAAAGTGGCTAAAAGAAAAGCAAGAATTGGAAGAAATCCAAGAACTGGAGAACAAATCCAAATAGCTGCTTCTCAAAAGGTAAAATTTTTACCTGCCAAAGCGCTAAAAGAAGTTTTCAATAAGTAAACTTTTTTCAAACAGCCTTTATTAAGTCGAATACTTAATAGAGGCTGTTTCTATATGCAATTACTGCATACCTATTTTTAAGAACAATCAATAGTTATTAGTTTTTTTAAATCTATAAGAACCTCTTTTAATTAACGGAGGTTAAATGACTAAATTTTTAAAAAAACTTGTTGGTCCTTTAGTAAGTATATTTTTCTTACTGAATATGACTAGTACAGGTTATGCAGAGACAACAGTTTCTGCAGAAGTAGGTTTTATTTTTAATACTCTCCTGTTTTTGATTTGTGGTTTCTTAGTCATGTTCATGGCAGCAGGATTTGCAATGTTAGAATCGGGAATGGTTACATCAAAAAGTGTATCCGTAATCTGTGCGAAAAATATTGGTTTATTTTCGATTGCAGCAATAATGTTTTGGTTAGTAGGATACAATCTTGCTTATGGTATTCCAGAAGGTGGATACATAGGTAAGTTTATACCATGGTCAGACGCAAGTGCGGTAGATACTGGTTATTCTGATGGGTCAGATTGGTATTTCCAAATGGTATTCTGTGCAACTACAGTTTCAATTGTATCTGGAACATTAGCAGAAAGAATTAAACTTTGGCCTTTCTTTTTATTTGCTGCAATTTTAGCAGGAATTATTTATCCAATTGTTATGGGATGGCAATGGGGTGGTGGCTGGTTAGCTGCTGCTGGTTTCTCAGATTTTGCCGGGTCAACTCTAGTACACTCAACCGGTGGTGCAGCTGCACTTGCTGGTGCAATGATTTTAGGTCCTAGACTTGGAAGATTTACAAAAAAAGGTGAACCTGCGCCGGTTAAGCCTTTTGCAGCTTCATCTATTCCTTTAGTAACACTTGGAATATTTATTCTTTGGTTAGGTTGGTTTGGATTTAATGGTGGATCTCAATTAGCAATGGGAACTGCTGATGATGCAATCGCAGTATCAAGTATATTCATTAACACATTACTTGCTGGAGCAGGTGGTGTTATGGCAGCAGGAGCAGTCACAAGATTAAGTGGAAAAACTGATGTCGTACAGATGTTAAACGGATGTATAGGTGGTCTTGTAGCGATAACTGCAGAACCTTTAATGCCATCTCCAATAGCAGCAATATTAATTGGTGCTGTAGGTGGAGTAATCGTTGTATACGGTACTAAATTTCTATTTAGCCTTAAAATCGATGATGTTGTTGGAGCGATTCCCGCACACTTGTTTGCCGGAATATGGGGAACATTAATTGTCCCTGCAACAAACCCTGATGCTAACTTTGGTGCACAGGCATTAGGTGTAGTTTCAATAAATGCATTCGTATTTGTTGTAGCTTACATCGTATGGTCAATGATGAAAGCAACAATAGGTATTAGATTGAGTAAAGAAGCTGAAATGAAAGGTACAGATGTATCTGAAACTGGAGTTATAGCTTACTCGATCAGAGACTAAATTAACTTTCCCTCCCTCAAGTTATAAAAGGCCCCTATATGGGGCCTTTTTTTTAATTTGTTTTTTTGATGAATTCTAAAACTTCTTTAGCATGATCTTTTACTTTTACTGATCTCCACTCTTTTATTATTTTATTATTTTTAATAACAAAAGTGCTTCTGATCACGCCCATAAATTCTTTACCCATAAATTTCTTTTTTCCCCAGACTTTAAAAGCCTTTAAAGCCTCTTTTTTTTCGTCTGATAAAAGATCAAATTTTACTTTATATTTTTCTTTAAATTTATCATGGCTTCTCATATCATCTTTTGAAATACCAAACACAGCACAGTCCAAATTCTTAAATTTAGACAACAAAGAATTAAAATCTTTCGTTTCTACAGTACAGCCAGGCGTGTCATCTTTTGGGTAAAAATATAAAACTAAAAATTTATTTTTAATCTTTTTAAGTTCAAATATTTCTCCATTTGTAGATGGAATTTTTATATTAGGTGCAGTTTTAAATTTGTTCATAATGTTTAATTGTAATTTTATTTTTTTACGGTAAATAACTGATATGACAATAAAATCAGCACAAACTTTAGTCGCAGATGCCTTAAAAGAAATTAAAACAATTTCACCCTCAGAGGCTTTGCAAATGTCTAATGATGATAAGTGCAATCTTATAGATATTAGAGATGTAAGAGAACTTGAGAATTTAGGAAGAATTGAAAATTCTAATCATATTCCTCGGGGCATGTTGGAATTTTGGATGGATCCAGACAGTCCTTACTTTAAAGAGGGTAAGATAGATATGGATAAAGAGATGGTTCTTTTTTGTGCAGGTGGATTAAGATCAGCTCTTGCAACTAAGTCATTAAAGGATATGGGCTTTAAAAACATTTGTCATATTGATGGAGGATTTGGAGCAATGAAAAATTCAGGATTTAAAGTTATTAAATAATTTTAATCAATAAAACCTATTTTTTTTGCATAAAAAATTCTTATTACCCAATACATAATTAGTCCAACTGGTCCAATAAAATAAGTCACCAAAAGAGGAACCAAGATTAGATATTTTGATATGAAGAACTTAAGACTATCTCTTACAATCCAGGCGCCACAAAATAAGTTTGCTGCCAAAAAATGGGTCCAAAATAGAATTAAGAAACTCTCATTTTCAAATAATGAACTAAGGTCAAACAAACCTTTATAAAGATTAAAGTTTTCTAAAAAATTATAACCAGTAGAAAAATAATAGAATATCAAATAACAATAAGTAGCCCCAAGAATTAAAAATGGAAATATTGAGGTAACCAATAAGCTGCATACTTTTGATTGAGGAAAAAAAATTAATACAAACCAAAATGGCAAAACACCTATGTTCAACCATAAATAGATCATTTCTATAGTAAAAAATGCTGCTATTTGTTCTATCATAATTATTTTGCATTATATTAAATGAATTAATGATTCCTATAAAAAATAAAAAAAAAACATTAGAGGTTACGGTAGAAGAAATGAGGAATTTTGCGTTTAATTATATTGAAAAATTTGCTCCCTCAAAACAACAATTAAAAACATACCTTCTAAAAAAATATTTAAAATCTAAAACTCCTATAAACAGAAGCAATGTTTCAAATTTAATAGATATAGTACTAGAAGACTTAGAAAAATCTAAATTCATCAACGACAAATTTTATTCAGAATCTAAAGCAAAAAGTCTAATACAGAGAGGTTCTTCAATAAACAAAATTAGAAACTATTTAATTGGAAAAGGTGTAGGTGATAAATATATAAAAAATACAATTGATCAAATTCGCGAGAATAATGAAGATCAAGATTTTTTTTCTGCAATCAAAATATGTAAAAAAAAAAGAATTGGGCCCTCAAGACAAGAAGATAATAGACCTTTGTTTTATAAAAAGGATATGGGGGTATTGGCTAGATCAGGATTTGATTTTGAAGTATCTAGAAGAGTGATGGATCTTGATAAAGATGAATATATAAAAATAATTAATCTTCTTTAATTTTCTTATTTTTTTCTTCGAGATAATATTGAATTTTATTTTTTATATAATTTTTAACAAATACAAAAACCAACAAACCAAATATTGAAACAGAAACAATTATAATTAAAATTATTCTTAATTGCTCACTCATTTACTAATATTTTAAATCTTCACTTCTTTTCAGAATAAGACTTGGATTTTTAAAATTTTCTTTTCCATATAAAATTTCATTACCTTCAAAATCTGTAATTGTACCTCCAGCATTTTCTAGTAAAGCATGACCAGCAGCAATATCCCATTCACATGCTCTAGGTTCAGCAACATATCCATCATATTCTCCTGTAGCTATTACACAAAATTTGTATGAGCTTTTCATTCTCACAAACTCATTAACTCCTAAAAGATTATGAATTTTTTCAATTTCTGGCTTAATTTTATTTGAGTAAGAAACAACTTTTACGAATTCTTTTTTAGTCTTTTTTGAACAATCTAACTTAATTTCTTTTCCATTTGTAAGTTCGTAAGCATCATTCTTGCCATAGGTGTAAAACATTCGATTTTTTGCTGGTGCATTTATAAGTCCAGCAACAGGTTTTCTATTTAAAATTAATCCTGCATTAATAGTAAATTCTTCTAAATCATTTATATAATCGTATGTACCGTCTATTGGATCAACAAGCCAAAAATTTTCTAAATTACTTGAGGATTTATTGTGAGATGTTTCCTCAGATACAATTGGAATATTGGGTGTAAGCTCCAAAAGTTTTTGAGTAACTATTTTATTTACTTCCAAATCACCATTACTAACTGGAGTATTGTCTGATTTAATTTCCTTGGTTAATCCTTTTTCTCTAAGTTCAAGTGAAACTTTACCTGCATATAAAAAAGTATCTATTAAATTTATGATTATGTCTTTAATATTAATTTCATTCATTATTGTAGATTTTTTCTAATTCTATATTTTTACAATTTATTACTTTTTTACCTACGTTTTCAAAGTTTACAGTCACCTTTTCTTTTATAATTGATTGAACTTGTCCAATACCCCAGTTTTTATTACTAGGGTTAATTACTTTGTCACCTGGTTCAAAATCTAAAATCATTTAATTTCACTTATATTAGAATTAAGTATAAATACCACAAAATGAATAGTGAAATTAATTCAATTGGTTTAAAGAAAAAACCGTCTGATACAACTGTTGTTGTTGCAATGTCAGGTGGCGTCGACTCTTCTACTGTCGCAGGTATGATGAAAAAAGAAGGTTATAATGTAATAGGCATTACTCTTAAACTTTATGATGATGGTAAAGAAGTTGCTGCTTCAAAACAATGTTGTTCTGGACAAGATATAATGGATGCAAAAAGAGTAGCGCATAAATTAGATATTGAACATAAAATTTTGTACTACCAAAACAAATTTAAACAAGGAGTTATTGATAATTTTGTAGATAGCTATCTTAAAGGAGAAACACCTATACCTTGTGTTCAATGCAACCAAACAGTAAAATTTAGGGATTTGTTTGAAGTATCAAAAGAATTAAAAGCCGATGCTATGATAACGGGTCATTATGTGAAAAGTGTTACTGAGAATGAATCTACAAATATGTATAGAGCAATTGATGAAAATCGAGATCAGAGTTATTTTTTATTTAATACAACTCGAGAGCAATTAAATTACTTAAGGTTTCCTTTAGGGGGAATGCTAAAAGATACTACTAGAGAAATTGCAAAAAAGCTTGAACTTAATGTAGCTGATAAACCTGATAGCCAGGATATTTGTTTTGTTCCAAATGGGGATTATGCCTCTGTAATACAAAAATTTAAACCTGAATCTTTTCAAAAAGGAAATATTAAAAACTTAAATGGAGAGGTTGTAGGTGTTCATGATGGAATTATAAATTTTACAATAGGTCAAAGAAGGGGAATAAAGGTTTCAGATAAAGAAGCTTTATATGTTATCCGAATAGACTCAGATAAGAATGAAATAATTATAGGCCCTAAAGAAAAATTAGCCAAAACAAAAATTCATTTAAGAGATTTAAATCTTTTGTGTAAAAAAGAAGAGCTTGAAAAGGAAATATTTGTTAAAGTAAGATCAACGGGAAAATTATTAGAAGCTAAAATTTTATTAAAAGAATATAATCAAGCAGAAGTTAATTTAGTTAATTCAGAAAACGGAATTTCACCAGGACAAGCCTGTGTCTTTTATAATAAAGACCAAATTGGTCACAAAGTTCTCGGAGGTGGTTGGATTAAAAATTAAAAGGTAGATTATTTTTTCTTATTTTTTTTTCTAGCTCTTCTCTTTTTAGAGCCCATTTTTCTTCGGCCTCTATGTTTTTTTGGGTATCCCATATTCTCCTTAATTTTACTATTTTATTGACTTATTCGGTTGATATAGCATTGTCCTTAAAATAATCAAATTTAAATATGACTAGCACCTTTAAAACATTTTTAAAGCACACAGCAAAAGATTTTCACAATCAGTCAGTTAATCCACCAGTAGTTCGAGCATCGACAATAATTTTTAAGTCAATGCAAGATATAAGAAAAACCCAGTCTAAATTTAGAAAAAATCCTATTGGAGGACATTTTGATTATGGAAGACAAGGAACTTCCACAACTTATATCTTACAAAAAATTTTAACAAAACTAGAGGAAAGTTATCATGTTTTTTTAACTCCTACTGGATTTGGCGCAATTTTTCTTGCTATATTTAGCTTAGTAAGACCTGGTGACGAAATTATTGTAGCTGATCCATCTTACAAACCAACTAGAAGATTAACACAAGATTTTTTAAAAGACTTCAATATTAAAACAATTTTTTATAATCCAAGTGATTTAAATACACTTAAAAAAAATATATCTAAAAATACCAAATTAATTTTTGTTGAAAATCCTGGAAGCAATACTTTTGACTTTCAGGATTTGTCTAAAATAATTCAAATTGCAAAAAAACATAAAATTTATACTGCAATAGATAATACTTGGGGAACGCCATATTTTCTTAAACCAATAAAATTAGGCTTTGATATGTCTATTGTTTCAGCAACCAAGTACTATTCAGGTCATTCAGATGTAATGGGAGGATCTTTGGCGGTAAATAAAAGGGTTTTTAGAAAAGTTCTATTAGCAGATAATATTACAGGATTACGTTTAGGACCAGATGATGCTTACTTAATAACAAGAGGATTAAGAACATTAGATGTAAGATTGGACAAACATCAAGATAATGCAAAAAAAGTTGCTGCGTTTTTATCTAAATATAAAAATATAAAATTATTATATCCTTACAAAAAAAATTCCCAAAACTTTAAGATGTGGAAAAAGTATTACTCAGGCTCATCAGGACTAATGGGATTAAAAATTAAATCAAAAAATAAAAAATCTGTTACAAAGTTTGTTAATTCTTTAAAACTTTTTGGTTATGGGTATAGCTGGGGTGGATTTGAGAGTTTAGCCTTACATCAAGACAAGTTAGAAATAGGCAATAGAAATTACCTTAAACTAAAAAAAGATGAACATTTAGTCAGATTGCATATTGGATTAGAGGATCCCAAAGAGATAATTAATGATATTAAACAGGCTCTTAAACATCTTAAATGAAGTCTGAAAAATTTTTTCATTCAAGCACTGCTATAATTACACTTTTTGCAGCATGCTTTGTTGTATTAATTTCTTTGGGAGTTAGACAAACTTTTGGTTTGTTTTTTATAGACTTTAATGAAAGTTTAAACATTAGTAATACTGCGTTTGGTTTTGCAATTGGAACCCAAATGCTTATGTGGGGACTAACTGGTCCAATTTTTGGAGCAATCGCTGATCGTTTTGGTGGTCACGTTGCTATTATTTCATCTTTTTTATTTTATACATTAGGAGTTTATTTTTTATATTCTGGTCCAAATACAGGGATATTTTTTCAAATTCACTTAGGATTGTTAATTGGTATAGGATTAGGAGGAACGGCTATAAGCATTCCAATGTCGATAGTTGGCAAACACTTTCCATTATCTAATAGAACGATTGCTATGAGTATTGTGACAGCAGTTGGCTCTTTTGGATATTTTATATCTCCAATATTTACAAATTATTCTCTTATTGAGTATGGTTGGAATTATACTCTATTTCTATTTTCATTATTTTTAATCACAGGATTAATAGCAGCCTTTTTTGTAAGATCTCCAAAAGAAAATGAAATAATTGAAAATCGATCAGATCAATCTTTTAAAGAAGCGCTTAGTGAGGCATTTAAATCAAAGAGTTATATTTTACTTGT
>LUMC01000096.1_pt1 | contig 38711 bp, 32 predicted proteins | sample 729671 | NCBI WGS metagenome assembly LUMC01 (sample SAMN03860273, study PRJNA289734) | marine metagenome | biome: seawater column; feature: ocean; material: water; isolation source: Red Sea water column Station 91 - depth 10m | place: Saudi Arabia: Red Sea | collected 2011-10-15 | depth 10 m | reverse complement strand
AATAAAATTGTTAAAAAAATTTGTAATAAAAATAAATCAAAATATAAAATTGAATATAATGTTTCTGGTGAAGCTTTCTTAACCAGTCCAAATGAGACTACCTATATGATACAAAATACAATAAAAAAAATTACAAAGATTAAACCTAGGCTATCAACAACTGGTGGTACATCTGATGCAAGATTTATTCGAAAGATTTCTCCATGCTTAGAATTTGGTTTAGTGGGAAAAACAATGCACAAAGTGGATGAAGTTGTTGCGCTAAAAGATTTAAAAAAATTAACTTTAATATACTCAAATATTTTAGAAAATTATTTTAAGTGAAAACTGGTCTAATTACTTCAGATACTTATCAAAATCATAATACTGGAGAAGGACATCCAGAAAAAATAGATCGTGTTACTGCTGTAATAGAAAATTTTAAAAAATTAGATAACAAAAATCTTGTTTGGAAAAAACCATCAAATTTTGAGCAGTCCATTTTAATTAAAACCCATACAAAAGATTATATTAAACAAGTTAATTTATCTTTTCCTCAAAGTGGTTTAAAATTTCTTGACGGTGATACAGTTGTCTCTCCTGGTAGTAAAGATGCAACGAAAGATGCTGTTGGATCAATTATATCGGCAATTGACGGTGTTGAAAAAAAAGAATTTAAAAACGCTTTTTGTTGTGTAAGACCTCCTGGACACCATGCTGAAAAAGAGAAAGCAATGGGATTTTGTATATTTAATAATGTTGCGGTTGGAGCAAATTATTTAATAGAGAAATACAAATATAAAAAAATTGCTATCATTGATTTTGATGTACATCATGGAAATGGTACTCAAAATATTTTTTATAACGACAAAAATGTTTTATATATATCTACCCATCAGTATCCCTACTATCCAGGTTCTGGCTCTGAAAAAGAAAATGGAAAATACAATAATGTTCTTAATATTCCTTTAGAAGCGGGCACTACTGGAAATGAGTATCTTAATGCTTATGAAAAAGTTTTAGATAAATTAAAAGAGTTTAAACCAGAATTTTTACTATTTTCAGCAGGATTTGATGCACATATTGATGATCCACTTGCTCAATTAAGATTAAGTTCAGAGGACTTTTATAAGATTACAAAAAGAACATTGGAAGTTTCAAAACCTTTTTGTAACGGAAATATTGTATCTATACTAGAAGGTGGATATGACCTTAGGGCTCTTCAAGAAAGTACTCAACGTCATGTAGATGCACTTATCGAATTTAATTGATTAATTAATTCATATATCTAAATAGAAACTTAATGAAATTGTACAAAATTAAAAAATCTGACATCGATAAAAAAGGTAAAGGTCTTTATGCATCAAAGAATATTAAAGCTGGAACAAAAATAATAGATTACATAGGAAAAATAGTTACCAATAAACAAATCGATGAGTCAGATAAATATGATAATTCAAAGCCCATTTATCTTTTCACTCTAAATAAGAGATATACTTTGGATGGAGATTTCTCTTGGAACATAGCGGGATTAATAAATCATTCATGTGAAAATAATTGTGAATATGAAGGAAAAGGTTTGAAAATATGGGTTACTGCTATCAAAGATATTAAAAAAGGTGAAGAGCTGACTTGTGATTATGGGTTCGGATATGACAAAGATTACAAGCAGTTTCCTTGTAAATGTAGATCAAAAAATTGTTGTGGCTATATAGTTAGAGCAGAGTCAAGGTGGAGAATAAATAAAAAATTTGCAATGAGTAATAAGAAAGCTAATAGCTAACCTTTTCTAAATAAAGCCCATGTGCTGGGGCTAGTGGTGCACAATTTTTTCTATCTTTTGAATTAAAGACATCTTCAAATTTTTTTAAATTCCATTTATTTTCAGATAAATATTTTAATGACCCTACCATTGATCTGACCTGGCTTTTTAAAAAGGACTGGGATTGAATTCTAATTTTAATTTGTTTTTTTGATTTTAAAATTTGTATTTTTTTTATAGTTCTTATTGGGCTTTTCGCACCACAATTTGCTGCTCTGAAGGTAGAAAAATTGTGTGTTCCGACTAATTTTTTAGCACCTTTTTTCATCAAATTGAGATCTAATTTATTTCGGATATTCCATTCTCTATTATGATTTATTGTTGACGGAGATTGATCATTTCTAATTATATATAAGTAAGTTCTCTCTTTTGCAGAAAATCTTGAATGAAAATCATTCTTTTTTAATTTTATTTTAAGAATTGAAATACTTTTTTTATTTAAAAAAAAATTAAGGGATTTGACTAGTTTATTAATATCTTTTATTTTATTTTGACAGTCAAAGTGGGCTGATTGTTCTAAAGCATGAACACCCTTATCAGTTCTTCCAGATCCATGAAGTTTAATATTTCAACCAATATATGAAGTACCAACGTATTCTATGAGTATTTGATATCTATTCATTTTTTAAGATGATCCCTTTTTTTAGTTTGCTACCTAAAAGAAAATCCCTAGTTTTTTGTGTCTTTTTCCCTTCTCTCTGAATTTCGGTTACTTTGATTGATTTATTGCCACAAGAAATCGTTAGTTCATCGTCAATTATTTCACCAGGTTTCATAGTATTTTTTGATAAAGTGGCTCTCAATATTTTGTGCCTATCATTCTCGAAACTAAACCAAGCACCAGGTTGCGGATACAATCCATTTATCTTTGCCAAAATTTCATCAGCTCCATTATTCCAGTTTATTTTACCTTCGATTTTTTGAATTTTTTTTGCATATGTAGCCATTGAAGAGTCTTGTTCTTCAAAATTAGCTTTTTGTTGTAAAATATTTTCAATATTAGTTAATATTTTTTCAGCAGCCAAATTTGAAAGCCTATCAGCCAAACTCTTAGCATTTTCGTTTTCCAAAATATCTAATGGATATTTGTTACAAACTGGACCCTCATCTAACTTTGGATTTATTTTCATAATACTTAAGCCTGTAATTTTATCCATATTGATTAACGATCTTTGTATGGGTGCTGCTCCTCTCCACTTTGGCAGCAGAGATGCATGAATATTTATAAAACCATTTTTGCTTAAACTTAAAATATCCTTTGAAAGAATTTGTCCATAAGCAACTACAATTGCTAAATCCAAATTTAAAGATTTTATGTAATCTATTTCTTTTTCAATATTTTCAGGTGTTTTTATTTCAATGCCTAATTCTTCAGATAATAAATGTATAGGAGATTTATTTAATTTATGTCCTCTATTAGACTTTCTTGGAGGTTGACTGAATACACAAGATATTTTGTAATTACTTTGATGAATAGATTTTAAGATAGGAACTGCAAAATTAGGGGTCCCTAAAAAAGCTATTTTTTTATCCATTTATCAAACAATAATTCTATCGGGCTTCTCTTTTTGTTTTGAAAGCTTTTTGATAATCATTGTTTTTTTTAATTTTGATAAATAATCTATAAATAGTATTCCCTCTAAATGATCCATTTCATGTTGGATACATGTTGCCAACAAACCCTCTGCATTCAAAACTTTTTTTTTACCGTTATAATCTAAATATTCAACATCACATTTTTTTGGGCGATCAATTTCTGCAAAATAATTTGGAACTGATAAGCAACCTTCTTCATATGTTGAAAGTTCAGTATTTTTATTTTTGATAACTGGATTTACAAAGTACAAAGGATTTTTTTTTTCTTCACCTTTAGAAATATCCATAACAATAATCCTCTTTGGTATACCTATTTGAATTGCGGCTAACCCTATTCCATTTGCAGCGTACATTGTGTCTAGCATGTCATCCATCAATTTCTGTTCATCTTTACCAACCGAAATTACATCTTTGGATTTTTGCCTTAATATTTTATTAGGTTCTGTGATTATCGTTTTAATTGACATAACTAATTTTATAACAAATTTTAGACTTTTAAAGGCAGAACTTTTAGTAAAATTTCATTCCTCAAATCTACCAGTTTTAATTCATTCAAAATACTAACAATGTAATCTACAGATTCTATGCCAAGATCTTCTAAATTATCTTCTCCAATAATTTCAGAAATTTTTAAAAGTACCAATCCAGTTTCTCCATTTACAATCATGGTATTTATTTCAGATGGTAAATTATTGTTGTAATCATACAACTTTTGATATTTTCTCAATATTTGAACTCCGTCTGATTTTAGTGACTCTACTGCAATTATATCCTTTAAAGAAAAAACATATTTTTTGTTTTTTTTTATTTTTTTGAGTAAATCATTAGTCTCTTTTTCTACCTGGGGAAGACTAGTTTTATTTTGAAAATAGTTCAAAACTTTTGATTGATGAAAAACTTTATTATTCAATTTAATTTTGAGCTCAGCAAGTTTCTCTGGCTCTTTATTTTTCATAAAAAAAGTTGTGTAATTTGAGGGTATTTCATCCTCTGGGATATTTTTTAGAAGACTTGCAAGTTTTTCATCAAAAGCATTAGGTAGATTTGATTGATCAAATGATTTTTTTAGTAAAGAAAGCAAATTTAATTTCTTAGGGATTTCGCTGGTCAATAATAATCTTTGATATAATAATGCTCTTGCTTCGTAATCTTCAAGCAGTTTATATGCATTTCTATAATTTAGTAGTTGATTGATATCAAATTGAAATCTCATATATAATTTAAACAAATCCTCTTCTTTGTAAACTTCATCGTTAGTTGCTATCTCAATTAATTTAATTTGTTCTTCATTTTCTATATCAACAAACTCTGCATTTTTAAGTAAATTGGATGTCGCTAAATAGTTCCATATAAATTTAGGAGTTTCAATTTTGGGTTCATACTCAAAATTCTTGATAGTTTTGTGCGATAAATGAAAATAAAGAATATTTTTTTCTGATAGTTCTTCATTTGATTTTTTATAACCCATTAAAATATTAAATTTATTTACGAAAAATTTATCTAGATCTCCAAGTTCAGTTTTAAGATCGAATAATAATTGTGCTTCATCTCTCCTATCTTGATGTATTAAACAATACATTTTAAAATTTGTGAGGTAATCGCTAGAAATTAAATTTGTTATCTCAAATATTTCACATGATTTATCTAACTGAGAGTTTGACAAATAATGGTCCGTATAAAATTTAATTAATTTTTCACCCTCAATTAAATTTGGGTTTTTAATTAGAAATTCTTTTATTAAATCGAAATTTTCTTTTTTAATTAAATAATCAAACTTAAAGTCCAAAAATTCTTTTGAGGAAATATTTGTATTTGGAATGTAAGAGTTTGTTAATAATGCAATATCAAGGATCTTTTCTGAAAATTTTGACAAATCCTTTGAAGTTAAATTTTTTAAAGTGCTTTTGATATCTTCTCCATTGCTATTTGACCACATATCTATTGATAGTCCATTTTCTTGAGGATCATATAAACCAGCTAGTTTAATGTCTGATACACTTAAGGAGTTGTTTACTAATATTTTTTCGTTTTGTTGTTCAATTTTTATTCCTTGAATAACGTCAGTGCTATCTTCATTTTTATTTTGAATTATAGATTGATCTTCAGGGATTTCTTTTTTTTCAATATTCCAAATATCTACTGGCTCATTGGCTTTTATATTATTTATTGGATTACAAACTAAAAATACAAAAAAGAAACTACTTAATTGTTTTAAAATTTTCATTAGGTATTACTTTTTCAATTTTTTTATTTGGTGCTGGAAAATCAACTTTAGCAACAAGAACAACTCCAATAAAAAGAACAATAACTACTAAAATAAGTTTAATTAAAAATTTACCTATAGCAAATATTCCACCTGTGCTTGTTTTTTTTGTGAATTGCATATAGTTTAAGTAATTTCAGAATAAGACATATTTGTGTTTTTTCAATATAGAAACCTATGAAATCAAAAAAAAACATCGTTTTAGTCGGTATGATGGGAGCTGGAAAATCCTCAATTGGAAAATTATTATCCAAGAAAATTGGATTTGATTTTGTTGATATCGATAAATTAATAGAAGAAAAAGAAGATAAAACTATTGTAGAAATATTTAGAATAAATGGTGAAAAGTATTTTAGAGATTTAGAGGAAAAGATTTCAATAGAAAAATTAAAAAATACTAATCAAGTGATTGCCTTAGGTGGAGGTGCATATTTAAATAGAAATATCAGAAAACAAACTTTAGCTAAATCAACTAGTTTTTGGTTAAACTGGAACTCATCTACACTAATAAAAAGAATTAAAGATAACAAAAAAAGACCATTAGTTTTAAATTTAAAAATAAATGAGATAAAGAAATTGATAGATGAAAGATCAAAAATATATATTTCGTCTGATTATAAAATTAATTGTGATAAGCTTGATAAATTTGAAATTGTAAAAAAAATAAAAGATATATATGAAGGCTCATAATCTAAGTATTAATACTAAAACAAAAAAATATTCTATTTTTATTGGTTCAAATTTAATCTCAAATATAAACAGAATTTTTACATCACAAAAATTATCATTTTCTAAAATTTTGATTGTAGTGGATAAAAATGTTCCTATTAAATTTAGAAAAAAGTTAATCAGTAATCTAAAAACTGACCTGAAAAAGATTCATGTATTTCACCCTAGTGAAAAGAACAAAAGTCAAAAAACTGTTGAAATTATTCAAAACATTCTTTTTAAGAATAGATTTAATAGGGATGATTGTTTAATTGCATTTGGAGGAGGTATCACTGGAGATGTTGCTGCATATTCTGCAAGCACATATAAAAGAGGTATTAAATTTGTTAACATTCCCACAACTCTGTTGGCTCAAGTAGATTCCTCTGTAGGTGGAAAAACAGGTATTAATAATTCATATGGCAAAAACCTAATTGGAAGTTTCTATCAACCTGACGCTGTGGTATCAGATATAAATTTACTAAAATCATTAAATACCAGGGAAATTATTTGTGGATATGCTGAAATATTAAAAAGTAGCCTATTAGAGAGCTATCAAAGTTTTAACTACTTAGACAAAAATATTAAAGATATTTTAAAGCTTAAAGAGCCATTTATAAACAAAGCTATTCTCAAAAGTTGTAATTTAAAAAAAAAAATAGTTCAAAGGGATGAGACAGAGAAAAATTTAAGAAAAGTTTTAAATCTAGGACATACATTTGCACATGCTTATGAAAGTTGTCTAGGATTTTCAAAAAAACTAAATCATGGTGAGGCAGTTATAATTGGAATTAAGAATTCAATCGAATTTAGTAAAAAGCAAAGTTTAATAAATAACAAATCTTATAAGTTCATAAAAAATCATATAAATAAAATACCATTAAATAAAAGTTTTAAATCATTATTTAAGAAAAAAGATATAAATAAAATTATATCATTTATGAAATCTGACAAAAAAAATAGTTCAAAAAAAATTAATTTAATACTATTTAAAAATTTTGGGAAAATAAAAACCGATTTTCAAATCACTGAATTTTCTTTAAAAAAATTTTTAAATTCGCAGCTAAGTAATTAAAATCTGTAACGAATGTATATATTCTCTCATTTCATTCTCTAATATTTTAAAAATTAGTCTATTAGATTGCACTTTATTCATTTTTTTTAGTTTTTCTGACTTAATTTTTAATTTTATATGAAATTTTTTAGGATCATTATTTTTATGATTTTTATGTAAAAAGGATTTATCTTCTAGATAAATTTCTTCGACTGATTGATTTTCTAGGATTTTTTTTTTTACTATTTCTGAAAGTTGATTAATATCCATTTAAATAAATATTATACTACATGAAAAATATCTGTGATTGGAACAATTGTTTTGAGGAAGGGTTGTATAAAGCACCCAAAGAAAGAGATAATAGTAAAAATTTTAGATTACTATGTTTAGAACATGTAAAAGAATTCAATAAAAATTGGAATTATTTCTCTGGTATGAATGATCAACAGATAATGGATTTTTTGAGATCAGATTTAACCTGGCACAAACCGACGCAGAGCTTTAGTTCATCAGATAATTTTTTTAAAGTTTTATGGAATAACGCACTAAAAGATGAAATGGATAAAATGAAATTTGATAATGAATTTAACCATATGAACAAATTTAAGTTTAATAGTAATGATATTAAAGCATTTGGAATACTTGGAGTATCGGTAGGACTAAAATGGGAAAAAATTCAGGAAAAATTTAAAAAACTTGTTAAAAAATTTCACCCTGATATGAATTCTGGAAATAAAAAATTTGAAGATAAACTTAAAGTAATAACTTTAGCTTATACTCAACTTAAAAATACTTATAAGGATAGAATTGACACCTAATATTGAAAAAACTCCAGATATAAAATTATCAGTTAACCAAACTTTTGGTTTTGAAAGCGATATGGAAGTTGATGCATTTTCTGAAAAGTCAGAATATGTGCCTGAAATAGATAAAAGCTATAAATTTGATAAAGAAACAACTTTAGCAGTCTTGAGCGGTTTTGCTTTTAATAAAAGAGTTTTGGTTCAGGGCTATCATGGTACTGGAAAATCCACACATATTGAGCAAATAGCTGCGAGATTAAATTGGCCATGTATTAGAATTAATTTAGATAGTCATGTTAGTAGGATAGATTTAATTGGTAAAGATTCAATTGTAATTAAAGACGGGAAGCAAGTCACAGAGTTTAAAGAAGGAATCCTTCCTTGGTCTATTCAAAATCCAGTTGCTCTTGTTTTTGATGAGTATGATGCTGGTAGACCAGATGTAATGTTTGTAATTCAAAGAGTGTTAGAAGCAGAAGGTAATTTTACATTATTAGATAAAAATAAAGTAATAAAGCAAAATAAATTTTTTAGATTATTTGCAACATCAAATACTGTTGGTTTGGGCGATACAACTGGATTATATCATGGAACACAACAGATAAATCAAGGCCAAATGGATAGATGGAATATAGTTACCACACTAAACTATCTAGGTTTAGAGAAGGAAATGGAAATCATTTTAAGCAAAAACAAAAATCTTAATAATGCTAAAGGTAAAGAAAAAGTCTCTAATATGATTAAAGTAGCAACACTTACGAGAAAAGGTTTTATGGCTGGTGATATTTCAACTGTTATGAGCCCACGTACTGTTTTGCATTGGGCAGAAAATTCAGAAATATTTAAAGACACTGGATATGCATTTAGGGTTACATTTTTAAATAAATGTGATGATGTAGAGAAAAATATTATTGCTGAATACTATCAAAGATGTTTTGGAGAAGATTTACCCGAGTCAATGATAAATGTTCAAGTTTAAATGAACAAAGAAGACAGTTTCAAAGAAAAATTTAAGCAAGCAATATTATCAACCGTTAAAGTAATCTCTGAAGATAACTTTTCAATTTCTAAAAATAAGAAACAATTAAATGAAGAAAACCTTAAGATAAATAACATTGAAAATATAAAAGATAAAAATGAATTTATAAAAATAAGAGCAGAAAATGATTCTGAAGCTTTAAAAAGAAAATTTTCAAATAAATCAATCTTTGAAAAAAATATGCCATCTAATCATAGTTGCCAATCGTTATATAAATTGTCTGAAAAAATTAGATATGAAATGTTAGGATCGGAAATGTTAATGGGAATTTCAAAGAATTTCCAAAATAACTATTCAAATAAATTAAGAAAAATTGATCTTACAAAAATTAAAAAAAAAGACGATGTAAATATTTCAGATGCATTTGAAATTTATATGTTGGACAAATTTTTAAAGGTGCAAATTCAACCAGAGGCTCAAAAAATTTTAAGTTTTTGGGAGAAAGAGTTGAGGGATACTTTTGATAAACATATTACTTATTTAAATAAAAACTTAGAAAATCAAGAGATCTACAATTCAAAATTTTCAGAAATATTAGAGAATATGGAAATTTTTGATAATGAAGAAAATGATGAAAAAAAAGAGACTCAAGAAGATAATAACCAAGATAATTCAAGCTCTAATAATCAAGATGATAACGATTCAGATAGCTCTGAAGATAAAAAAGAAGATGACTCTTTAAATGAAGGAGTAGATGGTTTAGACGACATAAACGAATTTAGACTTGATGAACAGACAACCAGTGAAGAAAATGAAAACCAACAATCTGAAAGTGTTGTTCAGAAGAAAAATTTAGGTGTTGGAGATAAAGATTATAAAGTATTTACAACCGAATTTGATGAAGTTGCAAAAGCTGAAAACCTTGAAAGCCCCGAAGAAATTTCTAAGCTCAGAAAAAATTTGGACCAACAGCTAACAAGTTTCCAAGACATTATAACTAAACTTGCAAATAAGTTACAACGTCAATTATTAGCAAAGCAAAACAGAGCATGGGAATTTGATTTAGAAGAGGGTTTATTAGATAGTTCTAAATTACCTAGAATTATTATTGATCCGTATAATTCCTTATCATTCAAAAAAGAGAAAGACTTAGATTTTAAAGATACCGTTGTAACATTATTGATTGATAATTCTGGATCAATGAGAGGTAGACCAATTACAATTGCCGCTCTATGTGCTGATATTTTATCTAGAACTTTGGAAAGATGCTCAGTGAAAGTTGAGATTCTTGGATTTACAACAAAAAACTGGAAAGGTGGATTGTCTAGAGAGGAATGGAATAAATCTGGTAAAACAAAAAATCCTGGAAGATTAAATGATTTAAGGCACATAATTTATAAATCAGCAGATACACATTGGAGACAATCAAAGAAAAATTTAGGACTTATGCTTAAAGAAGGTCTTCTAAAAGAAAACATTGATGGAGAGGCTATTACCTGGGCATTTAATAGACTTAAAAAAAGAAAAGAGGAAAGAAAAATTATGATGGTAATTTCTGATGGTGCACCAGTAGACGATTCAACTTTATCAGTAAATTCTGGAGATTTTCTTGAGAAACATTTAAAGAAAATTGTTAAGTTTATTGAGAACAAAAGTGATATTGAAATTTTAGCAATCGGTATTGGACACGATGTTTCTAGATATTATCAAAAAGCAATAAAAATAACTGACGTTCAAGAATTAGGAGATGTGATGATTGGACAATTAAGTGGATTATTTGAGAATAAAAAAAAATTACATTAAATATTTGCTAAATTTTTATTCAGCCATTCTATTTTAATTTCTGCACCACCTCTTGTCTCTGAATTTCTAAATAATAGTTTAGCTTCATTTTTCTCAAGTAGAGTTTTACCAATAAATATCCCTAAACCTAAGCCAGACTTACTTTTATCCTTTGATTTTATTGATTTAATATAGGGTTCACCAATTTTACTAAGAACATCTTTTGGAAATCCTGGTCCATCATCTTCGATTGTTATTTCAGAGACCTCACTATCACTTTTAATTGCAATATAGATGTTATTTTTAGCGAATTTATTCGCATTACCAATAAAGTTTCTAATCCCATACACAATCTCAATTGATTTTGTAACATTGAATGAGTTAGCATTTTGTTCGATATCAATATCGAAATTTTTATCGGAAATTTCTTGGAATGATGTAACTATTTCTTTGACGTAATCGTGCAAACTCAAGTCTTTATCAATAAACTCATCCTCTACGATTGGATTTAATGTTAATCTTTTTAATATCTCATTACACCTATCTACTTGGCTTACAAGAAGGTCGATATCCTTTTTTACATCCTTATCATTTTTAAATTGTTCAAATAATTCTTGTGATATTATCTTAATTGTTGAAAGAGGTGTTCCTAATGAGTGTGCTGCTGCTGCAGCTTGGCCTCCTAAAGATATAAGCTCATGTTCTTTAGAAATTTCCTCTTGTATCTTATCTAAAGCTTCTTTTCTAAGATTAGATTCTTTTCCAAATGATAAAGCAAAATAATTTAGAAATAATAAAGCTATAATTAATGCTAAAGGGATTGAATAATAAATATAAATGTTTGTAATTGATTGGTCTAGTGGTGCTGGTAAATGCTCATGGTAAAAAGTTAGTAAAATTATACATAAAATAGTAAAACCTATAAGTATAATATTTGTTTTAATATCTAAACTGGATGAGGCAAACACACTTGGTATTAATAAAAATATAGCAAATGGATTTAATATTCCACCTGATAAGTATAATAAAGCCGCTAATTGAATAATATCTATTAATAAAAAATTAAAAGCTGATCTATTTGATAAGTGTGTTTTCTTATAAAAAAAAATTAAAAATAAATTACTTATTGCACCAATCAAAATAATTAGGTTGGCAAAAATATAATTGAATTCAAAATCAAATATAAATCTAACACTATTTATCGTTATAAATTGACCAATGATCCCTATCCATCTTAAATTTATATAAGTAGACTTATTCAAAGAGTAAAGTTGTGAAGTTTTTCCAAACTCCATTTTAAATGTCTAAATTTGAAACATTTATTGCGTTATCAACAATAAAATCTTTTCTTGAAGATACATCGCTTCCCATTAAAGTTTGAATAAGATCTTGGTCTTTTTGCGAATTTTTTGAGTATTGTACTTGCAGCAAGTTTCGGGTTTCGGGATCCAGTGTTGTGCTCCATAATTCTTCTGGGTTCATTTCTCCTAAGCCTTTAAATCTTTGAATATTCAATTTTGATTTTTCTTCTTGTAAAGATTTTTCAAAATCCTTGGATCCCTTTTTTATTTTTTTTAGATCTTTTGAATTTTTTACTATGAAATCCTCTAATTCTTTCTCATCCTTGATGTAAATTCCTTTAGATCCTTTATTAATTTTAAATAATGGTGGTTGAGCTAAATATACATGACCATTTTCAATTAACTTATTAAATGGTTTATTATTAAAAAATGTGAGTAATAAAGCTCTAATATGTGATCCATCAACGTCAGCATCTGTCATTATAATTATTTTTCCATATCTCAAATCTTTTAAATCAATCTCATCATTTTTAGGATCAAGTCCTAAAGCATTTATCAAAGTAACTATTTCATTTGATGACATCATTTTTGATAGTGCCTTTGTCCTTAGATCATTTGTATGTCCATTTTTTTTTGATCCATTTAACTCCGTAAATGTATTAAGAATTTTTCCTCTTAAAGGTAAAACTGCTTGATTTTCTCGATTTCTTCCTTGTTTTGCTGATCCACCAGCTGAGTCACCCTCAACTATGAAAAGCTCAGTACCATCTTGTTTTGAATTTTGACAATCCGCCAACTTACCAGGTAAACCACTTAATTCTAACGATCCTTTTCTTCTAACATTTTCTCTTGCTTTCCGTGCAACATCCCTAGCTACGGCAGCTTGTATAATTTTTGTTAGAACTATTTTAGCAACAGACGGGTTTTGATCAAACCAAATTGAAAGTTTTTCACTTATAATTGTTTCTACTATATTTCTTACTTCAGATGATACTAGCTTATCTTTAGTTTGAGACGAAAATTTTGGATCAGGTATTTTTACAGATAACACACAAGTTAAACCTTCCTTAACATCATCACCTGATAAAGAAACTTTATTTTTTTTTAAAAGATTTTGTTCAGATGCATATTTATTTATAACTCTAGTTAATGCACTTCTAAATCCTAACAAATGTGTTCCACCATCTTTTTGATAAATATTGTTTGTATAAGGGAATACATCTTCATTATATCCAGCATTCCATTTTAAAGAACACTGAACATCAATTTTGTTTTTAAGACCTTCAATATAAATTGGTCTTCTAAACAAATCATTGTCACTTTTATTTTTTAATTTTTCTCTTTTTTCGTCAAGAAATTCAACAAATTCGACAATTCCGCCATCAAATTTAAACTCAACAATTTTAGGTTTTTTTTGAGTTAGATCAGTTAATATTATTTTAATTCCCTTATTTAAAAAAGCTAATTCTCTCATCCTTTTTTGTAACGTTAAAAAGCTAAATTTGTTTAAGGAAAATATTTCTTTAGATGGTAAAAATTTTATTTCTGTACCCGTATTTTTTGATTTACCAACAACTTTTAAAGGTGATTTTGCATCACCGTTTTTAAATTCAATAAAATGTTTTTTTCCGTCTCTATCTATAGTGAGTTCAAGTTTTTCAGATAATGCATTTACTACAGAAACACCAACTCCATGTAGACCACCTGAAACTTTATATGAGTCGTGATCAAACTTTCCACCAGCATGTAACTGGGTCATTATAACTTCAGCTGCTGATTTTTTTTCACCCTTATGAATATCAACTGGAACCCCTCTTCCATCATCTCTAACTGTTACAGATCCATCTTGATTAATATCTACTGAAATATTTTTACAGTGTCCTGCTAAAGCCTCATCAATAGAATTATCGACAACTTCGTAAACCATATGATGAAGACCAGTGCCATCATCGGTGTCGCCTATATACATGCCTGGTCTTTTTCTTACTGCCTCAAGTCCTTTTAGGACTTTGATGGAGTCTGCCTGATAAGTGCTATTATTTTTTGCCATTTTTATTTTTTTTGGAAAGGATTTTTATACCATTTTTGAAATTTTTAATAAAATACAGAAGGTATTTAACAGTCAAAAACTGTTGATAATCAAAGCTTTTTTGACGTTTTTTAGTTTTTTTTTCTTCTTTTTAAATTTAGTGAAATAATCTGCATTTTTGACTCTAATATGGCGGAGAGAATGGGATTCGAACCCATGAAAGAGTTTCCCCTTTACACGCTTTCCAAGCGTGCGCCTTCAACCGCTCGGCCACCTCTCCAAAAAATCAACTTTCTTTTGAAATTTTTAATACATCTTTTTTAAAGCCTTTTATGGTTTCCCTTGCAATAATTTTACCTCCAATAGCAGCCTGTATAGGTATCATAAAGTTATGTCTTGGAATTAAATCTTTTAATTTTTCACAAACTTCTCTTCCAGTTGATTGAGCAAAGTCTGTATGTATCATCATTGCAAGCGCATCTACTGGTTCTGAATTTACTAAAATGCTCATTTTTACTAAATCACCTTCTCTGTGTCCTATTATTTCATAATCAAAACTTGCGTATCCGCTTGTCATTGATTTTAATCTATCATTAAAATCAAAAACAACTTCATTTAAAGGTAGTTCATAGTTTACAACTGCTCTATTTCCTGAATAGCTTAAATTTGTTTGTATTCCTCTTTTGTCTTGGCATATTTTTATAATTGAACCAAGATATTGATCAGGTGTGATAATAGTTGCTTTAATCCATGGCTCCTCGATAAAATTGATTAGTGTAGGGTCTGGCAAGCTTGATGGATTCTGTAAATCATTTACATCGCCATTGTTCATGTGAATTTTATAAACAACACCAGGAGTTGTTGTAAGAAGATTAATATCAAATTCTCTTTCTAATCTTTCAGTAACAATTTCTAAATGAAGAAGACCTAGAAACCCACATCTAAAACCTAATCCTAAAGCAGAAGAAGACTCTGGCTCATAAGAAAAACTAGCATCATTTAATTGTAACTTGGCTAAACCGTCTTTTAATTTTTGATATTCTGAACTATCTACTGGAAACAAACCACAAAATACAACTGGTTTACTTGGTTTAAAACCGGGTAAAGCTTCTTTAAGTGGATAATTTGCATCACATATAGTGTCCCCAACTTTTGTATCAGATAAAACTTTTATGCCAGTTGTTATAAAACCAATTTCACCTGCGTTTAACTCATTTATGTCTTTAGGTTTGGGTGTGAAAACACCAACTTTTTCTACAAAATAATCTTGGTTTGTAGACATCATTTTAATTTTCATATTTTTTGATATTTTTCCATCTATAACTCTAACCAAAATTACCACTCCAAGGTAAGTGTCATACCAACTGTCAACTAACAGACATTTTAATTTATTATTCGCCTCTCCTTTTGGACCAGGAAGTGCATTAATTATTTGCTCTAATATATCTTCTATACCTTCTCCTGTTTTTCCTGAGCAGGGAACTGCTCCTGTGGTATCAATCCCTATAACATCTTCAATTTGTTTATTTGTTCTTTCAATATCAGATGCGGGTAAATCAATTTTATTTAAGACAGGTATTATTTCATGATTTATATCAAGTGCTTGATAAACATTTGCAAGTGTTTGTGCTTCAACACCTTGAGTACTGTCAACAATTAAAATTGATCCTTCACATGCATATAATGACCTGCTAACTTCATAACTAAAATCAACATGTCCTGGTGTATCAATTATATTTAAAACATAATTTTTTCCGTCTTTTGCTTTATAGTTTAATTTTACAGTTTGTGCTTTAATTGTAATTCCTCTTTCCCTTTCAATATCCATAGAGTCTAAAACTTGTGCCTTCATTTCTCTATCCGTAAGCCCACCACATTTGTGAATTATTCTGTCAGCTATAGTTGATTTACCGTGATCTATATGCGCAATAATAGCAAAATTTCTTATATTATTAATTGTAGTTGTCATTATTAGGATCTAATTTTAGCGCCAGACTTACTCTCAACTGTAGAAATAATTAAATTATTAATTTTTTCTAAATCTTTTTCGTTTAAAGTTTTTTCAGATGATTGCACTGTAACATTAAGTGCGATTGATTTTTTATCTTTTGGAATATTTTCGCCTTCGTAAACATCAAAAACCTTAACATTTTTAATTAAATCTTTATCTATTGATACAATTATATCTATCAAATCTTGTGCTTTAATTTTTTTATCAATTACAAACGCAAAATCTCTCTCAGATTTTTGATAATCTGAATATTCAAATTGAGATTTTTGATCTTTAAGTTTTTTCTTAGTTTCTTTAAAAAAATCTAAATATATTTCAAATCCTATTAAAGCATCAGTTTTAATATCTAGTTTTTTTACAATATTTGGATGTATTTCGCCAAAAAATGCAATTGGCTTTTCTTCTTCTGTGCTTAGAAAAACTGATCCTGATTTGCCTGGATGATAATAAGATGGGGCTTGATCTTTTATTATTAGTTTATTTTTGTTAAATCCTGCCTCTACTATAGTTTGAACAGTATCTCTCTTTGCATCAAATACATCAACATTTCTCTCTGTTTCTTGCCAATTTAATCTAAAATATTTTCCAGCTTGCAAAGCACCTATTACTGTTAGTTGCTCACCTGGCTTAGTACCTGAAAAAACTGGCCCTATCTCAAAAAAGGATAAATCTTTAAATCCTCTATCTATATTTTTTTTCAAATAAAAAACTAAATTTGGAAATATTGAATTTCTTAAAACATTTAACTCTGAACTTATTGGGTTAACAATTTTTATTTCATTATATTTTTCTCTAAATAAATTATTTATTTTAGAGTCTGTAAATGACCAAGTAACTGTCTCGTAAAAACCTTTAGACGCCACAGAACGTTGTAAGAAATGGAATAATTTTTGCTGCCTATTTAAAGTTGGTTTAAGTCTAGATTTTTCTGGTGTTAGTGTTTGAATATGTTCATAACCTTTAATTCGAACAATTTCTTCAACAATGTCAATTGGTTGCGTAATATCTGGTCTCCATGAGGGAATTTCTAAATCTAAATTTTCGTTATTCTCATTGATTTTAAAGCCAAGATTGGAAATTATTTTAATTATTTCTTTTTTTTCAATTTTAAATCCTGTTATTTTTTCAAACAATGAAATTTCAAATTTTACTTTTTTTGTTTTTTCTTCTTCCAATCTTTGAATATCAAATTTACTTACTTCGCCCCCACACACTTCTTTAATTAGATCCGCTGCTTTGATTAGCCCAGCTTCAATTGATTTTGGATCAATTCCTCTTTCAAATCTAAATTTTGCGTCTGTATCTATATTTAGTAATTTTGAAGTTTTTCTAATTGATCTTGGTAAAAAATACGCTGACTCTAGTAATATATTTTTTGTCTCTAGTTCAGTTCCTGAACGTGTTCCACCTATGATTCCACCTAGTCCTAACACTCCTGATTGGTCAGAAATTACACACATATCATCATCTAGGGAGTATTTTTTATTGTCTAGTGCTTCAAAAGTTTCACCTTTTTTTGAATTTCTTACTATAATTTCTTTACTTACTTTATCAGCATCATATGCGTGAAGTGGCCTATTTAAATCAATCATCACATAGTTTGTTATATCTACAATTGCAGAAATCGGTTTTTGACCTAACGAAATAATTTTATCTTTTAACCACTGAGGACTTTCTTTATTTGAAACCCCCTTTATTAAACAACTACCAAAAATTGTGCAGCCTTGTTTTTTTTCTTTTTTAATAGTTACTTTTAAGTCCTGATCAAAATTTTGATTTAATTTACTATCTTTTATTTTTTTTAAAGAACCAACTCCAGCTGCAGCAAGATCTCTTGCAATACCTCTAACACCAAGACAATCTGGTCGATTTGGTGTTATAGATAAATCTACAACTTTAGGAGTTTTGGTATCAAAATATTTTTTCCCAATTTTTTCCTTATACTTTTCTGATAACTCTGTAATTCCCTCGCTTTCATCTGATAATTTAAGCTCAGCTTCAGAACACAACATTCCATAGGAAGTAACACCTCTTATTTTACTGATTGATAGTTTCATTTGATTTTTTGGTATTATTGCACCTGGTCCTGCATATACTGTGAATAAACCTTTATTTGCATTGGGAGCTCCGCACACAACTTTAACAGTTTCACTTTTACCAATGTCAACGTCACAAACTCTTAATCTATCTGCATTAGGGTGTTGTTGCGCATTTATTATTTTTGCAACAATAAAATCATCTAATTCGGAAGGTGCATTTTCAAAACTCTCAACCTCAAGACCAACGTTCGTTAAATTATTAATTATTTCTTTATCATTAAGATCTGTATCTAAATGTTGTTTAAGCCAATCAATTGTAAATTTCATCTACTCAATCCTCTGTAGCTTGATGGTACATCTAAAGGATCGAACCCAAAATGGCTTAGCCATCTATAATCTGTTTCAAAAAAAGCTCTTAAATCATTAATTCCATATTTTAGCATACCTAATCTATCTATTCCAATTCCAAAGGCGTAACCCTGAAATTTCGATGGATCAACATTTACATTTTTTAGGACGTTTGGATGAACCATTCCACATCCTAAAATTTCTAACCATTTGTCTCCTTCACCTATGATTATTTTTCCATCTTTAATTTCATAACCTATATCAACCTCAGCTGATGGCTCTGTAAATGGGAAATGACTTGGTCTAAATCTCATCTTCAATTTATCCACTTCAAAAAACTCTTTAATAAAATAATTTAGACAACCTTTAAGATGTCCCATATTTATATCTTTATCTATATGTAGTCCTTCAACTTGATGAAACATAGGTGCATGTGTTTGGTCACTGTCAGATCTGTAAGTTCTTCCAGGTGCAATTATTTTGAATGGAGGTTTGCCTTTTAACATAGTCCGAACTTGTACAGGAGAGGTATGTGTCCGTAGTAACAATTCTTTTTTTTCATCTAAGTAAAATGTGTCATGCATATCTCTTGCTGGATGATTGTCAGGCGTATTAAGTGCTGTAAAATTATTATATTCATTTTCTACATCTGGACCCTCTTCAACGCTAAAACCTATTTCAGAAAAAATAGATGAAATTTCATCTATTACTTGTGAAACTGGATGAATCTTTCCTTGTTTAAAATCTCTTTCAGGTAAAGTGACATCTACTTTTTCATTTTCTAACTTTAGGTTTATCTCTTTTGTTTCGATTTCCTCAATTTTGCTTGTAATTTTATTTTGTAGCTCTTCTTTTATAAAATTTAAGTCTGATGCAAATTTTTTTCGCTCTTCTTGAGAGACTGATCCTAACTTTTTGAACTCGTTAGAGACTATTCCATTTTTACCAAATAATTCAGTTTTAATTTGATTTATAGATTCTATATTTTGGTCTTTATCGAGTTTATTAAGATATTCGTCTTTTATTTTTTTAATATCAGACATTTTAGTAGATTATTTGTTAACTTAAGAAAAACAATAGCGAAGATTAATTTAGAGCTGCTTGTGCTTTTTTTACAATTGTTTTAAATGCTTGCGGATTATCGTATGCGATTTCTGCTAGAATTTTTCTATCTAATTTTATTCCTGATTTACTTAGACCATTTATAAACTTAGAGTAAGTTAAACCCTCTTCTCTTACTCCTGCATTAATTCTTTGAATCCATAAAGATTTAAAATCTCTTTTTTTATTTCTTCTATCTCTATATGCATATTGCATAGCCTTTTCCATTGCTTGTCTTGCAACTCTTATTGTATTCTTTCTTCTTCCCCATTGGCCTTTTACAGCTTTAAGAACTTTTTTGTGTTTTGCTCTGCTGGTTACGCCTCTTTTAACTCTAGCCATTTTATCCTCTTAAACTATAGGGCATATAAGATTTCACGATTTTTCCATCTTGTTTTGCCATCACAGTTGTGCCCCTTTGTTTTCTTATTTGGGAATTAGTTCTTTTTATCATTCCATGCCTTTTACCAGCCTGTGCAGTAATCACTTTTCCTTTAGCTGAAATTTTAAATCTTTTTTTTGCTGAGCTTTTTGTTTTCAATTTAGGCATAATTTTTGGAGCCTTATACAAATATTAATATTAATTTACAACTAGAAATATGACTTATAATGGCTGAATAACCATTATCATTTGTTTGCCATCAAATTTAGGCTGTAATTCTACACGACCAATATCTTGCATATCTTGCTTGATTTTATCCATTAACTCATTTCCTAAACTGGAGTGTTGCAGTTCTCTTCCTTTAAAACGTATTGTAAATTTTACTTTATCCCCTTTTGCTAAAAATTTTTGAGCATTCTTTATTTTGAAAGTATAGTCGTGTACCTCTGTTACAGGTCTTAATTTTATTTCCTTTAACTCAATTTTTTTTTGTTTCTTTTTTGCTTTGTTGGCTTTTTTCTGGGCATCATATTTATATTTACCCATATCCATTATTTTACAAACAGGAGGTTTGGCGTTTGGCGCAATTTCAATTAAGTCAAGTCCTTCATCCCTAGCACGATTAATTGCGTCATTTAAATTTAAAATACCCAGATTTTCACCATCACTTGCTATTACCTGAACCTCATGTGAAGTAATCCTGTTGTTTGATCTTGGTCCTTTTGGTTTTGTTCTTTTCTGAAAATAATTTTGTTTGAAGTCTGGCACTTAAATTGAAGGCGCTTTGTTTAAAGCAGAGTATTTTTTTATAAACTCGTTAAAATCCATATTTTCTTGTTTATTAGAATCCAATCTTCTAATAGTTACTGTATTAGAGTCAACTTCTTTTTTCCCACAAATAAGTAATAAAGGTACTTTTGACAATGAATGTTCTCTAATTTTATAATTTAAATTATGATTTTTTAAATCAACTTCACTTGAGATACCAACTTTTTTTAATTCATGATTAATTTTTTTTGAATAGTCATCAAAGTCACTTGAAATTGGTATTACAACTACTTGTAATGGTGTGAGCCAAAAAGGTAATTTACCTGAATAATTTTCAATTAAGATTCCAATAAATCTCTCTAAGGAACCAAACAATGCTCTATGCAACATAACAGGTATTTTCTTTGATCCATCTTTTTCAACATAAGTGGCTCCTAATCTTCCAGGTAAATTTAAATCTACTTGTAAGGTTCCACACTGCCAATCTCTTCCTATTGCATCTCTTAAAACAAACTCAATTTTTGGACCATAAAAAGCACCCTCACCTTTATTTATAGTGTATTCTAGTTTTGTTTCTTTAATTGCCTCTAAAAGAGCAGCTTCTGATTTATCCCATACAGCATCATCTCCAACTCTCAGATCTGGTCGGTCTGAGTATTTTAATATTACATTTTCAAATCCCAGGTCTTTATAAATTTCTAAAATTAAATTTGTAACTGATAGGCATTCTTGAGTAATTTGCTCTTCGGTACAAAATATGTGTGCATCATCTTGGGTAAATGCTCTTACCCTTAACAATCCATGTAATGCACCAGAAGGTTCATATCTATGAACTTTTCCAAATTCCGACATTTTTAATGGTAAGTCTCTGTAACTTTTTAGTCCTTGATTAAACACTTGAACACATCCTGGACAGTTCATTGGTTTTATTGCAAAAACTTTTTCGTCAGGTGTTGTAGAGGTATACATATTTGCACCAAATTTTTCCCAATGACCAGATTTTTCCCATAATGTACGATCAAGAATTTCTGGTGTATTTATCTCTTTATATCCTGCGTGATCTTGTTTAGTTCGCATATAAGAGATTAATTTCTGAAAAAGGTTCCATCCTTTTTCATGCCAAAATACAGATCCAGGGCTTTCTTCCCTAAAATGAAATAAGTCCATTTCTTTTCCTAACTTTCTGTGATCTCGTTTTTCAGCTTCTTCAATTCTATTTAAGTATTCATCAAGTTCTTTTTGTGTAGACCAACTGGTGCCATAAACTCTTTGTAACATCTCATTATTCGAGTCTCCTCTCCAATAAGCACCTGATACTTTTGTTAATTTAAAATACTTTCCAATTTTGCCTGTAGAACTTAAGTGCGGACCTCTACACAAATCATGCCATTTTCCATGAAAATATATAGATACCTCTTCGCCTTCAGGAATGGAATTAATTATTTCGGCTTTGTAATGTTCTCCATTATTTTTGAAATGTTTTATAGCATCATTTCTCTTCCAAACTTCTCTATAAGTTTTTTCATTCCTATCAACAATATCTTTCATTTTGTTCTCTATCTTTTCTAAATCTTCTTGCGTGAATGGCTCTTTCCTTGCAAAGTCATAATAAAAACCATCTTCAATCACTGGACCTATTGTTACTTGCGTTCCAGGAAAAAGTTCTTGGACTGCCATTGCTAAAATATGGGCGGTATCATGCCTAATTGTTTCAAGCCCTTCTTTATCTTTTGATGTAAATATCTTTACTTTAGAATCTTTTTCAATTTTAAAATCTAGGTCTTTAAGCTGACCATCTACACTAATAATTAATGCTTGCTTTGATAATGATTTACTTATTTTTTCAGCAAGCTGAAAACCAGTTACACTTTCACTAAAACTTAATTGTTTTCCGTCTGGTAGAGTAATATTTGGCATTTAATTAATTAATTTTTTGTACTCTGAATAAGTAGAAAAACACATTTTTTCAACATTAAACTTCGCAGAAACATTTTTTCTACCCTCTTTTCCCATCTGTTCAATTGTTGATTTATCAAAATTGAAAAACTCAATTATTTTTTTACTTAAATCGTCTGAGTCTCCAGCATCAAATAAGATACCTGTTTTATTATTTACAATAGTTTCTTTCGAGCCACCCAGATTGCTTGCAATAATTGGTTTTTCCATTGATTGTGCTTCCACTGCTATTCTGCCAAATGCCTCGGGTTCAATTGATGTTGATACTATCAAGTCACTAATTTTATAAGCTAAAGGCATATTTTCACAATGATCAACAAATTTTATTTGATCATTCATTCGATACTGTTCTACAAGCCTTATAAGTTTTTTCTTATACAAATCTCTTCCTTGATCACTTCCAAGTATCACTGCTTTAAACGACTTGTGACCTAATTGAATATTTATTTTATTCATGGCTTCAATAAACATTTCGTGACCTTTCCACTCAGTAATTCTTCCAGGTAATAATATTGTTTTTTTTTCAACCTCAAGGTTCCAAGATTTAAACAGTTTATCTTCGTCTTCAGTAAAAGTTGTTGAAGCATCAAAATAATCGATGTTTATTCCTCTAAAAATTACTAGAAATTTTTTGGAGTTATTTAGATATTCCTTATAATTTTCTTTAATATGAGAAAATATAAAATTTGATCCAGCTATAACTAAATCTGATCTTAACATTACAGAATTATAAAATTTTTTAATCTTACTTTTAAAATTATATGTACCATGAAAAGTTGTTACAAATTTTTTTCTAGTAATTTTAGAAGCTAAAAAACATGACCATGCTGGAGCCCTACTCCTAGCATGAATTATGTCTATATTATAAAAAAAGACAATGACTGAAATCAAAATTGTGTTTAATAACATTATAATGGGGTTTTTAGAATTTACAGGAAGTCTTATGTATTTTACTTTTTTTTTATTTATGAATTTGGTTAATGGTCCACCATTTGTAATTAAAAATGAGCTACAATTATTTTCAAATAGATAATGTGCTATATCAAAACAACCTGTCTCAGCCCCTCCATAACCTAATTTTGGTATTACTTGTAGAACTTTTAATTTTGATGACATTAACTGTTATTATATATTAATAAATAGAGCGTATAAACTTTTATGAACAAGTATAAATTTTTGCAAATTTCTAAAAGCATTAAAATTAGATATCTACATCATAATTCAAATAATAATTTATATATTGTTTTTCTTCATGGATTTATGTCTGATTTAAATGGTGAGAAACCAAAGATTTTCAAAAGATTTTGTAAAAACAATAAATTAGGCTTTTTAGCAATTGAATATTCTGGGCACGGAAAATCAACAGGTGAGTTTACAAAAGGGAACGTAACAAAATGGACAAATCAAGTCAAAAAAGTAATTAAAAGAGTTTTAAAAAAAAAAGATTTTATACTTATTGGTTCAAGTATGGGTTCATGGATATCTGTCAATCAATTTAAGTTTTTTTCAAAACAGATTAAAGGTTTTATAGGAATAGGATCAGCACCAGAGTTTTTAGAGAGGGTAATGTGGAAAAAATTTACAGTCAAAATGAAAAAAGAAACCATAGATAAGGGTGTATACAACCTTAAACATGGTGGTTTTGAATATCCAATCACCTACCAACTTATTAAGGATGGAAGAAAAAATTTAGTATTGAACAAAAAAATTAATGCTAAAATACCTGTAACTCTTTTTCATGGATCAAAAGATGAGGCAGTTCCAGTAATTTTCTCAAAGAAACTTATTAAAATCTTTAACAATGCAAATAAGAAACTTAATATTATTAAAAATGGTGATCACAGCCTTTTTGCAAAAAAATATCAATTAAAAATAATTAGAGAGTTAAAATCAATAATTTCTCAGTACTAATTAGCTTGCAAAGCTTTTGACTGACTTTAATGTTATAGGATTATCTAATTTATCAAGCATTTCTTTTGGACAAACTTGATAAAAGTTTTTTATCTCACCTTCAAAATTATCTAAAATTTTCTTTGCGTACTCCGAGTGAGTCTCGCTCACGTGTTCTGAAATGATTTCCCTGAGGTAATTTTTCCAGTAATCCGTTTCTGGTATCTGCCAGATAACACTCTCAGAATTTACACGCTTCTCAAAATTATTGTTTTTGTCATAAACAAAAGCCATACCACCAGTCATACCAGCAGCAAAATTATCTCCAACATCTCCTAAAATAATAATATTTCCTCCTGTCATATACTCGCATCCATTTGAATCACAACCTTCAACTACGGCTGTGGCACCAGAGTTTCTCACAGCAAATCTTTCTCCTGCTTGTCCAGCTGCAAAGAGTTTTCCAGAGGTAGCACCATACAAAACTGTATTTCCAATTATTGTATTCTCATTTGAAATCAAATTACTCTCGTCCTGTAGTTTTATAGAAATAGATCCACCAGAAAGACCTTTACCTACATAGTCATTTGCATCACCTTTCAAATTCAATTTTAATCCCTTAATTGCAAAAGCTCCAAAAGATTGACCTGCCGAGCCTTTAAAATTCAGTGATAAATAATTTTCATCTAGTTTGTTGTTTCCAAATTTTTTATATAAGTGATAAGAGATTCTTGTACCTACAGCCCTATCAGTGTTTTTAATTTCAAATTCAGTCTCAATTGTTTTATTTTGATCAATTAATTTTTCTATGTCTGGCCATATTTTTTGATCTAAGGTGTCTGGAACCTCATTGATTTTTGGATGTTCACAATATCTTTTATTTTTTCCAGGATCTGCTTGAACAAAAAGTGGATTTAAGTCTAAGTCATCTAAATTTGGAGATCCTTTGCTAACTTGTCTTAATAAGTCTGTTCTACCAATAACTTCATTCAATGATCTAAATCCTAGTTCAGATAGAATTTGTCTTACCTCTTCTGCAATAAAAGTGAATAAGTTAACAACTTTATCTGGTGTGCCTGTAAATTTTTCTCTTAATTTTTCGTCTTGGGTGCAAACTCCAACTGGACATGTATTTGAGTGACACTGTCTAACCATTATGCAACCCATAGCCACTAAAGCTGTAGTTGCTACTCCAAATTCCTCTGCTCCCATCATCGCTGCTATTACCACATCACGACCTGTTTTAATTCCTCCATCAGTTCTAAGTGTAACTTGATGTCTTAAGTTGTTTAAAGTAAGAACTTGATTTGCTTCTGTAAGTCCCATTTCCCAAGGTATTCCAACATATTTTACACTTGTTTGAGGGGTAGCCCCAGTTCCTCCTGAGTGACCAGAAATTAAAATTATATCTGCTTTAGCTTTTGCTACTCCAGCTGCAATTGTTCCGATACCTGATGAAGCTACCAACTTCACGCCTACTCTTGCTTTCGGATTTATTTGTTTAAGATCATAAATTAGTTGGGCCAAATCTTCTATGGAATAGATATCATGATGTGGTGGTGGTGAAATTAATGTAACTCCAGGTGTAGAGTGTCTTAATCTTGCAATTTCATTAGTAACTTTGAAGCCTGGTAATTGACCACCTTCACCAGGTTTTGCACCTTGGGCAATTTTGATTTCTATCTCGTTACAATTATTTAAATAATTTATTGTTACCCCAAACCTAGCTGAAGCTATTTGTTTTACTCTTGAATTCGCACTATCTCCGTTTTCTCTAATTTTAAATCTATCTTCGTCTTCGCCTCCTTCTCCACTACATGAGGCACCCTTTATTCTATTCATGCCAATCGCTAATGTTTCGTGTGCTTCTTTGGATAAAGCACCATGAGACATGCTTCCACTACCAAATCTTTTCATAATCTCTTGCACATTTTCTACTTCATCAATTTTGATTGGATTTTTCGATTTAAAATCTATTAAGTCTCTTAAGCTGATTGGCTGTAGGTTATAAATTCCTTTAGTATATTTCTTATAAACCTCAAAAGAATTTTCAGTAACTGCAGTTTGTAAAAGATGAATTAATTTACCTTGGTATTGATGCGTCTCGCCATTTTTCCTGTAACGGTATATTCCTCCAATTGGTAATATATTAGATTGGTTTTCGAATGCTTGTTTGTGAATATTTCTAATTTTTTTTTCAATACCTGTTAGGCCAATTCCAGAGATTTTAGATAGAACACCAGGAAAAAAGTCTTTAACAATTGTTCTACTAAGACCTACTGTTTCAAAATTACAACCTCCTCTGTAAGAACTAAGAACAGAAATTCCCATTTTTGACATAATTTTTAATAAACCTAAATTAACAGATTTGATAAATCTGGAAACACACTCATCAAAACTTAAATTTCCAAATAATTTTTTTGAATATCTTTCAAATAAACTGTCAAACGCCAAATAAGGATTAACAGTCGTTGCTCCTACACCAATTAAAGTTGCAAATGAATGTGTATCAAGAGCATCTCCAGTTTGGACGTTTATTGAAACGTATCCTCTTAAACCTAATTTTATTAGATGAGTATTAACAGCACCAATACAAAGTAGCATTGGCATTGGTAGCTTTTCACTTGAAATATTTTTATCAGTTAAAACAAGCTGTGTAATTCCCTCTCTTGCTGCTTGCTCTGCTTGATTTTTTAAATTCTCTAAAGCGCTTTCTAAATCTGAATTTTTATCAAATAAACACTCTAAAATTCTTTGATTTTTTCCAAAAAAATCTATGAACTTATCAAACTGAGAATTCGATAGAACTGGGCTATCTAAAACGTAAATATTTTCCTCAGTAAGATTGTCAAAATCTAATATGTTACCAAGATTCCCAAATCTTGTTTTTAAACTCATCACCTTATTTTCTCTTAAAGAGTCGATCGGTGGATTGGTTACTTGACTAAAATTTTGTCTAAAGTAGTGATACAAAGGTCTATATTTGTCAGAAAGTACTGCTAATGGAGTATCATCACCCATAGATCCAGTTGCTTCTTTTGCATCTTCTGCCATTGGGTGTAAAATTAATTCTAAATCTTCTAAACTATATCCAAAACAATGCTGTCTAGTTCTCGATTGGAAACTTTTTATCTAGATCAATTATTTGATTATTAAAATGTTTGTACTCTTTTGCTAAGTAATTTTTAATATCGCTGTTTGTGAATACTTTACCTTTTTCAATTCTTACACCTATTATTTCTCCAGGTCCTAATCTTCCTTTGGTTACAATTTTTTTTTCATTAAGATCGACCATTCCAGTTTCTGATCCAGCAAATAATAATCTATCTCTTGTAACAGTATATCTCATTGGCCTTAGACCATTTCTATCAGTAGCTGCGATTACCCATTCATTGTCTGTCGCTGCTATAGCAGCAGGACCATCCCAGGGCTCCATGGTGCTGTTAAGAAAATTAAATAGTTGAAGATGATCCTTTGGAAGAACTTTACTTTTTTTTGACCATGCATCAGGTATTAAAAGTAATTTAGCTAAAGGTGCAGGTTGTCCTGAAATATTTAGTAATTCAAATACATTATCTAGCGATGCAGAGTCTGAGTTTCCAGATGGGATTACAGGTTTTAAATTTTCCATATCATCAAATAATGGGCTATGCATTTCTTGCTCATGAACCTTCATCCAGTTAATATTTCCTTTTAGAGTATTTATCTCACCGTTATGAGCTATTGCTCTAAAAGGTTGTGCTAAATCCCAACTGGGTGCTGTGTTAGTAGAAAATCTTTGATGAAAAATTGCAAATCTTGAAATAAATCTCTCATCTTTAAGATCAGTATAAAAATCTGACAAAGCCTCAGCAAGAAACATTCCTTTATAAATAATTGATTTAGAACTAAACGAACAAATATAAAAGCCATTAAGCTGGTTGTTTAGAGCTTCCTTCTCAATTTTTCTTCTTGTTTCATATAGAACTCTCTCTAAATTTTTACCAATTACTTTTTTATCATTATGTTTGAATAAAACTTGTGTAATCTCAGGTCTTGTATTTTCAGCTTTTTCGCCGAGCACAGAAGGATTTACAGGAACCTGACGCCAACCATAAATATTGAAGTTTTTTTTTGTTAATTCACTTTCTACAATTATTCTACATTGCTCCTGGCCTTGATAATCATTTCTTGGCAAAAAAATCATTCCAACACACAAATCAGAGTCGTCATGTCTGTGGCCAGTTATTTCAATTTTTTCGATGAAAAAATCTTTTGGAATCTCAATATGTATTCCTGCTCCATCACCAGTTTTACCATCTGCATCTATTGCTCCTCGATGCCATACGGCTTTTAGGGCTTGGATTCCATACTCGACAACTTTTCTAGACTTTACTCCCTCTGTTGATGCTACCAGTCCTACACCACAAGCATCATGCTCCATAGTCTCGTTATAAACAAAATTTTGCTTTAACTGGTTCAGATTTTTTTTATAAATGTTCATTAAGCAACTTTTTGTTTTTGTTTTAATTGAAGATAATTTGAAATTGATAAAGCTGCGTCCCTACCATCTTTAATTGCCCAAACAACTAACGAAGCTCCTCGCACAATATCACCAGCTGCAAAAACACCTGGAATATTTGTTTCCATGGTATCAAAATCAGCTTTAATTGTACCCCATTTTGTGACTTGTAATCTTTCCTCTTGGAATAGTTTAGGCAACTCCTCAGGATCAAATCCTAATGCTTTTATTACTAGGTCGGCTTTAATTTCAAATTCAGAATTTTCTTTTATAATTGGTTTCCTTCTTCCACTTTCATCTGGATCTCCTAGTTCTATCTTGTCTACTAATAAACTTTCTACTTTATTTGTTCCTTTAAATTCTTTTGGACTACTTAGCCAAACAAACTCAACTCCTTCTTCTTCTGCATTAGCAACTTCTCTTGCAGATCCTGGCATATTCACTTTATCTCTTCTGTATAAACATTTAACAGATTTTGCATCTTGTCTAATTGAGGTTCTAACACAGTCCATAGCAGTATCTCCACCACCAATTACAACTACATCTTTATCTTTAGCATTTAATGTTCCATCATCAAAAAGTTCAACTTTATCTCCTAATCCTTTTTTATTCGAGGCAGTCAAAAATTCCATCGCAGGAAATATATTACTAAGATCGTTTCCTGGAAGATTTACTTCTCTTGCTTTATAAACTCCAGTAGCAATTAAAATTGCATCATGTTTTTCATTCAACTCTTTTAAAGTAGCATCTTTACCTACCTCAAAGTTGTTTACGAATTGAATTCCACCTTCTTTTAAAAGTTTAATTCTTCTCTCTACAACATGCTTTTCTAGTTTGAAATTAGGGATACCATAAATCAATAGTCCACCAGATCGATCATAACGATCATAAATTGTAACTTGATAACCTTTTTTCCTTAATTCCTCTCCACAAGCAAGTCCTGCAGGTCCAGCCCCAATAATACCAATACTTTGATTAATCTCATTGATTACTTTTATTGGCTTTACCCAACCATTTTCCCAAGCAGTCTCTGTAATATATTTTTCAATTGATCCAATAGTTACAGTACCGTGTCCTGATTGCTCAATAACACAATTGCCCTCGCACAACCTATCTTGGGGACATATTCTCCCACATACCTCTGGCATGTTGTTAGTGCTTTGTGATAGTTGATAAGCCTCTTCATGTCTGCCTTCAGCTGTTAACTTAAGCCAATCAGGTATATTGTTGCTTAATGGACAGTGAACTTGACAAAATGGGACTCCACATTGTGAACATCTGCTTGATTGCTCATTTGCTTTTCCTTTAATAAATTCTGAATAAATTTCGTTAAAATCCTCTTTTCTAGAGTTTTTGTCTCTTTTAGGTGGGTTTTGTTGACCTATCTCAACAAACTTTAACATTTTTTCTGACATTGGAGGGGAGGTATATACTATTGTTAAAGGAGGATAAAGAAAATATAGGTCATATTTACTGACTAATAATTTCCATTTTATTATAAATTTTGCGATTTTTTCACTTTCAACATACTTGATATGCAATTTTGTAATTGCTTTATTTTGGTTAGAATTTGATTATTTATTAATTTCTTGATGATTTCAAAATACATAGAAACTTCCATATTAGCAATAATTCAAGGTTTCTTTGAATTTATTCCAGTCAGTTCTTCTGCACACTTAATTTTAGTTACAAAAATTAATGATTTTCAGACAGCTTCACTACAATTAGATATTTGTCTTCATCTTGGTTCTTTATTAGCAATAATTTTTTATTTTAGAAAAGACTTAATAAACATATTTGAAAACAAATCTTTAGCTGTTTTAATATTATTAGGATCAATTCCTCTAATTTTAGTTGGTTTTATTTTACACTCAACTGGTATTATAGAAAAATTAAGATCTATAGAAGTTATTGCGTGGACAACTTTGCTTTTTGGATTACTTCTTTTTTTTGCTGACAAACAGACTATTAAAAAAAAAATTGATTTAGATCTTAATTTAAAAAATGTAATTATAATTGGTTTATTTCAAGCCTTAGCTGTTATACCTGGTGTAAGTAGATCAGGTGTGATTATAACAGCCTCACGTTTTTTAAATTTTGATAGAATTGATTCCACCAAAATCGCCTTTTACTTATCTATCCCTGCCCTTGCAGGAGCAAGTGTTCTTGGTATAAGTGATTTAATAAGTGATGAAATCAAATTTGATTTCGTTTTTTTATTATCTATACTTTTATCATTTATAATTTCTTATTTAACAATTAAATATTTTCTTATTTTTGTAAGTAAATTTAGTTTAAACTTGTTCGTTTATTATAGAATTTTTTTAAGTATTATTTTATTTGCACTTATTTACCTTTAAACTTTCTTAACGGCTGAAGGAGCAATCTGTGATAAAATCACTGCAAATAATATTAGGAAGCATCCAATAATATTATCCAAATTTAAAATTTGATTAAGAATTATCCAGCCTGCAAGTGCCGCAAAAACACCTTCTAATGAGTATATTATGGCTGCAGGAGCTTCATCAATATTTTTTTGTGCATACATCTGAAGAGTAAAAGCAACACCACCTGATAGAATTCCAGCATAAAGTATAGAACTGTATTCTAAAAGTATTTTTTGAATATCTATTTCCTCAAATACATAAGCAGCTATTATAGAAAGTGAAAAAACAAAAATAGACTGTAAAGATGCATAAAATATAGGTAAATCAAATTTTTTCATAAATTTTCCCGCAAAAATTATGTGCAGCGCCCAAAATAAAGAGCACAGAATTACCAATGCATCACCTAACATTATTTGTGAGTCTGAAAAATTACTTAGTAAATAAACTCCGATTATACACATTGCTATTGAGGGCCAGATACTCCAATGAACTTTGATTTTATAAAAAAAAAATAACAATATTGGAACAATTGGGACGTAGAAAATTGTAAAAAATGCTGCATTAGCAATATTGGTATATTGTAAAGCAGCTTGTTGGAGCGAAGTACCCAAAAATAGAGATACTCCCATAAACATATAATATTTAAAAAAAAGTTTTTTGTTTGAATTAATTTCAGGGATTATTTTTTTTCTCTCAATTATTAAAGCAACTGGAAGCATAAAAAGAAAACCAACAAAAAACCTAGCAGAGTTAAAAGTCAGTGGACCAATGTTATCCATTCCAGTATCTTGTGCAATAAAAGCTGTTCCCCAAATAAAGGTCGTTATTAGAGCACAAATTAATGATGCTGATTTACTCATTTTGATTTAAATTTAATTAATTATGCTGTTCATTCTACAACAGCTATCAAAGTCTTCCTTATTGATATAACAGCCAGCCATTTTTCTCTTTCCACTAAATGACCCTCTTCCATGCATTACTCTCCAATTATTAAATATCAAAAGTTCTCCTGGTCGTAATATATGTCTCCACTGATATTTTTTACTGTTAGCTAATTGGTCGAATTTTTTAATTGCGTTATAAAATTCTAATGTTGATTTATATGGTAAGTCGATGGGAGCTCTATCATAATTATTAAAACTGACTTGTACAATTTCTTTATTATTATTTAATCTAAAAACTGGTCTCTCTGCCTCAAGATCGACACCATCCCCTAAATATTTACCTTTTACTTTTATTTCAGTGAGAGTTTTAAATAATTTTTGATGATTTTTTTTTAATTCTCTTGCTATAGATAAACCATCAACCATAATTGATGCTCCTCCTTTTGCATTATACTTACAACAAAGTAGTAATTGTAATCCTGGCGCATCATTACTGTATGTTGAGTCTGTATGTGGTCTTAATTCTTCCTGTGAATATGCGCTGTCTGCTTTTTTATTATCTGACTCAAAAGTCCAAAGACCGCCAAAAATTGAATTTCTAACATAACCTATTTTATTAGCGATTTTATTTACTGATTTAAGATTTGGCTTACAATTTTTTATTACTGCAAAACCGTATTTATGTAAACTCTCTAGCAAGTTTAAGAAATTTTTATTTTCGTCTATTTTATTATAATCAATATAAATCTGGTTTTTGATTTCACGAGCTATCCATGGTTTAATATTTTTCTTTAATTGCTTTTTCTCTGAATTATTCAATAGAAACTTATGCGAATATTTTGCTGGCGAAGATGAATCTGACCAAGTTATACTTAAAAGTTTTCCATTTTCTAAAATTTTGCCCTTAACTGCCTTCAAATCTGGCGCTAGATTAGCTGTAAAAGTCTTTCTTTGGTTTGTTCTAAAATCCCAATTTTCAGTATTTTTGATATGATCACGCAACCATATATTGGGATATATTTTTGATTTTCTGTTCACAAAAAAAATTTCAACATTATTTTTTTTTAATTTGAAATTTTTAATCATTTTCTTTTATATTAAATCGCCAATTTGTAAGCAAAATTTTTCCCTAAATTATCCTTTAGTTCGTTATTAAATCTTGCAGCTTCTGCGCCATCAATTATTCTATGATCATAAGATAAAGATAAAGGTAAAACAGTTCTAGTCATAAATTTATTATTAATATATATTTGTTTCTTATAAGATCTACCAATACCGAGAATAGCTACCTCTGGCAAATTGATTATAGGAGTAAAAAAAGATCCTCCTATTCCTCCAAGGCTCGTGATTGTCATAGATCCTCCAAAAAATTCTTTTTTATTAATTTTTAATTCTCTGCAATCATTACTTACTTTTTTTAATTCATCCCCTAGCTGTGCAATATTCTTTATGTCAGCATTTCTAATTTTTGGAACCATAAGTCCATTAGGGGTATCTACTGCAATACCTATATGAAAATATTTTTTAAGTGTAATTTTTCCTTCCTCAATATTGTCTATGGAGGCGTTAAAATTTGGAAACTTTTTTAGTGTAGAAACCAAAGCTTTTATGATGAATGCTAAAGGTGTTATTTTCTTTTTTTTACCTGTGTAAATATCTGTTAAAGACTCCCTGAATTCGTCCATTTCAGTTATATCAGCTTCATCATGGTTCGTTACATGAGGTATTTTATTCCAAGAATTTGTTAAATGAGGAGCTGCTATTTTTTTTATCCTGGAAAGATATTTTGTCTCTACAGCTCCAAATTCTGAATGTTTATATTCATCTATAATCTCACCTCTTTTTTCGTACTTTTCAAACTTAGTAGGCTTGCTAATTCTATCAGCAACAAATTTTTTAACATCACTTTCTACAACTCTGCCTAATCTCTCTGACCCCTTAATTTCTGATACATCTACTCCTAATTCACGGGCAAATTTTCTTGCTTTTGGACTAGCAAGAGTTGCTGAGTTTTGATTATTTGAGGAAATATTTACCTCTTCACTTTTATTTATATTTATAGGAGCTTTTATTTCTTTTTTATTTTCATTTTTAATTTCAGAAATATTTTTAATTGTTTTTTGTTTTTCTTCTTCAGACGCGATAATAGCTATTAAACTTCCTTCTGATACTTTATCTCCGATTTTCACATTTAATTTTTGAATTTTGCCTGAAAGTAAACTGGGTATCTCAACACTTGATTTATCACTTTCAATTGTGATCAAAGGATCATTTTTGTTTATAAAGTCACCTTCATTTACTAGGACTTCAATTACCTCAACATCTTTGAATTCTCCAATATTTGGAACTATAAGGTTTTTATCTTCCATTATAATTTGGTTGGCATTGGTTTTGCCTGATCAATTTTATATTTTTTAATTGCATCCTTGACGTATTTTGATGCAATTAATTGCTCATTAGCTAAAATGCTTAATCCATATGTAACTATATGTTCTTTATCTACTTCAAAAAATTTTCTTAAATTTTTTCTCGTATCGCTTCTTCCAAATCCATCTGTGCCGAGTGAGTAAAAGCTTTTCGATACATAAGGTCTGATTTGATCAGAATTCATCCTCATATAATCTGAAGCCGCAAGTATAGGTCCTTCGGTTTTACCAAGACACTTTTCAAGATAGGTTATTTTTTTTTCTTTATCAGGGTTCAACAAATTATATCTTTCTACCTCTAATCCATCTCTTCTAAGTTCATTAAAACTAGTAACACTCCAAATTTCACTGTCTATTTCGTAATCATTTTGAAGAATTTCTGCAGCAGAAATCATTTCTCTTAAAATAGCTCCAGAACCGAGAAGTTGAATTTTATTTTTTTTGTGTTTTGAAAAATCCTTTATCCTATACATACCTTTTAAAATTCCATCTTCACACCCTTTTGGCATTTCAGGATGAGAGTAATTTTCATTCATAGTAGTTATGTAATAAAAAATATTCTCATTATTCTCATGCATTCTTTTAAGGCCTTCTCTAAATATGACTGCTAACTCATAATGAAATGTTGGGTCATATGAAATACAGTTGGGAATAGTGGAAGCCAATAAATGACTGTGTCCATCTTGATGCTGCAAACCTTCACCAGCTAAAGTTGTTCTACCTGCTGTAGCACCAATTAAAAATCCTCTAGCCTGACTATCTCCAGCTGCCCAAGCAAAATCTCCTGTTCTCTGAAATCCAAACATTGAATAGAATAGATATATTGGGATCATCTCAATATCATGATTTGTGTAAGATGTTCCTGCTGCTATCCATGAAGACATAGCACCTGCCTCATTAATACCTTCCTCTAGCACTTGACCACTTTTTTCCTCTCTATAAGAGCTTAATTGAGCTGCATCTTCTGGTTCATATTTTTGGCCTTCGTGTGCATAGATACCAATTTTTTGAAAGAACCCTTCCATTCCAAACGTTCTTGCTTCATCAGGAATTATTGGAACTAATTTTTTTGCAACATGTTTATCTCTTAATAAACTTGTTAACATTCTGACTAATGCCATTGTGGTGGACATTTCTTTTTCTCCAGTTGATTTTGTCATAGTGTCAAAAATATTTTTTTCTGGCGTTTTAATTGGTTTAGAAAAAGTTGTTCTCTCTGGGATAAAGCCTCCTAAGTCATATCTACGCTGTTTTAAGTATTTTATTTCAGGTGAATTTTCGTCAGGTTTAAAATATTCTATATTTTTAACCTGTTGATCGCTTAAAGGGACGTCAAACCTATCTCTGTAATACATTAAGTCATCAACATCTAATTTTTTTTGTTGATGTGTAGTATTTACACTTTCACCAGATTTACCCATCCCATATCCTTTTATTGTTTTTGCAATAATAACAGTTGGGCTGCCTATATTTTTTACAGCTTTATCGTAAGCTGCATAAACTTTATGGGGATCGTGACCACCTCTGTTTAGTCTCCAAATATCTTTATCTGACATTGCAGATACCATTTGAAAAGTCTCTGGAAATTTTCCAAAAAATTTCTCTCTTACATACAAACCATCTCTTGCCTTAAATGCCTGATATTCGCCATCAACAGTTTCATTCATTAATTTAACAAGATGACCAGATTTATCATTGGCTAATAAAGAGTCCCAATAAGATCCCCAGATAACTTTAATAACATTCCAGCCTGCACCTCTAAATATTCCTTCTAGCTCTTGGATAATTTTACCGTTTCCTCTGACTGGTCCGTCAAGTCTTTGAAGATTACAATTCACTACGAATATTAAGTTATCTAATTTTTCTCGAGCTGCTAAACCAATTGCACCTAATGATTCTGGTTCATCCATTTCACCATCACCAAGAAAAGCCCAAACTTTTCTCCCTTCGTCTTTGATTAAACCTCTATTAATTAGATATTTCATAAAACGAGCTTGGTATATTGCTAGCATAGGACCTAGTCCCATTGAAACAGTTGGGAATTGCCAAAAATTAGGCATTAGCCAAGGGTGAGGGTATGAAGACAGTCCACCTTTATTAACTTCTTGTCTAAAACTGTCTAATTGTTTTTCGTTTAGTCTACCCTCTAGAAAAGCTCTTGCATACATGCCTGGAGCGCTGTGACCTTGAAAATAGATTAAGTCTCCTCCAAAATTATCACTTTTTGCTCTCCAAAAGTGATTCATCCCAACATCATATAAGGTTGCAGCTGATGCAAAAGTTCCTATGTGGCCACCTAATTCAGGAAATTTTTTGTTAGCTCTGACAACCATTGCTGCTGCATTCCATCTAATTAATGATCTTAACCTCCTCTCAATATTTTGGTCACCGGGAGATTTCGTTTCTTCCTCTGGAGGAATTGTATTTATATATGGAGTGCTTTGGGTGTAAGGAATTTTTGAACCCTGTCTGTACGCATGGTCGATTAGTTGCTTAATTAAAAAATTTGCTCTCTCAGATCCTTCTTGTTGAACAACAGCTGTAAGTGATTCCACCCATTCTTTAGTTTCTACAGGATCAATATCATCTTTATTAGAGACAAACTCTATATTGTTTTTTTTTATATTCTCAATTGGGTCAGGTTTTTTTATTTGATTTAAATTGTCCTTGTATTGAATTGTATTTTCGGCCTCTTCAATAATTTTTTCAGTAAGTGGAGGTATTTTTTCATCTTTATTTTCAATCCCAACTACCGACAAAATTACATCTCCTTTTGAAACTTTATCACCAACTTTAACAATTATATCTTTTATTGAACCTTCAATTGTTGATGGAACCTCTACACTAGATTTATCACTCTCAAGAGTAATTACTGCATCATTTTTTTTTAAATTATCACCTTTTTTGACAAGTACTTCTATTACTTCTACTTGATCAAAATCTCCAATATCTGGGACTAACAATTCTAAGTTCATTTTGAAATATTATATATATCTTTTTTTCTAAAATAGATGATTATTTCCAAAAATAAATAATCAATATTTGAATAATCATAAATATAGATTAAAAATTAAACTAAAATACTTTAATAAGTCGCGCCTGTAGCTCAATTGGATAGAGCGCTTGGCTACGGACCAGGAGGTTCTGGGTTCAACTCCTAGCAGGCGCACCAAAATTGGAAAGGAATTAATTTGTCGCTTCAAAAATCAGTTATTTATTTTTTTTTAATTGTGATAGTTATTCTTTTTATAATTAGTGTATTTATTTAATGAGTAAAATTTATCACCAAATAAGTAAAAAACCTGGTTTTATGAAACATAACGGTGGTTTATTTTTCAGAGATTTAACAAAAGACAAATATCAATTTAAAACAAAAGTAAAAAAAAATCATATTAATAAAGTTGGAATTACTCACGGTGGATATATTGCATCAATAATTGATGCTGGTGCAGGTACAGCAGTATATCGATCTGCAGGAAATAAAGTCTGTGTAACTATTTCATTAGATATTAAATATATTGGTTCCTCAAAGATTGGTGATGAAATTATAGGTGATGTTAAAATTCAAAAAGTAACTAACACATTAGTTTTTATGAATTGTGAATTGAGATCAAAAAAAAATAAAATTGCCATAGCTTCAGGAGTGTGGAAAAAATTAAATAAAAAGTTATAAAAAAGAAATTTAAAATTTAAGCTGCTTTA
>LUMC01000008.1_pt1 | contig 38818 bp, 63 predicted proteins | sample 729671 | NCBI WGS metagenome assembly LUMC01 (sample SAMN03860273, study PRJNA289734) | marine metagenome | biome: seawater column; feature: ocean; material: water; isolation source: Red Sea water column Station 91 - depth 10m | place: Saudi Arabia: Red Sea | collected 2011-10-15 | depth 10 m | reverse complement strand
CGTGCTGAATTAAATTCCAGACCTGATAAAAAACAAATAATGGATAATTTTAAAAATAAATTCTATCCATCAGTTGACAAGCTATTAGCTAATCACATTGAATTAACAATCCACGAGGAATATCTTCGTGAACAAATGACAAAATCTACGGAGCAAAAGTAAATGTCTGAAACACCAAAATCAAAGTTTTCCATGTGGTTTAACTGCCAATCAGAAAATGAACAACACAAATATTGGTCTGTATCTGAAATAACAGTTGACGAGGTTTTAAAACTCTACGATTATGCTATGGATGAAAAAAATCTTATAAAAGATTACAAAGGTAATAATGCTGTGAAAATACGAGCAAAAATGTTTCCTGCACAATCACAATCAGGCAATCCATATATGAAAATGGTTGTCTCTGATTATCAAAAGCAAGAACAAAATGAAGAAGAATTTTAAAAAACTACCACAGCAAGATATTGGCCTTGCCAAACAAAAACTGCCGCATGAAGTAAGAGTTTTTTTAGATCATTTAGAATGTGGTCTTGATTGTTTTGATGAAGATTTATTTGATTATCACCCCTGCACCATGACTCATAACGAGCATGGTGTTGGTTTACTTTTTTCTCAGTTATCAAAAAAAGAATTTAATCAATCTGATATGGCAGATGCTTCTTTAATAGTTTCAAGTAAAGGTGTACATCTACAAAAAGAAAAAATATTATTTTTTAGTAATGAACAACCACCAACAAAATTAGCTTTGCTTGTTTTATCTGCAATGATTATGAAAGAACCATTACATTTTGATTGTCCAAATTGTGATTAATTTCCAAATAAACCAAACCTTTTCTTTTTATTCATTTCATCTTCCATTTCAAGTATTCTAACTAACGCATTAGTTAATACATAATCGTGATTAACATTTTGTCTTAGCAATCTAATTGTGTAATTTTTTAAAACTTCTATATCAGTACAAGCAATAATATCTCTTATTTTTACTTCAGTAGCTAATTTTTTTTCTACTGGTATTGGTTCGATTAATACTGATATAAAGTTTTTATCCATAATTAATTAGGAAAAAGTTGTTTTTCTAAAATATCTACAGCACGATCATCAAGTGTGTTTGTTGTTTGTTTGCAAATTGCTCTTAATAAATCAACAACAAGTCTTTTTACAGTTGTTGTTGTGAGAAATGTCATCAAGATTGGTTTCAGAATTTTAATCATAATTTATTGTGTTACTTTCCATGTCTAAAATAAGCAGTGGTCAGCAGCTTACTCCTCACACACTAGACAGCTTTTTTTATGCAAGAACAAACAGAAAAAGAAGGAACGGATTGGGGAGAAATCTTTGGACACGGTGTTAGATTTATGATTCTTTGTTGGTCACTTGCAATGATGACTCTTGGATATATGGATAAAATTCGTAATGACGGAGCATTTTTAGCCGGCTTGACCAGTGGGGTCTTAGGCAGCTACGGTATCTCTGTTAACAAAAAGAAACCTCAAAACGCTGCTAAGATAGTAGATAACAAGGACACAAATGTAGGAATCAAATGAAAAAATTATTTGCTTTGTTATTGTTTTTTCCATCAGCTGCATTTGCTGATATAAAACAGGAATTTGTTACATCAGCACAAATTACTGTTGATATGCCATATTCTGTTACAAATAAAGTAGGAACCACATATTCATTAAGTGGAAACAATATAACACCATCTGTAACTGTAGGAGATACTACAACTTCGGGAAAGATTGGAGGAATAAATGTAGGAAGCCTGACCAACGGTGTCCCTGCAATGATTCAAACAGATACGACAGTAACGACAAGCGGTTCCGCATTTAGTAAGACAGAATCAGTAATAATGGGAGATGCTACACCATCTTCTGTAACTCCTAGTTCGGGCATTGCATCATTACCAGTATTAGGTGGACAGACTACAGTTGGTTCAGGTGGTACAGCAGGCAACCTTGCTTTAACGTCATTGAGTTCGGGTGTTCATACTTGCACAGCAGGTGGAAGTGGAACTAGCTGTATTGGTTCAACCAAAGTTACTATTACAATTGACTAGACTTTGGTTACTAATTATAATTGTATTACCTACTAAACTGTTAGCTACACCTGTAGTTCCTCAGTTTCGTTCGGGGTCACAAACAACCTCATCTACTAGCCAAAGTGTTATTAACGAAACGATCACAAGTTATCAATACAGAACTGGCTACAGTTATGCAGCAAGCGGTCATAATATTAAAGCCAATACTGATTCTATTAACCCCACTGCTACAACCCAAACCACACAAACAATTGGAGGTGTTAATTTTGCATGGACATCACCAAATCTTGAACAAATTCCAAGATGGCAGATAGTAACAGAAGGAGCAGCATTTTCAATACAAGAAACACTTATAACTCCCGGACTAGACACAGTTACAACCATAAACAGAACAATAACTACTTCTACAACTTCAGAAACTACAAGTACATTTGGGCAATAATTTTATTATTATTGCCTGTTAAAACATTTGCCAATACAACAGTAAGTAGTCCACAAAGTCAATCAACTGGTGTAGTCAATAATAATGCAACAATGATAACTCCATCTAGTTTGCCCCAAAATAGATATTCACAAGGAATAGTTTGCACTTCCCCAAGTTTGACAATTACTCCATATTTAACTGATGCTTGGTCATTTAATAGACCAATCGAAACTATTACCAGACAAGCTATTTATGATGAAGATACTGGTGAAATAAAATATTATCAAGAGACACCTCGTTTTGAAAAAGATAACTACAATTTAAATTATGGAATAAGTATGCAGTTTAATATTCCACTTGGTAATGGTGGTGATTTATGTAAAGAGGCAGCAAAAGTAAATATAGAGGCTCAAAAACTTCTAATAAAGAAAACACAATATGAAATAAGCCTTTATAGGTTAGAACAATGTGCAAAGCAAGCAAAACTCGGTGTAAGTTTTGTTGCAGGTAGTCCAAGTGCAATTACTTGCCAAGATATTGTTATTACAACTCCTCCCAATCAAGTATTACCACATAAACATTCATTAAAGCGGTAGACAAGGCACGGAAAATCTTGTCTACCTAGACGCCTCTATTAGATAGAGTACAAGGGATAATAGAAGGGCAGTGATTCGTGGCAGACGAAGTGCTTCCAAATATACCTTACTCTCCTTGCATATTTATTTTAACTTATTTTTTTCTTTGTAAATTTATTTATTATTTGTTTTACTAATGGTTTCACAATATTAATAAGAATCGGAGTGCTAGCGGCAACCACAGCAATAGCAGCAGCATTAGTAATAGCAGGAACATTAGGTATGTACTGCTCGGTAAAGCTCGTGTCCTCATACAAAGTAATGCATTTACTTTTATCTTCGTTTAATTTATGTCCAACGACACGTTCTAGTCTTTTATCGTTACGAAAATCTCCAATACGTTGATCTTTTTCTGGGTCTGGACATTTTATAAAAAACTCTGTTTCTTTCTCAACAGGCTTTTGTGTGACAGGTGGTTTTGTTTCAGGTATTTCAGGTTCACTAGATGTAATCGGTGTATCTTCTGACATTATCAAACTGTTTGGTTGATAATTCATTGGATTAAAACTAGGGAATGGTGCATCACAAACTGTAAAAACACCATTTGGGTCATCAAGTAATAAATTCCTATTACCAGTATTTTTTATATCTCTATGTTGATATGTACAGGCAGGAACATTAATTGTTAAAGGTATAATTTCTACTGGTTTTGTAAAATCAAATATTGGTTGTATTTGTATTTCTGGAATATTTAAATCAGGTATGCCCATTAAAGTGGTAATGCAGGACCAGACATTTCTGGCATTTGTAATGGAATTTCTTTTATCATTTTTTCTTGTAAATCACCCATTAATTTATTTTTTAAATCTCTTTCAAACTCTGGACTTTGCATATAGCGAATTGCTACAAAACCAAATGCAGCCATTGACCCCGATAACAATAAAGACAACAATGATGCTATCTGACAAATACGATTAAACATGATTAAGTTTGCAATATTAAAAGCACTATCATTTTCAAGTGTGCTTGTATTACTGCTTATTGTAGCCCTATCCCCTCTCTACGTCACTATGGGCTTAATGACAAGACAGATGCACGAAAAGGTTAATTAGCAGCTTCAGTAACACCGCCCTCAGAAACCCACGTTAAATATTCTTGATAATCGGTGTTTTCTTCATTTTTTGGAATTGCCATCAAAAATGTACTGTCATTCCACTTAGTAAATGAAATTATTGTTTTATTATCGTAATCTGTATGTGATTTGTACTTAATGGCCATAGTTAAAGCTCCGCAGAAAAAGCAAAATAATTGTCTCCTCTAATAAAATATACTCTATGTTGTGTGAAACTAGAGCCACCCATCTCTGTCCACCCACCAGTTGTGCTGTTAGTATAAATAGTTCCAAGTGAGGTAACTGACTCAAATCCTGATCCTGCTCTGTTTACATTATTTGAATTATTTAATAATAATGCTGAAGGACTTGTTCTCATAGCAGGATTTGCTCTCAAACAACCTTGAATATTTGTAGTATTTTGAGCTTCTCCAAGAGTAGGCTTAATAATTTGGTAGTATCTTTCACAAAGCGTTAATTCTTGGGCAAATGACCTATGCTCAAAATCTGTTGCCACGTCACCTACTTCTAATTGAACTCCTGTTATTTCAAATGTCGCATCATTTGTTGTGTACCATGTTGAAGTCTGATCTGGTGTTCTGGCACTATTGTCTGCTGCCGCCCAAGCATTTAATGGTCTTGTTCCTGTTCTGTTAGTACCATCAAATAAATGCCAACTAATATACATTCCTATACCATTATCATTATTTAAAAAAATATTTGAATTTCCGGGTATTGTTTTTGTAATTTTTGTCCAAGTATCAGCACTTAAAGAACCAGTTTCCATAACATAACGATATACACTTCCATTGTCTGATTGAAGCATAAAATAAAAATTTTGTGCAACACTTGATTTTACCCAAAATTGTAAAGTTATATTGCTTGAACTTTGAGGATAATCCCAACCAGAATTAGCAAGGTCTTGATCTTCTATTCTATACTCAAAAACTATATGGTCATCAGCACCTGCACCACTTGTTTGATTTCCGTTTTGAATTTTAAATGTTTTTCTAAATCCACTTTGACGAGGTGATGTTCCTTGGCTAGTATCTCCTTGCGAATATGTGGGAGCTTCATCAAGTCCGTTTTGGTAAGATGTAAATCTATCAACTGTTTGATAGCCAGCAGATGTAGATGACGTACCACGTTGAGCCAATAACATAGCTCCGTTAATTATTAAATTACGATTGGATTTATTTGTAAGGTTAGCAGTACACGTTCCATCAGTATTGTTGACAGTAATAGCAGCAGTACTAGCTCCTACGCCTTTTATTGAATTTACCTTGATCTCTGACATAATTAACTAGGTTTTGGGTTAGCGTCTTTAACCGCTTTGATGTGGGTAGCCCACGTTCCAGTTGTATCTAGTTTACCTGCCTTCATGTCGGCATACAACATATCAAGTTGATCTCCAAAAGAAGCGTAAATAGTTTCCCCATCAGTTGTTCTGTCAGTTTTGTACTTAACAGCAGCAGCTTCAGCATCTAGTGTGGTTCGTGCAGCATCTATCTTGCTTTGTTCAAGAGTTACAGACTTTCCATCTTTATCAAATGCTCCTGTTCCATCATCAATACTTACAGCATCTGGATATGCTTTAAAAATAGCTTCATGGTCTAACATTACGCTGCTACCTCCATAACTGTTATTTGAGAAGCTAAAAGACCATGTGCTCTGTTATCTGTATTATCGTGTGATCTGTTAACCCTTGTTGTACGCCCAACAGTTGCTACATACATTTGAAGTTTATAAGTTACTGCTGTACTGCCATCTGCTCCATGTGTATCTAAAAATTGACCATTAGCAGCATAGGTTCTATCTCCACCAGTTATAACGTAAAAATTAGATAATCTTTGTCTGCTACCACTGGCATCACCTAAATAAATTTGAGTAGAACCTCTTAAAAGTGCAATACCAGCGTTGTAACCACTTTCTCCACCAATATTAACTGTGTAACTTACAAAGCATTTTGTACCACTTGATGGAGTTAAAGAAACAGAAAGTCCAGAAATATCAAAATAAGAATCTGAAACAGTACTTGAACCTGTTGAAAATGAAGCAGTATCTGTTTTAACTGCTTGTTGAACTGAAAGAATTTTACCTGTAGCTGTATTTGTTGTTAAAAGTGTTGCATCTGCTAAGTCTGGTAATGTAAAAACTCTATTGTTACTTGATGATGATGGTGCCTGTAGGCTGAAAGACCCACCACCAGATGCTGCGTTTAGTTTAATCTTTGCTGTCATGGTTAACTAGGTTCAGTAGGAAAAGTAACAGAACTCATATCTAAATTACCATCTGCATCAAGTTTCGGCGATGCACTTGCAGGCAAATCACGCAAACTTTGACGATATGTTTTCCAAGCTGTTGATAGAGTTAAATCAGAGCTTGCTCTCCAATCACAAGCTGTTAGACGCCTATCCCTTTCAACTCTTAAAAGTCTCATAGGTTCTGCATTTGTTAACCTTGTAACCTCTGCATCTATTTCAGATTCAGTTGGTTTTGTAGAACTATCTGTCCAAGACAAATCAGAATATTCAAATCCTTTCCAAGTCCACTCAGTAGAGGGTTTTAAGATTGCTAATGCTTTATGTTTGTTATATATCATGCTGCTATCTCCAAAGCTATTAGTGAATATGTATAGCCATCTGTGCTAACTGTATTTGTATCGCTAGATTGTCTCGCCAAAGTAAGATGATAAGTTGTAGCAGATGTGGTATTAGGTGTATCTATAATTGCCAAACCATGATTACAATAAACTTCATTTCCATCAGTACTCCAACAAATACTATGACTTACATTAGTTCCAGAACCCGCAGAACCCCCTCTATATATGTAAACACCACTTGTGGCCTTACTTGATGGAACCATATGTGCACTTAATTGGGCTAATAATAAAATTTGATTACTTGAACTTGCAGGGGTAATAGATAAAGTTAAAACGTCTAATTTAGTTGCACCACTTGTAGTCTGAGAGGTAGTACTTTGTTGATGAACCTTTTGAATAATATGCCCAGAAGCACTTACACCAGTATTTGTAATTGACATTCTTTCAACACCACCAGTTGAAAACTTGATAGTGTCAGCAGAGGGAAATGTTATACCAGTATTGCTATCCGTTCCAGTTAAAGCAGGTGCAGATACACTTCCATCTACTCCAGAAATACCAGTAGTACCGTTAATGTTTAATGCCATAATTAAAGAATAACTAAAATTGCTCCGCTTGGCACGGTTATTGTAACGCCTGAATTAATTGTAGGACTTACGGTATGTGCATGTTTACCTGAAGATAATGTGTAAGAAGTTGTAGCAGTTTGATCTGACTCAAAAAACACCTCGTCTGTACCTCCTCCTGTAGCACCTGCACCTCCTCCAATTGCTCCCCATGCTCCATTGTTATAGCCTTCAAACTGATTTAAAGTTGAATTATGTCTAAACATACCAACAGCAGGGCTTCCGTCTCTTTGAGCTGTTGTTCCAGATGGAATTGTAAGACTTGAGGTATAGTTATGTATAACTTTTCCAGTAAAAGTTCCACCAGTAAGAGGAGCTAATCCAAAACCTGTGCTTGCAACAGGTCCAATTGTCACATATCCATTATTAGCAGCATTTCTTATTTTTAAATTTCCATCTGATGTATCAACATGCCATTGATATGCGTAGTTAGTTGTTAATGCACCTGATTTACTATTATTTGATGCAATTGCTTGGAACAGATTATTTAAATCTGTTCTTACTGCAGATCCAGTTCCATTATCAATTATAAAATCATGTTCAGCCATAATTGATCGTTTTAGTGTATTCTACACGCCTTTACCAAATCCTACAGCCTGATAAGTAAAATTTCTATCAATACTTGCATTTGATGAATTTTTGAAATGTACTGTAAAGCCAGTTCCAGAAATATTACTTACCTCAAAATAGTCACCTGATGCCATATTTTGTGCATTTATACCAATAGAAGGTAGATTTGAATTTGCTCCAAGTAATGAAGAAGTCCCAACAAAGAATGGATGTGTAAATGTCACAGCTTTAGCACCTGCACCACTTGCAGTTACATTTCCCTGTTCTGTTCTTCTCTGTAAAGATGCTGTATAACCAAGTTGTGAAACTTTTATATCTTGTGCAGTATCATTACTTGTAAGTTTTGCCCTAAATTGAAAGCCCCTACCTTTATAAGTTCCGTTAGCAAAAGTTTGAAAATCAGAGTAGGTAGGTGATCCAGATGGGTTATCTTGTGTAACTCTTACTAACATTTCAGCATTTACTTCTGTTGCTGTAGCTCCATCAAAATCTGTAACATCATCAATTAAACCTCTTGAATCAAATAAATCTGACGGATAAAATGCTTCTGTTAAAAAATGACGTTTTAAATCTAAACTAAACACTCCACCCAAATCTAAAGTTGTCCCACCTGCTGTTCCTCCAAAATCATATGTACCTTCTGAATTTATACCTCCAAAATCATCTAATGAAACAACAGTATCAAAATCTGTTATTGAATCAAAATTGCCAGTACCAGTTAAATTTATTGTATTTGTAGTAGCATCAAAAGCAACATTAGTTTTTGTTCCTTGAAATTTAGGACTATCAGTATCTTCTCTTCTTGTCTGTGTAATTAATGGAGCTTGATTATCAGGAAGTTCTAGAATAACACTTGTCTCACCAGAGCAGAATCTTCCTCCATCATCTTGAAATTTTAAAATATATTCACCTTCAAGGTATGGAACTTCTGCTGTTGTTGTATTACCTGCTAATGCTTGAATCAAATCAGTGCTATTAGAAAATGTACCACTTCCATTAGTTAGAGGGGAATGTCTGACATATACTCTTCCTCCATGTGTAACATCTAAGTCTGTTGATAAATTCCAACGTAATCTGACTAATTTTTCATTTATTGGTTCTGCAGTTAAACCAGTTACATTTGATGGTAATGCAGTTTTGCCAACAGCATTAAAAGTTAAATCTGCAGATGTTGCACTTGTTTGCAATGCTGTATTGTAGCTAAACACCTGAAACTCATAAGTTCCAACATCAGTATTAAATATCTCGAAATCAGGAGAAGAAACTGTTGTTGAAACAAAGTTTCCATTATTAAATCTATAATTCACTTGATATTGAGTTACACCTACAATTGGTTGCCAACTAACAATTAATTTTGCTACTGCCTGATTATTTATTTCAACAATTTTTTCTTCTGCCTGTAAAGCATTTGGTGGGTCTTTAGGTAAATTTAATATTGATACTGTTCTTGTTGGTAAGGTTGCACCATCTTCAATAAAAGCATATTTATCATTTACATAAGACAAAGCAGTTATTGAATAAACTAATCCTTCTTGTTCTTCTACAGTTATTACTCTAAATTTTTGAGCTTCTACAGTATTATCTTGCAATAACCAAACAGTATTTACATTCGGTGTTTGAGAGAAAGCAGATGAAACAGTAATAACTGCACCAGATATACTTGAAATTGATTTTGTTTCTACAGTTCCATCAGGTAATATTACAGATAATGTTGGACTGTTTGTTGTAGGTAAATCAGTTGAGGTAGAATCATCTACAGTAATTTGCGTTGTTGTTGCTGCAGCAATTCTTCCACCTCTTCTTAAACCAGATCGTACAGGGTCTGCAATATCTATCACAGAGCCGGGTCTAACAATAATTCCTGAATCAACAGAGGTTGCAAATGAAACAACCTCTGATTCATTTTGTTCAGCAAATAAAATTGCTTTTGCTAATCGTCTTGCCTGACCTCTACTTGTGCAAGCAAATGCTTTAACTTGTTTTATAATTACACCTAATTTAGCTATAGCGGCAGTATCTTCATAAACCTCATAATCAATCTCTCTACTGTCCATATTAAAATATGAAACAGAAATAACTGTATTTCTAGTTTTTAAACCACTTCCTGAGTAACTAAAACCTGCTTCTGTTACGTTAGCTAGATTAAATAAATAACTTGCGTCTTTTGGACTGTCTTGTGCTAATTGAATACTACCTGCAGACCATATCGGCATACATCTCATTACACCTGCTAACTCATTTATTAACCCAAAGGCTTCATTAGAGGATTGTATGTTGACATTGCAACTAAACCTAGCTTCTTGCCCTCCAAATCCATCTGAAACTAATGTGTTTGCAAATTTACTGGCAGTTACAAATGAAAATAAATCTAGTGAACTATCAGTAATATGATTTCCAAAACCATATCTTGTATCAGTTAAAAGGTCTAACAAAATCATTGCGGGGCATGAACACCATTGAGCAGCACCCATAACTCCATTAAAAATATATCCTGTTGGATAAATTATTCTTCCTGTCGTACTATCAACAGTTGGTGTTCCAGAACTATTGGCACCTGCACCGGGAATCCTTACTTTTATACCTCTAATACGATATTTTCTGCTTGGAATTGATTGAAATTGCATTGAATCCAATCGAAGTGAAGCATATGCACTATTTGCATAAGTTGAAGCATCATCAATTATTTCTGCAAAACTTGTCCAAATAAAAGCATCAATTAAAGTAGATGTTGAACTATCTGCAGTAATTCTTGTAACTCTTATATCTACAGGAAAAGCACCTGTAAGATTCACCCTGTAATCTCTTTGGTAAGCATCAGCAGATCTTCCTGTAATGGTGTCAGTAATAATATCAGTAAATCCACCAGAATTATATTGAACAGATATTTTTAAAGATACAGAAGAGCCTAATAAATCTCCTTTGTCAGTTGCTTTTTGTAATTGTGGAAATGTAATAGTTACATTAACCGCATCTACATCTGAATTTGTTATCTGTCTGGTAACTGGTGTGGCAGCAGTTACTGTACTGCCAACTGCTGTTATTGAAGAACTACTTTCAATACCAGATATTTTTGTTTGATCTGAAGTTCCAAAGCGTGGATTAAATGTAACATCTTGAAAATTAAAATCTGTTGTGTTTGGACTTGCAGAATTAGCTGTTGATTTTAAAACAGGGGTATCATTTAGAAAAACATCCTTTAATGCTGCATTATTATATGCAGTAGTGCCTTGTGTTCTTCCTTCTTTTGATGCAGAAGCAAACCCTTCAATTTCTCCCTCTGAAATCAAGTCAAGCAATGTAGCAAAACTTCTACTGTGTAAATTATCAGGGGTTCGTGTGGGTTGCGGTGGTGGTGGTGGACTTCCTCCACCAGAACCAATAATTTTTTTTGGTGTATTTGTCATGCTTGTACCTGTTGAGTATCAACTGCTCCACTTATTACAACTGAACCAGTAATTATTTCTCCATATACTATTGGAACTGGTGTACCTGCTCTTGAAGTATTTTGTGTTCCTGAAAAACTAAATGACAGTTGGGGATCTTGTTCTGAATTAAAACCCTCAAACTTAGGTAAAGGAAATAACATTTCGCTAACACCAGATAAGACAAGAGAAGCTCCAACAGCACTTGTTAAAGTTCCAAGTCCTGTCATAAATGCACTCCCTGCTGTATAACCTGTTAATGTTGTACCTGCAGCAATTTTTCCAGAGGCACTTACGGTTCCAAACATCCCTGCGCCCGGAAAAAGAAATGATGCACCAATTAAAGCAGCTCCTAATAAAATTCTTCCAGTACTTCCACCTGCTCCTGATATAACAGGAATAAAATGTATATCTTCTTGACCAATAGGATAACTTATTTCTTCTTTTGAAATGTCATAATTTCCGACTTTTACTTGATAATATTTTGGATTCATAAATTTTTCTACTTGAGGAAAATTATTAACAAGAAAACTTACTGCTTTTGCAAGGCTATCTACTTTTATTTCAAACTCTTTATGGCCTACAAATTCTGCAAGTTCGCCATATAATTTTAATTTACGAAACATAACGATACCTCCCTCCTGTGCATTTTAAAAGCCATTGAGAATATGGTTCCCTACAAGATAGTCTATCTGTTAAATGATGTAAAACATCACCATCTAAAAAAATAGCTACATGATTTAAACCTGTTGAACCAATAGACATTAATAATGTATCTCCATTAATTAATTTTTCATCAGGTCTTAATTGTCTAAAACCAGTTCTCCAAGCACAACTTTCAAATAACGGATTTTTAATAAATTCTTCTGGTGTTGTAGGTCTATCCCAATCTTTAAGTTCAATATTTTTTTCTTCTTTATACCAATCTCTAACTAAACTCCAACAATCAGTTACACCCCAAACCCATGGTCGACCTAATAATGGTGGCTTATAACCACAAGGCTCACAGTAACCCCAAGTTTCTGTTTTTGGATTAACAATATGCCACGGTAAATTACTTTGTTCACAACTTATTTTATCTGCTTGACTTGCAACAGGTGGTGTAACAGGGTGACTATGAACAACAGCTGTTATTTCTCCTGTATTATCTGCCTTTATATAATCTTCTGGGTCTAAAATAAAACATTGATGATTTGTCATAGATAAATTACGGCAAGGATAATATTTCTGTTTTCCTCGAATATTTAATAAAAGACCACAAGATTCTTTTGGGTCTTGGTCTTTCGCATGAATTAGTGCTTCTTCTTTCCAATTCATGCTATAAATGTACCAATTGATGGAAATTCAGTTCTTGTGCATTGTCTTTTAGGAGCTCTAATACCTGCAAGATCAAATACTGCTGCCAATTCAAATTGCACAACATCTCTGTTTTCTGCAGCTTTTCTATCAATCTTATATATTTCCTGTGGAAATTCTGCTGTAGGGTCTGGTGTCCCTAATGTATTTGTACCTCCAGAAAAGTTAACAGCATCTAAATAACGTGCTAAAGTTCTTATTCTTGTTACTGTTGCTCCTGTTAAATCAATACCAGTTGTTACAGTGTTAACATTTAACAGAATTGCTGTAATAGTTCCAAGAGCATTGCTGATAGTTAGAGTTGGTCTTGGTAATTGTCCGTTTCTAAAAGCAAAACCCTCAGCCTGTATTGGCATTTTTATATATGTGTTACCTGCCCAAATAACATCCCCATTATTATTTAAACTCGTTCCATTATGAAATCTGTAAGTTTGTGCAGACCCATGTAAGGTTGCATCAGTTGTAATTGTAAATAATTCAATAATTGATGTAGGATTGATCTTTTGTAGATCAGTAATTATCGGAGCAGTACTCATGGTTCAAAAACTTCTCTAAATGTTGCTTGAATTGTTGCTCTATTTAAATAATTTATTCTTTTGTTCCAATTATCACAAACAAATTTTTTAGAACTACCTTCACCTGCAGGTGTATAATCGAAACTTTCTGTAGAACCTCTAGCATCTAAAAAAGTTTCAATAGTATCAGAATCAGTTTCACTTACATTCCATGTAAAAATAAAAACTTTTGGATTCTGATTATCAGCTAATCCAAAAGTGATTCTGTGTTCAAATCCATCTGCAAAACGAACTACTCTTTTAAATGGAGCAGACCTTTTTTGACTACCATAACTGGGTTTTATATCAGGAAAAGTTGCCATTACGCTAATAAACCTCCGGGTCTTTTCTGTTTTAACAATTCTGATTGTATTGCAACAGATAAAACTTTTCCTAACTCTTGTCCTCCTTGATCGTCTCCTTCAACTGTTGAACCTGTTGCATCTACATTTACAACAATATTTGTTGGACCACCACCCATAGAATTATTTGACAAAACCATTCCAGATCTTGACGGAGTAAATAATTCTGGTCCACGTTCACCAACTAAATAAGACTTATTTGCCATAACAGAACCACCATTAGCTCTTTCTCCTGAAAAGAATTTCCCAAGTCCTCCGGGTAAACCTCCGAGAAAAGATGATACTCCATACTGAATTATGGCTCTTTGAATAGCTCCAAACACACTTGATGCTACTTCTCCTAATGTTTTAGTTCCTTTAATAGCTCCATCTATTGCATCAACTAAACCTGTTTCTATAGTACTAGCAATAGAACTATATAAAGTTTTTATTCTTTTTAATTGCTGTTCATTTTTTTTATCTTGTACTTCCTGTTCTTTAGCTACTCCTAATTTTTTCTTCATGATTTCTATTTCATCTTTAAGTCTCGCTATTTCTTTAAATTTAAATGCTGTTCCTCTTTTTTGTTCTTGTGTTCGTTTTAAAGCTATTTCTAAACGATTGATTTCTGCCTTAATTGCTGCCTGATCTCCTTCTTCTATAAGTTTGTTAGTTTTCTTTCTTTCATTATTTTGTTTTGCGATAGCAGTTGTAACTAAACCTATTAATGAAACCAAAGCAATAAGTGGCAATGCGTTCATAGCAATTGCCAAAGCTCCTGTTGATATGGCTAGTGCTTTTGTTGCAACTGAAGCTGTAGCATTTGCTTTTGCTAAAGCTATTGCACCTGCAGATGTAGCTGCAAATTTCGCAATAAGAATTGTTTTTGCTGCAGACAATAAACCTGCAGCAACTGTTGCAGCTTTAAAAGCTATAGCTATACCTGTAAATAAAGTAACTGTTTTTCCTAACGGTGAATTTATAAAGTTAGTTATAACTTGAGTTAATTGTGTAAACCCTCTAACAACAGGCAATATTGCAGGTGTTAAAGCATCTCCAAAAGCTCTTGCTAAGTTTTCACCTTCATTACTTAACATTTTAAAAACCATTGTCGGGTCATTTTTAATTAATTCTTTTAAAGCAGGAGCACCTTCCTTTTCTATTTTTCTTAATGCTCTTAGTACAATGTCACTTGTCAATTTTCCTTGTGCAGCAAATTCTTTAAGTTGTCCAATTTCAACACCTAATTCATCTGCAATTGGTTTTAGTATTGTAGGTATTTGTTCAGCAATACTTCTAAATTCATCACCTTGTAATCTTCCAGAACCAAGAGCTTGTGCTAATTGCCTAAAAGCATTTGATGCCTCAATTGTATTAGCACCTGCTAATTTTGCAGCAGTATTAAATCCAAAAAATGTAGATTTTATATCTTCTACACCAACACCCAATGGGGCTAATCTTGAAGTTATATTGGTAATACCTTCAAGTGCTTCAGTTGAACTTAAACCGAAAGCCCTTTGTGCATCAGCAGCTATCTGTTGTGATCTGGCAAATGTCCCAGATTGTTTCGTTAACAATCCTAATCTTACATTTAACTTTTCAAAATTTGTTGCTGTATTAATTGCATTTCTAGCCAATAAAGTTAAACCAATTCCACCAATTGCTGTTTTTAACCCTCCAAAAGCACTTTGTAATTGATTAGTTTTATTTTGAACATTCTGTAAAGCTCTAGTAGCACCACTAGCATCAACAGTAAGTCTTACATTAGCCTGAGCCACAGATAAAAAAAGTCTTTATTTTAGTTTACCCTAATTTTTGTTTTTGTCGTTGCTGTGCTCTTTTTTCTTCTTCAAATTTATTCTCATAATAGGCAACCCAATATATCAACTCTTCTTCTGTTAATGACTTTCGTAATTCATCAACTGTTTTACTAAGTTCTGTTGCTAGGAAAAATTCAAAATTAAGCCAATTATCCCCCTTTATTCTTTTTTTGCTGTTTCTAAATCTAAACTAACATCAAAAAGAAAAAGTTCTAAATCATTAAGAACTTTTTCTGGTAGTGATCTTTGTAATATTGGTGCATCTGACATATCAAATGCAGGTGTACCATCTTCTTTTTGTGCCATCTTACAAAGAAGATGTGTAGAAACTGTAAGAGCCTCGTCTGTACCTGTATATTGTTGGGCTTTTTGCCTGTCAAACCTTGTTATTGGTGGAAAATACAACTCTATTTTTGTCCCATTAGGAGCTTCTAGTTCATATTTTCTTCTAGTAGACATTTCATCTTTAAAAGCACCAATTAAAAGGTCTGCAGTTCTTTGATTTGCCATAAATTATATTGCTGAAGTTATTTGGCCAGTAGGCTTAAATGTAATGCTAATAGTGTTTGCCTCACCTAAACTTGAACTTTGTTCAAAGTTAGTAATAATGCCATTAAAAGATATTTTCTTCGTAGCACTACTGCTGTCAGGAAAAAGTTCAAAAGAAGCTGTACCTGCATCACCTGTAACTAAAGCACCATCAACAAAACTTGCTGTTTCACCTGAAGCGGAATCATCATAAAGTAATTCAGCACTTCCTTCACCTTCAATAAGACCGCCCGTAAAACTTTTAAAGGTATCTCCTTGTGCTGTTATTTCTTGTATGTCTTTTGAAATAGACATTGACCAACTTGTTGTACCAAGTACAGGGTTAACAGATGAGCCACCATCATCAAATTTAAGTTGCCCAACGTCGCCTTTAACTTTTGCCATGACAAAAAAAAGAATTATTTAGTATTAGTTTAACCTTTTTCTGACTTTTTTACAGTCTTTATTTTTGCTTGTTGTTTTTCCATGTATCTACGACACTGATTATCCCAATATTGTGGCTCTCTTCTTCCTTTAACTTTTTCGATTACATCAAGCATTTCATCTGTAATTTCAATCATCATAAATCCTCATAAATATTAAATGTAATTCTTATTTGGGTTTGAAATTTACCTTGTGGACTAGATGCAAAAATTTCTGGACCAATAGGTGAATCAAAAATTACATTTGAAACTGTGACTCTATTGTATAAATCTCTTAGTCTTTTGCCAATAGTATAATTTGACCCTGCACCAATACCTTCTTCAGTAAATATATTTAAAATGACCAACCCAACAATATTATTAGTAGCAGTACTTGTATCTCCCTGTGTTAAATATTCATTTGAACCAAAACTTGTTATACATTGAACGAAAGTATCTTCAGTTGTTGAATCAAAAGACATATTATTAAATATGACAGGTATGACTGGGCTTGATGCAAGTTCTGTTGCCAACCTGTTTTCAATAGTTGATCTGACAGTATTTAAGTCCAATGCTGCCATTTTAAATACCTCGTACTATTCTTTGATATTCTACTCTGGCATATTGTTCAAGTTGTTTTCCAATTAATTCTGGAAACCCTGCAATTGTATTTTGTTTTGTTCTGTATTGACCACCCCAAGATGGTGGTTTATTAACACCAAAACAAACAGGCTCAGCATATTCAACATTGTTTGTAACTGTGCCTTGTAATGGTTTTATTTCTGTTTGCCACGCATTTCGTAATCTACCTGTATCAACTGGTGTGGCATTTTTAACCAATAAAGTCCATTGTAAAGTAGTTGAACGGACTAACTTTACTATTGCTTCTTCCATTACATCATCTATTTGATCTAATCGAATTTGTCTTGTCATAATTACCTCAAAACAATTTCAAAACTTATAGGGGTATTATTTTGTTCATTAGTATTAACTGCAATAATTTTAAATTCGACACTACTTATAACAACTCTATCTTTTGTTGTTGGTACAAAATCCAAATCACTAGCAGCTATTGTTAATATTTTATCTTGCTGTTCAATTAAATCATTTACTTGTGATCGTGTTACATTTTCAAGTATTCCTTTAACTGTAGTATCAGCAGTAGTTTCAGATATTGCGCCTGTTGTTGCATTATATGAACCAGTAGTAACTTTTCGAATAGTTACATTTCCACCTAACTTGCTAAGTGTTTTTGATGCAGCTTTTTTTAGTGCATTTGCAAGGCTCATAATAAATAAGCAATTACAGTTCCACTATCTAATTTGACACTTGTGATTACACCTTCTATAGCTGTATTTGATTTAAACTGTAAGCCAGTTAAATCTCCAGTAATGTTTTCAGCTGCAAGTGTATTTATAACTGAATCTTGCAATGCTTTGATACAGCCAAATCTTCCTGTATGTGCAGCAGTATCATTAATAATTTTGGCTGCAGGATAATAAGTCATGTTAACTCCTTTTAATTGCGACGTTGCCGGGTCCACTATGTCGTAAACCAGTAAAATACCGTTCAAATAGTGGTGGTACTCTATCAGCACCAACAGCACCATAAAAATTTGGTGTTGCTTCTAGGTTACCAATTTTTACGTTTTTGTAATCCTCTAAGCCACTTAATCCTAACCCATTCCTATTATTATTTAAATAAACTGCAAGAATAACTTGTGCTTTTTTAACTTGTTCTGGAATTTCTGTATCAGTAAAATAATCAGTTGTTATACGAAATGGAAAGCCTGTTGCATAGGTATTGATATATGTATCTGGCTTCCTTACACCAGTACGAGGCCATTGTAATGCTTGTGTATCTGTTACTCTTGCACCTAAAAATCTTTCTCGGTCAATTCTGACCGCTGCAGTATATAAAGCTCTATTTTTGTTATCAGTATTTGAACTATCCCATACTGAAACATCATCATCAAGAACTAATCCTTCAACAATTGCGTTTGCATCAGACAGTGTTATGTAACTGTTCGCTGATGCTCCCCCCACTGTTGCGTCTATCGTTATTGCCATTTTGTTTTAATTTAGGCTTACGTTTTGTTTTTTTAAGAGGTGCAGGGGCTACTTGTTTAGTAGCCTCCTGTTCTCTCATTCGTCTAAAAGCGAATATTCCCATTAACTAGATGCACCTTTTAATGCAACAAAGTTAATAACAATGGCTTCACTTAAATTACCTGCAGAAGCATTGGTAACAGTTACCTTAAAAGAGCCTGCAGCAATTTCGCTGACCCCTACAAGATATGAACCTGCTGTACCTGCAGAACCATGGTTAACTACAACACAATCAGTAGCAGCGATTTTATCGTTGGTAACTGTGAATGTAACTTCAACACCTGCATCAAGCTGTGCATTGTTCATTGTAATTTGTCCACTCTCAGTATTGAGAGTTACACCTGTAGACTTGTTTGTTGCTTGCGTTACTGTTCCACCAGTTGTTGGTCCAGTAAGTTTGCCTGCAGTAACTTCAAATTGTGATGGCATAATTAATTACCTCTAGTCTTGAGTAGAAACATTAGTGGCTCTTACGATACCAATGTTCTTTGTCTCGTAGACTTTCGACCAGTTGCCTACAGTTGCAAGTTGAGTTCTGTTTGGGTTTGTTGTAGTAACTGCCCACTTAGAACCTACAGGGTGATATGTGTAATGCAAGTCAATTGCCATTGCATCTGATTTAGCCAGAATATCTCTGTCTGTTTCAGTTGTTAAACCTGCTTGCTCTCCACTTGCTACAGCTCCTGCAGTAAAGAAGTATGTACTGTATTCAGTTGATGAACCACTACCAGTAGTTGAAACATCATCAGAAACAATAACTCTTAAACCACAGTATGTTGGAACTGTGTCATTGCCTCCTGCATATGCAGGTGCAATTGTTCCACCAGAAGCAGTGGCAGAACCACCATTGCCATCTGTTGCAAGAACATAGTCAACCATTTTTCTTTCAACAAGATCATAGTAAACTTTGCTGTGCATACAAACTGCTGTTAGCTTGTCGCCCTGATCGCCAAGAATTGATCTGGCTTTAGCAACGTGCTTTGGAGATAAACCTGTTGGTGTATCACCTGATTCAGAATCAATACAAAGGTCAAAGAAAGCTGAACTACTTGAGTTTGCATTTATAGAGCCAAACACTCCATCAAGACAAGCAAGTAAATCTTTTTGTCTTTGGTTTGCAATATAAGCACCGATCTTCTGACCGATTGCTGCCATTGGGTCTGAACCTGCTGCTAATGCAGCTAAATCTCTAGATTCAAAAGCACGACCTCTGTGTAAAATAACTCCAACTTGTTTGTCAGTAGTAATTTTGCCGGGTGTCAATGAAGATGAATCTGATAAAACCTCAAAATCTCCACTTAAGTTTGCAGAGAAAAAAGGAACATTTACGAAATCACCACCCTCAGTAGCATTTAGCTCAGCCATAGGTGCAACCACACCGCTTGCAAGAAATGAATCTCTAGCAGTAGTTTGCTCAATGACATAAGGCGTAAATACCTCTGGAACGATAATATCACTCCTGAGAACTGCCATGTGTTCAAGAATAAAAAATTAACGGATGTGGGCGTAACCCTATTTGACTTAGCGTAGCCTTGCCTAATATTTATATATTAACGTGTTTTTGCAATATCTCTCAACTTTTGCCAAGTTTCCTTACCATATGTTTTAAAAATACGACCCTGTTCAGTAATATCTTCACTATTTTTCAGAAATGGTTTCAACATATCTTCTGAAAATGTTTCATTGCTAGGTCTCGAAATTGGTGCTCCTCCACCAGTAGGCAATTTATTTTTTAATAAATATGGCTTTTCTTTTTCAAGTTTATTTTTTACATATTCTTGTACAGGCAATTGTTCGTAACCATCAATAACAACAGGTACACCTTCTTTAATTTGTATTTGATCTTTTGGCACTAAATTATTTAAAACCAATTCAGGGTCATGTGTTACCTCAGATAATGCTTGCATTGCAGGAGCAATGAGTTCAAGCTCTCTGTTTCTTGCTTCAAGTTTTTGTATTCGTTCTTTGTCCTCTGCAGACTTATCACGATATTGTTGCTCTAATAAGTTTTTTGATTCTTCATACTTTCCCTCTCTTTCTAAATCTTCTTGCTCACGCTTTTGTTTAAAAGCGAGCAATGCCTCATAATCTTCTGGAACTGTTTTGTCTGTTGCAGGTTTTTGATTTTTTAACTTACCGATAAGTTCATAATTTTTTGCTTCAAGTTTTTTTACAGATTCCCTGAGTTGTTCAAGTTCTGCATTGTTTTCTGGTGGCGTAACCACTTCTTTGTTCTCTTCAGACATAAATTAGTCGTAAACTAAATGTATTATATTATTTATATCACCATTTGACCTTTGCTGCCCAAAAAGCTGCAGACATTTTTCCTCTTGCAATATTTTTTGCATGACGAGCAAGAAAAGATTTACGTCTAGCTTTACCTTTTTCTGTCTGTGGATTTTTACCTGCACCAGAAACACCTTGTTGCCCAAACCTTATTAATTTTACTTTATCTCCTTCTTTTGCTAATACTGCATGAGATTTTGTTGGGTGATTTGGAGTCCTTTTTGGTTTATTAAAACCAGAAAAGGATTCTTTCCCACGTTTAACTGTCATTTCTGTCTTTTTCTAGTTTTATTATAAATATCTTTATCAACTCTGCGTGCAGGACCACCTCTCATGTAACTATTGACACGAGCCATTGACCAAGCTGCCATTGTTACATTTCGACTTCCACTCGATAAATATGCACCTTGACCTTTTCTATAGACTTGAGCTAGTTCACCATAAGTAAATCTAGTCCCTTCAGCCTTTTTTCTTAGTGCTTTTTTTGTTTTTTCGTTTAGTGGACTTCTTCGACTTTTTTGTGACATCTTGGTTTACCCTTGATTTTTGAACAGCTTTAATGTCAATATACTCGCCTTTTCTGTATGCCTCTGCTGTACGTTTTATTTCAGCAGCTTTTTTTGCTCTATTTTTTGAACCTTTAAGATAATTTTCTGGAAGTCCAGTTTTTTTATCCTTTCGTGTTCTTCTCAGCTTTGGCATTTTTCTTTTGTTTTACAGGTTTTGTACCTTGTTTAGCTTCGGCCAATCTTTGACCCAATGACTTACCCATTATTTTTTACCACCTTTTTTTACTTTTTTCTTTTTTTTAGGTGGTCTACCTACTTTTGAACCATAGGTTCCTTTTCCCATTGGCATAATAATTTAAGCAACTAACAATAGTATAACTTTTAAATTGCTTTTGGATATTTTTTTATTAAATCTGTTAAAGACATTTCCGTACCATCATCTCTTAAAATTTTACGAAGGGCTTCTCTTGGGCTTTTATTTTTTTTATTTATTAAATAATTAAAAAATGCTTTCTTATTGCCCAATGCTTCAGACTGCATATTGGGGTTTCGCTTTAACCAATCAGGATAACTTAAATCTTGTGGTACTCTCCCAACTTCACTTGGCCTTGTATCTGGAAATCTACGTCTTAAATCTTCATCATCAATAACAGGAACAGTAGTTGATCTGCAATTAAAATGTTGTGGTGGCTCTGGACCTTCTCCATATTTAAATTTTTTGCCATCTAAACTACCGCATAATGCAGTTGTTCTTGAATCGAGTGTAGCAACATATTCATATTTTTTTGTTACATCATTATTTGCAGAATATACAGCTTGATTTGCCATGGTTTGAACTTGATTAACTGAGGTTCTTACAATAGTTCTTACTTGGTTATTTGCTAACTTTATTCCTGTACCACCTGCAAGTGCTTGTGCTCTTGCAGTCATTTCCTGATTTGCTCCAAATTGCAATTTACCTCTAAGTCTTTTCGCTATATTTGCAATTGATTCTCCCTCTGTAATACCCACTCTTATTTCTCTTGATATAAATTCAGCTTGTGCAGTTGCAATACCACGAAATGCTTTTTCGACTACCTCTCCACTTGGTAATGTTATTGCTGCACCTTTTGCTGCTGTTAAGCTAAATGTTCTACGAACTTGTGATTCTAAACTTGGTAATGTAAAAACATTAATTCTAGTCGGGTCTGTATAAACAAGACTTCTGGCAAAATCACCAGAAACTTCAACAGTATTTACATTAGCTGCACCAACAGGAAGAACTTTTTGTAACTCACTTGCAACAAAATCTGTTTGAAATACAGCAAGACTTTGTAATTGATCTGCCATATATGCAGTTCCCTCTACAGACCAACCTTCTAAACTTTCCTTAAATTGAACCAACATTGATCTTATACGAGCAACAGTTGCAGGTGCAGTTACTTCATCAATCGTTGCTAATTTATTTGTTAAATCTAAAATTACATTATTGTAGTTAGTAACTATTTCCCTAGCGACACGATTGCTATATCTATTTAGATCAATAGATTGTCTGTAAAAACTTTCTGGGACTGACATTGATTACGCTGCATCTTGATCTTCTGCTTTATTGTCAACTTCTTTTGGTTGTGCCATTTCAATGAGTCCACCATTTTGTGTTGACTCAATTTCCTCTTCTACATCAAATTCATCTCCCAATACTTCTCCTTCATGTAATTGTTTTAGTAATGTTTCTTGTGTAATAGAACCAGATGTATAAAGCTGCAGTAATGCCTGTATCTCTTGTGGTTCTAATCTTTGTGATAAGAAATCTCTGTTAACAAAACAACTACCTGCTTCTGCATTTATATATTCACCATGAAATTGTAAACAATTATCAATCATGTCTTGCATTTGTTGTGCAACAACCATCATTGTCGAATCGCCTTGTGATCTATCTATTCGTTTTGCTTCTGCTGTTTCTGCAGATAATTTTTGACCTAATACAGCAGCAAGTCCTAATTCATTAATTTGTCCTGAAAGAACCTCTAATCTCTTAAATTGTGCATCATAACTTCTTCCTGCAGGTTCGATATATTCTGCTCTTCCTTCAGCAGGGAAGGCTATTGCTTCTCCGGGTCCTGCGGTTACTTCTTCTGAGTTTTGTGGAAAGCCATAAAATGCCAACATTGGAACAGCAGATATATGTAACTGATTATCTAAATCAGATTGTATTTGATATGCTTTTAAATTTAACTCTGCAATATCAGACATTGGTGGTCTAGATTCTAATAAATTTAATCTGTTTGCGTATGCAACAGAAAAAGGTATTTCAGTTAAAGTTGTAGCACCTTCATCTACTTTTACAAATTTATTTTTTTTATCTTTTTGATGTATTTCAAAACCACCTCTAGTCAATAACCTTATTTGGTCAATTATCTTTTCACCATAAAGACCATCAGGAACTGATACTTTTTCCTGTAAACGTAACTGTGTAAGTTTTACTTCACCATCTATCATTTCAGTTCTAAAGCCTAAAATATCTCTGGGTGTATAAGTAACCCAATATGGTCTACCATTTTGACCACTTGTCGGAGCATCTACTAAAACCCCAACATGACCATATCGAACCATCTTCCTTGTAGTCTCATAAGTCCAAACATTAAGATCATTACCCTGCAGGTCAATATCAAATAAATGTTCACGAATAGCATCTGCTGTTTCATTTAATCTGACAGGCTTTCTAGTTAACATACCTGCTAACATTCTTTCTAATCTTAAATAAAAAGGAGGACAAACAGACCTTGCAAGTCTGTTGTCATATGATTCATCTAATTCCCTTGGTTCTTGAGGTAAATAACGTCTATGTCTTTTTCTCATCTGATATGTACCACCCAACAAATCTTCAATAAGTTGCCAATGTGGTTCCTGTTGAAACCAAATAGAGTTAGGGTCATTTATCTCTCTTGCTTCTGAGTTTGTCTCTCTGTTGTAATAGTTATAACCTGAGTACATTTTGCTCCAATGTTTTTCTTAGTGTAATAAAAAATCTTAATAAAGCCTAATTCCTGTTTTTCGACCTGCACCCATATGTAATGGATTAAACAACCGCCAAGTTATGTAACCTAACGCATCATTCATGTGATCGTAACCGGCATCTTTATCAGGTTCTCCTTTTTCAGTATAACTTTGAAGTTCAAGACACTCAATTAATTTAGTTGCACTTGAATGAATTTGTAGTCTAACTTGACCCTTTCCATTCTCAAGAAGTCTTTGAACTGAATTAACTCTATCTCTTACAGGAGGGTTTGCTTTTGGAGATTGGTTCATAAATCCATAACTTTCTAAAATTTGGATGTCGGTTTTCGAAGCGTTTGTGCTTCTGTTTCCTCCTGACGCATCAGGATAGACATAGATTTTTTGTTCTGGATAGCGTCTTTTAATTTCTTGAGCAATTGAGTCGGTGTCATGTGATTCTTTTATTTCGTCAACCACGAGTAATTTGTCACCAATAGCAATACCAATAACTGCGTTCATATTTCCAATATTAAAATCAAGTCCGATTCTAAGTGGTTCGTTAGATATATCAGGCAACGTATCAGTGACATGGACAGTTCGGTTGAAGCGGTCATAAACTTGTCCTGTTGTTATATTACAAAACTCTCCGTTCAAATATGCCTGTAGTAATCCTTTTTCATAATTTTCTTCTAATCTTGTAATAAAGTCTTGTGGTAAATGTGGATTATCATATGTCCGCATTTTTATTAACTTTCGATCTGTTTTCTTTTGTGCTTCATTACTTCCAAAAGTATTCCACATCCACCTGAAACCTTCAGGTGTAGATGCAACACCAAACTGTCTCTGATTTCCAGAACGTAATCTTGCAAGTATTCTTGGAAATGCCCTGTCTGCTATAGAAGGAGCAACAGTATCTATTTCATCTGCAAGCACCCAAGCAAGGTTAAGTCCAATAATTCTAGACCAGTTTTCAAAACTTCTACACAATATGCGAGCATCTCCATCTGGTAAATGCAATAAATATTCGGGTAATGGAGATTGTCTTTGTGTATATGGGATTCCATAGTCTTCTAAAAATGTTTCAAAATCGTTTTGCCAAATATCTCTTATTAATGGTGCAGTAGGTTCCATAACTGCACCTGTAAAGCCTTGATTATTTATTGCTAACTGAACTGCTTTTGCACAAAGACTTCTAGTCTTGCCTGCACCATATCCTGCAGAAAGTCCAATAATCTGAGTATCTTGATCATCAACAAAAGCAAGTTGGCCGGGGTGGAGATCAGCTTTTATTCTTTCAATAATATCGTCGCAACATAAATCAGCACCAGTAGAAGATTCTAATATTCTGCCTTCTCGATCAATAATACTCATAACAACTGAGCAACTTTTGCCATTGTATTTATACAACCAAGAGCAATATGTGGTTGATTGTTTCTTCTGGCATCTTGAGCCAATGTACTAAGTTGAGAAAGAACATCAGCTGTAAATTGTCTCCTGTCAACATCCCAATCTGTTGCCATCACTTCGTTTGCAGCACTTATGTACTTATCAACTGCTCTCGGTTTCACCCCCCATTCTCTAACACCATATGCGACAATTTCTGATCGCATAGTATTACGAGCTTTCAGAGCAGCAACTTTTCTGACTCTCCACTCTACTTCTTTTTTTGTAGATCTTTTTGCCATTTATTCATCAAAAAGTTTTTTTAGTTCTTGTGAACCACTTTTTGGTTGTTTTAATTGAACTAATCGTAATCCATAATTATCTGTTTTTTGTATATTTTCCCAATCTATATCTTTTCTTCTTATTAATTGTGTATCAAATTTCTGCCAATTATTGTGAACAACGTGTTGTGGTCTTTGAAATCTTCTTTTTGTTTGGACTACTTTAGGCCACATTTTTTCTAAACTTCTTGCCATTGTCAATCGACCATCACCTTTATAAAGTTGGTCTGTATTACCCCCTTTCATTGTCATTGTGTGCATTTTTTCTATTAAAAATGCATTAAAGTTAACAGTGCAATATCCTAATGATAATGCTTGCAAACATAAATCAGTATCTTCGTTATATCTACCACGCCATCTTATATCCAATGAATTATCAATTAACAGGGTGGAGTATACATGAGCATTTAACTGAAATGGTGGTTGGTTTCGTTTTATAGCAAACGAAACGTAATTTAATCCTGATATTGCTATGTTTGTGTATCTGTCAGTAAAGTCCTCGCAACATCTAAGACCTACATTTGCATTACAACGAATACGTGTATTTTTATACTTTCTATGAATACTGCGTATATTATCATCCATAATCCAATGTCTTTTGGCTCCATGTTTCTTGCTGTGTTCCCAAACAAAATTTCTAACTGGTATTGATCCCAAACCAAGATTTTGAAAAGGTGTTTTTATAATTATTGACGGGTCATAATGCTTGGCATATTTATCAAATTCTTGTGGTTCTACAACGATACAAAAGTCGACTTGATCTTTCAGTAGAAAATTAGCAGTTAAACAAGCATCATATCTACCTTTTGATATGACATATACAGGATAATTAGGCTTCTTCATCTTCTACCTCAAATCCTACTGATGTTATATCTCGTCTTTCTTTTTGTGGAAACCAAATAGACTCGTCTGTTTTCTCTACATAATCAAAGCCATTTTGTTCGCAAAAGGCTTTTTTGTCATCATACGTTTCAAAGTTAACGTGCAATTTTTTCACAGGGTCAGATATTTCAAAATCAGGCATACCTAACCATTCAGCAGCATGGTCTGTTGTTTTTATTTCTGAAGCAGGTCTTGTTACATATAACAAGTTCTGCAACATCATTTCATCATAGCCGGTACCTAAAAGATCACTTTTTTCCATGATCTCTTTAAGAATATTAGATAAAGCACGATCATCTACTTCGCCTAAATGCGAAACTTCGTTATCGGCTGTTAGTAACTTAACAGCTTCAATACTATCTGATTCAAGATCTAATTTCAACACAGGAACAGAAGAAAGTCCTAAAGACTGTGCAGCTTTAACTACACCATGACCTGCAAGTATCGTATTATCCTTTGCAACAATTACATTTCGATAAATTCCATTATCAGTTATTGATTGTTTCAAATGTTCAAGCTGATCTGCAGGATGTGATTTATAGTTCTTTGGATGTGGCTTTAAATTTGCAACAGCCATTTGTCTTACTGTATAAAAAGAAAATGTATTAAAATCTAATAAATTTACAATATCCTGATGCAGTTCATCTAAGTTTGATATATTACCAAGTTCCTCTAAAACTTTGTTTTCATCCCATTCAGACTGCTCAGCAATTTTATTATCAGCAATAACATAAGCCTTTTTTTGTGCATCAGTTAAATTTTCTACAATTCGAATTGGAACTTCATCAATCTGCATTTGTTTTGCAGCTTCGTATCTACCATGGCCTGAAAGAATAGTTTTTTCTTCATCACAAACAATTGGCTGTGTAAAACCAAATTGTTTTATTGAAGCAATAATATTTTTAATTTGCTGTTCTGGATGTATTTTTGAATTGTTTTTGTATGGTTTTAGTTCTGATAAAGAACATTCAGTTGAGATCACAGTACCTAAGTCCTCCTTGCGTTTTTGCATTTTTTTAATGTACTTATTATTCATATCGACATATTTATCGTCAACATGAAAACTTTTTGGATCTTCGAACCAAGCAATAAGATGACGTTTTGAAGCTTTTTTTGCTATTTCAGTTGAATTTCCACCACCAGTACAAAGAGTTTTTGATATTTTTCCATCAGGCCATTTTACATGGTACATTATTCCATTTTCCAACATAAATTCATAAGATAATCCGTTATGAATTGTTTCCCAAACAGTTACAGACATTAATATGCAGCCTCCTTATTCCAAGTAATTTTTTTAAATGACTTGAAATAATTAATTGTTTCTTCTAGCCCATCATCAAGTGATACTGTTGGCAACCAATCTAAAGTTTCTTTTGCCAATGTTATATCTGGGTTTCTTCTTTGTGGATCATCTTCTGGTAATGGTAAATTCACATGAGGCAGAGCAGCATTGATTTTATTTGTAATTCGCATTGCCAGTTCATTTACTGTAATTTCTACAGGATTACCTAAATTTATTGGTTTGGAACAATCAGAATCCATAAGCTTTTTTAGTCCATTTACCATATCATCTACATAACAAAAGCACCTAGTTTGCGTACCTGTTCCATAAACAGTTATTGGCTTATTGGCTAATGCTTGTGTAATAAAGTTACTTACTACCCTGCCATCATTTTTTAACATTCTTGGACCATAAGTATTAAATATACGAGCAATACGAATCTGAACATTGTTAACTCTTTTATAATCGGTCATCAATGTTTCTGATATTCTTTTGCCTTCGTCATAACAGGCACGAGGTCCAATAGTATTTACATTGCCGAGATAATATTCTGGCTGTGGATGAATCTGTGGGTCGCCATAAATCTCCGAAGTACTGGTAAAAAGTATTCTTGCACTCGATCTTTTTGCTAAACCAAGCATATTATATGTACCAAAAAAGCTAGTTTTTATGGTCTTTATGGGATTTATTTGGTACTGAACAGGACTTGCAGGGCAAGCTAAATGCCAAATTCGGTCAACTTCTAGCAGTATGGGCTCAATTACGTCATGTCTAATCAGTTCAAAGTTCTTGTGACCAATCAGATGGGCAATGTTTCTTTTTTTACCAGTATGGAAATTATCAAGACAAATGACCTCTTGATTGTCTTTTATTAATGAGTCAACTAGGTGTGACCCAAGAAAGCCTGCACCGCCAGTAACTAGATGTCGCATATAAATAAGTTGTTACTGTGATGTTACATCAAATTTAATTGGTTTACAATTAATATTAATTGTATTATAATTAATATGTCAAAACAAAACAGAGGTCTTATGACTAATCAAACAAATCAGACTAAAGACTACATGACCCAAGAGGATCATGAAGCCTACGAGCAAGAGCTTGAAAGAATCGACATGAAGAACATGGTCGAAACAATTGCTAATGATTATGCAGCAATGTACAACTCAGCACCAAATCCAATAAAAGATGTTTTAAACCAACTTCTAATGTTTGGAGAAGGAGAGGGTGTACTTGTTGCTACTGCAATTAAACAGCTTTGGGAAGTTAACCAAGAATACAAGGAGGAAAACTAAATGTCTGACAAATACAGAGGCTACACAATCATGACTTCAATATTCAGTGTTGGATTTGATGTTTATGATCCTGCAGGTCAACCTGCATATTACGAAACCAGACACACTTTCCCAACAATCGAAGCTGCGGAAAATGCTGTCAGACAACTTATCAAACAAAATGGTAGCAAATTTTTAGAAGAGGACTTTCACTACAACAGGGGTAACAAATGAAACGAGGTCATTATTTAAATCAGGCTAGAAAAGCCTTCGCAATACTTGATAAATTCCACACCAAGATGTTTGATCTTGGTGGAGAAGAATCAGAACATTGGTCAGATGACTTTAATTGTGACGAAAGTTACCTGAGAAGAATACTTGATAGTCCAATAGGTGCTGATGACGAACATTTTGTTAAATTAGAAAAATTTGACAAACAAATACATATGTGTGATTTAAATGTTCAAGACTACAGAGATCAAATTAAATATTGCAGAAAACGTATTGCAGAAGAACAGGCTCAAAAAGATAAAATAAAAAATGAAAAAAACGAATGTCTTGTTGAATGGAATATGGACTATAAAACAATAGAAAAAAGACTAACTGAACAATACCCAGAGTTTGCACCATGACTTTTTTTAACACAATTGATGAGAATCCAGATGAGCTTGCCAAATCGCAAGCTCAAGCTCTGACACAAGAGCAAACAATAATGAAATGTTTTAACCAGTACGAAAAGCCATTGAGCCCATCAATGGTTCTATCCATTTCTGGTTTAAAATGTCCAATAACCTCAATCAGAAGAGCAATGACCAACTTATCTGATAGTGGCAAACTCGAAAAAACAAAGGAATTTGTTATGGGCAATTATGGTAAAAAAGAACATTTATGGCAATTGCCTACAAAACCAGAAGAATACGAGCAATCAAGCATTGATTTAACTAACTTTCAGCCATTTAACTGGAAAATGTAATGGATTATTCTTCTTACAAACGTACATTTCCCAATCTATCTGTTCGTGAGATAGAAAGATTTCATAATTTCAAAGTTAATTTACCAAATCAACCAATTGATTGGCAAAAAATAATAGATAAAAGTGATGACCCTGACCCACATAGAGCCAGAGCTATTGATACAGCTAGAATAAAATCAGCAGCAAGATATTTGGAATCCAATGGACCAAAAAAGAATTACGGAGCAAAAACCAAAAAACAAGAAAATGTAATGAGCAGAACGGAGATCAGACGCAGAGGTCTTTAATGTTACTGCATGTTAAAAAGGGGGTTTTAAAACTACATTAATTGTATTATAATTAATTTGTTGATACCAAACAAACAAATGCCTACTTCAAAACTAACTAAAACAGATCAAAAACTGTTTAGAGGAACCGCAGCAGAGGTTCATGGATTTATGTCTAACGAGGACATTCTTAATTCAATCGGCTGCAACTTCAATGTTGACCGCAGACCTCACAAAATTGATGATCGTGAATATCCAGAAATACAAATCTGGCATAGATCTGACAACATGGATGCTCTTGGGGTATTCGGAAAGAGACGCCAATGTATTCAGCCAACTACTTTCATTGATTATTTCAGACAATTCTGTGATGCAAGTCAAAAAGAAATTACACTTGATCTTGTTGGGTCATTTGATGCCGGAAAAACATTTTACATGGCATCAAAACTAACTAACGATCAAACAAAATTCAGTGATGTCGGAGATAAAACCGACAGTTGGTTGGTTGTTACTGATTATTACGGTGAATCAAAATCACCAAAAGTAATGGTTTTATTTAATGAGTTAGTTTGCACTAACGGAATGACTAGACAGATTCATCAAAGATTCAATTGTTTCTCACACTTGAGAGAAATGACATTTGGTGATGTTCAACCTGTACTTGATGCAGCAATCAAGGAATCACAAGAATACAACAGAATCAAAGACAAGTGTATAAAAACACCAGTCACAATGGATACAGCAAGAAATGCTATCAGAGGATTCTTTGATGACGAGAAAGCTGAAATGCTTAAAACCAGAACTGTAGAGAATATTCTTGAAAGTGGTTTAATTGGTGGTGATCTTGAATCTAGAAAAGGAACTGCTTGGGGTCTTGTTTCTGCCATGACACAATACACAAGCCACAACAGAACAAAAGCAGCTGACCAGACAGACGAGAGGACATTTGCTTCTCAACTAGATGGGTCTAGAAATTACATGAATAAAAAGTTCCTTGAATATCTAGAAACACAAATGCTTGTTACTGCATGACAAACAAACCTGACCTACTGACTCTGAAAGGGTCAGTAGGTATCAAATATTTTTACTATCTCCTAACTCAAGTAGGGTTGGGAGATACAAAAGCATACGAAATTGCACAAACTGCTGCACAAACTAATGCCTTTCTTGCAGATGGTGGTAAAAAGGGAATAAAAGCAGCAAAAAGTCTAATTGATCTAGAAGCTCGTTGGTATGATTCCGTGCGAAAAACCGATAAACCTGACTACAATTGCTATTCTGAAGACATTTATTTAGCAGAAGTCTGGTGTTGTTGGGATTTTTATGCACGCAAATACATAAATGACCTCAAAAATAATCGAAATGTACCACCATTTGGATTTAAAAAACTGATTAAAGATTATACAAACATTGTTGATCTCGGTAATGGTGTAGGAATGTCATCTGCTGCATTAAAACAAACTTTTCCAAAAAATATTGTTTACGGAACTAATCTTCCTGATACAACACAATGGAAATTTAATAAATTACTTTCTGAAGAATACGACTACAAACTTGTAAATGACCTTAAAAAACTGCCTAGAGATATTGAATTTGTTTTCGCTTCAGAATATTTCGAACATTTCCCTGACCCGATAAGTCATCTGACAGACGTTTTAACATATTGTAATCCAAAAATATTAGTCTGTGCAAACGCTTTCAAGCCTGACAGTATCGGTCATTTTGATAATTATAGCCATGGTTCTGAAGTTCTTACACCAAAAGAAATCTCTCGGGAGTTTACAAAGTTTTTAAAAGATAATGGCTACATTAAGTTAAAAACAAAACTTTGGAATCAAAGGCCAACAATATATTTAAGGGGTGGTTTACATTTGCTATAATTGTATTATATTTAAAAAATCCATAAACAATATGGCTCGCAGACCAAAAGGCTCAGTTCTTAGAACCTGTGTCATTCAATCTAAACTTACCCCTCGTGTCGGACAAGCTCTTGACCAATTTGCTAACCAACAACAAAAATCAATCAGCACAGTCGTACAGGAAGTTATTGAAAAAGAACTTACTGTATCTGGCTTTCTAAATGATTGACGAAGATTATTCAATGGAAATACAGGGTGACACAGATAACCTTGTAAGTGTTGAAAAGGAACAACAAGCATATAAAATGCTCCAATCAATTCCTTATTCTTTACCCCCTGCTGAATTTAATTGGGAACTAGCTGCAAGAGGTTTCTACACCAAAATGCAAAAAGAACGAAGTGATAAAGCTCTTGACGAGTTTGAAAAAGAACTTCAGCCTAAAATAAGCGGAGAAATGGCAGCATTTCTTGAGCTAGAAGCACTTGGGATTTATAGCGAAAAAGATCAATTCAACCCAAACAAAGCAGACAATGATTTCTACACCAAACGACTTGAACGAGTACGAAAACTACGAAGAGACGATACTCAAGGAGGACTTGGAAAAATTAAATCAAATAGATCAATACGCAATCAAAGTAATAGATTTAGAGAAAGATACTACAAGACAGATTGAACTGTTAAAACTTTGGACACAAAGAGATTTACATTTTTCAATCAGCAGTACATTTGCTTGGAAAATAATTTGTAAGGCTTCTGGTCAAAAGCTCGGTATTCCTGAACCAGTAAGCGGTGATACTGAAATTGATATTACTGAAGATTCAATGGTATGGGGTGAGATATTAATGTATGAAAGTTGGAATTTAATTTCGGCTTTACCAAAAGTTGGCAAATCCGCATTAGTAATTGGCATTGCAGGTGCTGTTTTAAATAATAAAAAAGAATTTTTAGGACTTCCATTACAACATAAATTTGATAATTTAATTATTGTTGGAAATGACCAAAGCAACAAACAATGGGGCAAACTATTTTTACGAGAATCTCTTTGTACAAAAAATGGGAACAGAATAAAAATTGACCCAAGAATTGCTCTTTGGGCACAAGGTTCTGGGATACAACTTAATGAAGAAGGAATACAGAGAATAGTAGAAGAATGTAAAAAAAGGCCTAACTCTTTATTACTGATTGATACCTTGAGATCAGTTACGTCTCAAATGGGTCTAGATGAAAACAAAACTGAGATTTCAGCACCAATAAGAAGAATACAAGATGCAACAGCAGACCTTGGTGTTACAGGCGTAATCCTGCACCATACAACAAAATCTGTTTATGGTGGTAATGCTGTTATTGCATCAAGTGGAAGTGCTGCGATTCCTGCTGCATTTGACCAAACTATTTTAATGAATTGGCTAAAACCTGTTTCAGATCAATCAACGCAAACAGATAAAAGAATTGCCATAAGCTGTATGGGTAGAGGAATCAGTTCAACATTAGTAGCAGAACTTACTGATAATAAATGGGTTTCACATGGCGATGGAGAAGAAGCGATACGAGCAGAAAAAATATCAGAACTAGAAGATAATTTACAGGGCAGACAAGGTGATGTTTATGACCGGTTAATTCAGGCTTGGGAAACAAATACAAAAATGTCTACTGTTGATATCGCTAACGCTTTAAATTTAACCGCAAACAAAGCTTTGCGGACATTAAAGGCATTAGAAAGAAAAGGTTTGGTAATGCAAGATGGTGTTGCTCCTCGTACAAACGAAAAAGGTAGGCCAATCGCTTTATTTAGACCAACTAAGGGGGACACATTTAATGGGTGTTTTAATGACTTTAATGATTTTAATACTAATAAAACCCCTAAAAACATTAAAACCCCTGCTTTTTCTCCTCCCCTGAGAGAACAGGTGCCAATAAATTTACCAGTACAACGACTTGTTGATAATGGTGATTGGCAAAATAATTGGATAATTTCAGACAATTCTGATTTATCTAACATACAAATAGCCAGAGTTGGCTCACCACACATTTGCATTGATAACTGCAAATGGTTAATTGACCTACGCCCCTGTAAAAACAACTAAAACAATGACTACCAAACCAAAATTACTAAATCCATTACCTATTGAGTTTGATGAAGAAACTCATAGATATATTTGGACACCAACAAAAGAGACAATGGCAAATTCAGTTACTTCCATTACTGGATTTGATATGCCAGAAAGCAAACGCAAAAGTATCGAACAGTTCAAACATATCTGGGCACCTCGTGGAACTGCTGTCCACAAAGCACTTGAATGTTATTTGCTTGATAAACAAGTACCAGAACAACCAAAATATGATGATTGGGTTATACCACTTTTAACACATCAGTATTTCCAAGAATTTTTTAAACCGCTTGCTGTTGAATATCGAGTCGTTGATTTAAAAAATAGTATTGGTGGAACACTTGACGCATATGGAATTGATACCAGAACTAATAAAAAAGTATTAATGGATTTAAAAACACAATCAAATCCAAACGCAAACGCATATAACACTAATGAACAGCTTGGTGCTTATTATTCCATGCTTAGTTCTAATGGCGTACAGGTAGACGAGTGTCGTACTGTTTGGTGCAGACCAAATAAAACTGTGGTTGGTGAATATCAAGACCCGCAACAATGTTATTCAGATTGGGTTGATAAGCTAGATGTATGGAGAATGTATCAAGAAGAATTTTAAATACTAGCAAAACAATTAAAAGGTACTACAATAAAGTACAGGAGTAGGGGTACTCCTGTTTGGTAGAGAAAGGGCTAGGGTTTTTTTGTTTGACCTAGCCCTTTTTTAATTCATAAAAAAAGCCCTATTTAAAGGGCTTTTATTTTAACTGTTATAAGTTTCGTCATGTGCTTGTTTGAGAGCATCTAAGAAATCTTTAGAGGTTTTCTTTTTACCACTCATGCGAGCCATTTTTTGATTAAACAGCATCCATTTTTGATCTTCTTTAGAAGGTTTTGAGTTTTTAGTCATAATTAAAAGAGAATAAAGCCCCCCGAAGGAGGCAATTGAATTTTAGCTAGGGATTTTTAATGACCCATTACTGTTTTTAAGATTCCAACATTCTTTAATTTTTATGTTGGCAGGTCTTTCAAAATCATTTTTCTTAAAAATAAAATAAATTTTTCTAAGTTCAGATTCTGTAAGTTGGTTTTTTACATCATGTTTGTGCATGAAGAATCCACCCTGCTCTGTAGCGAGCCAATTGTCAAAAGATAACATTTTAATAATTTATATAAAGCCTCCCGAAGGAGGCAGTTTGCATTAAACAACTACATATATTTTTTCAATATATGGACATTCTTCTTTTGATTCAAGGCAAGTAATGTTCCCAGAATAATCTGCTGACCACCCTTCGGCTTTTGATATGTCATAAAGATGAACACATAATCTTTGCTCGCCAGACTTTTTGAATTTAAACATGTGCTTCCAATCTTGTTTGAAATGCTTTCCGGCCTTATAAGCTAGAACATGATTATCTTCATCTGAGCCTTGTGCCCAAGAAGAACCGCCACCGCTTGTATAAATAATTGCAAGCTTTGTGGCTTTGTCGTCAACTGTTTTAGTTGACTTTTTAGACTTGTTAGTCATAATCTTAAATTTTCAAGTTTCGTTTGTGTTAGAGTTTCCCCCAACAAGTTAATTATAATACAATTAATTTTATTTGTATTACAATTAATTAGTCTTGTAACAATCTGAAACAATTGTATTACAATTATTACAGTTTTGTAAACATATCATTTATTGTATTACAATTACTAAGTTTTATTGTATTATATAAATATACCAATCAAACAAACCTCAAACAAAATGGACATCTTTGAAAGAAACCAACCAAGAAGATTAGCTTTAGCAGAAGCAATCAAAAAAGCTGAAATTGAACTTGAATTAACTGACCAGTACTACAGGTTGCAAATCTTAAAACAACAACAAAAAATGCTTCCAAACAATCAAGGCTACACAATGTCTGACATCAGTTGGGAAAGAGCAAAGCAACTTGGCAAAGAAGAACTTGCTCAACACAGAGCTAGAATTGACAAACAGAACAATGAAGATTGGGAAGTTAACGAAAGAAAATATGCTCAATTCTGCAGAATCAACAGGCTAGAAACTTTCTAGCCTTGTGGGTTGACTAGGTTCGTATTGTTTTCATTAAAGGCTCAGTAATGGTTTTAGAGTTTTGTACCAACCGCCTGACCGCCCACATTTACAAATTTCTTGCTTTTGATATAATCAACTTGGAGACAACTTTACTAAGACTCTTATTAGGGAATAAGGGTCTTTTTTTATTCGTATTACAATTGTTACAGTTTTGTTAATGGGGGTTTAATTGTATTACAATTGTTTGTATAATATAAATATAACAAACAAACAAAACAAAATGGAAACTAAATTCACTCCAACCCACATCATCAAAAGGACAAAGATTCCTTGTATTATCATTGGTTTTGGATCTGGCGATTACAAAGGATTACGCCATATCATGATTGAATCTGAAAGAGATTGTTGGGTAGAAGATACACAAATCGAGGCAATCAAATGAATAAAAGTTACCTACTCAGCTTATCTAAAACCGAGCTACAAGAAAAAATGGAAGCGTTAAAAGTTGACATTAACGAAGCTGATGAAAAATACCAACAAGCATTGGCTCGTGGTGACTTTGATACTTGTGGCAAATATTCAAACGAACGTGCGCAATACAGACGCACATTCGCACAATGTCTAAAATTTAAAATCAAAAGAGGTTGGTTATGACTAAAGCTTTTTACTTACTACAGTACATTGTCTTTCCTGTAGCTTTATTTTTTACACTTAATTCTACTTTGACAGATATGACTGTTGCTGATTGCAACGCAGGGGTACAATTAGCTTGCGACGAATTGCAAAAATGAAAACATTTACTTTTCCCTACAACCCTTATATTGGTCAAATTTATTTAGATCCCAACTACAGGACTTGGGAGTTTGACAGTACAGAAGAAGAAGGAAAAGGTAAATGGGTCGATATAACTGAATACGAACTAGCTCCTTGGTGGAATTAATGGATCAAATTTTTAAACGCAAATGGATTAAAATAATTAACCAATCAGACGAGAAAAAATGTCGATTGTTTATAAAAAGACTAAAGCAACAACCTATTGATGTTCCCTTTAATTCCAAACAAAAGTTTGTTTGGAAATTACTTAGAACCAGATTAGAATATTTAGCACAAGAAAAAAATTTAAATAAAGAAATAATCAGACTACCAACAGCAGAACCAACAGATTTAAATTGGTCAAAACCAAAAACAATAATCAATAGAGCTTATCAAGAATTTTTAGTTAAAAAAGAAATATGGACAAAACCAAAGAACCAAAGATGATTGTTGTTAGAGGAAAGCCTGCTCCACAAGGAAGCAAGGTGTCTACTCGTTTTGGAGGTATGAGAGAAGCTAGTCAGTTTGTAATGCCATGGCGAAACCAAATAGTATCTGCTTGTATTGAGCAAAAAATAAATAATGGTGAGATTATTGAACAGCCTGTAGAAATATTTATTGACTTTTTATTTCACAGACCACAGGGGCATTATGGAACTGGAAGAAACGAAGGAAATTTAAAACCATCAGCACCAACTTATCCAATAACAAGATCAACAGGCGATATTGATAAACTGTGCAGAAGTACTTTAGACGGATTATCAATTCCTAGTGGTGGTATTTTATTAAGAGATGATTCTTTAGTTGTAGAATTAAAAGCAAAAAAATCATTTGCAGCAAAAGGTGGATTTCAAGGAGCTTTTATTCATATATGGCAGTTATAATAAGTAACAAATAAAAGGTGTACAATCTTTGTCTAATTGATATAATACAATTATCCAAACAACTTACCCCACATGGAAAGTATTACTAATGATTCAGTCGAACAAAAACCAATCGCAACTCCTAAACTGGCTGCAGCGTTATGCAAATTTCAGATGGAATACAGCAACGCAGTCCGTGATGCGTCAGGTAACTTTGGCTCGTATGTTTCACTAAGTGAAGCAGAATATGCTGTAAGTCCTGCAACAAAATTTGGACTTTCACATACATTTATTATTGAAAGTGCTACATCACATTCAGATGATCATATCATTTGGATTACTTGTAGAATTATGCACGAGTCTGGAGAATATATTGATTCCAGACTACCTGTAGTTACAGAAAATCAAAGAGGTCAAAATATCTACCATAAAATGGGTAGTGCTATCACATATGCAAGAAGATATATGTT
>LUMC01000027.1_pt1 | contig 39145 bp, 40 predicted proteins | sample 729671 | NCBI WGS metagenome assembly LUMC01 (sample SAMN03860273, study PRJNA289734) | marine metagenome | biome: seawater column; feature: ocean; material: water; isolation source: Red Sea water column Station 91 - depth 10m | place: Saudi Arabia: Red Sea | collected 2011-10-15 | depth 10 m | reverse complement strand
TATTAGAGGTGTTCCAGAATTATTGGTAATTTATCTTTTCTTTTTCGGTGGAAGTGGAGCAATAATGTTTGTTGCTTCTATGTTTGGTTATTACGAATATATTGAAATTAATGCATTTATTACAGGTTCATTTGCAATAGGTATTATTTCAGGCGCATATTCAACTGAAGTATTTAGAGGAGCCATACAATCAATAGATAAAGGACAGTTTGAAGCTTCAAAAGTTTTGGGGATAAAAAAACATATTCAGTTTTATAAAATTATCCTTCCTCAAATGTTAAGACTTGCAATTCCAAATCTAAGTAATGTTTGGCAAATTACATTAAAAGATACCTCTTTAATTTCAGTAACAGGTTTAGTTGAAATTATGAGGCAATCTTATATCGCTGCTGGATCAACTAGAGATCCTTTGTTCTTTTATTCATTTGCTGCAGTTTTATATTTATTACTTACTTATTTAAGTATGAAATTAATTAATAAACTTGAAGTTAGATATAGTATGGGATTTTAAATGGATTTTGAATTGATGATTGGTAGCTTTCCAAAGTTATTAAGTGCAACTGTAATTACTCTGAAGCTATTATCGTTATCTTTATTTTTTGGATTATTTATTGGTTTACTTTTTGCAATTTTAAGGATGAATAAAAATCCAATTGTAAATAAATTTGCATACGGATACTCCTACGTTTTTAGAGGCACACCGTTATTGGTTCAAATATTTATTATTTATTTTGGCCTTGGACAAATCGAATACTTAAGATCAACTTTTTTATGGGTGATACTTAAAGAGCCTTATTGGTGTGCAAAAACCTGGATTAATAGAAGCTGGAAAAAGTCTTGGTATACCAAACAAAGTAATTTTTTATAAAATACAAATACCTATAGCGATTAAACAATCATTACCAGCTTATGGAAATGAAATAATATTAATGCTTAAAGGAACATCCCTTGCAAGTACAGTAACATTGATGGATCTTACAGGTGTTGCAAAATATATTATTTCAACAACTTTTAAACCAATCGAGGTATTTATAGTTGCTGGAGGTATATATTTATTTATGACCTTTTGCGTTCATAATTTAATAAAGTTTCTTGAAAAAAAATATGGTTTTCAAACTTAGAATTTTAAATATATACGTTTGAAATAAAATCCTAAAGTAAGAGCTCTTAAAAATAAAAATATTGTAAAAGAAATCCACAAACCCAGATTTCCAAAATTTTGGACTAAAAAATAAGATGATAATAAATACAATATCACTGAAATAAACATTGCATCTCTAAGCTCTTTAGTTTGTGAGGCACCAATAAAGATCCCATCAAATTGATAACAAAACGAGGATATAAAAGGTAATAAAATCAGCCAAATTGAAAATTGATAACTAATATTTCTAACACTTTCTATATCAGTCATAAAATTAATGAATGCGTTATTTACAAAAAAATAAACAAAAGAAATTACTGCTCCAGTAAATGAGCTCAATATAAATGAGTTTTTGACTGTATTTGAAAATAACTTTTTATTTTTTTTACCAACTGAAAATCCAATTATACCTTCTGTTGAAAAAGCATATGAGTCTAAGATAAATGCGGAGAGAAATATAAGGTTAATTAAAATTGTGTTAGCAGCTATATACTCTTCTCCAATTTTACTACTTAGGTATGTAAACCAAAAGAAAGAAAAAGTTAATAAAATTGTTCTTAGAAATATATTTAAGTTTATTTCAATTAAACTTTTAATTTTAGAAATATTTAAAATTTCTTTAATATTTAAATTAATTTCAGTGTATCTTTTTAAGAAATGAAAACTGTAAGTTAAAAATATAAGGGAGGTTAAAAAAGTAGCTAATAGAGTTCCATACGCAACACCTTTAATATTTAAATCATATTCTAATACCAATATTGTACTTATTAAAATATTTAAAATTGATAAACTCCCAATTGCAAAACTTGATATTTTGGTTTTTTGTAATCCTATAAATAAACCAATTATAATATAAATAGTTAATTCAAATATTGATGAATAAATTCTAATATCAAAATAAACCTTAAAGTTTCTTTCAGTTTCTTTAGATAAATCAAAAAAAAATAAACATAAACTAAAAATCTGTTCTTTAAAAATTATTAAGAACAATGATATTAAAATTACAAAAAATAAATTTCTAAAAATTAAATTTAAAATACTTTTATAATCTTCTTTTCCATATGATTGACTTACAATCCCAACTGTTCCCATTCTTAAAAAACCAAAACTCCAAAAAATTAATGAAAAAAAACTCGTAGCTACACTTGTTGCAGCTAAGAAACTTTTGTTACCTGAATTTCCCATTAATGCTGTATCAACAATACCAACAAGTGGAATTGCAAGATTTGCAAAAAAAATAGGAATAGATAACGTTATTATATATTTGATTGATGACTTATCACTCACTAAAAGATTAGTAACTTGTATATTCTTTAATTTCTTTAATTTTTGAGCCTGTATGATTGTTCATTTCTAATTTTATCTTTGCTCTTTCATCATTTAAAAAATGAACATCTCTTGATAATTTAATAAATTCTTCACCAAAATCTGAATTTTTTTCACATAATCTCTTATCATCCTCTATTACCCAAAGTTTACTATTAATTTCTTTTAGAGATTTAAACAATTTGTCAATCTTTTCATCAGATTTAACATATTTGTTAAATTGATCTTTCAGCACATTATATTCATCATTTATAAACTTAAGCTTTTCAGAATCTTTAATTTTTTCTTTTTTAATTTCTAAAATCGAAATTTTATCTAAAAGTTCACCAACAGAGACTTCAACTAGTATTTTATTCATAATTTTTTATACTGTGTTAAGTTGTTACAAATATGTCCAATATATTAATTATTAAACATGGCTCTTTAGGCGATATAGCTCAAGCAAGTGGTGTAATTCAAGATATTTCTGAAAATCATAAAGATGATGATATATTTATTTTGACAACAAAACCTTATTTAGACCTATTTAGAAAAAATCCATATATTAAAGAGCCAATTTTAGATAAGCGATTATCAAGATTTAATCCTTTTTACCTATATTCATTAATGAGAGATTTAAAAAAGTATAACTTTTTAAAAATATATGATTTGCAAAACTCAAACAGGACATCCTTTTATAAAAATATCCTTTTTAAAAATTCAAAAAAAGATATTTGGTCGTCATCTTTAACAACTTTGCCAGAGGGAAAAACAAAACAAGAATTTGATAAGCTTTCGGTTTTAGATCGATTTGATCATCAAATTAAAACTTGTAATTTAGTTTCAAAGCACACTCTTTACCCTGATTTTTCATGGGCCTGTTCTGATATTGCAAACCTAAAAAATGAATACAATTTAAATAAATATATTTTACTTTTCCCATTTTGTTCACCACACTTAACCATAAAAAGGTGGCCGTACTATAATGAACTTTCAAACAAAATTAAGAATGAATTTAAAGATGAATACAAGATAATAGTTGCACCCGGACCAGAAGAAATAAAAGAAGCTTCAAATATAAACGCTGAATGTATTTTGGATAATGGAAAATCTCTAAATATTTCTCAATTAGCATCTTTAATAAAAGATAGTAAATTTGTAATTGCTAATGATACTGGCCCTGCTCATATATCTGCCCACTTAGGTGTTAAAGGACTTGCATTATTTGGTCCACATAAACCTGCAAAACTTGTAAGTATAGAAAGAGAGAAATTTAGAGCAATTCAGGTTGATGATTTAAATAAATTATCTGCTGATAAGGTATTTGAAAGAATGATGGAGTTGTTAGCCTAAAAAATTAAGTGTAAATCTTATCCGCTAAACCATAACAAAGAATAGCACTTAAAATAGTTAATACTCCAGGTGCAATTACACCTTCAATTGAAGTTTTATCTGTATGACCTAATTTACTTATCTTAATTGCATAAATACCAATTAAGAATGCCATTAAATTTTGTACAAATATCAAATTAAAAAATCCCCAGGTATTTTCAACACCTCCAGATCTTATAAACATAATATAAATAGCCATTAAAACTGATCCAAGAAAGAATGATCCAAAAAATCTTGTCATGATAGCTCCAGTTTTATCCATTGCGTATTGATCTAAGAAAGATTGAGTAGCAAAGATGCATCTATATGCGTAAAAAGCGTAACCAAGAAAATGAACAACGAATACAACTAGGTAAAATATTCCGTTAAATTTATCTATCATACTTTAAACTTATAAGATTCTTTTATAGCTTTCAATAATCTTATCCCAATGAAAATTTTTAGAATTTTCATAAGCTGCTTTTCCATATTCAAAATATTTATTTTCTTTAAATATTTGATCTATACTTGAATAAATATCATCCAAATTATTACCATCACATATTAAACCAGTTTTTTCATGTATAATTGCATCTGAAGCACCACCATCTTTTCCTCCAATTGAAGGAATTCCATATTGAGCTGCTTCTACATAGGCTATACCAAATCCCTCAACTGATTTTTTGTAAATAATAGATGGCATTATAAATACATTAGATTTTGAAATTAATGCATTTTTAAAATTACTAGGAATATCTTTTAAAAATTTTACTTGATCCTCCAATTTTAGCTCAATTACAAGTTTTTTTAAATTTTCTTCTTCATCACCATAACCTATACATATGTAGACAATATCTGGATAAACTTCTTTTAGATTTCTGATAGCCATTATTACTTTTTCGTGATTTTTTCGTTTATCATATCTTGAAACAGTAATAAGTCTTTGTTTTTTACCCTTAAATATTTCATCAGCTTTTTTTAAATCTTTACTTGGTATTTCCTTTACAGGATCAACACCTGGATTAATTACTAAAATTCTGTGTTCTTCAATACCAAGATTGATAGCGAGATCTTTTGTAAAATGAGAATTTGCTATTACATGATCCACATTATTTAATACTTTTAATACTTTTGTATTTAATCTTGAGCCTTTTGGATGATTAATTTCTTTAGAATGTATTAAACATATCTTTTTTTTATTGGTTTGAATTAGTTCCAAACTCTTCCAATGATCTGCAATTAGACATTGGACATTATTATTTTGTTTTAAATATTCATTTATTAAATACGATTTTCTATATTTTCTAAATAACTTAACACCACTCACTCTTTCAATTGAAAAAGAAACTGAATTGTCAAATTTTTCAAAACCATTTGTATGATCTGCAAAAACTTTTATCAGAAAAAATTTAGATAAAGATCTAGCTAAACCCCACATTAAATTTTGCATTCCACCAACATCAGGTGGAAAAGTTCTCGTTATTATTAAATGCATTAATTATTCAACCACTTAATATTACAACCCATGCTGGGTATTTGATCTTTCGGACCATTGCCTGTTTCAGATATTTGTTTCATTGCTATATACAAATCACTCTCTCCAGTTCTTACAGGTTTGAGTTCTTTTAATTCTCTTATTCTTCCTCTGTATTGAAGTTCTAAATTTTCGTTATAACCAAAAAAATCAGGAGTACACACAGCTTCATATTTTTTTGCAACATTTTGCGTATCATCGATTAAATATGGAAAACTAAAATTATGCTTTTTTCTAAATATAATCATATTTTCAAATGAATCCTCTGGATAATTGATTTGATCATTGGAGCATATTGCAACCGATTTAATTCCAAAATTTTCAAGTTTTTTGCAATCTTCAGCAATATCTTTGATTACTGCCTTTACATACGGACAATGATTACAAATAAACATAATGAGAGTACCTTTTTCACCTTTTATTTCATTTAAAGAAACAATTTTGTTTTCAGTTGATTTTAGACGAAAGTCGTCAGCTTTTTTCCCAAAATCACATATTGGAGTTTTTGTAAGAGACATATAATATTATATAAATTATGTTTTACGATTTGGAAGATAAAAAACCGAAAAACTCTGGCGAAAATTGGGTTGCACCTAATGCAGTGGTTATTGGAGATGTTACTTTAGAAAAAAATAGCAGTGTATGGTTCAATGCAACTTTAAGAGGAGATATAGAAAATATCTTGATAGGAGAGGGATCTAATGTTCAAGACGGAAGTGTTCTACATACTGACCCAGGTTATCCACTTAAAATTGGAAAAAATGTAACTATTGGTCATTTAGTTATGCTTCATGGATGTACAATAGATGATAATAGTTTAATTGGGATTGGTGCTGTTGTTCTTAACAATGCAAAAATTGGAAAAAACTGCATCATAGGATCCAAAGCGTTAATAACTGAAAATAAAGAAATTCCAGACAACTCTTTAGTAATGGGATCACCTGGAAAAGTCGTAAGACAAGTTTCATCAGAAGAAGCAAAATTAATTACAAAAAACGCAGAAAGATATCAGGATAATTGGAAGAGATATTCTAAATCGATTTTTTAAGGAACTAACCAAGAATTTTTATTTGTTTTGAAATCAAATTTAGCTCTTCTATGACCTTTTGCTGCAAGATATAGCCATTCTATTGATTTTATATAACATTTGATAACAGTAAAATTTTTATAACCATCTTCACTTTGTTCCATTGTATAATCAAAATCTTCTAACTTAGAAATCATTCCTGAAGTAGGTTTTTCGGATACAGTTCCAGGAGGACTATCAGTTAAATAACATCTTCTACTAATGTGTTGGGTTTTTTTCCAAGATGCCTCTGTCACTGAATTTTGATTATTTATTTCACATTCAACTTTTACTCTTAATTGTATTTTTTCTTCTTTATCATAGAAAAGTAACGAAGCTTTATTATTGTTTTTAAGTATATTTACTTTTGGAGACCTTAAATCAGTATGAAATTGCAATAAATTGTTTTCTCTGTCAGACTTCCTTAAAACAACTATTCTTCCCTCAATATCGTCTTTGTGTGAGCACATAAAAACTGGAATTCTAAAAGGTGAACCTCTATTGGTTACTGCATCTTCAAGCATAGACCAGTACTTATTTTGTATTTCTGCTAAGTCTTCATAGTATGCTGGTTGCATACTTTATTTTCTAAATCTTTTTATTAAGCTAGAAGTATCCCAACGATTTCCACCCATTTCTTGAACATCGCCATAATATTTATCTACTAGCTCTGTAACAGGTAATAAAGAACCATTATTTTTAGCTTCTTCCATTGCAATTTTTAAATCTTTTCTCATCCAATCAACAGCAAAACCAAAGTCAAATTTATCATCAATCATAGTTTTATATCTATTCTCCATTTGCCACGATTGAGCTGCTCCTTTTGAAATAACTTCAATTACATCTTCCATATTTAAACCAGCTTTCATTCCAAAATTTATACCTTCAGACAATCCTTGAACTAAACCTGCTATACAAATTTGATTAACCATCTTAGCAAGTTGACCAGATCCAGCTTTTCCAAGTAACTTCATTTTTTTACTGTAACAATCAATTTTGTCTTCAGCTTTTTCAAAATCAGATTGATCACCACCAATCATAACAGTGAGTGCACCATTCTCTGCACCAGCCTGACCTCCTGACACAGGCGCATCTAATGCACCAAAATTATTTTTTTTGGCATAATCATAAATTTCTCTTGCAATTGTTGCAGAGGCAGTTGTGTTATCAATATAAACAGATCCTTCTTTTATTGTAATCTTTAATCCATTTTTCTGCTTTTGATTTTGTTCTATTAAAAACAGTTACATTATAACCACCTTTTGATATATAACCTGCCATCGGATAACCCATGACACCCAGACCAATAAAAGCAACATTACACGTCATAATTTTCTATGTTTAAAAGCTTAAGTTTAAAAGTAATTATATTTGGATTTATTTTTACATTTTTTTCAAGTTTTGGACAGAGTTTTTTTATTGGTTTATTTAATCCGAGTGTAAGAGATGATCTAAATATTTCCCACGGACAATTTGGATCAATTTATGCAACCGCAACATTATTAAGTAGTTTTTTATTCATTTGGGTAGGAAAAAAAATTGACGATATTAATGTATTTAGATTTGCAATTTATGTAACAGTTCTTCTATCGTTTTCATGTTTTTTCTTTTCAAAAATTTCATCAATTGCATTTTTATTCATTGCTATATTTTTAATGCGATTTTCAGGTCAAGGGATGATGTCACATACGGCATCAACAACAATCTCAAGATATTTTACTAAATCTAGAGGTAAAGCTTTAAGCATAGGATGGTTTGGTTTATCAGTTGCTGAATTTATTTTACCTGTAACAATAATATATCTTTTAACCATATATAACTGGCAAAATATTTGGATATTTATTTCATTGTTGGTTTTAGTTTTTCTTCCAATTGCATCTTACTTTTTAATTAAAGAACTAAATTTAGATTCAAGAGAAAATGCTGAAAATAACGAAGTTAAGAATAAAGACATTAAACAATGGGCAAGAATTGAGGTTATTAAGGATTATAGATTTTATATTATAAGTGCAAACTTACTTGCCATGCCATGGATTGCCACTGGTGTTTTTGTTTATCAATCATTTATTACATCTTCCAAGGAATGGGGAGAATACGTTATTGCTCAATCTTTTATGGTTTATTCATTACTGTCAGTAATTACATTATTAATATCAGGTATCCTAATTGATAAGTTTACTAGCAGAAAATTATTAATTTTTATGAATATACCTTTGCTACTTTCAACATTTGTTATTATTTTTTTTGATATTCCATTTACTGCATTTGTATTTTTAGGTTTAATTGGTATTTCAAATGGATTAGCTAACGTTTTAGGCTCATCCACATGGGCTGAGTTATATGGTGTAAAACACATTGGCTCTATAAAGGCTTTAACCACAGCATTGATGGTTTTTTCAACAGCATTTGGAACAGCATTATTTGGTGTATTAATTGATTTTGGTTTTACGATTGAGAAAATTGCAATTGTTTCCTCAATCTATATATTTTCATCAATAGTTTTGCTTTTTTTTGTAAGAAAAAAACTCAATCCTGAATATATCTAAAAATAGCTTGATTTTTTATAGACCCAGGTATAAATAACCGGCCATGGCTAGAGTTACAGTAGAAGATTGTATAGATAAAGTAGAAAGTCCATATGAGTTAGTGCTAGTAGCAAAAGAGAGAGCTACTCAACTAAATTCTGGGATAGAACCTACTTTAGAAAGAGACAATGATAAGAATACAGTTATCGCCTTAAGAGAGATTGCCGAAGAAACAATCAAAGTTCCAGATTTAACTGAAGCTGCAGTATATAAATTAAGAAAACATGTAGAACAAGTTGATGATACAGGAGAAGAAGATGAAGACATAGGTGATGATTTTGAAAATTTATATAAAGGCGAAATATCTAAAAGCGGTGTTCCAATATTACCTTCTAAAAGAGCTAGAAAAATTCCAGAAAAAATTCAAGTATCAAAAGATGATTTAGAAGAATTACAAAATTCAACTGAAGCACCAACTTCAGATCCTATCGATACAAATGAAGAGAGTGGTGATGCTTCTTTAGAGGAAATGCAAGAAGAAGAAACTCTAGCAAACGAGCAAGACCCAAATAATCAAGAATAAAAAAAAAGGGCCTTGAAATTAATCAAAGCCCTTTAATTTAACTTTTAATAATTATTAAAGAATTATTTTGGTATCCAGTTTTTCCATTTACCTGGATTAGCGTCTTTCCATTCTTTAACTACTTCTTTAAGATCTCTGTTCTTTTGTTTTACTTCAACTAACATTACAGCTTGATCTGCATTATCGAACTTCATTTTAGTGAAGAACTCAGCAGCTTTAGCGTGTTCTGGTTTTGCAAATGTAGCAGGGTTACCGTAGTTGAACGTGTAGTCTTTAGCCCAACCAGTTGCAGGCCATGCTGCAGTTCCACAATCTTTCCAGTTGTTCGCCTCTGTAAAAGAGTCACAAGTTTTATGAGCAGGAAGTTGAACACCTACCATGTCGTATGCTCCAAAAAACCAATGTGGCTCCCAAAGATATAATAAGAATGGTTCTTTTCTTTCATAAGCAGCAACTGCTTCTGCAATCGCAGCAGCTTCTGTTCCAAGCTCATCAGCTTGGAAATCAATTCCTAAAAGATCTAATCTTTTTTGGTCATGACAGTTCCAACCAGCTACAGGACAACCAATTAGTCTTCCTTTGCCACCAGTTTCGATTGTTGCAAATTTATCTTTATGTTTATTTAAATCTTTCCAAGTTTTAATTCCCAGACTTTCAGCTGCATATCTCGGGATGTAGTAATCAGAAAGACCAATTATTCCTGTTGTACCTAAAAGTTTTACACTTCCATCACCTTCGTAATTAAACATTGTTTGACCATCATAAATAAGTGGTCCTTTCATCATTACTGTGTCAGCCTCAGCATAACTTGGCCAACTTTCGCATGCAAAGTCAATTTCTCCAGCAGCAATTGCTTCCCATAAACCTGTTCCAGATGGGAATACAACTCTTTTGACTTTGTATCCTAGCTCTTCCTCTAACATACTTACAGCAACTTGACATGTAATCTCTCCACCTGTCCAGTCAGCGACAGCTGCAGTCAATCTTTTAGCATTAGCTTGAGTTAAACCTCCAACTAAAAGAACAAAAGATAATATCAAGGCTGAAATTGTTTTAGATAATTTCATTATTTCTCCTCTATTTAATTAATTAAAGTTATATTTTAGTTCAAAGATTATAGTTATGTAAACTTATAAAATTGAACCATTAATAAGTTATAATGTTATATTATTTGGTAATTTTAGGCGTAAAAAGCGTGGTCAATTGTTTCAATAACTAAATTATTATTAAATTTAGGTTCTCTTCGGAATAGATCTATCCAGGCCTTTAACTATTTTTTTATCATGATCAAAAAATGGTAATTTAACTACATTACAGTCATGAATTTTACCATTAGGTAATTTTAACTTTAACTTTTTACCAGGCCATTCTTTAGGTTCGTAAAATCTTACATATCCAATTCCAAGTTTTAACGTAGGTGAGGGGACACCCGCAGTTATATGACCTATAATATTATCACCTTCCATAACTTTACTTCCTGAGGTAGGAGTATCAGTTGCACAAGTAACTCCAAATAAACATGTACCTTTATTTTTTTTGGATAACGCTTCTCTTCCAATAAAATCACCTTTATCCATATTTACAAAAAAACCTAAACCAGCTTCAAAGGGTGTCATTGATGTATCTATATCAGTTAAATTTCCAAATATTCCTCCTTCAATTCTTCTTATAGTCATTGCACGAGAGGACGATAGCTCCATCCCATAAGGTTTTCCACATTCAATAAGATGATCCCAAAGAGCTAAGTGATCTGTTTTATAACCATCAGAATAAATTTCAAACCCTAGTTCGTTGGTAAATCCAGTTCTTGAAACATATAGATCTTGCCCTCCAAGATTAAAAAAACCTGATCTAAAATAAGGCATGCTTTCATCAATACCTCCTTTTGATGCTTTTTTCATAATATCAATAGATGCAGGACCTTGAATTTGTAGAACTCTTGACTTTGGATCTGATATTTTCACATCAAAATTTTCACTGTGTGCTAATAACCAATCTTCAAATGGACCGTCAGCTTGTACATACCAAAATTTATTATCACTAAATTTGAAAATAACTCCATCCATAAAAATTCCACCTTGCGGGGTACAAGCTAATGAGTAATAACCTCTACCTTCTTTAATAGATGAAATTTTTCTTGTTAATATTTTTTCTAAAAAAGGAATTGCATCCTTACCTGATATCTCTACTGGTTTTTCTGGAACATCAAAAATTAATGCTTTCTGTCTTAGGAGCCAATATTTTTCAATCGCATCTTCTCCTATTGATATTGGAAAATATCTTCCTGCATAAACTCCACGAACCATCTTAGGACTATCTGTTCTTTCAATGTAAGGAGATTCTTCAAATCTTCTTGCACTAATTTTAATAGTTTTGTTAAGATCAGATTCTTCTTGTAGATTTCCCAATTTAATCTCTCTAATTTGTTTTTGCGTTAGATCTTATAATTGTAGGTGGATCAAAGGCAGTTAATTTTGGGACTTTATCGTTATATTTTTCTATCTCAATAAGACAAGAATGTGCAATAGGACCTTGTCCAAGTTTTGATGTACCTTTATCTGGCGTTAACACATTTGGGTTACCGTGCTTACACATACTTCCATATTGGCTAGGATTTTCTGGATCATACCATGCACCAGTACTCATTTGTACCACTCCTTGCATTACATCATCAGTGATTTTTATTCCAGCTAAGCAAGATCCTCTCTCATTAAACATTCTAACTACATCTCCATTTTTTAAATTACGTTTGTTTGCATCCAAAGGATTAATTTCCAGAGGCTCTCTTTCATTTATTTTGAATGACTTACTATATTTTCCGTGATCCATTTGGCTGTGTAGTTTATTTTTCGGTTGATTTGATATTAAGTGAAGAGGATATTTTTTATTTACTTTGCCCAGCCATTCACAAGGCTCAAACCATACAGGATGTCCTGGACAATCATCATAATTAAAATCAGCCACGGTTTTTGAAAATATTTCAATTTTACCACTAGGTGTATCAAGTGGATTTTTTTTAGGATCTTCTCTGAAATCTTTCAACATTATTGTTGGTTCTGTTGGATCATTAATTTTAAACCATTTTTGCTCTCTAAATTTTTCATATTTAGGTATTTCAATATTTGCTGCTGCCGCCCTATCAAATGTTTGTTTATAAATCCATTCTTGCCAATCATCTTGGCTTTTTCCTTCAGTAAATTTTTCCTCAATACCCATTTTTTTTGCAATATTTGCAAATATTTCAAAATCATTTTTAGATTGCCCATATGGTTCAATTATTTTATCCATAGATACAACAAATGGATCTCTAGGCGTCATCATAATGTCAGTCCTCTCTAACGGAGTAGTGCAAGGTAAAACAATATCAGATCTTTTTGCAAGTGTATTCCAACACCATTCGTTTGAAATTATCGTATCTGGTTTTTCCCAAGCTTTTATTAGTCTATTTAAATCTTGATGATGATGAAATGGATTTCCACCTGCCCAGTAAACTATCTTGGTATCAGGATACACATATGACTTTCCATTAAAATCAAATTTTTTTCCTGGATTAAGCAAAAGATCACTAATTCTTGCAACTGGTATAAAATTTTCTATTTCATTTTCTGCTTGTGGAAATGCTGCTCCTGGTAAAACTTTGAATTGACCACCAATAAAATTTGTAGCACTATAACCAAAACCAAACCCACCTCCTGGTAATCCTATTTGACCAATCATAGAGGCAAGCATAATAGCCATCCAAAAAGGTTGTTCACCGTGATCTTGTCTAGTTAAAGACCAGCTCACTGAAATCATACTTCTTTTTTTTGAAATTTTAGTAGCTATCTCTTTAATTTTAGATACTGAAATATTACAAATTGCTGAAGCCCATTCGGCACTTTTTTCAATACCGTCATTTTTTCCTAAAAGGTAGGGTAAAAATTTATCAAAGCCCTCCGTATATTTATTTAAAAAATCAGTATCGCAAAGTCCTTCTGAGTAAATTGTGTGTGCCAGTCCTAACATTAAAGCAGTATCTGTATTTGGTCTTGCTGCAATCCATTCACCATTTACCTCGTTAATTAAATCAGATTTAAGTGGACTAATATTTATAAACTCTATGCCTGATTTTGCAGACTCAATCAAATTTTCTTTTTGATAGTGATGACCTGTTCCACCTTGTGAGATTTGTCCATTTTTTATTGGAACTCCCCCAAAACATATAAAAATTTCTGTATTTTTTTTTATAGACTCCCAACTAGTACATGTATCAAGATAAGCACGATAACTCCCAAGAATATGTGGAACCATTGCTTCTGCAGCAGCAAAACTATATGTAAATTTTGATCTAGTATATCCACCAACACAATTTAAAAATCTATGTAATTGGCTTTGGGCATGATGAAATCTGCCTGCACTGGCCCAACCATATGAACCGCCAAATATTGAGGAGTTTCCATGTTTTTCTTTTACTCTATTAATTTCGTTTGCTACAAGTTCCTCTGCTTTATCCCAACTAACTGCAATAAATGGTTCAACACCTCTTAAATTATTGTTTGCCCCTGGACCTCTTTCAAGCCAACTTTTTCTAACCATTGGCTTATCGATACGTGTTGGTCCGTCTAAAACATCAACTATTCCTTGTGCGATAGGTGATGGATCTTTATCATGCTCCCAACCAACAAGTTCCTCAACTTTACCATTTTTAACTTTAGCTCTATAAGTACCCCAATGGTTACTTGTTAAAGGCAGACCTTTATCTTTGGTCATCCTAATTTGCTTCTAATCCGAGTGCTTGTCTTTGTTTTTTAGTCCAAGCTAAAGTTATACGATCAATAATTATAGCAAGAAGAACTATACCGATCCCTGCAGCTAATCCTCTTCCAGTATCAGACCTAGCTAATCCATTGAATACTTCTAAACCTAATCCCTTACCACCAATTAAAGGAGTTACAATTTGCATTGCAAATGCCATTACAACTGTTTGATTAAATCCAATAACCAAGCTTGGAACGGCTAGCGGAAATTTAATTTTTTGTAAAGTTTGAAGAAGCGTTCCTCCAAAAGATCTTGATACCTCAGAGTATGTACCTGATACTTGTGTTAAACCAAGTGCAGTTAGCCTTATTATTGGAGGAATTGAATAAATAACAGTTGCAAGTACAGCTGAAACTATTCCTCCACCAAAAAACATTAAAACTGGTATCAGATAACAAAAATAAGGAAGTGTTTGCATTGCGTCTAGCACAACATTTAAAACTTCCTTAAACCTTTGGTTATAAGATGCGATAATTCCAAGTGGAACACCAATTGCAAAACATAAGACAACAGAAACTAAAACTGATGAAAGAGTTATCATTGATTGTGGCCAAATTCCACAAGCACCAATAAATAGAAGAAGCAAAGCAGTTATGATTGCAAATCTTAAATTAACTGTAAAATAGCCAATTGCAACAAATACACTCATAGTATACCACCATGGTATATGTGTTAAGAATGTATCAAGTGGTCTTAACAAATTAAGATATACAAAAGCTCTTAAGCCTTTTGTAAATGCTATAAAGCCTGGATTTATAGTTAATGACTTAACTCCATCTGCAATAGGCTGCCTGATTGATAATTTCCATTCTTCTGGGAAAGTTCCAATTGAAATTAGATAACTGTCAACCAACGAAATAATTATAAAGACTATAAAAGATGGTATGACATAATATCTTCTGCTTAAAAATTCTCTTAAATCTTCAGCATTCTCTTTATTAAAAATTGAAAAGATATATTTAACAAAGGTAGCTATTAAATTAGTAACACTCTTACAGATTAAATTTATTGCAAAATGTAAATATAAAATAGGTTTTTCAATTAATCTTGCAACTTGAAACTTTTCCCAACTTTGAGGTAGAAGATAAAAAGGCTGTACATCTGATGGCAGAATATCTTTTTGTTTTGTTAAAGACATACTAAATCTATCAAACATTATAGCCATAAATAATATGCACAAACCACCTTCCATTGCCCAACCAACATCGAGGTTTCTAATAGCTAACCATACTTGACCACCAATACCTTCTGCACCAATAAAGCAAGCTAAAACAACTAAAGCTAATGCCATCATAATTACCTGGTTAATTCCCATCATTATACTTGGTAAAGATAACGGGATTTTTATTTTAAATAGTAGTTGCAATTTACTTGATCCAAATGATGTTGCGGACTCTATTGTATCTTTTGAAACTTGTCTTATACCAGAATTCGTTAATCTTATTACAGGTGGCATAGCATAAATCATTGTTGCTAAAATTGCAGGAGCACCTCCAATTCCAAAAAAGAACAACGCAGGAAATAAATAGACAAAAGCAGGCATTACTTGCATCGTGTCTAGTATTGGTTTCATAAAACCATCAAAGCGATCACTTTGCGAACATAAAACACCAAGAATGACACCAAAGAAAACACAGAGTAAAACGGATAAGCCCATCAGAGCTACAGTCTGAAGTGACTCATCCCACATTCCAACAGCTCCCCAAAAGTAAATTACAAACAATGAATATAATCCTAACCTTAAGCCACCTGCTATCAGACATGGTAAAAATATTATTGAAGCTACTAAAAGCCATGGAGAATCTATTAAAAAATCCTCTAAAAAGTAATAACCAGATTTAATGTATCCAGCTATAATTTTTGTCATCCATCTATAATTTTTTTTTAAATAGTCTTCACCATCATTTACCCAAGCAGTAAAAGTAAATTCATCAGTTACAACTTTAGGAAGTTTGGAAGGACCTTCACTTTGACTGGATAAAAATAGCGCAACTAAAAATACCAATATTATTGCAACATAGGTGATAACACTTTTGGAGCTGCCTGATTTATCAACAATTACAGTTTGTTCAGAAGACATAAAATATTTAATTTAAATAAATAATTTTACTTTTAAAGTAAAATATTGTCTATTTCACAATTAGTAATTAAATGGCTGTTGAACAAAAAATCACTTGCTCAAATATCTGGAAATTATTCGGACCAGATGAAAAAAGAATAATCAAAAATTTAGACAAAAACCTATCTATAAAAGAGGTTCAAGAAAAAACAGGACATGTTGTTGCTGTTAAAGATGTAAGTTTTTCAATTGTTAAAGGTGAGACTTTTGTTGTCATGGGCCTTTCAGGAAGTGGAAAATCTACTTTAGTTAGATGTATCTCAAGATTAATAGAACCCACGTCTGGAACTGTTAAAATGGATGATACCGATGTAACAAAAATGAGTAATAGTGAACTTTTAGATCTTAGAAGAAATAAAATGAGTATGGTATTCCAACATTTTGGATTATTCCCGCACCGAACAGTTATTGAAAATATTGGATATGGTTTGGAAATTAGAGGAAGTAAAAAACAAGACAGATTAGATAAGTCAATGGAAGTATTGAAAATGGTAGGATTAGAAGGTTGGCACAATAACTACCCAAGAGAGTTATCTGGTGGAATGCAACAAAGAGTGGGTTTGGCTAGAGCACTTGCTGTAGATCCTGAAATTCTAATTTTTGACGAACCATTTTCAGCTTTAGATCCACTAATAAGAAGAGAGATGCAGGATGAACTACTTAAAATTCAAGACAAACTACAAAAAACTATGGTTTTTATTACACACGATTTTTTAGAGGCAATTAAAATGGGAGATCATATCGCAATAATGAAAGACGGAGAAGTTTCACAAGTTGGAACACCCGAGGAAATAGTTGCAAATCCTATAGACCAATACGTTAAAGATTTTTGTGAAGATGTTCCAAAGTATAAAGTTTTAAGTGCAGGAAAAGTAATGAGAAAAGATTGTTGCGATGATACTAAAAAACTTTATTCATCTAAAGCAGACTGCATTCCTGATAATTCTAAAATTGAAACTTTGATAGATAAACTTGTTGATACCGATAAAAAATTTCCAGTTATTTGCTCTGAAACTGGAGACTTGCTAGGTGAAATTGACCGTTCTATTGTGATGAAATCAATGAGATCTGCTAGTTAATCTGTTTATTGCCTTTTATACTTTTCTCATTAACCTTGTCTCTCCAAATAATTATCATACCTGCTAATATTATTAATATAACTCCAGGAAAAAGTTGAGCCCAAGGCGCTTCATTAAAAAAAATCCACCCTAATACAAATGATGAGGGTATTCCTAAATATTCAAATGATGCCATCTTACTTGCGGAGATTAATCTATAAGAATAAATAAATAAAATAGCAGCTGTACCACCAAGAATACCAGTTAGTGTCATTAAAAAAAAGTCTTGAACATTTTTGATTTCAACATGGCCGCTGGTTATTAAAAATAATACTAGTCCACCCAGTACGTTAAAAATTAATGAGTATAATTGTATTTTTGCAGTTGAATGACCTTCGGGAATAAATTTAAGTATTATAACACTGATCGCCCATGCAAATGCAGTCATAATTGGAAATATTGAATAAAAACTAAATATCTCACTGGTTGGTTTCATAATTAGAACAACACCAAAGAAACCTAAAAAAATTGCAGACCATCTATATTTACCAACTTTATCTTTTAAAAAAAATATAGATAAAATTACAATAAAAAATGGTGATGAAAATGTCAAAGTCATTGCTGTTGCAAACTCTAAATTTATTACAGAAATAAATACAAATATATTCATTGATAAAAATGCTAAACCTCTAAAAAAGCTTAAAATTAAAAATTTTTTGTCAATTTTTCGAAAAATTGAAAAATATTCTTTCGTGAATATTATTAGAAGAATTAAAGGAATAATTCCCGCTGCATTTCTAAAAACTGCTAGTTGAATAACAGAATATTCATCACCAAGAAATTTTATCACAACCATGTATAAATCTATACAAAGTATAGCCATGAGCATCGTAGTCACAGCAAGATAGGTTTTCTTCACATCTACTTTTTCAGATGATAATTTCATTGTTAAAATCTTTTAAAAAATTGTATAAACCTTACAAATAAAATGAGTAACTTTAAACTAAATGAATCTGATATCTTATCAAATCAAGATTGGACTTTCCCAACCAATATTGCGTACGGAGCCGGACGTTTAAAAGAAATTGGAACAATTTGTAATAACTTAAATATAAAAAATCCCTTGATAGTAACTGACAAGGGAAGTCCAAAGTTGCCATTTATTTCGAATTTACAAAGTTATTTGTCTGATTCTAATGTAAAATCTGATTTATTTTTCGATATATCCCCTAATCCAAGAGAGGATGAAGTTTCAGTTGGTTGCAAAAAATTTAAAGATGGAAATCATGATGCAATTATAGCTATAGGTGGTGGAAGTGCTATGGATGGAGGTAAATTAATTTGTTTAACAGCAAATAATGATGTTCCACTCAGAGATTTTGAGTTTGAGTTAACTCCTCCAATAATAAGTAAAGATAACCCATTTCCAAAAATTATAACTATTCCTACAACAGCAGGAACAGGAGCAGAAACAGAAATTACAGCTATGGTAACTTATTTAAAAGAGGGAATGAAATTTTGCATGTGGCACCCAGACGTAAGACCTTCATTAGCATTAATTGATCCAGAATTAACAATAGGACTACCCGCTAATCTAACAGCATGGACAGGTGTAGATGCATTAATTCATGCAATTGAAGGATACTGCGTTCCAGGATTTAATCCTCTGTGTGATGGAGCAGCATTAGAAGGTCTATCATTGATATCCAAATCACTTGTAACTGCCGTAGAACAACCAGATAGTATTTTAGCAAGAGGTGGAATGCATGTTGGATCTTGTTTAGCAGGAATATCATTTTTAAAAGGATTAGGTAATGTACATTCTATATCTCACGTGGTTGGTGCTGAGTACAATACGCACCATGGTTTAACTAATGCAATAGTTTTACCCGTAGTTTTACGTTTCAATTTACCTGGTATGGAGGAAAAAGTTCAAAGAATGTCTGAAGCAATGCAATATAAAGATCATTCAGTTGATGCATTCATTAAAAATATGGAAGATTTGTTAGATAGAGTTAAAATCCCTAAAAGCTTAAGTGAATTAAATGTTCCTGAGGACAGTGCAGCAAGAATTGCAGAGAAAGCAATGAAAGATCAAGCTTATGGCCAAAACCCTAAAAAAGTCTCTTTTGAAGAAATGAAAGAAATGGTTTTACAAAGTATAAAAAAAGCTCGTTAAGCTTTAATGCTTGATCATCTATCAGTTGAAGAAATTCAAAAAAATATTAACAACCGACAAATCTCAATTAAAGAAGTCTTAGTTTACTACTTAGAAAGAATAGAAAAATTTAATAAAGATATTAATGCTATAGTTTTACAAAAAGATAGAGAATTATTAATTAAGGAAGCAGAACAGAAAGATAATTTAAAAAATAGCAAAAAAATTTTAAATGGTTTGCCTATAGCGGTCAAAGATCTTTCTGATGTTGTTGGTTTAAAAACTACGTATGGTTATGAAGGATCAAAAAATAATAGCCCTAAGAAAAATTCACTATTTGTAGACAAACTAATAGATAATGGAGCAATCATAATTGGTAAAACAAATACTGCAGAATTAGGTGTTGGTGGACAAACTACTAATCGTCTTTTTGGACCTACATCTAATGTTTATAACTTTGAAAAGTCTGCAGCAGGATCGAGTGGTGGAGCAAGTTCAGCTGTTGCGGCTGGATTACTCCCATTTGCAGACGGTACTGATCAAATGGGATCTTGTAGAGGCCCAGCAGCCTATGCAAATATTTATGGATATAGACCAACTCCTGGTTTGATTGCTGCTGATCGAACATATCAAAATTTTGATATACCTATTTTAACCACACCAGGATGTTTTGCAAAAACACCAAATGATATGGCATTTTTAATTGACGCTATTACTGGAAGTCATCCATTAGATAATATTTCATTTGATTTAAATAGTTCATTTAGAGATGCAAAGTTTTCAGAAAAAGAATTTTCTAATTTAAAGATTGGTTGGCTATCTAATATGAATGATAAATATATTATTGAAAAATCCATTTTAGATATATGTGAAAAAAAATTAAAAGATTTAGAAAAAAATAATCTTGAGATTGAATATTTAAAGCCAAACTTAGATACTGATACTTTATGGAACAGCTGGACTACCTTTAGATCTAAAAGTATTTATCAAGATACATTAAGTATGGGTATTAAAGATATAGATTCCATGACATTTCAAGCAATTTGGGAATACAACAAAGGTAAAGATATTAAATCTGATAATTTAAAATTAGCTTTTGAACAAAAAAAAAGATGTAATGAGCAAGTTAATAAAATTTTTGATAAATTTGATTTTTTAGCTTTACCTTCTGCTCAATTGTTTCCTTTTGATAAAAGTATTCAATTTCCAAGTAAAATTAACGAGACCAGTCTCGATACGTATCATAGATGGCTAGAAGTTTTTATTATATCAAGCCTCTTGGAGCTACCAACCATAACTATTCCTGTCGGTTTTAATGAAAATGGTTTACCAATGGGAATGCAGATTATTGGTAAAAATAAAGATGACTTAAAACTATTTGCGTTTGCAAAAATCTTTGAGGAAATTTACAATAATTCAAATCACAAACCAAAATTAAACTAATGGTAAGACATCGACATCATTTTAAAATAGCTTTTATGTTAGCAATTGCAGCTGGATCATGGGGAGTTTATTGGCTTCCTCAAAGATATTTAGAAAATGGTGGCTTAACTGGGGGGTGGGGAACTATTTCTCAAATGATGATAGGTATATTATTACTAACTCCAATTTCTTTGTGGAGAAAATTTAAAGGTCGTTCATCAGGATTAGAAATACCATTTGTTGGTTTTTTAACAGGAAGTGGTTTTATATGTTATGCCTTAAGTTTTTTATTAACAGATGTTGTACGTGCATTAATCATGTTTTACATGATACCAGTTTGGACAACAATTTTTGAAATAATTTTTTTAAAGAAAAGACCTGGCTTAGAAAGAGTTTTAACATTGGGTCTTGCTCTTGGAGGCTTATGGATTGTTTTTAGTAAATCAAATATTGTACCACTACCTCAAAATGCTGGAGACTGGTTGGCGTTAGTAGGAGGTGTTCTTTTTGGTGGTGGGCTTATACGTTTGGAAATTACTAAAACAGATGGAGTATTTCCTGTAATATTTTCTTTTTTCTTTTATGGAACAATATTTAATATTTTTGCTGGTTATATTTTAAAAGATTATCTAGGACCTGTACCACCTGCAGAGGCTTTTCTCTCTATGTTTACTTTTTTGGTTCTTATTTCAGTATTTTATTTTATTCCTACAGGCGTAATAATAATGTGGTCACCATCAGTTCTAGGTGCTGGACTTTGTGCAATACTATATTTGAGTGAAATTGTTGTTGGAGTTGTGTCTGCTGGTATTTTAACTGATGAACCGTTTGGATGGCGAGAAATTGTTGGTAGTTCCATGATTGTGTTGGGGGGTGTGCTTGCAGTAGTGTTAGCCCCAAAAGAATCATAGTAAATGCTTTTCAAAGAAAAGCTAAAATCAAAAAATAAAATATTTTTAGATGGAGGAAACGGTTCTGAAATAGCAAAACTTGGAGGCGACATGAGCCCTGCATTTTCTGCGTTAGCAACTTTAACATCACCGGATATCGTAATTAAAGTTCATGAAAATTTTATTGATGCTGGCTGTGATATAATTACTGCTAATACTTTTGCAACAAATAGACATAATTTGGAAAGTTTAAACAAAGGTGATCAAGTACATAAATTTATCTCAGACTCAGTTAAACTTTCTAGAAAAGCGATATCAAATACTGGAAAAGAAAATAAAATTGCAGTAGCGGGTAGCCTATCAAACTTTTTTCCTCTAAAGGAAAATGAGTTTGTTCCAAATCCAGAATTTGTACCAACCTTTAAAAAAGAGGAAGAAAATTACAAAGAAGCTGCAAAAATTTTAAAAGAATCTGGAGCAGATTTATTGGTTCTAGAAATGCTTTTGGATGTAGACCACTCTAAAATTTTATTAAATGCAGCTCTCGAGACTGGTTTACCAGTATGGGTTGGATTGAGTTGTTGCGATAGTAAATTTGACAATTCCGTTATTGGAAGAAATTTTAGAGCAGAGAAAGAAAAATCACTGATTTATGATGAGAATAAGTATAAAGACCAACCTAAATACTTACCTGAAGATAAAATAATTTTACTAGAGGATATAATAAAATCACTTACGAGTTTAGGAGGTGATGTTTATGGAATAATGCACACTTGGTTTCAAGATAGCATTGGTGGTTTAAAAATATTGAAGAATAATTGGAAAGGACCAATCATGTTTTATCCTGAAATACATAAATTTGACACTAATACACATAAAGCAATAATAACTATGACAGAGGAAGAATTTTCAAACTCAATTTTAGAATTAATAGATGATCAAATTCAAATTGTTGGAGGCTGTTGTGGAGTTAACGACAAGCATTTAAAAAGACTTATACAATCTATATCTGAGTAAATTAATCAATACTTCGAAATTTTTTAAAATTTAAAATTAAATTTTTTTATTGAAGTCAATTTAGTTACTATGATAGCTTTAAATATTAATAAACAAGATTATACCATTATAAATTTAAATGAGTTCAAATAAACTTAGAGTACGAAGAAGCTTTATATTTACACCAGGTTTAAAACCAGAGATGTTTCCAAAAGCAATCGAGTCTGGGGCCGACATGGTTTGTATAGAATTAGAGGATGGTATAGCGCTTAAGGATAAGAATGATGCAAGAAATAATACACTTAACGCTTTAAAAACGCTCAAGATTAAAGAAGATGTAGAATTGGTTGTAAGAGTTAATTGTCAAAGAACAAAACATGGATTATTAGATTTAGAGGCCTTTGCCTCAAGTAAGATAAATATTGGTGCAATAATGCTTCCCAAAGTAAAAACACCAGATGAAATAAAATTTATCGATGATCTGCTTACAGATTGTAATTTAGATACAGACCTTCATGTAATAATGGAAACGAACGAGGCTTTAGAATGTATTTATGACATTGCCCATGCAAGCAAAAGAACGGTGGCATTGTATTTTGGAGGCGTTGATATGGCAGCTGAGCTTAGATGTGAGCATAAATGGGAAAATTTAGTATACGCAAGATCAAAACTAGTTCATGCGGGTGCAAGTATTGGGGTTGATGTAATAGATGTTCCATACTTAGATTTAGAAAATATGGATGGAATGAAAAAAGAGGCAGAGCTTGCAAAAAATCTTGGTTTTACAGGCAAAGGCTCTATCCATCCTAAACAGATAGGAATTTTAAATGAGGTTTTTACACCTTCAAAAGAAGAAATTAGTCATGCAAAAAGAATTGTAGATCAATTTAACGAGTCAAATACAGGCTTGGTTGTAATTGACGGCAAACTTATAGAAAAACCTGTTTTAAGAGAAATGCAAAGAAAAATATTAATTGCAGAAAAAATAAACAAAAATTATTAATTAAAAATTATTATTAACTATTTCATCCATCATATTAATCATATCTTTCTTATAATTTTCATCAGTTCCAGAATCTGTTTCAATTACAGAGAAATAGCTTGCAACAACTCCATTATTTAAATTTATTGCCAAAAATTGACCTCCAAGACCTGAATGGCCAATCCAATTACCACATTTCATTGTTGAATTTGAGTACTCTAAAAATTTATTTTTTGATAATTCCATATATTTAGTCCCTTTATTTTTTAATGTTTCATCTAAGAAAAATTCAGAACCGATTTTTCTATTCAATACCCCATGCCCTTTTCTTGAAAAAAGAAGACCATATCTCAAAAAATCTCTAGAGATTAAACATCCGCCTCCCGAAATCCAAGGCATACTAAATCTATCTGTCCCCATATACATGGCATCTTCAAAACCTGCTGCTTCTACAGCCTCCAACAACCATTCTTTAAGTTTTTTTCCACTTACTTTTTCAACTAATAAACCCATTACATCTGTATTTGCTGATTTGTAATGAGATAAATCTGAAGTATTTTTTAAATCTTGATCCGTCAAAGATTTAATAGAATTTAAAAATTCTTCCTGGCTTACTTTATAATTTAAATCATCGGGTAGTCTCCAACCACAAACTGGTTCATGTAAAAATGAAGAGGTATATGGATCTGTATAATCTTCGCTATAAGCATTTTGAATATTCATATCTAAAACATCTTGAATCGTTGCAGATGCATACCCAGAGCCAATATTAGGTAAATATTCTGAAACTTTTTTATTTAATTCAATAATTTTTTTTTCAACAAGTTCTCCAATAAATAAATTAATAAACATTTTTGTGATAGACATTATTGTTTGTGGGGTATTTTCGTTAAAATCATCTGCATATTTTTCATATAGAATGTCTTGATCTTTGCCTACCAACAATGAGCAAAAATATTTATGATTTATCATTTTATTTACTGATGGAATTTTTTCTATCTTGTCATTATATTTTTGGTTTAATTTTAATACATGATCAGATCTTAGAAGTAGACCATATCTGTTGATTTTATGTAAATTTCGGTAACCCTCTCTTCTTGTTTCCGGCAAATACCATTTTGGTTTATTATTTCTTATAATTTTAAGAGTAGGATTTAATTCACTAATTATTTTTTTATCTTTTGTCATTTCTTAAATTTTATTTTAAAACTGAGATTGCACTTATTTTATCGGGACCAACTCCACAACATCCACCTATAATCTGAGCCCCATTAGATATCCAATTTTTCGCTTCCTCTAAATATTTAGTCGGGGATATATCATTAATTAATTTCCAATGAGGTTTTTCAAAGTAACCATTATTTGGATATGCACCTACAATTCCTTTGTGAACTTTTTTTAAAATTTTAACCGCTTCACCTGTAACTTTGATATCTGAATGTGCAACTAAAATTGGTCCTTCATGCATTTTACTAAATTTAGATAGGGAATTTTCTAAAGTATCGTAAAATTTTGCTTTTGAATTAGTTATACTTTCTTGATAGCCGTGCATTAATATATTTTCGTCTTCATTTATTGCACAAGAAATAGATAGCCAGATAGGTAATTTAACATTTTTTGAGCACTCAATAATATTTTCAACCGTTCTATCCTTTGACGTCATGGCTTCTAAAATGATTAGGTCTACACCTGCTTCTTTTAAAATTTTTAAATGTTCATTAAAACCAGGTTTAATATCCTCTTCTGATAGTTTATCCCAACTGCCTGAAGTTGAAACTGATCCTGCAACAGCTATTTCTCTTTTAGAATGGTTAGCAGCCTTTAAAGCTAATTTTACACTTTCTTCATTCCAAGCTTTTGTAAATTGATCATATCCGTACTCTTTCATTGATATCGGTGTAATAGCGTAGGTATTTGAAGTAATGATATCTGCACCAGCATTAATATATTTTTCATGTACTTGAAGCATTTTATCTGGGTCATCTATTGCACATTTTCCAGCCCACAGATCCTTATCCATCTTTGCGCCTGAAATTTCTAACTCTCCTCCATTTCCACCATCTAAAATAACTACACCATTAGCTTTTAATTTTTTCTCTACAAGATTGTATGACATTTATTATTGATTATTTGTAAAAGCGCAGATTTTATTTCCATCTAAGTCACGAATGTAAGAATAGTAAACTCCAGAGCCTTCGGGTCTCTCACCACCAGATCCTTCGCTAGCACCTCCCAACTTAATCCCAACATCATGAAACTTATCAACCAATTCTCTTGAGCTTGTTTGAAATGAAATTTGACATCCATTACCAACTGTTGCTTTTTCTTTGTTAAAAGGTTTTGTGACGTAAAATTCTATTTTTCCGTTGCTATTTTTTTGAGAATATCCAGCGCACACTTCATCTTTTTCAGTTCTTTCTAAATCTAAAACTTCCAACAATTCATCATAAAACTTAATGGACTGATCTAAATTGTTTGTGCCAACCATAACATAGCCAATCATATTATTTTGGCCAACCAGTTACAGCTTTAACTTCTAAAAATTCATGTAATCCCCAAACACCACCTTCACGTCCATTTCCAGATTGTCTATATCCTCCAAATGGAGCACCAGGGTCTGCACCGTTTCCATTTACATAAATTGTTCCAGCCTTAAGCTTCTTGGCAACTCTTTTTGCTTTTTCTTTATCCTCAGTTTGTAAATAATTACCTAATCCATACTCAGTTTCATTTACAATTTGAATTGCTTCTTCTTCCGTCTCAAAAGGTATTATAGATAAAACCGGACCAAATATTTCTTCTTTTGCAATACGCATATCATTTGTTACATCGGTAAAAATAGTTGGTTTAATAAAATATCCTTTGTTCATTCCGTTAGGTAATTCTGGTCCGCCTGCTGCAAGAGTTGCTCCTTCGTCAATTCCACTCTGAATAAGGCTTATTATTTTATTGTATTGAATTTTAGAGACAACAGGACCTATATGATCTCCTTTTTTTGAAGCATGGTCGACCTTTATCAAATTTGCTTCTTCGACAGCCTCTTTAACTGCTCTTTCATATATTGATTTTTCAACGAGCATTCTTGTCGGTGCATCACATGACTGACCTGAATTACTCATTACGTTTCTGATACCATCTCGTACAGCGTTAGGGTAGGAGTCTGCAAAAACAATATTTCCACCTTTTCCACCTAATTCCAGGCAAACTCTTTTGATTGTATCAGCTCCATTTTTTAAAATTAATTTACCTGCTCTTGTTGATCCTGTGAAAGATACTAAATCAATATCAGGATGAGATGAAATATCTGTACCAACGCCAGCGCCATCACCATTTACAAGATTAAATACACCAGCTGGAAAACCTGCTTCATCAATCATTTCCGCAAACAACATTGCTGACATTGGAGCTATCTCCGATGGTTTATGAATCATTGTACAACCTGTTGCAAAGGCTGGAACAACTTTTAAAGCTATTTGATTTATTGGCCAGTTCCATGGAGTAATTAATCCGCAAACTCCAATTGGTTCATAACAAATATGATTATTAGAATTTGGTTCAAATTGCTCATCAAACTTAAATTCTTTTAATCTTTTTATAAAATCTTCAAGATGAGATTGTCCACTTGATGTTTGAACGTCTGTTGCCCAATCCATTGGGGCCCCCATTTCCATAGATATAGCATCAGCCATCTCTCCATATCTTTTTTTATAAATAGAAAGTAATTTTTCTAATAAATTTAATCTTTCATCCTTTGAACTTTCGCTCCAGCTAACCAAAGCTTTTTTGGCAGCCGAGACTGCAGCATTAGTATCTTCTGTTGATCCTAATGATATAGTTGCAAATGCTTCTTCTGTTGAAGGATTAATTACCTCATAATCATTTGGTTTACTTGGTGAAACCCATTGACCGTTAATATAAAATTTTCTTTTATCTATCATAATTTCATAGCTTATATATTAGTTAACTAAATTCTTTAAGTATTTTATCTCGGTGTTCATCAAGATCTGGAATATCTCCTCTTGTTTTTTCATCTTTGTATGTAGACATTTTTATAGGATTTCCTGCAGATTTAAACTCTCCAATTTTCTTATGAAAAGATTTTACAATCATATTTCTCTCTTTAATTTGTGGATTTTCTACAGCTTGTTTAATATTAAAAATTGGACCGCATGGTATTTTTAAATTTTCCATAACTTTAATCCATTCATCTGTATTTTTATGCTGAAGTTTATCCTCAATAATTAATTTTAGTTTATCAATATTTTGTGATCTTAAAGAGTTTGTTTTATACATTTCATCATTTGCAATATTCGGTATTTCAAGAACTTCACATAAGCTTTTAAATAATTTGTCGTTACCAGCTGCAATAATCAAAAAACTATCCTTTGTTTTAAAAGCTTCAAACGGAGCAATGGATGGATGTCTCGAACCCATTGGTTCCGGGATTTCGTTTTTTGAAAGATATCTAGCAATAGCATTTTCTAAAATTGCTATTTGACAATCTAGCATTGATACATCAATGAAAGTACCTTTACCTGTTTTTTGCCTATCATACAAAGCTGCATTGATACCAATTGCAGTAAATAAACCAGCAGTAATATCTCCAATAGACGTTCCAACTCTTGTTGGTTCTGAATTTGGATGTCCAGTAACACTCATTAATCCACCCATACCTTGAACAACCATGTCATATGCTGGCAATTCTTTAAGTGGTCCTGTTTGACCAAAACCTGAAGCTGATGCATAAATTAATTTAGGATATTTTTTACTTACTTCATTCCAACCAAATCCCCATTTTTCTAAAGTGCCTGGTTTAAAGTTTTCAACTAATATGTCTGCTTTTGCCAAAATTTTTTCAAAAACTTTTTTATCGTCTTCATTTTTTAAATTAAGAGCGATACTTTCTTTTCCTCTATTCAATGACATAAAATATGCAGAGTAATCATCAATGAAAGGACCAAATCCTCTCGAGTCATCTCCAATTTCAGGAGCTTCAATTTTAATAACTCTCGCTCCAAGATCAGATAAAATCATTGTACAGTAAGGACCTACCAAAACCCTTGTTAAATCAACAACTAATAAATTTTTTAATGGACCATCCATAATAAATATAATGACATATGGTTATATTGACTCTTATTAAGAAGTTCAATTTAATTACATTTTAAACTAATGAGGAGAAAATAACATGTTAAGAAAATTATCTTTAATTTTCACTTCAGTAATTTTAACTTTTTCTTTAATCGGATCTGCTTTAGCAGTAACTCTTAAAGCTAGCCACCAATGGCCTGGTACACAAAGAGCAGATGGTTCATACGATCCAAGACATGAAATGGTTCAAATTATTGCAGATGAAGTTAAAAAAGCTAATGTTGATTTAGATATAAGAATTTATCCTGCTAAATCACTTTATAAACCAAAAGAGCAATGGAAACCTATGACAACTGGTCAGTTAGATATTTCAGCTTTCCCTTTAGCATATGCTTCTAAATTCCATCCAGAATTTGATGCAACACTTATGCCGGGAACAGTAAAAAATCATGACCACGCATTAAGATTTAATAAAGGTCCAATGATGACCGAAATTAAAAAAATAATCAATGACGCTGGAGTAGTAGTTCTTTCAGATGCATGGTTAGGTGGTGGATTTGCATCTAAAACTAAATGTATCAAAAACCCAAGCGATGCAAAAGGACAAGTAATGAGAGCTGCAGGAAAAGCATTTAACCAAATGTTAGAAGCAGCAGGAGCAGGTATTCAGAGTATGCCATCATCAGAAATTTACACAGGTCTTCAAACCGGTGTATTAACTGGTGCTAACACTAGTTCAGGAAGTTTTGTAAGTTACAAAATTTATGAACAGGTCTCATGTGCAACACCTCCAGGAAAATTTGGTCTATGGTTTATGTATGAACCAATTTTGATGTCAAAGAAAAGTTTTGATGCATTAAATTCAAAACAACAAGATGCTCTTATGAAAGCTGGTAAAGTTGCTGAAAAATATATGACTGCACAAGTTGAAAATTTAGATAAAAAATTTGAAGATGCTTATAAGGCAGCTGGTGTTAAGTTAGTATATATGGATGAAAAAGATCATGCAGCATGGGTAGAGATTGCGAAACAATCTTCTCATAAAGCATTTGCTGAGAAAGTTCCAGGTGGTGATAAGTTAATGGAAATGGCTTTAGCAGTTAAATAAACTGGTATATAAAGAACCCCTATTTATTGAATGTAAGTAGGGGTTTTTTTTATGAAAAATAAATATTTAAAATTCTGTGATCATATTGCCAAAGCTTGTGGAGCTTTTGCTGTATTAGCTTTACTTTTATCAATCCTTGTTATTGTAGAACTAGTTTTTGAAAGATATTTCTTCCAAAGACCAATTACTTGGCAAACAGAGTTGGTTACCATGCTTCTAGTAGCATCTACATTTATTGGAAGTGCTTATGTATTAAGTGAAAAAGCGCATGTGAGCATGGAATGGATTTATGATTTTTTATCAAAGAAAAATATTTTAAGACTCAAAATTTTTACATCTTTAGTAAGTTTATTATTTTTCTTAATTTTATTTTATTTTGGATTTTTAATGGTAGAGGAAGCTTTTACAAAAAATTATTCTACAGGAACTGTATGGGATCCACCTCTTTGGATTCCTTATTCTTCAATGATGATAGGTGCTGCGTTGATGATCTTGCAATATATTGCAGAAATAATCAAACTTAACGACGAACAGGATAGTAATTAATGGACCCTTTATTAATTGCAGTGATAGTTGCTGTTTTTACGCTTATCGTTTTATTTTCTGGAATACCTATAGCTTTTGGTTTGAGCTTCGTATCGATTGCTCTATTAGTTGCTTTTGAAGGTTTTCAAATGTTAGATGTATTTGCAGAGACCTTTTATGCAGGTTTGAATTCTTTTGTGCTTCTTTCAATTCCGATGTTTATTTTAATGGGAATGGCTGTAGCCAATTCACCAGCTGGAAAAGATTTATATACAGGATTGGACAGGTGGCTTTGGCGAGTACCTGGAGGTTTAGTCATTTCAAATATTGGTGCTTGTTCAATTTTTGCAGCTTTAAGCGGTTCAAGTCCAGCAACGTGTGCCGCAATAGGTACTATGGGGATCCCAGAAATGAGAAAAAGGGGATATTCTGATCAAATTGCAACTGGAACAATTGCTGCTGGGGGGACACTTGGAGTTTTAATTCCTCCAAGCATTGTTTTAATTGTTTATGGAATAGCAACGGGAACATCAATAGGAAGATTATTTCTTTGTGGGTTAGTTCCTGGTTTTATGCTGGCAGGTATGTTTGCTATCTGGGCACTTATACATAGTTATTTTATAGATAAAGATTCAGCAAAAGCTTTAAGCAATCGTAAAAGACCTACATTAAAAGAAAAGCTCGAAGTATTACCGAGGATTCTACCATTTTTAGCAATTAAATAGCAGTAGTTTACAAAATTTATCAGCCAAAAAAAATATGGAACATTGTTAAAGTTTCCATGAAAGAAAGTGTAATGATAATGTTTATCATTGCAGCTTCATATCTTTTTGCATTTACACTTTCACAATTGTACGTAACTCAGTCTTTGGCTCAAAGCATGGTAGATATTAGCTCAAACAAATGGGTTGTGTTTATATTAATAAATATTTTTCTTTTAATAGCTGGTTTCTTCTTGCCACCTGTAGCTGTAATCGTAATGACTTCTGCTATATTATTACCTGTAATTACTACTTTAGGTTTTGATCCTTATTGGTTTGCAATTGTATTTACAATAAACATGGAAATAGGATTAATAACCCCACCCGTTGGATTAAATCTTTATATTATTAAAGGAATTACCCCAGACGTTAGTTTATCAGAAATTTTAAAAGGCTCTATACCGTTTATGATTATAATGGCATTAGCCATATTAATTTTGTGTATTTTTCCTGAAATTGTGACATGGCTACCTGATAAAATAATGGGTAAACCTCTTGGATACTAGAAATAAAATAAATCGAAAAATTTCTGTTGCACCAATGATGGATTGCACTGATCGGCACGATCGCTTTTTTTTGAGATTAATGAGCAAGAATGTGATGCTTTATAGTGAAATGGTTGCAACTAAATCTGCAATTCACGGAGACAGAAAAAAAATTTTATCATTTAGTCCTGAGGAGAAACCACTTGCGTTACAGGTTGGTGGTTCAAATAAAGAGGAATTATCAGAAGTTGCAAAAATAGCTGAAGATATGGGTTATGATGAAATTAACATAAACTTAGGTTGCCCAAGCAAAAAGGTTCAAAAAAATAAATTTGGAGCATGTTTAATGAAAGAACCTGAACTCGTTGCAGAATGCATAAATTCGATGGTTAATTCATGCAAAATACCTGTAACTGCTAAAACTAGAATTGGTTTTGATGATGTTGAAAGTTTTGAATATTTGAACAATTTTATAAATAAAATGCACAACGCAGGGACAAAAACATTTATTTTGCATGCAAGAAAGGCGATGCTTACTGGCTTATCACCAAAACAAAATTTAAATATACCTAAACTCAATTACAACATGGTTTATGAAATAAAAAAAGAAAATCCAAATTTAGAAATTATAATTAATGGTGGCATTTCTAAAATTGAAGAAATCAAAAACCATATTTCTAAATGTGATGGAGTTATGATTGGAAGATCAATTTATCAAAATCCTTATTCATTGGTTGATATAGAAAAAAACATATTCAATACAGAAATTATTCCAACAAGAGAACAAGTTGTAGAGAAACTTTTAGATTATGTTGATAAGGAGGTAAAGTTAGGAACTAAAGTAAATCATATAATGAGGCATACAGTTGGTTTATATCATGGCCAAGCTGGATCTAAAAACTGGAAAAGATATTTGAGTGATAATATGATGGCCCGCGACTCTGATTTTCAAAAAGCAAAGCATATTATGAGCATTGTTCAAAATAATGAAAAAGCAATTCAAGCTAACTCATAATGGATGTTTTAAATTTTGGTGAAATTGTAAATTTATTACTGGTACTATCTATAGCCGCATCTGTTGCAGGCTTTATGGCAGGTTTATTAGGGGTTGGTGGTGGCATAATAATGGTGCCTGCTTTATATTATGCATTTACTGTCTTAGACTTTGATATTGCAACCAGAATGCATATTTCTGTTGGAACATCTCTAGCTATAATAGTTCCTACTTCAATAATATCAGCCAAAACCCACATGGAACACAAAGCTGTTGACGTAAATTTAGTAAAGTCTTTTGGAATTTTTATAGTTCTCGGTGTAATTGGAGGGACTTTTTTAGCAATTAATTTAAGAACATCCGATTTTATTTTATTTTTCTCTATAATGGCATTTATAGTTGGATTATTTTTTATATTTTTCAGAGATAAATTTTTAGAAAATCCAAAAAAAATAAAAGACTCAATTAAAAATATTTCAGGAGTAGCAGTTGGTTTTATTTCAGTCTTGCTGGGTATTGGTGGTGGATCCCTAATGGTTCCATTTATGAGAACTTTTGGATACGACATTCGAAAATCAATTGGAACAGCTTCAGCAATTGGTATTTTGATTGCAATTAGCGGGACAATTACAATGATAACAGGAGGAGAAATTATCAATAATATAAGCACACCTTATACTATTGGTTACATAAATTTATTTGGATTTATTGTTTTTGTACCTGTGACGATGTTAATGGCAAGAATAGGAGCAAAAGCAGTATATAAAATAGATAAGAAGTTATTAAGTAAAATTTTTGGATCTTTTCTAATTATTGTATCTATAAGATCTTTTATTGAATATTTAAAAATAAGTTAAAAAATAGTAAATCATTTAAATATGTTTAATTTAAAGGAAATAATTTCGTCAATAGCTGATGTAGGCCAAAAATTATTTAAAAAAGCAGAGCTTAAAAAAAATGATCTTGATACAATCCTTTCACTTTGTGGTGATTTATTGTCTACAAAGGGTGCTGCATTTGGTATTACAGTAGCGAGAGATATTACAGACTTATACTCTAGTCTTTCAATTGAAAACAAACTTCTATTTTTTAAAAAGATAAATGAAAAGTATAAACCCAGCCACACAGAAGTTTCCAAAGCAATTGAAGAATATCAAAGAACGCAAAATGACAAAAATTTATATAACTTATCTGTTACATCCGAGGGAAAGAGAAGAGAATTATTTAAAAGAATAAATATGTCTCCAAATGGAATATCAACAATTGTTTCTTTGAGAGAAGACTTGTTGAAAATTATAGATAAAAATAAAGATCTAATTCCTTTAGATGATGATTTGAGAGAATTATTTAAGTCATGGTTTAATCCAGGGTTTTTAAAACTTGAAAAAATTACCTGGGATACAAAAGCTGCGGTATTAGAAAAAATAATGAAATATGAAAGAGTTCATGAGATTAAAGATATGGATGAACTAAAACGAAGATTAGGAGAAGACAGAAGATTTTTTGCATATTTCCATCCGGCTCTAGAAGATGAACCGATTATTTTTGTTCAAGTTGCTTTAACTAATGGATTAGGAAAATCAATTCAGGAAATAACAAAACCTAGAACTGATGGTGATAAAAATTATGATACTGCAACATTTTACTCGATAAGCAATTGCCAAGATGGATTATCAAGAGTAACTTTAGGAAATTTTTTAATTAAAAGAGTTGTCTTTGAAATACAAGAAGAACTTCCAAATATTAAGAATTTTGGAACATTATCACCAATACCAGGTTTTAGAGATTGGTTTGTTAACTTGGATGAAAAATTGGTAAAAAATATTTTGGGAAATATTCCTTTAGAAAATATATCTTTTTTAAAATCTTCTAGTTTAAAAATAGGCGACACGAGAATAATATCAAATAAGAATGCTATATATAAATTGGTTGCTCATTATTTAATGAATGAGAAAAACTCAAAACAATTGCCTATCAACGATGTTTGTAGATTTCATCTTGGAAATGGAGCAATAATCGATGATATAGTAATTAATGCAAATATATCAGAAGTTGGTTTTAAACGTTCATTTGGTGTTATGGTGAATTATTTATATGAACTTAAAAATATTGAAAAAAATCATGAAGAATATATTAACAAAAAAACAACTATAATATCAAATAAAGTGAAAAAACTGATTCAATAAATTTGATAATGTTAGATAAATTAAAAAAAAACTATTACTTACTTATAATCACTTTTTTATTTATATATTTTTTCTTTAATCTACTAGATGGTAATAGAGGTTTAATTTCTAACTTAGAAAAAAAAAAGATCTATAAAGATTTAAAACTAAAAGAGAGTAATTTAATTGGAAAAATTGAAGACCTTGAGCAAAAAAATTCCTTATTAACTGATAATTTAGATTTAGATTTTATAGAAATTTTAATTAGAGAAAAATTTTTGTTTGGAAAACCTGGGGAGACTACCTATATAATTAAAAAAGATGGAAAACAAAATTAGACCTAGACATCCTGAAAAGGTAAATAAACCAGCAAATCCAATAAAAAAGAAACCTCATTGGATTAGATCTAAACTTTTGAACAGTAAAGAATTTTTCTTAACTAAGACAGTAGTAAATAAAGATAATTTAGTAACTGTTTGTCAGGAAGCAAATTGTCCAAATATTACAGAATGTTGGAGTAAAAGACATGCAACACTAATGATAATGGGTGATACATGTACAAGAGCTTGTGCCTTCTGTGATGTAAAAACAGGAAAGCCTGAAAAACTTGATCAATTTGAACCTATTAAAATTGCTAATGCAGTAAAAAAGTTAAATTTAAAACACGTAGTCATCACCTCAGTTGATAGAGATGATCTCCCTGATGGTGGATCAAATCATTTTCATGATGTGATAATTGCAACTAGAAAAAAAAATCCACATACCACAATAGAAGTTTTAACTCCTGATTTTTTAAGAAAAGGGGAGGCATACAAAAAAGTTTTAGAAGCAAACCCAGATGTTTTTAACCATAATATAGAAACAGTTCCAAGTTTGTATTTAAAAGTAAGACCAGGAGCTAGATATTTTGGATCTTTAGAGCTTTTAAAAAATTCAAAAAAATTTAACAAAAAAGTTTTTACTAAGTCAGGATTAATGGTTGGTTTTGGAGAAACAAAAGATGAAATCATTCAAGTAATGGATGATCTAAGATCGGCAGAAGTAGATTTTTTAACAATTGGACAATACCTACAACCGTCTGTAAAACATTTTCCATTGAATAGATATTATCATCCAGATGAATTTGATGAATTAGGAAGAATTGCTAAATCAAAAGGATTTCTTCTAGTGACATCATCACCATTAACGAGATCATCCTACCACGCTGATGATGATTTTGATAAACTGAAAAAAAATAGAAATATTATCAACTAATGCCAAAAGCATCCGTATCGCGTTTAATTGAACGTGATAAAGTTAAGCTAATAAATTTTGTCTTAGATATTGAAAAATATCCAGAATTTATTCCATTCTGCATCGATTCTAAAGTATACGATAAGAGAGAAGATGATGAAGTTGTAAATATTATTGCTGATTTGACTATTGGAAAAAAACCTTTTGTAGATACATACAAAAGCGATGTTAAGTACATAAAGAACCAGGATCATATTCATGTAACAAATATAGATGGACCATTGAACTATTTAGAAAATAATTGGAAATTTGTTCAAAAAGACAATTTTACTGAGGTTATATTTGATGTGGATTTTGAAATAAAAAATAAGTTTTTAAATATTATTATGACTAAGTCTTTTGAATTTGGATTAAATAAGATTGCTGATGCTTTTCAAAAAAGAGCAGAAACAATATAAAAAACATTATTTTAATAATTTTTAAAAATTAAAAAGTATCAATTAAATTATAGAATTGACCAGGTATAGGGCTCTTTTAACCGTTGCTTTTTGAATATCGTTTCTTTTTTTTTGTTTAAAAATATTTTTTGTTATAATCAATTTATTTGATTTTTTAACACCTATATAAACTAGCCCTACAGGTTTAGACTTTGTGCCTCCTTTTGGTCCTGCTATTCCAGTTATTGATACATTTACATCAGCTTTAGAGATCTTAGATAAATTTTTGACCATAGCTTCACAACACTCTGAACTAACAGCGCCGTATTTTTTAATTATCTTTTCATTTACCTTTAAAATATTGATTTTTGCATCATTGGAATAGGTGATTAGGCCAAGATTAAATATTTTAGAAGCTCCACTAATTGAAGTAATTGCTACGGCAAGCATGCCACCAGTACATGATTCAGCAAAAGATATTTTGAGCTTTTTCTTTTGGAGTTTATTAACTAGATCTTTCATAATTAAATTAGGCTTTTTAAAATCATAAAGCATATCAATGATAAAACAACATAAAGACCAGCACAAACATCGTCCATTACAACACCAAAACTGTTTTTGTGTTTTCTGTCAAAATAACTAACCGGAAATGGTTTTAATATATCAAAAAACCTAAATAGTATAAAACACACAGTATAAATGATGAGTGCCTGATCCATTGTTTTTTCTGTACCATGAGATATTTCATAAAGATATATTGGAATTGCTTGACCAATAAATTCATCAATAATTATTTCTCCTGGATCTTTATTTTCATTATTTTCAGTGTAATTTTTAATAGCTATAAACGAATACGCAAAAGCAATAACTAAAATAATTAAAATTATATTTGAAGAAATATTTAGAATATGAAAGCAGACAAATAAAAATATTACAGTTGCTAGTGATCCAAACGTGCCAGGAAGAAAACCAATTCTTCCTAGAGAAAACATTGTAACAAAAATAGAATTAAATTTTTTAATCATAATTAGAAACTGAAACCATAACCTCACATGCTATAGCTTTTTCTTTTCCTATAATTCCTAATTTTTCAACTGTTTTACCTTTGAGATTTATTTTGTATTTTTTGATTTGTAGTAATTTTGATAAAGATTTTATTATTTTGCTTCTATTCTTTGCAACACTTGGCTTTTCACAAATTAAGTTAATATCAATATTATTTAAATTATAGTTCTCTTTTTTTAAAGTATCTAAAACTGGCTTAAGCATTTTAGTTGATCTAATATTTTTATATTTTAAGTCATTGTTCGGATATAGTGTTCCTATATCATTTTTTTTCATACATCCTAATAGCGCATCTATAATTGAGTGAATAATAACATCTCCATCAGAATGTCCTTTTAAACCTGAATGGTAAGGAATGTGTATACCACCTAAATATAGTTTTTTACCTTTTATCAATCTATGAATATCAAATCCAATTCCATAAAAAGTTTTTAACTTAATTTTTTCTAAATCCTTAGTAGTGGTGATTTTAATGTTATCTTCTTCTCCTTTAATAAATTTGATTTTTAAATTGTTTTTTATAAATAATGTTGCTTCATCTGATATGTATTTTTTATTTTTATTTGATAATTTGTAGAGTGTTTTAAAATCAAAACACTGAGGGGTTTGGGTTAATATTAAGTTTTCTCTTTTCAGATTAAATATATTTGCTCCCTCTCTATATTTTACAGAATGATCAGTATTAGTATAAGGAACTACTGCTTTATTATTATTTAATTCTCTATTTAATCTTTTTAATAATTTAATTGAAAAATTTGGTCTAGCTGCATCGTGAATATATACATTTTTAAATTTCTTATTTTTAATATATTCAAGTGCTCTCTTTGATGATTCAAACCGCTCTAAACCACCTTTTATTACTTTTATAATTTTATCTTTTGGTTTTTTTATTTTTGAATTTGTTACAACAATTACTTCTTTGAATATCTTTGATTTTATTGCCTTTTCTATAGAGTGATAAATTAACGGTTTTCCATTTAAAATATGAAATTGTTTAAGAGTATTCGATTTAAATCTCTTACCTTTACCCGCTGCAAGTAGTATAAAACAGTCGCTCATGTTAATATTTTATAAGTAGTAATATACCTTTAAATTATGTTTGCTTTGTTAAAAAGAAATTTGTTTATAATAATAATTTTTATTTTTACACTATCATTAGGTTTCTTAACTTTTTTAACATTTATAGGCAAAAGCTTCATTAATTTAAATGAAAATAATCTTCAAATCTTATTAATATTTAACTTTATTTTATTGATAATTTTTTTTGTTTTAATTTTTTTGGATATCAAAAACTCAATTAAAAATAACATAAATGTAAAAGGTGCAATAGCAAA
>LUMC01000068.1_pt1 | contig 42686 bp, 61 predicted proteins | sample 729671 | NCBI WGS metagenome assembly LUMC01 (sample SAMN03860273, study PRJNA289734) | marine metagenome | biome: seawater column; feature: ocean; material: water; isolation source: Red Sea water column Station 91 - depth 10m | place: Saudi Arabia: Red Sea | collected 2011-10-15 | depth 10 m | reverse complement strand
CCGTTATTGTTAGAACAGCATCTGATCCTGGTATGGCTTATCAGGAAGATACCGAAGAAACTCCTTACGTTTCCAAATTAGAAACAGAGGAGATGGAACAAGCTGATCCTAAGGCTCAAGATCATGTAGGATCAAATCGTGTTATGGAACTTCTAAAAGAATTAGAAAGCTCTAGAAACGAAAGAGAAAATGATCCAATTGGCGATATCAAGCCCGGTGATACAAAAGATATCAGCGATAAAATAGGAACAACATCACCTATAGGGAGTAAGTAATATGAATATGAAAGATATGATTCAGCAGATGACAAATATCGAGACTGAAGAAAAATCAAAAAAACAAAAAATTAACGAGTCAGAGTCAATGAATATTTCAATGACAGCAGACGATGCCAGTCAAGTTGGACAACTTATGGCAATGATGCGTAATGCAGGAATGGATCCAAAACCAGTAGCGGCTGATATGCCAATGCCAATGAGAAAAGACATTGATAAATTTAGAAGCATTGTAGACAAACCATCATGTGGTGATCCAATGCCAATACCAGGTGCGGCCAATGATGATCCTAAGATTCCAGGCAAAGATGATGTACCAGGAGACATGGATCTTAAAGCTGGTGTAGTTGGTAAGGCATTAGCAGGTACTGGAGGAGCAGTGGCGGCAGATGCACTCGATAAAGCAACTGGCGGTGTAGCATCTAAGGCCGGAGCAGGCGCAGGCATGAAGGCCGGCACAGCTATTGGTGGAGCATTAGGTGGTCCAGCAGGAGCGGCAGTTGGCGGAGCATTAGGTGGTGCAGTTGGTAGTCAGTTACCTAAGGCGGCTGGTGCAATGGCAGGTTCTTCAATGGTTGACGACATGGAGGCAGAAGGTGATTATGCAAATTCACCAGACGAGCAATATCGTCCAGCATCAGATGTAATTAATCCTCCAACAAACGATTTAAACAAATCCAAAAAATCATATCCAAAAGTAGCTGGAGGAGATAATCCTATGGCACTTGCAGATAGAATCAAAGAAGAATTATCTTCTTTATACAAAGAATACAAGTAATCCCCCCAGATTCAAATAGGCTCTTCGGAGCCTATTTTTTTGGTTAAATAATCATATGAGCAAGAGTTTAGACGGTGTATTAACCAAAAAAGCAAACACACGTGAATCTTTCACTGAACAGCAAATAGCTGATCTAAAAGCGTGTGCTGATCCAGATACCGGATACTTATATTTCTGTAATCACTTTTTTAACATACAGCATCCTGTTGAAGGAAAGATGTTATTTGAGCCTTTTGATTATCAAGAACGTCTTTTAGAAAGTTATCATAATCATAGATTCAATATAAACATGTTACCTAGACAAAGCGGTAAGACAACTACTGCCGCAGGATATCTTTTATGGTATGCTATGTTTCATCCAGATCAAACAATACTAATTGCCGCTCACAAGTATACAGGTGCTCAAGAAATAATGCAACGAGTAAGATATGGTTATGAACTATGTCCAGACTTTATTAGAGCTGGCGTTGTAAACTATAACAAAGGATCAATGGAGTTTGAAAACGGGTCTCGTATTGTTAGTGCTACAACTACAGGAAACACTGGTAGAGGTATGTCTATTTCTTTATTATATTGCGATGAGTTTGCTTTTGTGGCACCAACTATAGCAGATGAATTTTGGACTTCGATATCTCCTACACTTGCTACAGGTGGTAGAGCAATTATTACATCAACACCTAACTCAGACGAAGATACATTTGCAGTGATATGGAAAGAAAGTCAAAATAAATTTGATGCAAATGGTAATGAACAAAGTGTGGGTATAAATGGCTTTCATGGTTTTACAGCAAAATGGGACGAACATCCTGATAGAGATGAAAAATGGAAAGAAGCAGAATTAGGTAGAATCGGTGAAGAAAGATTTAGACGTGAATATGGTTGTGAATTCCTTGTTTACGATGAAACACTTATTAATGCCATTAAACTTTCTAGCTTAGAAGGAAATGATCCTCAAATGAACATGGGGCAAACACGTTGGTATGGCAAACCAAAAAGCACAGAAAACTATGTTGTTGCATTAGATCCTAGTATGGGTACAGGAGGCGATTATGCGGCCATTCAGGTATTTGAAATACCGACATACAAACAGGTAGCAGAATGGAGACACAATGAAACTCCCATTCCTGCTCAGATAAGAATACTAAAAGATATTTGTAAATATATTCAGGAAAACACAGGAAATGCAAATAACATTTATTGGAGTGTAGAAAATAATGCTATAGGTGAAGCGGCTCTGATTGTCATAAATGATTTTGGTGAGGAAAATATTCCAGGACTTTTTATAAGTGAACCTATGCGAAAAGGTCATGTGCGTAAATTTAGAAAAGGATTTAATACTACACACCAAACAAAGATTAGTGCTTGTTCAAGAATGAAAACAATGATTGAAAATAATCAACTACATTTGAACAGCAAAGCCCTTATAACAGAACTTAAAAATTTTGTAGCAACAGGCACAAGTTATAAAGCAAAAGTAGGACAAACAGATGATTTGATCAGTGCTACGTTGCTATCAATAAGAATGATGAGTGTGTTAAAAGACTGGGATCCACGCATTTACAACACATTTACACAAGCAGAAGGAGATGATCCTATACAACCACCTATGCCTATATACGTAACAGGCGGTTTAGGATAAATATTAATATGAAAAACCTTGACACAGTAGCAAAAGAACTTTTTAATAAGATTAGGGGTAGATATCCCTCTATTACAGTAGGAGACGATTCTGCTACTATAACTAATAGACCTAATGATGCTAGGTTTTTTGAATTTGATTATGCAAATGGTAAAAAGGTAAGCGTAAATCTTGATGACAAATCACTTACAGTTATGTATAGCGACAAACTGTTTGATGAACAAGACGAAAGTTCCAAACAAAATTGGTTTGAATTTTTGAAAGAATTAAGACAGTTTGCTAAGAAGCGTATGCTTAACTTTGATACAAGAAATATTACAAAGTCAAATTTAGACAAAAGAGACTATGAATATCTAAGCACGGAGAAACAGATGAGCGAATCTAAACTATACGGAACAAGCAGAACCAGTTTCCAAGATATTGGTTCAGCTAAAATGATTGTGAAGCACACACAGCCAATCAATCATGAACAACCAGCAGGACGCACAAGAGATATTGCTGGTATATACATTGAAAGTGCAGAAGGAGAAAGATTTAAATATCCTTACAGACACTTAAATGGTGCAAGAGCAATGGCAAGACACGTTGCTGAAGGCGGAAAACCATATGATGACTTTGGAAAATATATTTCAGGACTATCAGAAGAGCTTAATAACCTACGCAAATTTAAAACATACATGAATCGCTCTAGTGTAATGGCAGAAGGTTTAGCTCAATACATGGATGTAGTCAATGAAAGAATAGAGACCGTAAAGAAAACGGCACATGCGTTACAGTCAAGTTCAAAGTATAAAGAAGCATTCGACAACTTCGAAACAACCGTGCTAGAAGAAGTTCCAGAAGATGTTTCAAATACTTGGATTGATGAACTAACGATTAAACAGTTTAACGAAGAGCTCAAAGATGTCTTTCCGTACATTTACAAACTTGTAAGTGAAGCAAATAAAATTAAAGAAATTGGTCCTGATCATCTTGCTGTTATGCCAGAAGCCATGGAAAAAGATGAAGTAATGGCCATAATGGCAAAACACCCACAAGATGTTGAAAGAATGAAACAAGCAGGTGAAATTAATATGGCTTCAGGTTTGTATACTGCTTTATTCCGTTACTACCAAGAAGAAATGCCATACGGTACACAAAAAGCAAGAGATGGCGATCCACATGAATTTATTATGGATAGACTTGATGACCTAGGTTTAGCAGAGGATATGGCCCAGGAAGGAAAAGTTAAGGGCATGGTAATGGACATGGAAGACGATGCGGCCGATATGTCAAGAGATGATTTTATTACAAAGTATGGTAAACATAATGTTGACATTTGGGATAAAGTAAACGACGAGGATTATGTTGACCCAAGTGATTACGCAGGACCGGAAGAAGATTTCGAACAGCATATGAACTCAATTGTTGACAATGCAACTTATGATATTGAAGAAGATCCTGCATTTGAAGATTTCAAAATGGCGGCGGCGAATGCGGCGGCAAAGGGTGAAAAAGAATTTGAATATCCAAAAGGTTCAGGTAAAAAACATCCTACCAAGATGGACAAAGGTACCGCGGCTAAATTATTAGCTGACAGTCAAGCTAATGAAGACCAAAGGACAGACGAAGTATTACCAGCATTGGCAATACCAGCTATAGGTGTAATTGCTAGAATGGCCATTGGTGCATTAGGAAAAGGACTAGCCAAAAAAGGAGCCAAAGAAGCAATTAAAAAAGGTGCTATACAAGGTAGTAAAATAGCAGGTAACATTGCAAAAAATACTGCAAAAACAGTTGCAAAAAATCCAGGCAAAGCGGCAGTAGTAGGTGGTGGAGCATACGCTTTAGACAAATTGGACGACTTCAAAGATTTTATTGTTAACAGTGTAGAAGATATTATGAAGTTCTTACCAGAAGGTGCAGAAGCTATCGCAAGAATGGCGGCGAAGTATGCATTACCGGCGAGTGTAGCAGTTGTATTAGCTTACGGTGGATATAAATTAATCCAAAAAGCAACAGATGATGCAGAAGAAAAGCCACAAGAAGATGAAAAGGACGTAACAATTGACGTAAGTCCAAAAGGCTCAGGCGACGAACTGAAACAAAAGAACGAAGTACCGTTAGAAGAATTTGTGAAGAGCATGTATGATTACACTCAAAATGCTTTTCCAAAAGGAGAAACAGCAGTATTGACCGCAGTTCAAAAGAAATACGGTGATGAAGCTGTTGACGAAGCTCATGCAGTAATTAAAGAATTATTGGCAGGGCAAGATGAGGAGATGGCTAGGATTCAGCATTTAGCTGGACTTAGATAACCAAAATCCACAAAAAAGTCAAGAAAACACTTGACTTTATAAATAATATCATGTACAGTATACATTATTGTGCATGTTTAGGCACAAAGCTATAAGGCAAAAATTAAGGAGGCATATTATGGCAACACTAGCAGAAATTCGTGCAAAGTTGAAAGAACAAGAAGCACGTTCAGGTGGTAACACATCTTCCGGCGTGGTCAACGCAATTTTTCCATTTTGGAACATGCAAGAAGGCCAAACTACTACAGTTAGGTTTCTTCCAGATGGAGACGAATCCAATACATTTTTCTGGAAAGAACGTTTGATGATCAAACTTCCTTTTGCAGGAGTAAAAGGTGAGACTGACTCACGTCCTGTACAGGTACAAATTCCTTGTATGGAAATGTATGGTGATAGCTGTGAAATTCTAAATGAAGTTCGTGGCTGGTTTAAAGATCCAAGTCTTGAAGACATGGGTCGTAAATATTGGAAGAAAAGATCATATATCTTCCAAGGTTTTGTAACCGAGAATGCTCTTAATGAGGATTCACTTCCAGAAAATCCAATTAGACGATTTATTATTGGTCCACAGATTTTCCAAATTATCAAGCAGGCTCTTATGGATCCTGATATGGAAGAACTACCAACAGATTACACTGCTGGTGTAGACTTCCGTCTAACCAAAAGTTCAAAAGGCGGTTATGCTGATTACTCAACTTCAAGTTGGGCAAGGAGAGAGCGTCCATTAGCAGACGCAGAGATGAAAGCAATCGAAACTCACGGATTGTTTAATCTTAATGACTTTCTTCCTAAAAAGCCAACGGACGTAGAGGTCAAGGTAATGAAGGAAATGTTTGAAGCATCTGTTGATGGCGAAGCATATGACATGGATAAGTTCGGTCAATACTTCCGTCCAGCAGGAATGGCGGCGAGAACAGGTGACCCTGTAAAAGCTAATAACACACCAAAGGTGGATACTAGCCCAAAGCAGGAAACTCCGGTAGTAGAAACTCCGGTAGTAGAAACACCAAAGGCTGAAGAGTCTGCGCCGGCAACAAGTGGTAAGGCTGAAGACATTCTTTCCATGATCCGTGCGAGACAAAATCAATAAAAGTATATACAATGGGGGAGCAATCCCCCATTAGGCTTTAAAAGGAGAAACTATGGCAAAGGCGTTTGATCCTACTAAATTTAGGACACAATTAACGAAATCCATTACAGGCATGAGTGCAGGATTTAATGATCCGACTGATTGGGTTTCAACAGGTAACTATGCACTCAACTATCTAGTATCAGGTGATTTTCATAAAGGTATTCCATTAGGAAAAGTAACTGTGTTTGCAGGTGAATCTGGTTCTGGTAAATCTTATTTTTGTGCAGGTAACATTGTAAAAGCGGCACAAGATCAAGGAATATTTGTAGTATTAGTAGACAGTGAAAATGCATTGGATGAAGATTGGCTACAGAGACTTGATGTAGATACAAGCGAAAGCAAACTACTAAAACTTAACATGTCGATGATTGACGATGTTGCTAAAACAATAAGTGTATTCATGAATGATTACAAAGCAATGACTGAAGAAGAAAGACCAAAGGTATTGTTCGTAATTGATTCATTGGGTATGTTGCTTACTCCAACAGATGTTGACCAGTTTGGTAAGGGTGATTTAAAAGGTGATATGGGTCGTAAGCCTAAGGCACTAACCGCTCTTGTGCGAAACTGTGTAAACATGTTTGGTAGCCATAATGTTGGTATGGTATGTACCAACCATACGTATGCTTCGCAAGATATGTTTGACCCTGATGATAAAATATCAGGTGGACAAGGCTTTATCTATGCGTCATCTATTGTAGTTGCAATGAAGAAGTTGAAACTAAAAGAGGATGAAGATGGTAACAAGGTAAGTGATGTACGTGGTATTAGAGCCGCATGTAAGGTTATGAAAACTAGATATGCAAAACCTTTTGAAGGTGTGCAGGTCAAGATTCCATATGAAACTGGAATGGATCCTTACAGTGGACTTGTTGACATGTTTGAAAAGCAAGGTCTTATCGTAAAAGATGGAAACAGGAGTAAAGATGGAATCAAGTATGGTGGTCGACATTTGGAATACTTTCAAGGATAGTATTGACAAAAAACACATTGAAACAATAGCTGAAAAATATGTAGATGTTTGTGCAGACTTTGGTACAGATGATACTGCATTTAGAGATGCTATGGGAAGTTGTGATTTTTTGGATGCGGCTATAACTTATTATCTGGATATCGATGAAGCTGAAGATTATGATAGAGATCCGGAAGACGATTGGGATGATTAATGGGTTGGTATTCTGAAGTTGCAAGAGATGTAAATAAAATTCCTGATGCTATATCGCATTTTGAGTCTGAACTAGCCAATGCTAGAGCAGAAGTCAAACTAAAAGGTAATGTTGAACGTGCCGCGGCAGAAATGCCCGGCATTGTTGAACAAAGATTTGCACAGTTGCAAGAGATAGAAGCAATCCTTAATTATCTTAATATTGAATGTCGTAGATTACGTAGTTCATTTTTTAAAAAGTATCTTGAAAATTATCAAAGAGCTTTGTCTAGTAGAGACGTTGAAAAGTACGTTGACGGTGAAGCAGATGTAGTTGACTATGAAAAGATCATAAACGAATTTGCACTTCTAAGAAACAAATGGCTCGGCTTGCTAAAAGGACTTGACCAAAAACAGTGGCAGATTACAAACGTAGTCAAGTTAAGAGTAGCAGGCATGGAAGATGCAACACTATAAGTTTCAAGTTCCAGAAAATTGTAAATTATTAAGAGGACAACTTTTTAGGTATCTATATACGTTTTGTGATGTAAAAACGATTACAAAACCAGAAGAAATTGAGAAAGATCGATTCTTAGCATTCAGTCATCCTTTTGATGATTGGGTATTTGATGCAATTACAAAAGATAAATCTATAAATTTTTTTCATATAGATAATGGATACATAGGTAACCATAGATATAAACGTCCTCAATATTATCGTATCACATATAATTCATTACAAAATACTATAGTGCGTCCTGTAAAAGAAAGCAGAACGCATCTATTAGAACTTGACGACAAGTTGTGGAGTGATTGGAATACCGATGGTGAATACAACTTGTTGGTTATGCCAGCTGATAATAACAGTAACATATTTAGATATATGGGAGAAGATTACCATACCTGGAGAGACAAAACTATTAAATACTATGAAGGCTTAGACGTGCCATTAATTGTAAGAGAAAAAATAGGCAAAAGAAAGCAAAGGTGGGATGAAATACTTCCTATGATAAGAAAAGCTAAAAAAATAATTACGTACCATAGTATGGCCGCAGTTGAGGCTTTGTGTCTTGGTAAGCCTATCGAAATACTAGGACAGAGTGCAGTACAACATTGGCAAAATAAAACACATTTCAATAGAGATGAAATGCTAGAACACATAGCTTGGAGTCAGTTTGACAGAAGTGATTACCAAAGCGGAACTGCCTGGCGTTGTACATTTGAATATCAGGTAAACAGATGAAGTATATAGAATTAGATGGTTGGCGTACAGTGCCAAACGATATTTGTTTAAAAAGTGCTAAGAAACAAGGCATGGGACAAATAGAAGAATATCAAAATTTAGAATTACAAATAGCAATATCCCATTGTGAAAAATTAAGAATTGCAGTAGACATAGGAGCACACGTAGGCATAACGGCATACAGGTTATCAGAATCTTTTGAACATGTACATGCATATGAATTAAACACAAATTTACTTCCGCACTTACAATACAATTTAAATATGAAAAAAGTTGATAATTGTACTACACATCCAGTTGGGTTAGGCGACGAAGAAAAAGAAGTGTCAATTAAAACTACAAATAAAAGTTTCGGTACTCATGTCGATCCAGATAAAAAAACAGGTAAGTTTAGAATTAAAACGTTGGATAGCTTTAATTTACAAAACGTTGATTTTATTAAGATTGATGCAGAAGGATATGAACCGTTAGTGGCCAAGGGTGCATTAGATACAATAAAAAGATGTACACCTATTATATTATATGAAAGAAAAGATCATCCAGAAAGATATGGATATGAAAGAGACAGTATTAGAAATATTCTTATGCCATTAGGGTATAGATTAATTAGAAAACTTGGTAAGGGTGAAAAAAATGCCGTGCTAGGTTATCGTCCAAGGAGTAGTCCAGATGTTTAAATTACCACAACTACATGGCAATATAGTACCAAAAGAAAAAGAAGATATTGTATTTTTTAGTTGCGATTATGATTATTTTGATAGACATGGCTATGCATTAGCACAGAGTATTAACAGAACTTTGGGTTGGATGCACGTACACTGTCATGTTATAGATGAAGGGAATATGGATAAAAATGTTTTAGACAAAATGTCTGCAGAATATAGTTTTACATATACCTATGAACAAGTCAATGAAGATTTTTATAAATCACTTGCAAAAAATAAAAAACGTATGAAAGAAGGGCAACATATTTTTAAAACTAACGATCTTGATTACATTGCAAGAAGAACTTATTTGGCAAGTGTGAGATTTATGCGTTTGGCACATTTATTTCAACGTGACCATCAATATATTTTACAAGTAGATTGTGACACAGTTTTACGTAACGGATTTTTTCAAAATGATTTTAAAGACTTAACAAAACATGTTTGTGTGATGCCAAAACCTAAAGATCCAAGTGTTTTTATTGCAAGTGCAATATGTTTAGGCACTGGACAAAATGGTGTAATGTTTAGAGAATTGTTTAGTAAACGAATGATTGAAGCATTTGAAAAAGAAATATACTGGTATGTTGATCAAGATGTGTTGCGTAATGTAATGAGAGAATGGGAAACAGCAGGAAGACCCTGGGGCAAAATTCCATACAAATGGAATGCTTGGGGACAAAAAAGACACGACATATTTTCTACAGGCAAGGGTGATAAGAAAAATGATAAGCGTTTTAAGTCAGCACAATTGAATTGGTTACCTCCACATTGGAAAGATAAGATATTTAGAGAGCTTAGAGACCTTCCTGAAAACATAGAATTATGACAACTGGACACATCATATTTTTACCAGACTTTCCTAATAGTGTAGCAATGGCTGAAAGAGCATTGACTACTGGAAAGAAGTATGGTTGGAACGTAGAGTTGTACGAAGGTGTTAACGGACAGAAAGTAAGTATTGCAGATTACAATTTATTTCCTAGCAGTGTTAATAAAAAATGTAAAAGATATATGGAACGTCCAGGCACACAGGGGTGTTTTCTCAGTCAATATTTACTTTGGCAAAAAGCATTTGTAAGTCAACAATCTATTTGTATATTTGAACATGATGTAATTTTTAACAAGCCAATGGGTACAGTTACGGATTGTGATGTATACAAGTTTGAAGGATTCAAAAAAGCAAAGCCTATTAAACCTGGCAACTGGTATGAAGGAGCAAGGGCATATAAAATAAGTCCTACAGGTGCTAAAAAATTATTAGACTGGGTGCATAATAATGGAGTCATGCCTGCAGATTGGATGTTATGCGATGGTATTGTCGATATGATATTTGACAAAGAAAACAAGGTTACTTTTAAATCAGATAAAATGAGTTTTACAAAGGACTTAAAATGAAAAGAATGATTTATCAAGTTGCAGTAGGGTGTTGCAAACTATTGTAACAAATATAATATGACACACATTGTTCAACGTGAGCCTATACTTAAAATTAGACCAGATATGTCAAGGACAGGAAGAAGTAAGGAAGCTGTTGAGCGGTTGGGGTATATGCCTATATACGAAAAAGAAAATGCATTTACATATCTTAACCAATATGAACAGATTGCTATAATAGATAGTGACATCTACATAAGGCAAGAAGCACCAAATATTTTTTGGGATCTAACAGATGAATATGCCTTTGGTGCAGTAGCGGAAAGAGAATTACCTTGTGCAAAAAAATACAAATCTAAAATAAAAAAATATTCCAAAGCGGCTTTTGAAAATATTACTGATGTAGATTGGAAATGGAATCATCTTGGTGCAGAATTTTACAATATGGGAATGATGGTTATCAACAGTAAAAAATTTTTACCTTTCTTAAAAGGACAAACAGCAGAACAGTTTATTAGAAGACCTGAATTCAAAGATTTTGTAGATGGTATAGGATATCGTAAATGGTCAACAGATCAAATGTTGTTAAACTATTGGGTAAAGAAGGAATCAATACCTACACTAAACATGGATTGGCGTTGGAACGGATTGTACAAAGGTATTGAAGATTCTAGACTACCAGAAGCAAGGTTCATACATTTCTTTCTCAAAGATCTTTTACCACAACGTGGTGAGAACGTTCAAGCACTTATGGAGGCTATAGGTTGAAACATTTAGTTATGAGAGCATTTAGCACTGTAAAGAAAAACTTTCACTACGGCGCTCCTGGACTCGGAGATAGAGTGCATAGTATTCTTCTATCATATAACTATGGACATATAGAACAAACACCAGTGATGCTTCATCTTACAAAGTACCAATGGAACAGACATAAACCAGAAAGCTGGCCGGAAATACTTTCTTTGTTTCCAAAGGGTAGTGTTGCAATTATGCCACACCTTGATTACGAACCATTAAACAATCAAGATTTTGTAGATTACATCAAGCAAAGAGGATATTCAAATGCAGAAGGACAAATTTATGGAGATTATCCGCAACGTTTTGAACCAAAAGAAGGAGTAGATCTAACCCAATACTTAAAACATTTTCCAAAATTACAAGCAGAAGATTGCAGTAATGATTTAAATTTACCTGAAAAATTTATTACAGTGCAATGGGATTCTACCTCAAAAAGGCGTAGTATGGATAGTAGTTGGCAGGCAAAAATATTATCTGCATACAAAGATTATGAAGTAATTACTGTTGGCGGCCAAGCAAACAATAGTCTATTAAGAGACAGTTTAAAACATATTGCCTATGCAATGACAAAAGCAAAATATCATGTAGGCATTGACAGTGGCTTCTTACATCTGAGCCAGGTATATTTTGCTCCTCAAGATATACACATATATACAACAAGTCATCCAAATAAATGGAGCCATCATATGCATAGAGCAAAGGATAATGGAATCAAAATCAATGAAAATCGAAGTTGAAGTAAGTGTAGGAGAATTGTATGACAAAATTTCTATTCTTAGAATTAAAAAACAACGCATACAAAATCCAGATAAGCTGTTTAACATCAATAAAGAATTAATTTACTTAGAAAGTAAAATTTTAAATAATGATCCTGTTCTTGAAAAACTTACAGATGAGCTATTTAAGATTAATTCAAAACTTTGGGATATAGAAAATAGCAAACGCAGATGTGAAGCAGAAAATAATTTCGGATATGATTTTGTACAACTTGCACGAGATGTCTACATATATAATGACAAACGTGCAGAGATAAAAAAGAAAATAAATGTTTTAACTTATTCTGATGTTGTAGAAGAAAAGGAATATACGAGATACTAATGAAACTTTTTATACATATACCAAAAAACGGCGGAGTCACAATACGTGAAAGTAAAATCTTTCAAGATAAGATTATACCAGTCAACAAAAAATGGATTTCGGATTACAAAGGCTTTAAGAAAACAATGGAGTCTTATGAAGAACGTGATACAAAAGGTGTAGAACATGCTAGATGGATTGATGTCAATCCTGCTATCACACAAAAGTATCAAGCCTTTGCAGTTGTACGAAACCCTTGGAGCAAGGTTGTCAGCAGATATCTTTTTGCCAAACAAGCAATCGAAAGAGGACTTGTTAAACCAGAATATGCTAATGTAACTTCACTAGAACATTTTATTCAAGAAAGATATCAATGGGGATTGAAACCTTTGACTTGGTATCGAGCTATAAGAGGTTGGTGGCCACAGAAACATCATGTGAAAGATATTAACAATAAAGTCGTATGTGATATACTTAGGTTAGAACACTTGAATGAAGAAGCTCCAAGATACCTTGGTATAGACACAATGCCACGTGCAAGAAATGTCACAAGCATTAAAGTTGATTACAAAGAATTGTATAATCCAAAACTTATACAAGATATTGCAGATTGGTACAAAGAAGATATAGAGTATTGGAACTTTGATTTCGATACTTCTGCTAGGAGCAATTACACATGCAAATAGCAGTTTGTATGACCGGAGTAAATGATAAAGAATCTCATGTCATTGAACAGTTACGACAAAAATTACCCGAGGCAAATTTTTACTTCCATACTTTTACAAACAAAACGCATCTTATTCCCAATAACTTCCATGACCGGTTATTTACAATGCACTATCCCAAATGGCATTATCATCCTATGCAGGCAAATGCAATAGCTAAACATGGAAAATTTGCAAAATATAAAGACAAAAAAATCATGTGGGACGAGCTATATTTTGGAATAGTTCCGATTATTCAATATTCAGATTTGCTGAAAAAGATTCCTATAAGATTTGATTTGATTATTCGTTTGGATTATAATACTCAGATTGATAGACAGGTAGATTTAAATCATTGGTTAAGAAAAGCATACGAAAAAGGTCCGGTTGGATTTATGACTAGGCCAAACCGAGGACCTGAATTTGGTACAGGTAGATTAGCAGAAATCCCACCTAACAGTGATAACAAAGAAGATGATTGGTTTGGGTTCCTGCCTAGCTCTGTCATAATACATCATAGAAAACATTTTGATCATGCTATGGTAAGGAAGTTAGTGAAGAACGAGGCACTGTTACCTGCCCAATGGGGATGGTATCAGATATTAAGTGAACCATATGGCGACATTCACAGTAGTGTGCATGGGTTTGCTCAAGACATTAAATAGTATAAAGGATAACAGATATGATGTTCGGCAAAAATCCAGGTACTGACCAAACTTGGAAAAGGATACCAGAGTATAGCGTAGGTGCTGAACTAGGCGTATGGCAAGGCGAAAGTTCAGAAAAGTTTTTGAAGAGAGCTAGTCATGTTCACCTTGTTGATAGTTGGTCTCCTGTAGTTTACGAAGAATCAGACGAACACGGTGACTATGAAGCGTATCTTGATCGATATTCAAAATTAGTTAAATCTAGAGATCCACAAGAATTTGTAAAATACTATGATAGAATTTACGAAGGAGTAAAAGTTAGGTTTTTTGGTAGACCTGTTACAATTCATAGAATGTCTACTGCTGAATGGTTTGATACATTTACCGAAAAATTAGATTGGATATATGTTGATGCTAGTCATTCATATGAAGGATGTCTACATGATTTAAAAAGATCTTTAGAAATAATTAAACCTGGCGGTACCTTGTTTGGTGATGATTACGGCGATAAAAAACCAGGAGTGAAAAAAGCTGTGGATGAATTTATTAAAAGCACAGGTTTAGAATTAAACAATTTCCATGCTGACCAATTTGAGGTAAAAGTATGAACATGTTAGAATTGTTTAAAAAGTATAGCTGTGAAAAAATTTGGCACAGCTACAACGAATTGTATGAAGCAGATTTTGAACACCTACGTCAAAAACAAATCAACATACTAGAAGTTGGAACCTTTAGAGGTGAGAGCATTAATGTTTGGCTAGAATATTTTACAAATGCAAATATCTATACAATTGATACGTTTGAAAGGGTAGCCCCTGAAGCTCTTCCAATGCTTAATAATATAAGAGTGAAATATGCTAAACTAGATAGTACAGCAAAAGAGTGTAACGAATACTTTAAAAAACTTGGCATCAAGTTTGATTTTATAATAGACGACGGATTACACACACCAGATGGACAGCGTAAAACATTTGAAAACTTGATAGAATTTACAGATACATATTACATAGAAGATGTTTGGAATTTAGAAAAAGTTAATATGAATCATCCTTGGATAAAGAAACACCCAAATGACTTTACCCTTGATAAGTACAAAAAACTACTGAACACAATAGAAAAATATACAGTGACACACCATGATTGGCGGTCAAAGAAGAAACAAGATAGCTATATTTTAAAAGTATGCAAGCCTTTGTAATTTACATACAGAATCATGAAGATAGTGAAAAACATTCTGACCGCTGTGTGCAAAGCATAATAGATACCGAATCTCATCTTGATGTAGAAAAGTTTCCTGCCATTACACCAGAAAACATGTGGAAAGTAAATTACACATGGCCATTAAGAAAAAAAGTTACGTGCCCTAAAACAGGATTATTACTGTCTGCCTACAAAACTTATGATAATAATAAACGCATTGCGGCGGCACAAAGTCATTATATGTTATGGCGTAAATGTGTTACACTGAACCAACCTATAATGATTCTGGAACATGATGCTATTTTCACAAGAAAATTTGATTTAAACATATTAGAATGGTTTCCAGAAGAAGGTGCTGTAAGCATAAACAATCCTATAGGTGCAACATTCTCCGCAAAAGAATATGACAGAAAATTACACAATGGAATCAATGAAGTACCTTGGTTGACAGGTAACGATGTGCCGCAAGGACTTCCAGGACATAGTGCATACATCATTTACCCAGATGCGGCTAAAGAGGTAATGCAACTACAAGAAGATATAGGTTGGTGGCCTAATGATGCAATAATGTGTAAACAGTTGTGTCCTTGGATAAGATGTTACAAACCTTACTATACTGAATGCCAAGGCATCAAATCAACAACCAGTAAATAACTGCGTACATAAATATCTACATGGAACGCATTGTCTTAGTTACAGGAGGATTTGACCCCTTACATTCAGGGCATATAGATTTCTTCAACGAAGCAAAAAAGCTAGGTGATAAACTTGTTGTGGGCGTTAATAGTGATGAATGGTTGACAAGGAAAAAAGGTAGACCATTTATGCCTTTTCAAGAAAGACTTAAAATTGTACAAAATTTAAAAATGGTAGATGAAACTATGTCATTTGATGACAGTGATGATTCAGCCAGCGGTGCAATTTTCAAACTCCAGTGTACATCAGGACACAATAAAAAAATTATCTTTGCTAATGGTGGAGATAGAAACAAAGATAACATTCCTGAAATGAAAATATACGAGAATAGTCATCAAGTTGAATTTGTGTTTGGTGTTGGCGGAGATAACAAGCAAAACTCCTCAAGCTGGATATTACAAGAATGGAAAGAGCCTAAAACCGAAAGACAATGGGGGTACTATCGAGTGTTGCACGAATATGGTCCACACGTTAAAGTAAAAGAACTTACTGTAGATCCAGGAAAAAAATTAAGTATGCAACGCCATCAACAAAGAGCAGAACATTGGTTTGTATCAGAAGGGGAGGCATCTGTCTACGGTTTGGATGTGGCAACAGATATTACTCTTGAAAAATATGGAAAGCATAAATCTTTACATATTAGAAAGGACCAATGGCACATGCTGGCGAATGAGACAGATAAGCCGTTGAAAGTTGTAGAAATACAATATGGCGAAAACTGTGTGGAGGAAGACATTGAACGGAAATAAATTAAAAGTGTTTGTTGGTTACGATACCAGAGAGGATGTTGCTTGGCAAGTATGTAAACACAGCCTTGAAGCAAGAAATAAAAACGTAGAAGTAACACCCTTAAAACTTACAGATCTAAGAGCGAATTAAATAATTTTAAAGGTTGGGCTTTGTTTTGTGATTGCGATTTTATATTTTTAGAAGATGTACAAAAATTATTTGATCTTGCAGATGACAAGTATGCTGTCATGTGTGCTCATCATGATCATACACCCAAGCCTGGAACAAAAATGGACGGCCAACAGCAAACATTATATCCGAGGAAAAATTGGAGCTCAATGGTACTATGGAACTGCGGACATGAAAAAAATAAAGCAGTAACTACAGAACTTGTAAATGATCCTGATACAACAGGAAAGTATCTGCATAGATTTGCTTGGCTAGACGATTCAGAAGTAGGGCAGGTAAGCCACGAATGGAATTGGTTAGTAGATTGGTATAGCGAACCAGAGGACGGAACACCAAAAGCAATACATTACACAGAAGGTGGTCCTTGGTTTGAAAATTATAGATATTGCACATATCATCAACTGTGGAAAAATGAATTACACAATATGATGCACGGAGCAAATAATGAATCCTAAGCAAATGTTAATGCTTGACGGAGAAGATAAAATTCTGAAGCATTGGCAACATGGAACCAATGCATTAGTAATAGATAGAAAAGATATATCAAGCAAGTTGTTACATAAATCTCCTTGGCCTATAGAATATCCTATTACATTTAGAAGTATGACCAAACGAAAAGAAATTTGGAAATGTTGGGAAACTGGTAGGACTTTCTACTATGTAGACAATGGATACATTGGTAACTTAATGAAAAGGAAAGTTTGGTATAGGGTTGTAAAAAACAACATACAACATACGAAACCCAAACCTAACATGCCAAGTGATAGGTTTGACTTACTATGTAAAGACGCACCATATATGACGTATGGTGGATTCAAACAACCTAGTGGCAATAGGTTAAAAAATGGACCTATATTACTTGTAACACCATCTGAAAAACCTTGTCAGTTTTATAAGGTTGATAGAGATCAATGGGTACAAGATACAATTAGAGAACTTAGAAAATATACAACACGAGAAATTATTGTAAGAGATAAAGGACTTAGACCAGATAGAATCAAGGATAAGTCAGTAGCCGCACAGTGCTTCAAAGAAGAAGTGTGGGCTCTTGTTACATATCAAAGTATGGCCGCTCTAGAGGCAATGCACTATGGCATACCAGCATTTACAATGGCTCCGTGTTGTGTTGACAGTGTAGCAAACAAAGATTTATCTAGAATAGAAGATCCACATTATCCGTCTACTGATGAATTCAAAAATCTTTTACACTATCTTGCATACTGTCAATATACAGTAAATGAATTTTCCAACGGGTATGCATTAAGACTTATAGAGGAGATGGAACTGTATGACTAATCCATTGAAAGTCAACGCTTACATGAAAGCGATTCCTCCTGGAAATAAAAATCCTGAGAAACCTAAACTACTAGAATACTTTATTGAAGGTGTAAGTAAGGTAGGAGACAAAGGACAAATAATCAACACGTTTCAATATGAACCTGCTGATGTAGGTATACTACAAGGCTATGTTCATCCTGGCAGTAAGCACGTACCACATCTTAATTTACGTAGACAAGTTTTAGAAGGACAAAAAGCACTTAATAGAAGAACAATCATTGCTGATGCAAATTTATTCTTAGCATATGATCCAGGTAATAAAAATACATATCTAAGATACAGCTCAGGTGAATACATTCTAATTACATGCCAAAGAGATAATGGTTGGAGTATGGACGGTATGGCAGTAATCAATTGGTTACATCTTGTTTTACAAAATATAAAAAGATTTACGGACAGACCTATCATGGTTAGGTTTCATCCTGGAGATAAACATCATCATAAACACATGATGCAATTAAGAGCAATAGGACACAAGGTACGTTATTCTTCTCCTAGTGTAAGTTTACTAAAAGATTTACACGATGCTTGGTGTGTAATAAGCTACAATAGTAGTCCAGGAGTTGTATCTGCTGTCGAAGGTGTGCCAGTGTTTGTATTAGATCCTGCTAGGAGTCAAGCATCAGAAGTTGCAAACACAGACTTAAGAAATATAGAAAACCCTAATAGGGAATTTGATAGAGAACAATGGTTAAGAAGATTAGCAATGAGTCATTGGCGACTTGACGAACTGCGTAATGGCGATTGTTGGAGACATATGAGAGAATGGTCATGGGCAACATAACAGTTTGTACAACATTCCATAAACCGGGATTAGATTTATACGGACAAAGATTTATAGATAGCTTTGCAGAAAAGGTAGACAAACAAATAAATCTTTTAGTATACGCAGAGGATTGCATACCAAATAATCCAGATCCTGAACAAATAAAAGTTTTGGATGCCAAACAGACACTTCCTAAACTAAATGCATTTAAGGCTCGTTGGGCAAATGATCCTAGAGCTAATGGGATACCACCTGATGATATAAAAGCAAGACGTCCAAGAGATTGGCATAAAAAATTTAAGTGGGACGCTATACGTTTTGCCAATAAAGTTTATGCAGTATTTGATGCTTGTGAACGTAGTTCAGATTGGTGTGTATGGATGGATGCAGATACCTTTGTACATAGCAATTGGAGTTATGATCAGTTTAAAAACTTGTTACCAAACGACAAATGGTTAACTTATGTAGGCAGAGGAAAAGGTTCACAAACTTGGCCAGAATGCGGATTTTATGGTTTAAATTTAAATGATACAATATGTCAAGATTTTCTAAAAGAGTTTGAGCGTGTATATCAAGATCCTGAAAACGGAATATTCAAATTAGAAGAATGGCATGATTCATTTGTGTTTGGTAATATATTAAATGCAATGAAAGATTACTATCCTGAAGTTTTAGATTATAGTGCAGAAATGTACATACGAACAGCAAAGACAGGAGGTGGAGGTCATCCACTGATTAATTCTGTTCTAGGAACATGGATTGATCATATGAAGGGCGATAGAAAGAACACAAAGAAAAGTTTACCAAAAGACCTAATGGTAAATAGAACAGAAGCATATTGGAATGAAATTTAGTCTATGGACAAATAACGGTGCACTTAATTCTAAACCTATTTTTGACGCCTTTGGTTCTAGTCTTTTGGACAATGGTCATACTGTTGCTTACAATGATGTGGATTGTGATGTCGATGTTATTTGGAGCGTTCTATGGTACGGTCGTATGGCTCCAAACAAAATTGTATGGGACAGAGCAAGATCGCAAGGACGACCAGTAATCGTACTAGAAGTTGGCGGACTAAAAAGGGGAACAACTTGGAAGGTTGCAATCAATGGTATCAATCGCGACGCTTATTTTGGTGGACTTCATAATAATAGTTCTCGTGCTGATGCTCTTGGATTATTTTTAAAGCCTTGGAAATTTAACAATGAACAAGGAGATATTATTATTGCATGTCAACATAATAAATCGCATCAATGGAGAAATCAAGCCACTGTGCAAACTTGGTTGTTTGAAACCATAGATTTAATAAGACAATATACAAATAGAAATATTATTGTTAGGCCACATCCTAGATGTCCTATTCCAGGTATACAATTTGAATTTAAAAACATTAAAATACAAAACCCACAACATGTACAAGGAACTTATGACGATTTTGACTTTGATTGCACTAATGCTTACGCTGTTGTAAACTGGTCTAGCAATCCTGCTACACAGGCAGTAATGCAAGGTATTCCTGTCTTTGTTGGTCCAGATAGTTTAGCTTATGATGTAGGGAATACAGATTTAACAAAAATAAATTCTCCTAGTATGCCTGATAGAACTCAATGGCTAAATGATATCGCCTATACTGAATGGACTATTGAAGAAATATCTCAAGGATTACCTATAAAACGCTTGACATCTATGCTATAAGATAGTATACTTATAGTATGAATGTAGAAAAACAACCATCGAATTGTGAAGACCTTTTGGCCTTACTGACAGGAATCAGTATACCAAAACCTATTTTTGCTAAAGAATTAGATCATGGTTATGTGATGCATAACGAAGATGTCAAAATATTAAAGAGCATTGCAAAGCAACTATCCAAAGGCACTGCAATGACAGATAGGCAATATAATTTAGTAAAACGTAAAATAGAAACTTACAGAGAACAATTTGCAAATAATGGTATAGACATTGATCTTTGTATGCATGAGCTCATGCATCCATTAAGAGAAATTGATAGATCGCATTGGATAAAAATTCTTACATATAACGATGAAGATATGTTAGCAATACGATTTCCCTTCAGTAAAAAAATTATCAGTAGACTAGATGAATTGCGTATGTTAGATTTGCACGTCAATCACGCAAAACTTTTTAAAAATAACACTCACTATTTCCATATAACACCAAAAAATCTTTATGGACTTGTAAACATTGCAAAAAGATTTGATACAAAGTTTTTTATTTCTAAAGAAATTTTAGAAACATATGACAAGCTACAAGAATATGAAACAGACAGAATAAAATATGTACCAGGAGTATATGATTATCAAATTAAAAATTTGCCTCAAGAAGCTATAGAAGATTTAGAATCTAATGTCGGAAAACCAAAAGATAATTTAGCATTATATTATGATAGAAGATACCTATACGGTTTGTCGCATTTTGATAACAAGGAAGTAGAAAAAGCATTATTCGATCTTAGTCCATTAGCAAATAGTATTGTGCAAAGATCAGAAGCAACAGTGCTTATTCCATCATCGAAATTTCCAATTGACGAAGTTGTAAGCACTATACATGAGTTGCAACGTTTTCCTATGTTGGTTGTATTGGATAATAAATCAGCCCTTAATGGTTTGAAAACAGTATATGATGCAACAATTAATTTTACCAAAACAGAAGACATCAGTGTTTTATTTAGGTTAGACGGCGAAAATAATGAATTTAATCAATATGTTAAAGACAAAAAGATTAATAATAAGGTTGCAAATAATACAAAAATAGTGTATATTAGTACAAATAAATTACCAAAGCCGCTGTTGCAATCTGGTTGGATTCCTAGTTGCACATTAAGTTTTGGCAGTAAAGGTTTGCACTTTAATAATGTAACTTCTTACATTCAACAATTTGATTTGCAAATTGTGTATGAAGATGCAAGTTCAAACACCTATTGGAATAGAACAGAGAGAAAATTAATACATGGCTTCGTGTAAGTTAATTATTGAAGATGAAGTTAACATCAAGTTTGAAGGTCTTGCAGTTGACGTAAGACGTAAAATATCTAATGCTTTAAAGTTTGAAGTACCATACGCAAGATATATGCCTCAATATAAATTAGGTCGGTGGGACGGAAAGGTTGGATTCTTTGGTCTTGGCGGATCAGGATATGTCAATCATCTCGATACTATAACAGATGTGTTGCACAAGCAAGGAGTTGAAATATCTGAAATCATCGATAGAAGAGAAGTTGTTGATTTAAATTTTGAAGATATCAAAGAAGATTTTTGGGGAGATAAAACTTGGCCAAAAGGTCATCCTGCTGAAGGAGAAAAAATTAGATTAAGAGATTATCAAGTTGAAGTTATTAACAATTTTTTACAAAATCCTCAAGCATTGCAAGAAGTTGCCACTGGAGCAGGAAAAACTATTATAACTGCTACACTGAGTAAAATTACAGAACACTATGGTCGTAGTTTAGTAATTGTTCCTAACAAAAGTCTTGTAACACAAACAGAAGACGATTATATAAACTGTGGACTTGACGTTGGTGTATACTTTGGTGATAGAAAAGAACTTGGCAAAACCCATACAATTTGTACTTGGCAATCGCTAAATATTTTAGACAAGAGAAGCAAGTATGGTGAAGATGTATTGAGTCTTGCTGAATTCTTAGAAGGTGTATCTACTGTGATAGTTGATGAGGTACATCAGGCAAAAGCAGAAGTTCTTAAAAATTTACTTACACGTAATCTAAAAAATGCTCCTATACGTTGGGGACTTACTGGAACTATTCCAAAAGAAAAGTTTGAGTTTGAAGCCATACATGCAAGTATAGGTCCAGTCATAGGACAGATTAGTGCAAAGGAACTTCAAGATAAAGGTGTGTTAAGTGAATGTCATGTTAATATTGTACAACTAATAGATACACCAGTACATTCAAACTATCAAGAAGAATTGAAATATCTTGTAAGCAATGATCAGAGAGTAGACTATTTAGGCAAACTAGCAAACAAAATAAAACAATCAGGCAATACACTAATACTTGTAGATCGAATAAGTGCAGGAGAAAAACTTCAAGCACTTATACCAGACAGCGTCTTTGTAAAAGGCGATGTTAAGTTAAAAGATCGAAAGGAAGCATATGACGAAATTAACGAAGGCACTAATCATGTGGTTATCGCAACCTATGGAGTTGCGGCGGTGGGAATTAATATTCCACGTATTTTTAATCTCGTGCTTATTGAGCCTGGCAAGTCATTCGTTCGTGTAATACAATCAATTGGTAGAGGCGTTAGGAAGGCAAAAGATAAAGACTTCGTACAAATATGGGATCTTACATCAACTTGTAAGTTCGCGAAGCGCCACCTTACTCAACGTAAGAAATTCTATAAGGAGGCTCAATACCCATTTACTATTGAAAAAATCGAATGGAACTAGAATGAAAATATTAACCTTAGAGAACACAGGATTGGATCTAAATACACTACCTGATCAAATAGAAGAAGACATAAGATTCAGCGTACTTGATAATTCAGATTCAGCAAACCCTGATTTCTTTTTCATTCCATTAATATTTTTAGAATCATTTAGCTCACCGAGTGTGGTTCTGGATATAGGTGGATTTGAAATACAAATGCCAATTGATTGGCACATTGCTGTCGGATGTAGCGACAGTGGTAATGACATAGAAATATTACCTTTGACTAGTATAGGAGATAGAGGCTTTGAAGCTTTCTTGTTTAATCCACTTACCAGTTTCAAACCTGACTTCACTCATGTAAAGGTAATTAATTATTATAATGACGTCAAATGGTACTTTCCTAAAGTAAGAAATGGACACTTGTTGAGTGTTCCTGTACAAGATAAGAAAGAACCTCTTTGTGCATACTTTATAAAGGATGTAACAAGACAGACTGAGGTCATAAAGTACGGAGAGCTATTTTAATGAAAGCAGGTAAGATTTGGGGACAAACTGAACTAATACATGCTAATGGTGTATTAGAGTTCCATAGGATTGAATATAAAGCAGGTTATAAATGTAGTGAACATGAACACAAATTTAAGTGGAATGGATTTTTCGTTGAATCAGGGAAAATGCTAGTTCGTGTTTGGCAAGATGGAGAACAAAAAGGTCTTGTAGATGAAACAATTTTAAATGCTGGTGACTTTACTAGAGTCAAGCCTGGAATGGTACATCAGTTTGAAGGTCTTGAAGATGGTGTAGCATTTGAACTATACTGGGCTGAATTTAACCATGATGATATCGTAAGACGTACCCAAGGTACAAAGGCCAAACATGGATGACCAAAAAGTCTATTGTAAAGCAAGGACTGATACCGGGCCAAGCCCTTATATACGAACGAGCTAATGGCGTGACCTATGCCCGTTATAGAGACCCTCCACATAATATGATAGAACGCTGGGTAGTAGGTGGTGAACCAAAAGCAGTAGCTGAAGCAATGGGCATAATTGATTATGACGAATGGAAAGATATAATGATGACAGCAGAAGGTAATGTCACGCTACAAAAATTAATTAAAAAGTTACGACAAACATATTACTTAATCAAGGAACCGAATGAGTGATTATCCAGAAACAATAATTTATGTAGATGGTCCTGGAGTATCGTGTATGGGCGAAGCAATGGATCATCCTAAGGTATATTATAGCGTTCCTGAAGAAGGTTATGTAAAGTGTAATTACTGTGATATAAAATTTATGCGGAAGAAAAAGGAAGATGATAATGACAAAGCCTAACACAACTTTTAAGTTATCAATAAGAGATGTAGAAATAATAGAACAAGCACTTAGAAACAAGGCAGGAAGAAGAGGCCTTGCTATTGCACAAGGAGATACATCACCAGAACTAAAAGCTGAGATGTACGAGATTCAAGAGGTGCTTGGCAGGATACATGAACAGAAAAACTTTTATGCCAAGTTTAAAGATGGCAAACCATATGTGAGCGGATGATGAGAATAATAGCAGGACCTTGTCAACACGAAAGCAAAGAACAATCATTAGAAATAGCACAACACTGTGCAACCATTTGTGCAAATTATGGCTTTGATTATATTTTCAAAGCAACTTTTGATAAAGCAAATAGATCAAGTATTAAAGGTGTGCGTGGTAGATATGATAACATGCACGATAGATTATACACGTTTCTTGACGACATGTCACATATACCCGCAAAAAAACTGACAGACGTACATGAAACATGGCAAGTAAAAGAAGTTGAAAAAGACATTGATGTAATACAAATACCTGCGTTCCTATGCAGACAAACTGATTTGATTAGAACAGCATGTCAAACAGATTGTATAGTAAATATAAAGAAGGGGCAGTTCCTTGCACCGTGGGATGTCAAAGGCATTCTTTCAAAGACAGAAGGAGCAAAGGATGTTTGGATTACTGAACGAGGAACCAGTTTTGGGTATAATACTTTGGTTGTCGACTTCACTGGGATGGCTTATTTGCTTGAAAGCCTCGGGAGTAACTTTGTCTTCGATGTTACTCATTCAGTACAGAAGCCGGGCGGAGCAGGTAGTTCTAGTGGCGGTGATCGTACTATGGTTCCTGGCTTGGTTCGGGCCGCTTCCGCTCTTGGTGTATCCAGTTTCTTTTTAGAAGTTCATCCTGATCCTGATAATGCACCTAGCGATGGTCCTAACATGATTTACTTAGAAGACTTTGAAAAAATTGTAAAGGATATACATGAGTACAGCTATACTAATTCCTGCTAGATTACAAAGCTCAAGACTAGCAAACAAAATGTTAGTTGAGTTAGATGGTAAACCACTCATACAGAGAGTATTTGATATCTGTAATCAAACAGACTTTAACACATACGTTGTAACAGATAGTTTAGAAATAGCAGAACTTTGTCCAAACTTTATTTTAACTGACAAAGCAAGTAATGGTACAGAAAGATGTGCATTAGCGGCCAGAGATTTAAACTATGACAATTATATTAATGTGCAAGGTGATATGCCGGACATTACACCCGAAATGATTCACACAGTTGCAGATTATCTTAAGCACTATCCTATTACAACATTATACACAGATATGACTGAAGAAGATCAAAATAAACCTAGTTCCGTTAAGATGGTACGTGCAGGTGATCAAGCTCTCTGGTTTGGTAGAGGGATGACAGGATATGGAGATTGGCATTTAGGAGTGTACGGATATAGATCAGATGCACTACAACTATATCCTGAGTTAGAAGTTACAAAGGAAGAACGAATAGAAAAATTAGAACAGCTTAGGTGGCTGAAAGCAGGTTGGACCATAGGTTGTACAAGAGTAGATTTCAGTGGAGTAGAAATAAACACTCAAGAAGATATCTATCTATGGAATTATAAAAATGAGCGAAAATTGTATCCGCCAGTCGGCCTTTCCTAAAGTTAAAAACTTTCGAACATACATTGTTGTAGGAGCTCGTAGTGGAGAAACTTCTGTACCATTTATATCAGACTTTTCAAGAGTATATGCGTTTGAACCAAATCCAAAATTAAATTTAGTCATACCAAACACTGTAAAGATGTTTCCATATAAACTAGGTGATATAGAAATGGAAACAGTTCTAAATGTTTCTTCATCAACACAATACAGTGTTACTCAAAAAACCTTAGATAGTTTTGATTTTGATAATGTCGATCTTATAAAAATTGATGTAGGTTATTCTGAATTAGATGTTTTGCAGGGTGCTGTAAATACAATAGTAAAATGGCATCCAGTAGTAGTGTTCAAACACGATTTAGCGGTTGACTTTTTCAATAAATTAAGTTATAATGTAAAATATTATAAGAATGATTGGATAGCTTGGTATGAATAAATTGCCTTTAAAAGATGTACTTGCGGCCATTGATATGGGTGCAAAAGAAATATGGGATGAATTATCTAATGACGAAAAGAAGCAGGTAAGTTTTTTCTTACTCAATAGATATGTCAGTTCACAAAAAGGTGTAAGAGATAGCCAAGAACTAGCCGTATTCAAAACAAATGAATACTACAACAAAAACTTTTTCAACATACAAAAACACAAAAAGTTGTTATGGCAACTTTTATGTATATCAGGAAACACAAAAAATATTCAGTATCATGAATGGATAGGATACAAACACAAAAAGGGCGATAATTCAAAAGCAGTAAAGTTTTTGCAAAAATTATATCCTAATAAAAAACAAGACGAAATCGATATGTTAGCAAAACTTTCTACAAAAAAAGAACTTATGCAACTTGCTAAAGACAATGGTATAGATGAGGTAAAACTTTGAAAAGGTTGTTTGCATTTGGTTGTAGTTACACAAAATATTTCTATCCTACATGGGCAGATATATTAATTTCAAATTACGAACATGGTTGGAATTGCGGACATATTGGCAGTAGTAATCAATTAATATCTAATAGGATTTGGGAAACATTTACAAAAACTGATTTGACAGATCAAGATGTAATAATTATTAATTGGACAAATTATTTTAGAGAAGATAGATATCACACAGAAAGTGGCTGGCATACTCCTGGAAATATTTTTAACAATCTAACACAAAGAGGATTCACATTAAATAACTTTAGTTACAAGTCAGATATTGATTGGGCCGATCTAAAACATTACGTATATAGAGATTGTAATATTATAACAAGTACCTTAGAAGGATTAGCTAATACAGATGCAACAGTAATAAGCACTTGTATCAATAATCCTTACACAGACAAGTTACTACTTGAACAAGACAAACTAAAAGGTTTATTACAAAATTATAAAAAATGGTTGACTCCACAAGTCAAAACAATATCAGAACATTGTTACTATCCAGAAGTCGAAAAGGACAAGACAAGATTACAATATAATAATAACGGTACTTGGATTATAGAAGACCATCCATTACCAAAAGAACATTTATCATATGCACTTATAAATGCGAATACTGTGGAGCTTCTTTTACAAAAGAAAAAACACTTTCAGTCCATATGTGTGAAAAGAAACGTAGGCATTTGCAAAAAGGTGAAAAACATGTGCAGTTGGGTTATTATGCATTTACAAGATTTTATAAATTAAGTGCAGGCACTAAAACTGATAAAACATATGAACAGTTTTGCGACAGTCCATATTACAATGCATTTGTAAAATTTGGTAGTTGGTTAAACAATGTAAATCCTTTGTACATGGAAAGATACATTGACTGGGTGGTAACAAGTGGAAAGAAACTTGATCATTGGTGTAGAGATGAATTATATGAAATATATGTAAACGAGTTGGTGCTGAAAGAAAGCATGGAGACAGCCGTTGAAAGAACTATAGATACTATGATGTCTTGGGGAGAAGAAAAAGAAGCACCCTGGAATGATTATTTTAGACATGCAACATTAAACAGGGTAACAAGAGATATCAAAGACGGTAAGATAAGTCCTTGGCTGATGTTAAATTGTACAAGTGGAAAAGGCATGTTAGCACAATTTAATGATGAGCAATTAGAATTTGTATACAGTGTACTAGATCCAAAACACTGGGCTATGAAGTTTAAAAAGAAGCCGGCAGATGTTGAAGTTGTGAAAGAAAAAGCAAAGGAATCAAAATTATGAAAACTGTAATATGTGATATTGATGGAACTATCTTTGAATACGTCAAAGGTGGTCATTATGATCTAGTTTATAGAGAAGCTAAATTATTACCTGGCGTTAGAAAAAAGTTTCAGGAATGGGAAGTAAAGGGTTGTAGAATCGTGCTTATCACTGGTAGACGTGAAAGTGTCAGAGAAGTTACTGAAAGAGCTTTGAGAAAAGCAGGCATTCCTTTTGACATGCTAATTATGGGCTTTGCAGATACAGGCAGAGTTTTGATTAATGATATCAATTGGAAGGGCAAGGTAAAAGCCCATGCAGTAAATATGAAGCGTGACGAAGGTTTTGAAAATATAAATTGGGAAGAATACGAACTATGATGAAAACACACCTACTTGGAAACGAGCATCAATGGATAATCGAAACACACTATGAAGATAAAGAAGAGTTTGATTTTCATTGGGATAAGAAAATCTTTCCTGCAGAAACTAGAACAGATGTGAGTGATCAAACTACTACCTATCGTGGAGCACAATGGAACATACATCCGGATGCTTTTGTAAACGAATGGAAATTCAAGCCATTTCTACAAGATAAGATAGACGAAGTAGGCTTAAATATAGAGCTAACTGATCTTTGTGCATTGTGGACTGTTGAATACAGAAAGGGAGGTTGGCAGAAGGCCCATAGGCATAGTGATGCAAGTGTTAAAAAAGTAAGTGCAGTTGTATATCTAACTGATGCTGATCCAGACGAAAGTGCATTCCACGGAGCAACTTTTGCCTTTTTATATGACGGCAATGGTAACACACATGACCTATGTTATAAGCCTGCAAGAGGAGATGTGCTTATGTTTAAGAGTACAGTATTGCATGGAGCATATCCGGTGAGAGATAACAAAAGAGTTTTTGTTGTTGATTATTTTTATAAGGATAAAAAATGATAAAAACTGTAACTAATTTTGTAAAAGAGAGTTATCAAAACAGCAAGGTAGCTTTCTTTTGTGAAATGGCAGAAGCAACACTATTGATAAGTGCAAGTGCAATCTTAACTTACACTGTGTTAAATCCTGCCACAAAAATCTTTATCCCTTTGTACTTGGCAGGAAGTATATTAGGGATAATTAGTGCTGTAATAAGAAGAGCGGCATTTGTAATAGTATTATGCAGTTGGTTTACTATTATGAATGTAATTGCATTATGGAGACTATTTTTATGAAACTAGAACTAATCAAAGCACCAAGCGATTGGTTAACAAAGAAGATGGAGCCAATCGATGTAAACAATCCGCCCTATGATCTTAAAGAATTAAAAACAGAAATGTTTAGAATTATGAGAGCTAATCTTGGAATTGGACTATCTGCTAACCAAGTAGGGATTGACGGAAGAGTATTTGTGTTTTATAATAACAACACAAACAATCATTTGGAAAGAGATATGATGTGTATCAATCCAGAAATAATTGAAGATAAAGGTGAACCAGTAAGTATGTTTGAAGGTTGCCTAAGTTTTCCAGGAGTTACTATTCCGGTTATTAGAACAAATAAGATAAGAGCAAGATGGACGACAATCAATGGCAAGGTAGTTGAAGAAGACTTCTTCGGTTACGATGCTAGATGTATTTTACATGAGATTGATCATCTTGACGGGATAACATTTGACCAACATGTTTCGCCAATGGTATGGAAAGAAGCAGTTGACAAAGCAAAGAAGGAAACTGATGCCTGATATAGATATCGACTTTGCTGATAGGAACGAAATACTTGGTAAATTAAAACACCGTGTTGCAAAACTTGACACAGGTAAAAAACACAACACTGGTGTTTACGTTACTGAGATTCCTCATAATCCTGTTGACATGTTGTCTACTATTGATTATGAAACAGCAGAAGATAGAGGCTATTTCAAACTAGATTTTCTAAACGTTAGCATTTATGAAAAAGTGAAAGACGAAGATCATCATAAAGAACTTATGAATAAGGAACCATTATGGGAACTGTTAGAAACAAAGGACTTTTGCGATCTCGTCTTTCATGTATCAGGTCATCATGCACTAATAAAAAAACTAAAGCCAAGAAGCAAAGAACAATTGGCCGCCGTATTGGCTATCATAAGACCAGCAAAGAGACATCTTCAAGACTCGGACTGGACTACTATCAGTAAAGAAGTTTGGACAAAACCAAAAGACGGTGAATACTATTTTAAGAAAGCACACGCAGTTGCATACGCACATGCAATAGTTGTGCATATGAATTTAATTTGTGAGGAACTGAATGCAGTGGGAAATGTCAGATTACAGGAACAAGGATCCTAAGAGAGACACAACCTGGCTTGAATGGCAAGTGCCAAAAGATCTTGTAGCAGGTTACATATTCAAGTTAACCTTCTGGACCTTCATACTTCCTATCGTATTGTTCAACGCACTCCTGGCTCCAATACCATTCGCATTAACTATACTATTACTAGATTATACGTCTTATATTAAATGGAAAAATGATTAGCTACGAGCAGGCTTTTTAAGCAACTGTACTGATTTTCTTTTCACTCTTTTTATAGATAACTTATTAAGATTTACTGTAGGCCCAAAGCTCACTTTAACATCTTTGCTGTTCATTGTCATAAGCACATATTTAAATTTTAACATATCCTTCTGAAGGAATATGTTTATAGGAATCATTCTATTTGATTCCCACCACCATACTTCGCCTAATTCAATAAATCTAGCTCTTTCTTCTTCTGTTTGTAGGTTAGTAAACACATACATGCTTGTAATAAAAGCATCTTGGTTGTTAATAATGCCCACGTATTCAGATCCGCCGTATGTTACGACACTTAAAAACGGGAACTTTTCTTCTATATCTTTTCTCAACATGTTGTAATAAATACTTATACAAAGGAATTGCTATGCAACTTGTACCTAGATATTTAGTCACTAACAGAACTGTTGTCGTCTCAGATGACACAGGTAACCAAACGGAGTATAATAAAGTGTATCAGAGAAACATAAAAATAGCAAAGGGTATAGATAATGTTATACGCTTTGTAATTAAAAATCACGATCAAAAACCACTGTCTATATTAAACACATATACACCATACGTAGAAGTGTTTACAGAAGACAACATAATGCTTAAGAAGTACATTGGCACAATTAAAGAAACATCAACGCCTTCTTATAAAGGACAGTTTGAAATAAACATAACAAGTAGTGACACTTTAAACCTTAATGCTCAATATCTTACATACACTGTTTATCTACGTAACACAAGCAATTCTGATACACTAACTTACGCAGATTCACAATATGGGGTTCCAGGTACAATTGAACTTACTAACGAAGCATTTCCAGGTGCAATAGATTCCAAGACAGTGTCAACGTTTATCAACAGCATCAGTTCTGTAGTAGATGCACAACCTGACATTAACTCAAATAATGCGTTACATACCGCGGCTATATATTCAACAGGCTTTGCAGGTACTGTAAAAGTGCAAGGAACTTTGGACGATAGTACAACCGACTCATGGTTTGATATAGATACTGTTACATTTACTGGATCTGAAACTCAACCAAAACCTAGTAACTTTAACGGAGTATTCAGTTACATACGATTTGCAGTTGCAAATGATTCTGGAAATTCTGGAACAATTGATAAGATTTTAGTCAGAAACTAGTTGACATTAAGGACATTTGATACTATAATACAAGTATGAATGTAGTATATGAAACTCTGATATCTCACCTTCCTGCGAAACGCAAGACTACTCCTAGTGGTTGGTTAAGTTTCAATGCACCTTGTTGTGTGCATAATGGTACAGGTGCAGATACAAGACAACGTGGAGGCATCATAAACAACGAATCAGATGGCACAAGCTATCATTGTTTTAACTGCGGATACAAAGCAAGTTGGAAGCCAGGTAGACGTGTTACATATAAAATGAAACGTTTGATGCAATGGTTAAATGTTCCAGATGATACTATTACAAAAATTAGTTTAGCAGTTTTAGACACACAGTCTATAGAATTACAAGAAGAAATATCTTTACCTAAGTTTGAAATAAAACAACTACCAGAGGGTGCAAAGCCATTACAAGAATGGGCAGACTATTGTGCAATGGAACCAACAGGTGTAGATGAAAACCTATTTAAGGTATTTGAATATCTACAATCAAGACAACTTTACTTTGATGATTATAACTTTCATTGGTCTCCGTTATCAGGATATAGAGATAGACTTATAGTTCCTTTTTATCATAACAAACAAGTTGTAGGATACACAGCAAGAAAAATAAAAAATGGTAATCCGAAATACATAAGTGATCAACAACCAGGATATGTTTTCAATCTTGACAATCAAAAATATGGCAGAGTTTATACTGTGGTTGTTGAAGGTCCTTTTGATGCAATAGCTGTCGAAGGTGTTGCATTGCTTGGAAATGAAATCAAAGATCAACAAGCAAGGTTAATTAATAGTTTAAATACTAAAGTGATAGTTGTTCCTGACAGAGATGATGCAGGTAAAAATATTGTTAAACAAGCTATTGCAAACGGATGGGGCGTTAGTATGCCACCGTGGGATATGGAAATAAAAGATGTTAACGAAGCAGTACAGAAATATGGAAAAATATATACACTGCATACTATCGTTGGCTATGCAGAATTTAATGAACTCAAAATACAACTAGGAGCAAAAAAATGGTTTGGTTAAAGGCGTTTTGGGATTGGATTACATTTCCAATTAGATTCTATATTGAATACTTTAAGGAAAAGAAAGTAGAACGAGATAGAATAAAAAAAATTAAGGAACTACAAAAAAGAGATCCTTTTATCTACAAGTAGAAAGGTAGGTGACACAATTGATGACTGAGTTTACAAAAGGCATATACAATGTGCTAAAAAATAAATTAGACGAAAGCGTTGCTTTAGCAATAATTTTCTTTATAGGTCATATATTAATTGCTATGGTAGTAGTCAGTATTATTACAGGTGCAAGTATTTGGGAAGCTGGAGCAGTTGCATTGATAGAGCCTGCTGTTAATTCTGTGTGGTTCTACGTTTTACATAAACTTTGGAAAAAGTATGCAAGATGAATTATTACTTTTGGTTTTAAGTTTTATTCTGTTGTTCGTAGTAGGATTTCATGCATACGAGCAAAAGACAAACAAACCAAAAACAAAGATAGTTAAAAAATACTATCATATTAATTTTTAAGGAGATGGTATGATTACTTGGGGAATGGTTGGCAATAGTCATGACGCCAGCATGGCCTGTTTTATAGATGACAAACCTTATTGGGCTTGTATGGCAAAAGATTTCGATCATGCAAAAATGAAAGATAGTCATCCAGACTTTCACTGGACAATGATAGAAGTTGCAAACCAAAGTTATGGCAGACCTGATAAAATTGTTTGGTATGAAAAGCCTTTTTGGAAAACAACAAGACAATGGTGGGCAGGACAGGGTTGGCTGTCTAGAGAAAATGATATTAAGAAATATTTGAGTAATTGGGGAATAACTGCTCCTATTGAGTATGCTTGGCATCATCATGCACATGCGGCCTATGGTTATTACACAAGTGGATTTGACAATGCAACAATATTGTGTATGGACAGCATAGGTGAATGGGAATGTTTAACAATATGGTCCGGTGAAGGAGACAAACTTAAAAAAGTCTTTTCACAAAAATATCCACACAGTGTGGGTTTATTCTACAGTGCAATGACACAACGATGTGGATTGGAACCTAATAAAGAAGAATATGCTGTTGCAAATTTAGGTAAAGGTGCTAAAGGTATGTATGTGGACTTGTTACAAAAAACTGTGGTAAGCGATGCACTCGACGGGCACATGCCTGGTGTACATTTTAAATTTAATTTGCATAGAGGCGGAAAACATATATTGCCTAATTTAGATGACAATATAGAAATGGCTTTTGCAACACAGACAGTATATGAAAGAATACTGAAATCAAATTCAGATTGGTGTAAGAAAAGATTGCCTAGCAAAAATTTAATTATAACGGGTGGCTGTGCTTTGAACAAACAAGCTAACCAAAAAATTGAAAAGGATTGGAAGAATATTTATGTACCACGAAACCCAGGTGATCCGGGTTCGTGTATTGGAGCAGTTGCATCAAAACTAAAAAAACATCTTGACTATGATGAGAAAATATGGTATAATAAATAGGATGAAAATAGATTTTAAAATGACAGATGCAAAGGTTCTAAAGAAAGTGACTCCAAAAGGCGATCTAAGTTGGTACATAAAATGGACGGCCAGTTTCATAATACTAATTGGAATGGTACTTACAAGTATTACAGGAATGGAACCATGGAATCTTATGTTCCATTTTGTAGGAGTACTAGGTTGGGGGATCGTTGGTATGTTATGGCACGACAGAGCTTTGATCTTTATTAATAGTATTGCTATGTTTATATTTGCAGTAGGTATTGGAAAATATTATGTTGGATAATGTAAACCAAAAATTAAACACACAATATCCAAAACTTATACATGCAGTATCTGGTAATTCAGATCTGTCGGATGAAGCCAAGCTGGCTGTGGTATATAAATTTGTTGAAACATTAGAAGAATTAGTAAAGGCATTAGATGAAACAAAACACTGATTATGGATATGATATACAAAAAGTATATTTAGAAATGATGCTGAGTGATGCAGAAAGTTTCGTAAGATGCCAGGGCATATTTGACAGCAGTTTATTTGATAGAAGATTACAAAAGGCCGCACAGTTTTTATATGACTATGTAGGAGAACATAACATACTGCCTACAGGTGAAATGGTAAACGCGGCATGCCAAACACAGTTAGAAATTCCTACAGGATTACAAGAAAGCCATTATGATTGGCTACTTGCAGACTTTGAAACATTTAGTAGACACAAAGCATTAGAAAGAGCAATACTTGAAAGTGCTGACTTGCTTGAAAAGGGTGAGTATGGTCCTGTTGAAGCAAAGATTAAAAACGCAGTACAGATAGGACTACAGAAAGATCTTGGTACAGACTATTGGATCAATCCTAAAGAAAGATTACTTGCAATTAAAAATAATAATGGACAAGTAAGCACTGGCTGGGAAAGTCTTGACAAGAAATTGTTTGGAGGATTCAACAGAGGTGAACTGAATATATTTGCAGGCGGTTCAGGTGCAGGTAAGAGTTTGTTCTTAGCAAACTTGGGTGTGAACTGGGCAATGGCAGGTATGAATGTATTGTATCTTACATTTGAACTTTCTGAAAACTTGGTTAGTATGCGTGTAGATAGTATGGTGACAGATATTCCAACAAGAGACATATTCAAAGATGTAGACGAAGTTGAAATGAAAGTTAAAATGATTGGCAAGAAGGCAGGAGCCTTCCAAGTCAAATACATGCCAAGTGGTAAGACGCCTAATGACATTAGAGCATATCTAAAAGAATATGAAATCAAAATGAACAAGAAGGTTGATGTGTTGTTGATTGACTATCTTGATCTTATGATGCCAAATGGTGCAAAGGTAAGTGCAGAGAACTTGTTTATCAAAGACAAATTTGTATCTGAAGAACTACGTAACTTGGCTATGGAATTGAACTGTATATTTGTAACAGCATCGCAGTTGAATCGAGCAAGTGTTGAAGAAATTGAATTTGATCATTCGCATATCAGTGGCGGCTTGAGTAAGATACAAACAGCAGATAACGTGGTAGGTATCTTTACAAGTAGAGCTATGCGTGAACGTGGTAGATATCAGATACAGTTAATGAAGACTAGAAGCAGTTCTGGTGTTGGTGCAAAGATAGATTTAGAGTTTGACGTAGACAGTTTGCGTATTAGAGATCTTGCAGATGACGATGATTATCAAGAGTTTGATAAACGTAAGTCTACAATATATGAAGGGCTAAAAAGAACAAGCATGAATACAAAAGAAGAAGATGGAGAAGCTACTGTAGATCCAAAAGCAGGCGATTCAGTAGGCAAAATAAAAGCAGAAGCAGACTCTACAAAACTTAGATCTTTCTTAGCCAATCTAGGTTCTGACGAAGAATAGCCAATACATAAATACTTTGCTTAGGCACATAGGCAAATGGAGGCTATAATGAAAACAGACTTAGAAAACATACAACTACTCTTGAATCGATTTAAAAGGCCTATACCGAAAGGTGAAGATTACGAGAATAGACTCGCAGAAGAATTTGAATTGATACTAAATCAGAGATTCACTGATTACTTCCTACAAATATGCGACATAATTGATTTAACAGAAGATCTTACACACATGACTCGTGGATCAGCAGGTAGCAGTTTGGTCTGCTATCTACTTGGTATTACAGATGTTGATCCAATCAAATGGAACATACCTGTTGCACGTTTTATGAATCCATTACGTGATGACTTGCCAGACGTAGACATTGATTTTGAACATTGGCAACAAGGTGAAGTCATGCAACGCATATTTAAAAAGTGGCCAGGTAAGACTGCACGGCTATCTAACTATGTAATGTTTAGAGAAAAGAGTGCAAAGAAAGAAGCGGCAAAACGTCTTGGTGCAACCGGTAACCTTCCAAGAAACTTTACATATGAATCTGTAGGAGTTGATCCTAAAGAAGCAAAACGCATTGAACGTAAACTGATAGGTAAGAAACGTGCTATATCAAAACACTGTGGCGGTATAGTTATGTTTACAAGACAACTGCCAAAGTCACTTATATCACAGGACAATCAAATACTGTTAGACAAATATGAAGTAGAAGACTTAGAACATTTAAAAGTTGATATACTTGCAAATAGAGGACTCTCGCAACTGTTAGAAATCGATGAACTAACACAACTGCGACACTATCCAGAAACTGATGAAGCAACAAGTGAACTACTGTGCAGAGGAGATGTACTAGGAGTAACACAAGGAGAGTCGCCAGCCATGCGAAGATTGTTTAGGGCTCTTCTACCCAAGTCAGTATACGACTGTGTTTTTGCAACTGCCATGATAAGACCTGTAGCAATGAGTGGCAGACAAAAGGCCGCTATGTTCCAAGACTGGTCACAAGAAGCAGTACAAGACAGCATTGTATTTGAAGACGATGCTATAGATATAATAAGTAATATCATTGGTGTTGACATGTACGAAGCTGACATGTATAGGAGAGCATTTGCTAAAAAGAATGATGAAAAGATTCTTGAGTTTGTTGAAAAAATGGGAGGCCATCCGCGTAAGCAAGAAGCTATGGCGGCGCTTCAAGAACTATCAGGATTCGGCCTTTGTAGAGCTCATGCAGTCAATCTCGGAAGACTCATCTGGGCACTTGCGTATCAAAAGGCGCACAACAAAAAAGAATTCTGGAGAGCAAACCTAAAACACTGCCAAGGTTCATATCGATCATGGGTATATCAATGTGAAGCACACAGGTTAGATATTCCTACAAAGTCAGGTTGGTGGTGGCATGGATTTCCAAAAGGACTAGGTGTAAAACTACAATGGATGGATCGTGTTGAGTTTGCTGGTGTAGTAGCTAATGGTAGATGTTACAGAGGTAACAAAGGTCGCTGGATAACTTTTCTTACACTAGGAACAAACTATGGAGAATACATAGATGTTGTTGTGCAAAAGCCGTTTGCATACAGAGATGGTGATATAGTACATGGATCAGGAAGAGTAAAACACTCTAACAATTCTGACTATATAGATAGTAGTGAAGTAAAAAGCTATACGTTTGCAGAATGGAGACGTTGACAAAGTATGTCACAGACTATTAAATTTATATGTGGTGAACCAAGTGTTGCAAAACATTACCCTGTAGTTCCGGCCAGTCAAGCTAAACCTGATTGGTATAAAAAGACTAGAGCTTGGGTAGGACAACCACACCAAAGCTATCCAACAATAAAGAAATGTATGCCTGTGGGTGATCTGATATCAGCTGGATACATGGTGCCTAATCCAGTAGAGCAAGAACTTTCTATTGCTCCAAGACTGGATACAGGAGTAACAGGTTTCTCAAGAACATATCCTGCAGGTTGGACCATGCAGGCTCCACAAGAAGGACACGAACATGAACAATGTCCTGTACATGTAGAAGGAACACAACGTGACTACATTACATTCAGTGTACCATGGAGGATAGAGACACCTCCTGGATATAGCTGTTTGATTATGAGCCCTTTCTATCACTTTGAAGATAGATTTAAATTGTTTCCTGCAATCATAGACACTGACACTATAGATGTTCCTTGGAACAATTGGCCAGGAGCAATGATCAAAGATAACTTTGTAATACAACCAGGCGAACCGTTAGCACAAGTCATTCCCATTAAACGTGAAGATTGGAAAATGGAACTAGAAGTAGACGAAGAAGGTTTGAAAAGAGACACAGGCTTAAAGTTTTTTCTATCTGATGGTTACGCCAAACTATTTCACAGAAAGAAGAAGTACAGATGATCTTTTTTATAATTGGATATACCATTATGTTTTTGAATGAAGGCTTTGTAATACTGCGACATGTGTCGCCTTGGTTTGCTGAAAAACGCAAACAGTTACATGATAAGTTTGGAAGAGAAAAAATAAAACGTATACATGGATTTACGGATTGGTCTTGGATTGGACTAATAGCACTAGGTTACTACTTAGACTTTGCCAATTGGAAAACATACACACTGTTATTAGCAATCTATTGGGGAACTGTAGCTATTGGAATATATCTACCCATGCTGATAAGACGCATAAAAAATAAACCCACAGGATATGTAAAGTGATATTTACTGCCAGCCAACAACCTGTATTCAATGACGTCAAGGAAAATTATGATTGCATCATGGACGTATTGGACAATCACAAAGAGGGTTGGCTGTTAACCCCTGAGGGTAGCCTTAGTGGGTACTGTGAAAACGTTGTACATAATGCAGACCCTATCAATAAAAAGGAATACTTTGACTATCTGGCCAAGCTGGAAAAACGTTTGACCCAAGATAAAATAAACCTAGCCCTGGCAACAGGTCACATAGAGTCCGATGGCCTACCATACAATCAAATAAGATATTACAATCAGGGTGAACTGATAGGAACCTATGCCAAACAGCTAATGACACACAACGATAACTTTACTGGTGAATACACATACTATATCGCAGGTACAAACTGTAACACGGTGTTGTTGGATGAAATTACCCAAGTGGGTAGTCTTATATGTAATGACGCTTGGGCATACCCTCCAGTGAGCCCAAAGGGTAATCCTTATCTATGGAGAACGTATAGACAACAGGGTGTGAATATTATGTTTGTAAGTGCAAACTGTGCCATGCAGGACTATGACGAATTGGTATACAATTGGCACGATACACATCTTAGGCTGATGGCAAGAACTTTCGAAATGCATGTTATAGTAAGCAGTGCATGTACTGACATGAATGGTGAGCTGATAAACCATATGCAATGTCCAACAGGAATCATAGGTCCTGATGGTGCTTGGATCAAACAGTGCAAGAACACAGGCATGGAAACTGTGAGCCATGAAATAATTATATGAGTACTTTATGGATATACGGTGACAGCTTTGCTGTCGATTGGAAAGTTGATTGGGGTTGGCAAAGACAAGTTGCCGCACTGATGAACGTGAACAGAGTTGTTAATCAAGCCTGTTCAGGATCCAGCAATGAATGGAGTGCAATGCAGTTCCGTGACGACAAACACCAACCGGGCGATGCTGTAATATATTTTACCACTGAACACTCAAGACAATGGTTCTTTAAAGACCGTCCACATCTAAGCAACCTATCTTCTATCACAGACACACCTGAAGCAAAGTCACTGAAGTCAAAGGAACCAGACAAGTATAATGCAGTCATGGACTATTGGGTACATCTTCAACGTGATGACATAGACCAAATGCGTATGCAACATATGATAGACAGCATAAGAGTCAAGCAGATCGAACGTGAACTGCACCTGCTGTTGATTCCAAGTTTTGCATGTGATATCGAATGGACTGATCTTATTCCAGTAAAGGGCAACATGACTAACAGTGTGTGCGATAAGGAATTTGTTAACCAACATGAAATGATACTGTGGTACAATCAAAGCATAGACACCAGAGCCAATCACATGACTTTGGACAATCACACAGTGTTTGCTGAGAAGCTAGTGGACAGCCTAGCTAACAAGACTGAATTGGATTTAGAAACAGGCTTTGTACAGGACATACTGTCACACAAGGACAAACTAACACACCCAGGATTACTGCCCGAATTAATTGAAATGGCACGAGCACCAGGTAACACAATACCACAATCCTAAAAAGCCACCGTTAAAAACCACCCACGCGACAGACACCTTAAATGCATGAAAAACCATCCTAAATGGCTCTTATTTGTCGGTTTAAGTGTTTTGCTGTGTCTTTGTACGTTTTTGTACTGTACCGTCTTTAAAAGACGTTTAATTGCGTTTTAGGGGTATATTTATTAGGGTTCTAACTGCTCTAGAGTGAGTCCATCAAGCACACAAGTAAAGGACACGCCGGGTTCAGAAACTTCCATTTCCCATACTGCTTCCTGCCAGCATTCGTGTGGATCTACAAAGTAATCTACTGCTTCTCCGGTTACTTCGCCTAGGGCTGTGATCCATACAGCTACCAATATGTAGCCCATCTGTATCAACGATCCAATTCCTCAAACAGTTGCATAGCAAACTCAAAACATCTGTTGGCTTCTGGAGCCATGTCATCGTTTAACCGTGCTCTCACATCAGCTATGAGTACTCCTGGATCCTTGAAGTCATACATCTTGCCTGAACCTGGTGCTCTCTTCTTGATCATTTGTCCGCCATGCAGTTCACCAAAGTGTCTTACGTAGATATGGCTGAGCAGTCCTGCATTGTCTAGCATGTTAACATGATCAATGTATTCATCAACCACTGGGCACAATAGATCTTCATCACGAGTGAATCCGTGTTGTGTTTCCAATTCACGTAGATCCTCGTCCATGGCATCCTGTCTGCAGATAGGTTCTATGCCTTCAAGCACTCCCTTGTTACGGGCAGTGTCTTCAAGAGCCTTGTACTGCACGTACTGATTGTAAATGAATCTATAGTATTCTCCTGGTTCCATTCCCTTGAGTAGCTTTCGTGCATGTGTCATGCGTTCTGCTTTTTTGTGATTTTCCCAGGTAAGTTCTTTAAGTTTGCTCATGTGTATATTTACTCTAGTGTGTATTGCCCAGCTGTATTCCTGGTTCACACAGTGTAACGAATGCTACAAATAAAGGATCATTCTTCTGCTCAGGATCTATGCCCTGTTCGTCTATCCATTGATCCTGTAGATCAAACGCATCCACTTCCAACTTCTGTTTGCACTCAGCACGTTCATACTCTCCATCATAGAACTGTACGAAGTGTACCAGTTCGTGCAACAGCACCACTTCTCGGAAATGATCTTCAGTCATGTACTCTGTGACAGAGTCTGATATGACTATGTGATTTTGTTCGTGATCATAGTAGCCTGCTATGTTACAGTCCGCATGCGGTTCTCTGTCTGGAAAGATCTCAGCACACACTGTGAGCTTGTCTTTCAGCATCACTTCAGGATATTGATCACCGTGATATTCAAAACGAGAATTATCCACTATCCACTGCACCATAGACGCAACTGAATGGCCCTTGTGATCAGCGTTCACAGGATGACATAGTGCTAACAGTGAGAGAGTGATAACTAGAAGTGTTCTCAACATAAAGTATTTACTGTTCATCCGAATACAGCCATGCCAATACTGATATCAGTACGGCTATGCAGATGCATGTTATGAGATAGAACGCGGCTAACAATTATGCTATGCCAGACAGGTTAGCACGTTTCCAACCAAAGCCTGCGGTCTTGATGTAGATGTAGTTGTCACTGAAACGTATCTCGCCCACTTCTCCTGCGTCACTGCCTGACGTGGGTTCAGGGCCATTGACACTTATGAGTTTTGCTGTTACGGCGTTGTTCACTGAGTCTACGATAACGGTTGAATCATCTCCAAACACACTGCCTTTGATATCTGTGCGTCCTGTTATGGTTAGATCACCCGTGACCTTTACTCCGCCATTTGTTTCTATTCTTAGGCGTTCTGCGTTGCCGTATGCACTTATGATTAGATCATTCACTGATCCGCCAGTACCGTCCATGCCTATGGTTGCACCGTTGGCTCCAGCTGAGCCTTGGAAACGTATCAGGGGAATGTTGGCATTGTTGGTTCTTCTGATTGTTAGATAAGGAGTTGCACCCTGTACCATCACGTCATCAACTGCTTGTACACCAGTTGCTGTTGTTTCAAACTTTTTCACATTGTCGTGATACAGTTCAACGGCTCCATCGGCAATGCCCTTGACCATGATTTCTGTATCACTGTCCTTGCTCAGTATGACATTGTCGTTGCTCTGCAG
>LUMC01000012.1_pt1 | contig 45898 bp, 37 predicted proteins | sample 729671 | NCBI WGS metagenome assembly LUMC01 (sample SAMN03860273, study PRJNA289734) | marine metagenome | biome: seawater column; feature: ocean; material: water; isolation source: Red Sea water column Station 91 - depth 10m | place: Saudi Arabia: Red Sea | collected 2011-10-15 | depth 10 m | reverse complement strand
TAGCATAGCTCTGTCCCAATCAAATAAAACAGATACAGCATCTTTTAGCTTATCAGCAAAACTTATTTTTTCAAAATTATGTTCATCTACTAGGATATCTGCAACAGTACCTTTACCAGATCCTATTAGTCCACATAAACCAATTATCATAGCGAGTCCTTATGTAATACTAATTAGTATACTAGATTATTTTGAGGTTGTCAAGTGATTTTTAGCCAATTGTGAAACCATAACCTACGCCTCCACCAACTTGTGTGGAAACATCTGTTTCAAGTTTTTCCATTTCAGCTTGTGCTTCTGATTTTAATGCATCACCGTTTAAGGCAGAACCACCCTGCGGCCCGGCAATAGTAGCAAACTTACTTCTAGCTTCGCCAAGCATGTACTTACACTTTGCGAGTGTATAATCTTTTAACCATTGTTTTGCCAAGTAATCATCAAGCAATTCAAAATCCGGCCTGTAGTTATAACAATACAAAAGTATGTCTTCTTCTGCTCTTGGTCTTTGTAAAAGTGTTAATTTTTTATTTACAGTATTCCATTTGAATTCTATGAATGAACCAAACATTCTACCAACTAATTCTTGGTATCCTGCAAAAGCATTGTAAGTTGCTAAACCACCCATGTTAGAACTTGCTAGTAAATATGTATTTGTGTAAGCTAAATTAAAAGGTTCAAATAAGGTGCCACCATCTCCGCCACCTGTTCTTGAACCAATACTTCTTCTAAACAGTTTTCTTACTTCTACAATTTCGTTGGGTAAAGTGTATTCATTTTGATCAATTACTGTAGGTAAGAAAATATATGACTCTTCTACCGAATTATCAGATCTTTGTCTGAATTTTGCTAGTGCGGCCTCCAGTGCAGTTTCATAATGATCAGGATCAAGCTCCACATCTATCATTCCTCCACCTAGATTAAGCTCTACATACTTGAAAACTTCTTGCTTTTTTGTCTTTAGATTATTTGCCATACACGTTCTCCGCTACAGTATTTATGCTCGGATAAATACTTACGTTATGCCAAGACTGAGTTTATATAAACCTGAAAAGGGTAAAGATTACGCTTTTTTAGATAAAACCATTACAGAGATGTTTACTGTGGGTGGTACAGATGTATTTGTCCACAAATACCTAGGACCTAAAAATCCAGAAGAAGCAGATGCTACAGCAACACAACCTCGTTATGATGCTGTAAAAGAAACCAATATACAGGACATGCTATTTTTAGAAAATAGGGATAGAAAATACGATCCTGATATCTATACATTACGTGGCATTTACAATGTTGCAGATGTTGATTTCAACATGAGTCAATTTGGTTTATTCTTACAAAATGATATTGTTTTTATGACATTACCTATAAATTACAGTGTAAAAACTTTGGGTAGAAAAATTATGTCAGGTGATGTAATAGAATTACCACACTTAAAAGACGATCATGCTCTAAATGATTTTAGTGTAGCATTGAAAAGATATTTTGTTGTAGAAGATGTCAATCGTGCGTCAGAAGGATTTTCACAAAGTTGGTATCCACATTTGTACAGAGTCAAAATGAAACAAATTTACGACTCACAAGAATTTAAAGATATATTAGATTTACCTTCAGAAGAAGGATCTTCACAAACACTACGAGATGTGTTGTCAACATATGAAAAAGAAATGCAGGTAAACAATGCTGTATTGCAACAAGCCGAGGCAGATTCTAAATCATCTGGATATGATACTACCAATTTATACACATTGCAAGTTGATGATAGAGGGGTAACTGAACTTGTCACAACAGATATAACGGACTTAGATGCAAGTACACAAAACGAACTAGCAGATAGAATAAACCAAACACCAGAAAGAACAGGATATGATGGTTACTTGCTTGGTGATGGTATACCACCTAACGGAGAAGCATTTGGCAGTGGAATAAGTTTTCCAACATCTAGTGCCAAAGGAGATTATTTCTTGAGAACAGATTTATTACCTAATAGATTATTTAGATATGATGGACAACGATGGGTAAAAATGGAAGATAATGTACGTATGACACTAACAAATACAGATACAAGAAATACTCATAAAACTGGGTTTGTAAATAACACAAATACAAGTAAAATTGCTGGTGAAAATGTTACTGAAAGACAAAGTTTATCCCAAGCACTAAAACCTAAGGCAGATAATTAATGCAACATTTTTACGACGGACAAATACGTAGATATATTACACAGCTCATTAGATTGTTTAGTAACTTTTCTTACAAAGATGGAGACGGAAAATTAGTACAAATACCTGTGATGTACGGAGATATTACAAGACAAGTTGGACACATACTACGTGACAATTCAGAAAACAAGATTCCATCTGCTCCAAGAATGGCTGTATATGTTACTGGCTTAGAACAGGACAGAACAAGAACCGCAGATGCTTCTTTTGTACACAAAGTACACATAAGAGAAAGAGCTTATGATAATACTGCAAAAGAATATTTGAACACACAAGGAAAGAATTATACTGTTGAAAGAATAATGCCAACTCCTTACACACTAAATGTAAACTTAGATATTTGGAGTACAAATACAGAACAGAAATTACAAATTATGGAACAGATACTTATGCTGTTCAACCCAAGTTTAGAAATACAGACAACAGACAACTATGTAGATTGGAGTAGTTTGTCTGCTGTTGAACTTACTACAATTAATTTTACAAATAGATCTATACCAATTGGTACAGAATCAGAAATAGATGTTGGAACATTAGGATTTACAACGCCTATCTATTTAAACTTGCCGGCAAAAGTAAAAAAGCTAGGAGTAATTACAAGTGTTGTAATGAGTATTTTTGATGAAAGTAAAGGCACTATAGAATTAGGTAACACAATGCCTGAGCTTTCTGCCTACAGCGATAGTGAACCAAACCAACCTAAGATGGATAAGCAATTAGATCGAACTGAAAGATCAGGTATAAACATCGGTGTAACTACATATAAAGATTATGATCTACTAGTTATGGGAACAGAAGCTCAACTAATTGATAGGGGAGTAGTTGGTAAGGTACAATGGGATCAAGTTGTAGAAGCATTACCTGGCACATACAGAGCAGGACTTTCACAGTTACAGTTAAAACGTAAATTACTTTCAGGAGAAAGTGCAAGTATTAGTGTGAATGGTTTTATTACTATAAATGAATTAGATAGAACAAAACTTACAATCAACTGGGACGATGATACTATACCTACAAACACAAATCTTACAACACCAAGTGGAAGAAATAATCAAGGCTCAGTAGATTTCATTGTTGATCCTTTGAAATTTAACCCTTCAACAAGCAAAACAGCAGGTTTAAGATTGCTGTTATTAGGTCCAATTAACACTAGTGCTAATGTAAGTAGTGCTAGTTATGACGGACCAGATGCATGGAAAAACGTAGATAATACCGAATTTGTTGCAGGTGAAAATGACATTGTAGAATGGGATGGCACAAAATGGCATATAGTTTTTGATGCTAGTACAGATGATGGAACAACTACCAAGTATATCACCAATTTAAACACTGGTGTGCAATATAGATGGACAGGTACAGAATGGATATTATCCTGGGAAGGCGAATATCAAAAGGGTACTTGGGCTCTAACACTTTAAGATAATTATTTACATGAGTGAAGAAATAGTATGTAGTGGTGCTCTCTTCTATTCTCTTAGTAGCAAGAGATTTTTATTACTGCACAGGACACAAAGTAAACAGAAGAATGTTTGGGGATTAGTAGGCGGTACTAATGGAAAAAACGAATCGCCTTGGCCTGCATTACAACGTGAAATTACAGAAGAAATTGGAAAGACTCCTGAAATAGTAAAGACAATTCCGTTAGAAACATTTGTAAGCACAGACGCAAAGTTTCAGTTTCACACATATCTTTGTGTTATCAAAGATGAATTTATACCACAGCTAAATGAAGAACATGACGGCTTTGCATGGGTGAGTTTTGGCAAATGGCCTAAACCATTACACATGGGATTAAGAAATACTTTACAAAATAAAACTAATCAAACTAAACTAAAAACAGTATTTGATTTAATCACACTGTTGGAGAAATAGATGAAGGATATCACATCAATTACAATAGTAGGTGGAGGTTCAGCGGCCTGGCTTGCCGCGGCTTACATAAGAAATAACATGTGGGACGTTCCCCTTACAGTGATTGACAAGGAAGTAGGCACACCCATAGGTGTAGGTGAAGCAACTGTGTTGACGTTTCCTAGTTTTATGCGTGAGTGTGGATTATCTACAACGGATTGGTTCAAGGAAATAGATGCAACATACAAGTCTGGCATAAACTTTCCTGGTTGGAGAAAGCCTGGAAACACAGTATGGCATCCTTTTTATCTAAACAGGTCATACATTGATAAGTCCATTACACATTATGATGTATGGTGTGATCTTGGTAAGCGTGATACATTCCAAGAAAAAGCAATACCTAGTTATACAACCAATATGAACAACAAGATTGATATACATCATGCATACACTACTCTAGCTTATCACATAGACTGTGGAAAAATGGTAAAACGTTTACAAGAGCTGTGTCAAAATGACATAACAATCATTAAAAGTGAAGTAGTAAAAGTTGTAAAGGACAACGAAGGATACATAACAGAACTTGAGTTGGCAAATGGGCAAAAACACAAAGGTGACTTTTTCATTGATTGCACAGGATTTGCTTCTATATTAAAACAACAAGACAGGGTTGAACTGCTTGGAGAAGGACGACTGTTTACAAATACTGCTGTGGCAGGACATGTACCTTATGAAGATGTAGAAAAAGAACGTGTGCCATATGTAAATTGTCCTGCTGTGGATCACGGATGGATATGGAAGATTCCTACACAGTCCCGCATAGGCAGTGGTATGGTATTCAACAGAGATATCACAGATGTAGACACAGCAAAACAATACTTTAGTGAACATTGGAATGGCAGAATAAAACCAGAAGACATGAAGGTAATTGATTGGCATCCATACTACAGCAAGAATTTTTGGGAGAAAAATGTTGTTTCAATTGGCCTAAGTGGTGGATTCATTGAACCATTAGAGAGTACCGGGCTGGCCAGCATGACCGAAGGCGTAAAACATCTAGCAAATCTTATCCCACAACAATGGTATGACGAAAAAAGAATCAAAGTTTACAACAATTACATGATGGATTGGTACGACGATGCTGTGGATTTCATTAACAGCCACTATGCTGATACGGAATGGGATACACCATTTTGGCGTTGGGTAAAGGACACACATGTAAAATCTAAAAAGCACCTATACTACGAACGTTGGTTGAAGGATCCAAACAGAAGTTTCTACAGCAGAGTGCATTCACTGACACTGTTTCACCCACCTAATTGGCAACTGTGGTTGATACAAATGGGATATCCAACACATTCTGATTTAAATCGGATACCAAAATTGGAACTAGAAGCCTTACAACAGGGCTTTGACAAGGACGAACATATACGAAACATAATAAGTATGCCACACAGTGATGCAATTGAAACCACCAACCTCGGTGTTACATGGTATGATAAGTTTATGGCAAGACATGATAGAGATAGTTTAGTATGAAAATAGTAATAGTAGGTGGAGGAAGTGCTGGTTGGATGACAGCCGCATATCTAAAAAACAAGTTGCCTAAACATCATATTACCATGGTCGACAAGACACACGGTGATCCAGTAGGAGTAGGTGAAGCTACCATTTTAGATTTTGATCTTTTCATGACAGATGCAGGATTCAACAGAGAAGATTGGATACCAGCCTGTAGAGCAACTGTCAAAGCAGGCATACTTTTTCCAAATTGGTTACGTAAAGGACATGAAGTATGGCATCCTTTCTTTATAAACTACCATGACATACAACATGATGCTGATGTATGGGATTATTGGTGTGCTAACACAAACTATGACTACAAAGATTATGCCATTATGATGTACGACAGTGCAGTAAGGCATAACAAAATTGATCCCAATGACATGAGCAGTTACGCTTATCATTTGGATTGTGGAGCATTGGTACAATACATACAAAGCTGTATAACTCCACACATTGAAATAATCAAACAGGATGTTGTAGAAGTAAGAAAAGAAAACCAAGAAGTACAATCTCTTTTATTAAAGGACGGTAATGAAATACATGCTGACCTTTTTATTGATTGCACAGGATTTAAAAGTTTATTGAAGAAACAAAAGCGTGTTGATTTATCTGACAGACTGTTTTGTGATACAGCGGTTGCTGGTAGAGTAGACTACAAAGATGACAGTGAATTTGTTCCTTATGTTATTTGTGATGCTGTTGATCATGGATGGTTATGGAAGATTCCAACACAAGATCGCATAGGATCAGGTTTAGTTTTCAAAAGAGATATTACAGATCCAGAACAGGCACAGGATTATTTTGTTGACTATTGGCAAGGAAGAATTAAAAAAGAAGATACACGTATTATTGATTGGACACCTTTTTATAGTAAAAACTTTTGGGAAGGTAATGTCGTTTCAATAGGATTAAGCGGAGGTTTTATTGAACCTTTAGAATCAACTGGCCTAAGTTGCATGATAAAAGGCATTAGACATTTAGAAGAAAGACTGCGTATAGGATATAGTGATGATAATGATAGAAATTACTATAACATAAAACTAGGTTGTTACTATGAAAACGCAATTGATTTTGTTAATATGCATTACAGTAAAACAGAATTGACTAGTAAATTTTGGGATCATGTAAAACAAAATCACAAGCCAAGTGCCTACCAATTATGGATGGAAGACGTAATGAAGGATCACGGATTTAGAAAACATGTTGCAATACAAACTCAAAACAGCAACACTATCTTTCACCCTAGTAGTTGGTTTGCATGGATGGCACAATTAGAATTTGAATTTAATCCAGATAAAACAAGTTTTGTAACTGAAATTGCAGAAAATAAATTGCTTGATTTTTATGCAGAGGAACAAAGACGTAAAGACAGATGTGTTGATCACAAGGTATACATTGATAATTTAGGGAGTGGTAGATGAAAATAGTTATTGTTGGAGGTGGTACAGCCGGATGGTTGGCCGCATTGATGATATCTCGCATACGACCAGAGCATACAGTAACAGTAATTGAAAGTTCAAAGATCGGAATCATAGGTGCAGGTGAAGGAAGCACTGGATCGCTTACAAATATTGTGCAAAATGAAATGTGGAATTTAGGTTGTGTGGAAAAAGATTTTGTAAAAGAATGTGATGCTACGATTAAATTAGGTATAAAACACATAGGTTGGAACAAAGATACAAAGAGCCATTACTATGGTCCTATAGATGGTACACCTACATCTAATGATAGATGCGATATTGTATTTCAACATGCTTTAGGATTTAGAGATCAAAATTTATTACATCTTGCAACAGAACTCGGATATAAAATACATCATAATAAAAATAGTTTTGTTGAAGATGCAGGTAATCATGCATATCATTTTGATGCACACAAGGTAGGAAAATATTTTAAGAAAATATCAAACACTGTAAAACATATTGACAGCGAAGTTGATCATGTAATAAAAGATAAAGAAAAAGGTTGGGTCACAAAATTAAAATTAAGTAACGGACAGACTGTTGAAGGTGACATGTTTATTGATGCTAGTGGTTTCAATCAAGTGTTAATGAAAGCAGTTGGTGGCAAATGGAAAAGCTACAGAGAAAATTTACCAGTCAACAGTGCATTGCCTTTTCTATTACCTTATGAGGACGATGAAGTAATTGAACCTGTTACAAATGCATGGGCACAAAAGAATGGATGGTGTTGGCAAATTCCTACACTTAACAGGAGAGGTTGTGGATACGTATTTTGTGCAGACTTTGTAACACCCGATAAAGCACAAGAAGAACTAGAACAAACTATAGGTAAAAAAATAGATCCAATAAGATTATTAACATTTGATAGTGGAAGACAAGAAACGTTATGGATTAAAAACGTTTTATCTATTGGACTGTGTGCCGCCTTTGCTGAACCTTTAGAAGCAACAAGTATTCACACTACAATCATGCAATTAAAACATTTTATTTTTGGTTGCTTAGGCACACAAAGAGAAGATACTTGTAATAAAGGTACAGTTGACGAGTACAATAAAACCAATGCACACTTATATGACACAATGAAAGATTTTCTAGTTGCTCATTATACCTGTGGACGTAACGATACAGAGTTTTGGAAATACATTGATGCCGGTCATACAAAAACTGACTTTGTAAAAAGTATGCATGAAGTTTGTAAACATAGAGTGCCAAACGCAACTTTATTTCCTAGACAAGAAGGTAGTGCAGGTTGGCCATTATGGAGTTATGTGTTAGCTGGTACAGGTGCTTTGACACCCGAAGTGTGCCAAAAAGAAATTATGTACAACAATGATATGGTGGTAGGCCATACATCATACATGCATCATGTAACTGAATTCGATAAAGTAAGCAAAGATCTACCTGACAATACAGAGTTTGTGAAAGACATGCAATGATAAAAATCTACGGTGATATCATGCTAGATCGATGGATCTATGGATCCTGTGATCGAGTAAGTCCAGAGGCACCTATTCTTGTAATGAAAGAAGATGAATACACATACAGCATCGGTGGTGCTGGTAATTTAGCAACAAATTTATCTAGCATCAATAAAAATGTAGAATTATATAGTTGTGTCGCCAATGATAAGGAAGGTAACAAATTACAAGAACTTCTACGTAAAACAAAAATAAATTGCTTCATCGAAAATGATGCTGAAATGACATCAACTAAAACAAGATTTGTTGGTCAAAATGGACAACAGGTAATGCGTTGGGATAGAGAACGCATATATACACAAGATACTATTATTGATAATTTAACAAAAAATTTAGATACTAAAGATATTGTTTGCGTAAGTGATTATGCTAAAGGCACAGTAAAAGCTAACACAGTAAGTCAATTATTTCGTAAAGTAAAAGTCTTGGTAGATCCAAAACAAAATGAATATTTTTATGATGGTGCATATCTTGTAAAGCCAAACATGAAAGAATATGTAGAATGGTTTGGAGAGTTTGACGAGATAGATGCTGGTAATATTATGAGAAAACATAATTGGCAGTGGTTAGTCGTTACTGACGGCTCAAACGGAATGCATGTGCTTTGTGAAGATACAAGGTACAAACACTTTAAAGAACCAACCAATCAAATAGTAGATGTTACAGGAGCCGGAGACACAGTGTTGGCAGTAATAGCTCATTGCTTACATGAAGGACAAGACGTTTTTCAAGCGTGTGAAACTGCTTGTTATGCCGCCGCTAGGGCTGTAGAAAGGCAAGGTACAACTGTAATTACTCCAAGAGATTTGAAAAGAAAAACTACAGTTTGGACTAATGGTGTGTTTGATGTTTTACATAAAGGACATTTTGAATTATTAAAATATGCTAGTAAGCAAGGAGATAAACTCATAGTTGGGATTAACAATGATGCCAGTGTAAAACGCTTAAAAGGTGAAACTAGACCCATTAACGATGTTAATGAACGTAAAGCTCAGCTAGAAACACTACCTTGGGTGGACCAGGTTGTAGTGTTTGAAGAGGATACTCCGTTAAATAAAATAAAAGAATACCAACCCGATATCATTGTCAAAGGGGGAGACTATAGTTTTGAAACAGTGATAGGAAACAATCTTGCTGAGGTAAAGATATTTCCAACGGTACAAGGTGTCAGCACTACCAAAACAATAGGAAAGATTCAACAATGAATATATTTGAAAAACTTAATAAAATCCCAGAATTCTGTCTGAGCCATTGGTTATTTAGAATACCAATTGCTATAATTTTTATACAACAAGGTTTAGACAAATTACCTGTAGATGCAGAAACAGCCGCTGACTTTGGATTACCAGTTTTAGTTTGGTGGTTTGTTGCATACGGAGAATTGGGTGGAGGTATAGGACTACTAGTAGGTGGATTACTTACAAAGCCATGGTTTCCAATACTAGATAGATGTTATATTCCTGATATAGGTGATATGCTAACAAGGTTTAGTGGTATTACAATATGTTGTATAATGACTGGAGTGATATGGATAGGAGAACCTACAAGTTTTTGGGATGTCTTACTTTATGACAATCTACATGTACTGCTATGGGTTGGTGGATTATTTTTTGCTCTGCGAGGAAATAGAACGTAATGAAAATTTTAGTAACAGGTTACAAAGGTTTTATAGGAAGTCACCTGTGTCAATACTTCACTCATAAAGGTCACGAAGTAGAAGGTTTTGATTGGGTAGAAAATGTTGTACCCAGTGTTGAACAATATGATTGGGTAGTGCATTGTGGTGCAATTTCTGACACTACAGAACGTGATGTAGATAAAATTTGGAAACATAATTATGAATTTACCATGAGACTGTTACAAATTTGCGATAATTATCAGACAAATATACAACTTGCAAGTACAGCCGCAGTGTATGGGCCTAATAAATCTTTTAATGAAGATGACCCTGTGTATCCACAAACACCGTATGCCTGGAGCAAATATCTTGTTGATAAATTTTTAAAGGACAATAGCATTAACGACTTCGGTATGCTTGTGCAAAGTTTTAGATATTTCAATGTATATGGTCCAGGAGAAGGACATAAAGGTGATCAACAAAGTATGGTAAGCAAGTTTCAGGAACAAGCATCTTTGCATAACGAAATTAAATTGTTTAAGAATAGCGAAAACTACAAAAGAGATTTGGTATGTGTATATGACGTATGTAGGATACATGAAGAAATGATGTCACAAGATGTAAGTGGTATATTTAACTTAGGCACTAGCAAAGCTATTGACATAAAAAGCGTAGCAGAACTTGTTGCAAAACAAACAGGTGCTACCATAAAAGAAATAGATATGCCAAAACATTTGGTTGGACAGTATCAGGAATATACCTGTGCGGATAATGCCAAGCTACATAATACTATACCAATAAGGCATTGGATTACCGTAGAAGAATACTTAAAGGATATCTTAAAAAATGGCTAGATTACATGGTAAAGTAGAAAAAGGTTGGGGATATGAACTTATTTGGGCAACCAATGATTTGTACTGTGGTAAAATTATGGTGTTTGAAAAGGTAGGATCTAAATTTTCAATGCACTTTCATAAGCAAAAGGACGAGTCTTGGTTTGTGAACAACGGACGATTTTTACTTCGTTGGATAGATACTGAGTCAGCAAAACTAAATGAACAAGAATTAAGAAGTGGTGATACATGGCACAATCCACCATTACAACCACATCAGTTAGTGTGTATGGAACCAGGAAGCTCAATTACAGAAGTAAGTACAGCGGACTCAGTCGAAGATAATTTTAGAATATGGCCTGGTGACAGCCAAGGCAAAGAAGAACCTAAATCGGAAACTTCTCCCAAAGTTTTACCATAACTTTATAATGATTTTGTAATCTCGTTTTTGCTAGAGGTCTTTCTGCATTAATGATATCGTCTAGTATTGGTTTATATATAGCTCTCAAGGCATCATCTTTTTCAATCCAACTAGATAGATTACTGCGTTTCAACATATCTTTGATTTCCCAAAAGTATGCATCGTTCATCGAACCTTGTGCATCAAAAAATTCAAAATGTTTTACTGCAACATAATTTAAACATTCGTTAATTGAAGAAAAGTTTTTTAAGTTCATTGTAAAATCCTTTAAGCCTGTGCTTCGCCCCATTTAACAATTATGTTAGCATTGGTTGCCGCACCCGTTGTTTTATAAATGTTAATAGCTAACACATCCGGTCCGTTCGGGAATGTACCTCTACCACCTAATGTTGTATTTGTAAGTTCTTTCAACTGCATCAAATCAAGTGTTGATCTTTCACCTGGAGAAGCAATAAATGAAAATACTGTTTCACCTGGCTGTGCATAAGGTGGTTGCTGGAATGTAAAGTTAATCTGATCACCTGGACTTACTGTACCCTGGAACGCATTATTGAATGATACTTTATAGTATTCAATTCCACCGGATCCTTGGTTACCAAATAGCAACGGTCCTTCAACATTAGATACGTAAGATCCCGCTGGCATTGTGATATCGCCTTGGTCTGTTGGATCACCGCTTGAGTCACCAATCTCAGTGCCTGACTTTGCTCCACCGGCGTCCCAAGCTGACTTTAAGAATAAAACTGATGCTGGATTAATCGTGTCTCCACCTTTTTGGAATGTTTGCGTTGCACCATTGCTTGAGTTTGAATTCGAGTTTTGTGAGAAGTAAACCAAGTATCTTCCGTAAATACTTTGGTCAACAATTGATTGAATTGTTGTACCTTGTGGGAAGTACTCATTACCTCCACCATCTGCGTTAACTTCATCACCAACTGATAGGTTAGCAGTTTCCCAACTTGTTGCATCAAAATATGCATAGCTTCTATTTGTTCTAAATGACCACCATGGCATTAATTGTGCTGTTGTTGTAACCTGTGTCATGACTGCTACTTGTGAGTAGGTTGCTGTATCACCTGAGTTCCAGTTAACACTCGCACCCGAGGCAACCTGTGCAAAACTTGGCTGGCCACCTTGTGCTAGTCCTGACAACCCTGTCCAACCAATGTCATTTGGATTGAGTGGATAGTTTTGTGGATTAAGGATACCCTCAATAACAATACCACCGGTAATCACGTTTGCATTATTGGCAGGATCAACACCATCTGATGTAATCTCTAAACCTTGCATAAGCAACTGAGCTCTGTTTAAAAGTTCTCTATCTCCCAAGTCACCAACAATAGCGTTAGATACACTTGGTGCTAGTCTTATTAAGAAAGCAGTTTGTCTTGTAGTGGTAACATTGATTCCTGATTCTGTATATGAGAAGATATAACCTCTATCTTCATCAAATAAACCATCTGTGATAAACGCTGAACCCCAATGTGATATAAGTGGTGTTATAGTGTTACTAATTAAAACCACACCCGTTCTAGCTTCGTGTGCCACTGCCGGACCTGCATTGTATTGTCTAGTAGCACCAGCTTGGAAGTTTGTAAGTGACGTGCCTCTAGTACAGTTTGTAAGTTCTTTTGTAGTATGATTTATAGTGGTATATGTAATAAGTTCGTTGTCAATGTACACTGTGCCTGAATCTGGAAAGAACTTAGACTCTACCAAAGGTATAGTTGTTTGTGTATCAGTTATGTCTGTTCTCAATCTTTCAAAAGCACCTTCATTTGTTACTTCATAACGTACAGGCAAGTTACCTGATCTCATAAATGCTTCAGTATTAACGTTTGAATTACGCATTCTATGACAGAACACAAAGTTACCATCAGCACCTCTAACCATCCAGTCTATAAAACCAGCACCGTACCAACTGTATTGAATACCAATCATCTGCATGTATCTTACGTCCATGTTGTATCCACTACCACCAGTACCGTCTAGTTTATCCAAGTTCCATTCTTCTTGTAAAACTTTCTTGTCTGTAATTAGATTTACCTTGGCCGCATAAGCAATATTAACACCTCTATAGTCTGGTGTAACTGTTATTTGTGTTTGTGAATCAACACTTGAAACCACATGAGTCATTCCTTTAATAACAATTCTGTCACCTGCTTTTAATTGATCCCTGAATCTTGTGTTGTTACCAACAATATAGTTGGAATCTGGATTTACTTGAACTGTTCCTGCTATTTGTTTGGTGCTTGTACGCTGAGCAACAGTAACATTGGTGCCGTCATATTCCCAATATATACCATTTTGATCATCAAATATTCCTGAACGTACTGTGGCACCATGCCAACCAACAACAGTCATTTGTGCCGCAAATCCTAATACAGCGTTAGTTGAACCTAGTCTTCTAGTAGATAAGCATCGTAAAGTTCTTTCATCAACAATCTGTGTAACTTGGTACTCGCCGTTAAATCCAGCTGTTTCAACTCCAATCAATCTAATCTTACCACCGACCTGGGCACCATGATCATTATCATCAGTGACAATGGTTAATGTAGAACCTATTTCTATGCCAGTTGAAGTAACTGATCTAACATCATAGGATGGGGCAAAAAGTGCACCTGTTGTGTACATAATACCTTTACCTGACTGGTATCTGATGTACTTTTTGGATTGTCTTATTGCTTGGGCACCATGTTGAGGACCACCTGTTCCAAGTTGTACACCACCATCATATGGTCTATGAATAAAGAATGAATCTGGTCTTAGATAAACGTTACCTTGTATCTTATCTTCTGTCGAAGTACCGTCAAATTCCCTAATATTTCCAGGAGCTCTTGTATTATACCTAATTTTTCTATTTGAAGGAACATTGATAGCAATAAAAGAACCAGCCGCTAATGCATGATTATTGGTTCCACCATCATCTGAATTAATATCAACAATAAATGTGTCGCCTGGAACAATACCATGTCCGTATGGCCAAGTAATTTCTATTGTAGCAAGTGCTTCAAAGTTAATATTTGTTGCTTGTGCTATCGTATTAAGTGTAAAATCAGAAAGTGTAATACCGTTAACAAGACTCAATGAGCCACCACCTACACCAGTTCCTGTGACTGTTCCGGTAAGTATTCCGCCACCGCCACCAATGGTTGCAACTGTTACTGTTGCATCGTTGGCTGGTGATGCTCCTCCTAACGAAGTTCCTGGTATTACTATCTCATTACCCGCTTTATAATTAGTTCCTGCAACATTGACTGCCACACTATAACTTCCTTGTGTCCTTGTTATGTCAAATGTGCCACTGGACCCTGCGTGTGCTTGATTGGCTCCAGCAATGCCTGTGAATGTTGTTGGTAAAGCAGGTGCTGATCCAGTTATACTTGCAGTGGCTACAGTACCAATTTCGTTGTCAGCATAGGTTCCACTAGCACCTACAGAGTCAATTGTTATAGTTGCATCGTTGGTAGGTGATGTGCCTCCTAAGGCCGTACCAGCTACTGTGAATGATTGTCCTGCACCATATTGACTACCAGCAGTTGCAATAGCAACAGAATATGATGATCCATCGTTGGTTACATTGAATGTTGCACCGGTTCCGTCAAAATTAGTTAGTGTCTTGCCAAGAATAATACCACCGTTATATATGGCTGGAGCAGTTGATTCATCAGAACCTTCTACTCTTACGTCTGTAACTCCGCCTGATCCGTTTACAGAAACTACTCTAAGGTAAACATCATTGACTGGTGTTGCTCCGCCTAGTTTGTCACCAGTAATTACAAACGTATCTGCTGTGTTGTATCCTGTTCCGTTCTGTGAAATTTGTACTTGTAATGTTGGACTTGCACCAACATTTTTGTTTATAGAAAATACAAATCCCGATCCTGAACCTCCTGTGAAAGTCAAGTTACCAGGAGTATCATTATCAAATTGATAACTGATTAGAGAGTCTGGAGCAGTTCCAGTATATGCATTATCTGATATAACTGTCAATGCTGTGATTGTTCCGCCAGCTCCAACAGTTGATACTTCTGCTACCAAGTTGTTACCAGCTGGTGATGTTTGTCCTGACCCATCTTGTCCGCCCGAAGGTTGAACTTGTGATCCTACAATTCTTAATCTGTCCTTAACAGCATATCCTGATGTTGCGTTTGGAGAACCAAAAGTAAACGTTGTGTATGCGTCATTTTCATATGATATGTCTACTGTTGTGCCACCCCATGATCCACTTCCGTGATTGTATGTTGTTGCAACAGCATCGTATTGAATGCTTCCGCTTAATGCTGTACCTGTGATAGAAGCTGATGTAATTCCGCCTGAGCCGCTTACGGTATCTACTGTAATAGTTGCATCATTGGCTGGTGTAACACCACCTAAATTGTTTCCTGTAACAAGAATGGTATCGCCTTTTTTGTATCCTGATCCTGCTTGATTTATTGCATCAACCGAATATACGGCACCTGTTCTACTTAAATTAAATTGTCCATTTATACCTGCTGGAGCAGTGAGTGTTCCTGATACTCCAGTGTAAGTTTCTGTGTTTTTTGTAATCGAAGTGGTAAATTGACCGCTCATATTAATGGTTGTACCATCAATGTTGTTTACAAATATAGCATCGCCTGATCCATTGTCTGCCGCTAATCCAGGGACAATACCTGTTGTTGAACTTACTGTGAAGCTTGTATTACCGCTTGATATGTCACTTGTTAAGTTCACAGCTAATGGAGTTCCACCTGGAGTACTTGCAACACCTGTTACCTGTGTACCAGTGTTGAAGTTGCTGTTTACTATTGGAGCACCTATCTCTGGTACATCGCCAGTGGTAGCTATTCTGTTTTCACTCTGTTGTGCCGCCAAGGACAATACCATTGTACCATTTGTTCCATTACTGAACACATCAAATTGTGGCTGTCCTACACTGGCACCTGTATAAAATGCACCCTGTCTTAATTGAGTATATGTTGTTGAAAGAACTTGTCCGTCGGTTGTTCCAACTTTAGACTTTGCATAAAAATTAAATGTTGTAGCTGTTGGTACAGCGTTTACAATAAATGATCCTTCTGCTCTTGCGGCACCAACCACAGCATCCTCTAATGCTTTAATAGTTATAGGTGTACCTGGTTCAAATCCATGTCCACCGATTGTTGTAACTGTAATCAAACTAGCACCTATACCTGATGTTCCTGCTGAAGCATCAGTAGTCACAGTAGCAACTTGTGTATCTGTTCCTGGGACTTCGTAAATACTTGGATAACCACGCATCATACCAATAGCAGACCACTTTGTAGGCTGTAATCCATATTCAAAGTCAGCATCAAGCATTGATAATGGTTGAGCTACTCTAATTCTTTCAATAGCATCAGTACCAAAGTCGTATGGTCTAATTTTTTGTTCAGTATCATCAACAAAAATCTGAACTTCATCGTCAGCACTCATTGTGCTTGTGTTAAATTCTAAATCTAATACGCTTATAGCATCAGTAGTTTGAAGATATTTTGGAAAGTCGGTATCCTGGTTTTCATTAGCATTTGTGCTATCATACTTGATAACATATCCACCTGAATCTCTTGGCGTTACATCATCTTTTCTTGTAATTTTTCCGCCTTTTAGAGGGTCAGTAAAGTTATAAATTACCGTTGCTTTTGTGGTATTTGTAACAATTAGCAAATCACTTGTATCATAATTTCCAGAAAATCTAATATGTCCTAAGCCTTTTCTTTCAAAGACTGGCATTGCTGATAATCCTGATGTAATGACATCTATAACTATAGCTGATAAAGTTTGTATTCTAGTACCAGCCTGTGCTTCTGAAGTGTAAGTATTGTTTACAACTTGTGCGTATGCACTCTGATAAGGTGTAGTCTGCGGAGAATTGTTAAACACATGATTTATAATCAAGTCACGACTAAATTCTTTTGCTTTAATTTCTGCCTGTCTAGTGCCGTCAATCTGTGCAACATCTTTTTCCCAATACGTTCCTGCTATTCTAGAAGTTTCTTCATTACCACCATACTGTAAATCATGTAACCAAGCATCTACATTATAGCCTGTATCTCTTCTACACTTTTCTTCGTTATATGTATAACCTTCGAATCCTGAAGCATTATCAGCCACCTGTTGTGAAATCCATGCCGCTACTTCATATTGAATAAATGTTTTGTTGTTTTCTAGCAACCATTTTGCATTAGGATATACAGCATCATTAATACCAATGCCTGGATAAAACTTGTAATTATAAATCTTTTTCTTTGCCATACTTTATGCTCCAAATGCCACTGCTAAAGCTGTTGCTGTTGAGTCGACATATCCCTTATTTGTTGCGTGTGTTCCGATAGTTGGATCCGTTTGTAATAATAAATTATTTGACACAGTTAAATCTCCGTTCATTGTTGCACCTGCAACATTAATTTGACTTGTACTACTATCTGGTGCAGTTGTCATATCTATACCATAAGCTCTAATTTGCACAGGAGTATTGTATCCAATATCAACATTATCTATATTTCCAGGCACACTGCCTAAACTGTTAATTGTAACTTTGCCATTTACAACAGATACAGATGTGCTATTTAAATAATTGACTTTAAATATACCACCTGTTACAGCCAAACTTTCAAAACTATTTGTAACCTGCGTACCAGTATCGTCACCGCCGTCATCTTCTGGTGGTACGTACTGTACAAACTGTGTACCATTAAGCAAAATTGATTGTACGTCAATAGTAGGCGCAGTAATTTTACCGTTGGTATCAACAGTGAAGTTCGGACTTTCAAATCCGTTTTGTGCTTGAAATTTATCGTTTACTACTGTTCCTGCCATTTTACTTTCCTATTATAGGCCGCTTATTGCTTTAACTACAATGGTTCCTCTCATTGAACTATGAACTGTACACTGATAAGCATAGTTACCTGAAATGTTCGAAGGAACTTTCCAATATAAAGTACCTGATACTTTACCTTGTGCCGCCGAACCTGTTGTAACTGTGCCGTCTAGTGCAACGTGTACTAATCCGTTGTTGTAAGCTGAACCACCGCTTGTTTCAATTTGGAATGGATGATTAGATCCACTGTTAATTTTGAAAGCAATAGTTGTTCCTGAGATTGCATAAATGGTTGGATCTTCTGTGTTACCGTATTGATCCATCTTGTATCCATTGTTAGAATCTGCTGTTACAACAAGTGTTGTGATTGCTGGTAAAGCCATTTCATCAAAAGTTCTACCAGAAACGTTTGCCCAACCACTGCCTGTATAAACCATTAGTTGACCTGTCGCCGCTCCTGCTATAGCAACGTCAGTTAAACTATCTAAGTTGTTTGTACCAGAATAATTAATTGTTACTGTATCACCTGTTACTGATGTAGAAATATTTGTACCACCAGCAATGGTTAATGTATCAGTTTTAGAATCAGCTTGAGCTAATCCTGAATCTGCCTGCACATTTGAAAACGCATTTTGGTTTTCTTCACCTGAGTTAGGCGAACCAGTATATGCAATTGAAAGTGTGTCTCCAACGATACTTGTTGATATATTTGCACCACCTGCCACTGTTAGTGTATCAGTGGTTGAATTAGCCGTTGTAGTTCCTGTATCCGCATCAACTGTTTGGAAAATATTTTGATTTCCACCTGTACTTATTGTAGTGAATGTAAATGTACCATTACCGTCTGTTGTAAGCACTTGTCCATTTGAACCATCTGAAATACTCAAGTCAGTAAGTACGCTCGGTACGGTAGGTCGATTGTTTAAGTTATTGTAGTTTAGATAGTATGAACCATCTTGTCCGTCAAGTGTATCTGCATCTGTTCCTGCACCACCTGTGGTTGCATCTGTACCTGGTGCCCATTTGCCACCATCCCATTTTAGAACGTTTCCTGTTTGCGGTGGTGTACTTGTTGTGTCAACATCAGATAAAGAATTAATATTACCTACGTAAGCTACAGACTTTAAAGGATCTGTGTAATTTGGAATGGCTCCTGCACTTGCATCTAGTAATAATTTTCTCCAAGCCGCCGCGTGTGCTACATAAACTGAACCACCTTCGTGTACATGTAACATTGCTCCGTGGTATGTACTTGGGCTTATAGCATTCATTTGATTCAATGTTGAAGCATGAAATGATACCTTGTTAATTTTGTTATCGTCATTTGGAACGTCTAGTTCCATACTTGAGTTAATGATATCTTTTAGATTTGTACCATCGCCTAAAGCGTTATACAGCTCATCGGAGTTGGCATTAATCTTAGTAGCGCCTGCTCTAAGACTATCACCAGTTCCATCATCTGCGGCTGTACCTATATTAATTACTGATTTTGCCATTCCTTAAGTCCTATCAAAAGTTATTGTTGTCTTATCCATAGTGGTTCCTACACTATCAAAAGTATTTATTCCAGTACTCGGTGTTGTAGATGTCTCTGCGACTATAGCCGGAGGTGTAAGCTGATGTATTGCTTGTGCGTAAGTGGCATGAAAAATTAATTTTGCACCTACGTATCCTCTTGCTTTTGGTTCAACCTTAATGTAACAAATACTTGCATCAACAGTTACAGAGATGTCAACAAGTTCTGCATTGATACTAGATCTACCAAATATATTAGCTACTGCTCTATCTGGTCTAGCAACCACACTTAACTGCATGGTTTCTTTCTCATTAGAATCAAACTCAACTACAATTTGATAGATTGCACTGCTAAAATCACCAACATGAAACTTGTCCATTATGGAATTATAGTGTACTCCAAGCCAGTTACCTCTGAAGCTGAAGTTAGATCTATCTGGTAGTAATATTGAGTTATTTTGACCTTTAGTAAACAGTTTTGTCAGAAACTTATTCATTACACATGCTCCATATTGTATTTATCGTTTTGTACAGATATGTAGAAGTATAATATTTTAGGATAGATCCACAAGACTATGGGCAAACTGGCTTAAATTATCGTATATTTCAGTGCGTTTTTTGAGGTCTTTGTTTGCAAAAGTATTAAGTTTTTTCTCTGTCTCTACACCATAGCCTGTGCGTACAAGTATAGGTTTGGCTTTTGCTTTATAAGCCGCTTTGAGATCGGTTATTTTATCGCCAACGTACACTCCGTTGGTCCAATCTACACCTATTTCTGCACTTGCTCTTTTAAACATTCCCGTGTTAGGTTTACGATAAGGATCATCTTTGAAAGGTGTTGTGGAATAATAAAGTCCATTGATACTTTGACATCCTATTTCGCCCAACATTTGTAACATATGATTATTAACAATATCAACATCTACAGCATCAAACAAACCTTTTTGTATACCTGATTGGTTGGTTAAAATGACTACATCATATCCTTTATCACGTATCATTTTGATGGCTTCTAAACTGCCTGGAATAGGTTTGAACTGTTCCGGCTTTATGCAGTATGGAGGAACGCCCTGTTGCGTAAGTCCTATGTCTTCATTAATTGTTCCATCGCGATCTAAACCAATCACTGGTATACTCATATTATGGTCTCCATCTATCATCTGACCAACCTAATTTTTCTTTGTTAAACCATTTTAACTCTTCTAAAATTATTGGGTCTTTATCAAGCAACTGCGTCTTCCATTCTTCAACAAATGTTTTTGTCTTGTCACTTAACTTACAAATATTATTTTCTACAAAGTTAGCCGCTTCATGAGTCAGAGGATGCAATTCATGTAACAGCATGTGTTCGTGTTCGTTACGTAAAGACGGAACACTTTTTGGTCTTGTGGCTTGCCATTCTTGTGTTGTACCAAATTCTAGATAATCTAGTATTGGAGGGCAAGTTGTTTTGATATCTTCTTTATACATTTCTAAAACTGCCCTTACATCTTCTATTTCTAATTTTTCATTTTTAAAAGTAGTTGTTTGATCCATCCAGGGCTCAAAAGGGTCTCTAAAACACGTTGTAAGCACCGTACAGCCCACCTTAGCAAGAGCTTTGTGTGTACTTGCCATCAATGCACAATCCCGCATTGTAGCATGAATTAGGTCTGCCCATTGCCATTTATTCTTATAGTAAAAATTATTCAATATCATTGGATCGCCATCTACAGTAGCGTTACTAAAATTGCCTGGTGTCCACCAACCATGTCCCATATGATATCTATCTTCACGAAACATGCTGGACCACTGTAAAAGTATTATGTCATCTTTATTAAATTTATGAACTGTGTTGGCTTCCCATAGTCTTGTAAAAATATATTGATTGCCTGCTCCACTACGGCTCCAATTTTCTCCGTGATATCCTTTTTGTTTATATTCATATATGGCAACGTCTGCCCATGTAGGATAAAAATATTGAGATAGACTACATCCAAAAGCGAAAATTCTCAAGATAATCTCCTAATTAAATCTAACATCATCTTATGTGGAATAGTTTTTACCTTGTCATAATCTAATTTTGTTTGTATTTGTATTTCAGTGTAGTGTTTTGCTTCTGGTGGAACTGAGTCATACTGTGCCATAATTTTTTCTTGATCAAACAACCCCATTCCATACATTACCAAGGTATGATTATATTCATTGAACAAAACTTTTTTTGTATAGCTAGTGAAGTCGTCAATAATTGGTAATCTGTGTTTCCACATGTTAAGATTAGCTTTTAACGTGTCAGGTAATTCAACTTCTGCAACGCTTCTCCAAAACTCTGTATCTCTTCTTGGACTTATATAGTGTAAAACTATAAAATCTCTAATATTATTCATAATAGCATCAACTTCTTTGTTATATCTATCGATGACATCCTGATTATAATGAATAATTCTATTTGCAAGTATAAAAGATTGATTAATACTTGTTCCAATACTACTTGCTTCTAATGGTTCAACAAAACTTGCACTCAGTCCTATGGCACAAACATTGTTTATCCAAGGTTTGTCTACTGCACCTGGATCGAATTTAATATGTTTTGCTACATCTACTTCGAATCCTAAATATTTTTCAGCTTCTATTTTTGCTTCATCGGCAGTGATATGGTCACTATCAAAAATATAACCGTTACCTTTTCTCCCCCAAACTGGTATCCTGAACATCCATCCGCTATTCATTGCCCTAGCCAAGGTCCACATTGGTATTTCAGTTTCTTCTCTTGTAGGAAATACTATAGCTTCCTTCATTTTTAAAAATTTACTGTAACTTTGCCACTTTGAACCTAGTTTTCCAATTAATAACCTAGCAAATCCTGTACAATCAACATAAAAATCATATTCATAAGTTTTATTTTTACTTTTCAATTGTTTTACTTGACCTTGTTCATTGATTATAACATCATCAATCTCATCATCAAATATGTTACAACCCATCATCTTTGCTTTGCCTGTTAAATAATCATTTAACTTGTTTGTATTAAAATGATATTGAGATACTCCTGTATCATTTATGCGTTCTTCCATAAATTTGTTGAATGGAGTTTGATTATTCCAGGTATACTCTCCTACAAACTCTTTTGGATCTACATTTTCACCTATTAATTTACCATACACCATAGGCATTCCTAAATGTTCTGCTACATAAGGATCATGAACGTTCTGTAAATAGTTTTTATGTCCCCAGTTTTCAAACATTATGCCTGATTTAAAACTTGCATCACACTCTCTTATCATTTCTCCTGCTGGTATACCGCAGAAATCCATGAATGCTGACCAATGTTCAGTAGATCCTTCACCTACTCCTATAGTTCCAATCTTAGAACTTCTAATCACGTCTATGGTAAAGGTAGGAAAACTTTTTTTGAGAATTAATGTTGCAACAAATCCTGCTGTGCCGCCACCTACAACTGCTATCTTCATATCAAATCCTAAATAAAAAACTGTTGGTTGAGTCTATACTCATCACCTTCAAACATTCCTTCTTTTACATAAGCACTATGCAATACGGCTTGGTTATATAATACCATCCTATTAAATTTCATAGGAACCATGCCAATCATTTCCCAATCATGTATTGTATCGCTTATATATTTCGTGACAGGTAACTTTCCTGCAACGTCATATGTGTGTTTTACGCTTGGGTCGTCATAATATTCTTTGCCACCAAAGTTATAAAAGCTAGTTCCGCCTTTTGATTCATTAGCTGTGTTTAAATAAATTGTACTTGCAAAGTTTATACCGCTAGTGTTATCCATATGAGGACATACAGGAGGTAAATTTGTTGTTTGCATAACATTTACCATGAATGTAGCTCTCATCATACTTTGTTGAATGTAGTCAATAGGATAATTTTGCATTATTTCAGGCCAATATGTCTTACATAGCTGGTCATATATCCATGACATACCGTCCATGTCATAGAATGCATTAATTCTCCAAGCAGGATTGTTTCCTCTAATTCTTTTGTTTCTTGAAGCAGGTATATCTAACGCAAGTTGTCTAACCAAGTAAGGATTTTTGTAAAAATCGTCTACAACTACTACCTTTACCTTCTGTTTTCCAAAATATTCTACAGCAACATAGTAATTAGGGTTAATTTCAAACACTTCGTCTTCATTAATTGTCTTTTTATCCATCTTTTCTTTCCTCAATCACAAAGTTTGCACTAATTGTAGCTCTTATTTCATTGCTTGTGTTAGGTGTAACGTAATGTTCAAGCACACTTGGAAAAAATATTATATCTCCTTCTTCTAAAGGCGGAGTTATTCTATTATTATAAGGAAAAGGTCCATCTGACAGAGTTGGTAGTCCGTTTATATGAAAAAAATCATATGTATTTCGATAAAATACAAATTTTCCACTATCTTTTGGTAGGTTCATCATGTATGCACAACTGATAGAGCTTTTGCCTGCATGATTGTGTATCTCTTGATGATAATCTTTGCTATATCTGTTTAACCAGCACTCTACATTATAAGACAGGTGTGCATCTATGCCTAAAAATACAAGATATTCATTAAGATGATGGACAGAACTTTTTATAAATGTTTGAAAAGGTAACTCATTTGCTTTAGGTAACCCAAAAGTTGTATCTACATTACAATACCAGTTTGGATGCTTTTCAAAGTGTTGATCTTCTTTCAGCACCTGTTCAAAATCTTGTTTAACTTGTCCGTGATCGGACAGTTTGGTTTTAAAAACAGGAATGCTGTAAAGATTTATTAGCATTAGTTTTTCATCACTATCATTTTGCTATATTCAGGTAGATAACAATACTCCATTTCACTGTTATAAAGTGTACGCACAGCATCATCTAACGTTTCAACTAATGGTTCACCACCTAAATTGAAACTGGTATTGAATATAATTGGTACACCGGACTGTTCATAGAACTCTTTTATAAGATCATAGTAATTTTCATTTTGTTTTCTAGTCACAGTTTGAATCCTACATGTTCCGTCAACATGGATGATTGATGGAATCTTTTCGGCAACTCCCTCTTTGCAATCCATGGCATACATCATATGCGGTGATTGTTCCATACCTTTCATATCAAACCAGTCATTAGCATGTTCTAGTAATATTGTTCCTGCAAAAGGTCTAAAATATTCTCTACGCTTTACAATGTTTACATGATCTTTACCATTTGGATCTGTTGGATCATAAAGTATGCTTCTGTTTCCTAATGCTCTAGGACCATTTTCTGATTTACCTTGCCATATAGTTACAATATTTTTATCTCTGATAAGTTCAACTACTTTTTTCTTATCTGTATCAACTACATCAGCACCATACTTCTTTGCTACTTCATCTATTTCGTTGAGAGAATGACAGTATGGAAAACCTTCATATATGGTTTCGGCATAATCTCTTACCTTTTTATCTTTAGTTGTATTATAATAGGTAATAAGTGCGGCTCCAATGGCTGTACCTGCATCATTACTGACGGGTTCAACATACAACTTGATGCCTTCCTTGTTTAGTTTATCAAGATAGTAATAGTTTGCTACACAATTTAGTGCGTACCCGCCACTTAACACAACATTTTTATTACCACTCATTTCTACTGCTTTGAAAATTAACTTTAAAACTTCATCTTGTGATTCTTTTTGTACAGCATAAGCAAGATCTCGTCTATTTTCTAAAGTAGTCAAATCTATTTTACTGTTCATTTGTTCATTTGTGGTTTCTAGAAAATCATATCGACCTTCATTTACAAGAGCGGCATTGGGGTATGTAGGAACAATGAAGTTTTTATCTGTTGTTCTCCATCTTCCGCCGCCACCGTCTGAATAAATTGGTGGAATCTTGTCATTAGGCTTACCGTATGGCGATAATCCCATTGTTTTTCCTGCTTCAATTGGTTGAAAACCACAATACTGTGTAACTGCTTCATAAGCCTTAGTAATCCCTGCGGAATCATCTAAAACTAATTCGTGAAATCCTTCTTCTCCTTCTCGTTCACTAGGAATAAAAGGAATAACTGTAGACGGAAAAGGTCCATTTCCTCCTTGATGTTTGTATAAAGTCTTAAATGCATCTGGATATGCACATGTAAAAATACTTTCACACTCCCAAGTCATAAACTCTTCGTTAAAAATACCAGTATTGATATTCATAGGAATAAATGTTCCAGCACCATCTACTACAAGTGCTGTTGCAGACTCAAAACCTGACCTGTAAAAAGCACACGCGGCATGTAATTTATGATGTACGTGACTCATATCTATCACTTGTCTGTGATTATGTTGGCCGTCTCGTGTATATGCATTATCGGACCTATCTATTAATCCAAGTTTTCTTGCTAATCCAGTATACATATCACCACCACTAAAGTCTATTCTGCTTGATTCTGCAAGTGGTTGTGTATGAGCTACTACCAAATAATCTAATTTATCTGTATAGTCTAAAAATTTTGTCATTGCGGCTAATGGTCCACCGTCATACTTTTTCCTAGTTAGTCTTTCTTCTTCGATGGCAAAAACAATTTCACCGTCTTTTAAAAGGACTGCTCCACCATTATGTCCTCTGGTTATTGCTCCGATCCATTGTGTCATACTATGTTTTCCTCGATATATTTCATAATTCTCTTTTTATAATTTGCTTTTCTGAAAGCTTCGTAACATTCTACCAAAGGAGTTGGTACAAAACGCTTTGCTTTCAAGTTTTTATATCCTAAACACTGCATTACTGGTCCTGTCTTTGATTCAAATAAGCCTGCACTGTCAAATCTTACAAGTTTTACCTTTTCCTTAGTATTAAATCTAAAGTACGAAACTGTATCACCACGTTTGATATCTAACATGTTTGTGTTATCTTTAAATTTAAACGCTGGCCTAACCGGTCTGATCCAACTTGTTATATTGTATGTACCTGAAAGTCCCATACAATTAGCCTGAAAGTGATTTTGTTCATAGTAAGGTGGTAGTTGTGTCATAGTTATATCATCAGGACTATAAAATAAAAAACACGGATGATCTAATTGATGCACACCTTCTTCATTTGGGCCACCTATATAATTAATTAGAAACTGTGGATCAACATCATACTTGGACATTGCACTTTGTTTTTGATAATTAAATTCAATGTGAAAGTCGATAGGACTTTTAGCACTAAAGGTATTTTTTGTTTCATCAATGATTGCTGGACAAATACTTGCACCCAACCCAAAAAATTTCCTTGCATTCATGTCTTTATAAATGCTTTCAGGTTCAAAATACTTCAACTCTGAAACAAATTCTTGATTTTCTGCAACATTTATGACTGGCGACCAGTATACTGTAATCATTAATCGAATGTCACCTCATATAAAAAGTCACAAACAAAAGCTCTTCTTTCTTCAAGCGTTGGATATACTCCGTGAAAAACTTTTCCATCCATAATTATTACATCGCCTGCTATACATTTGTTAATATCACTTACCAATTCTCCTGTTACAGGGTTTTGTGTGATGCATTTCAGTTTACCCGCAAGTGGTTTATCGTTATGTAACTCTAATGTGTTTAAAAACAACACGCTGGTTAGTTTTCTTAGTGGTTGATGTGTATGTAATCCGCTGTATGTTCCTTCGGGATATCTAATCCACCAACATTTTTCAAAAGTAATACTGTCAAATCTAAATGGAGCAAGTGTTTGTTTCAAAAATTCTAAATATTTTTCTTCTTTGTCTATTTGATAAGGGTATTTAAAGTCTGGATTATATTTTAATATTGCACCACCATGATCATTGTGTTGTTGTACGCCTAAATCTTCATCAAATAATTTGTTAAACTTATCATAATCGGCATATTTTGCTTTCTTAATCCAATAATCTGCAATTTGTCCTCTACTGGATAAAAACCAAAAATCAGTATTACCTTGATATGCGTTTTCTAATTCTTCCATGATATACCTTCTACAATATCATAAGTAAAATCGCACACAAAAGCTCTCCGTTCGCCCAATGCAGGATAAGTTCCGTGAAAAACTTTTCCGTCCATTATCACACATGCACCAGGTTCTGGGGCAAAAGTACGATAATCTATATCATAGTCTCCAGGACATAGCGTAGCTAAATGTCCAGCTAAAGGATACTTAAAAGATGATTCAGCACCTGTTAAAAATAGTACAGCAGTCATTTGTTGTCCAGGTGTATGATTATGTAAACCACTATAATCACCTTCAAGATATTTTATACCCCAACACTTTGTAAATTCTATATTAGTTATTGGTAACAGAGAATCATTGATACATGCCCTTATAAATCTAAAATAATCAAAAATACCGTCTATATCTTTTGGATATGCAAAATCTTTTTTGTAATATAGATATCCGTTACCAACGTCTTTGTGTTTTTCTTCAAATTTTTCAAAAATTTGTTCAAACTTTTTATATGTAGGATAACGATTGCCATCTACAATCCAACTTGCTAATTGTTGTGTAGTTTTTGGACCAACGGGAGATTCTATACCCTTTAAAAAGTCTTCCGGATTCATTTACCCGTTCTTCCTAATATTTGAGCAGTTGGTTTGCTGTGTGTTACTCCATCATCATGCGTGACCCCATGCGTTGGGCAGACTTCGCCTTGTCCTTGGGGTTTGTAGTTTCCTGTATACGCCCTCGGTTTACCAAGACGTTTACGAACACTCTGTATAATTTCTTTAAAAGTTTCATCTGTTAACTCCATCACTTCGTCATTATAACGTTCTACTTCTTCTTCCATTGTAAGTCTAATAGGACTAAATTTTCTTTTTCCTTCGCCTAGATCGATTATATCAAAATCAGGACAATCAGGATATGAAATATTTATTGGATATGTACTACCAATTACACTTGTGCAAGTCGTTCCTAATGCTTTAGCCATGTGTTGACCTAAACTATCACACCCTAGAAAATGATCAGCTATTTGTATCACACTGGACCACACTCTTACATCTGGTATTTGTGGAACTGCTACCGGAACTTTAGGATTTTCTTCTATTTGTACGGGAAACTCACTCATTAAAATCACTGCATAGTCTTCTTTAAGATCTTTACAAATTCTTATAACATCATTTAGATGAAAACTTCTTGATGTACCATCAATTACAAAGTCTCCCATGTTTTCTGCTGTCCTACCAAATGGTTGAAACACAACCACTTTATCTTTTCCAGTTACTGCTTTTACTTCTTCAACAACTTTGTATCCATGTACAAGCTCATGCTTGTTCATATAAATCTTTGCATCTTGCAAATCTCTTACACCTTCGTTGTTTATAGCAATATCAAATGCTTGTGCAAGACTACATTTTTGATTGTAGTATTCCCATACTCTGTAAGGCTCTGGTGTTATGCAATCTCTTTCTTTTACATAATCTCTAAAAAGATTTTTGTGCCAATTGTCATAGGCTCTTTCATGTAGCGTCGGATGTCCTTTGTAAAAGTCAGTACCTCCTTCACAAACAATGATAAAATCTTCGTCTTTTTCTAATAATTTTTCAAAGGCAGGAATACTGGCTATTACTCTTCCGGCGCCGCCATTCATAAAATATGCTTTTTTTCGTGACACGATTAACTCCTAAATATGAAAATATTTATGGTGGTTAGGTTGTTAGGATTGTTAATCCTGGCACTTGTAATTTAGGGTGATTATTTTTTACCTGCGGCCCTTTGTGCGGCAATTTTAATATCGTTTGGAAAAGCACCGTCTCTGTATGGATCATTTGGATCTGAAGATTCTTCAGGATCTCTCATGTCCTTAGGCATAATCGGAAACATTTGTACTGCTTGCCATGGTTTATAGCCTTTTGCTTCCATTTTTGCAGGAAGATCTCTTAGCTTTTGTCTGTAGTCTTTCCAAGCATCTTGCAATTCGTCTGGGGCATCTGACATTCCAACTTTTGCATCAGTTTCGTGTAAGTGTCCGTCACGTACATCTCTTACTTGTTGCCATGTAAGATTCATATCAACACCAGTTTGCTCCCAATCTCTGATAGCAATTTTCCATTCATCCTTTTCAAAGTCGTAGCTGATGTCGTTGTCATCATATATATCCATTGGTTCTACTTCGTCAGTGTATTCTACATCTGGATAACCTTCTGGACCTTCATATAATACTTTCCATTCTCTTGAACGTCTGTGAAGAACCATGTCTTCACGTCCTTCGTCATTTATAATTTCACATAACAATGGATTTTCTCTACAATCAACAGTGATTCTCATTATATCAGCACCAGTAGGTCTTTCAAGATCTGCTTTTTCCCACATGCACCATCCACACTCTTTACCGTAGTTTTCTTCTTTTGGATCGTTACATACTTCAACTGTAAGGAATTCAGGACCTTTATATGTAAAAGTACCTTGACGTCCTTCTTTAAAACTGTCTACTCTCCACTCGTCCCATACTGGGTATTGAAATGTTTTTTCTATTCTTCTGCTCATTGTTATATCAACTCCTAAAAGTATTTATCATTTTACATGAAAGTTATACGTACTACTCCAGATCCACCCTGTCCAGATCCACCTGCACAGCATTTAGCCCAGTTTCCACAATATGAACTTACTCCTGCTTGTCCACCACCTGCTGGCCAATCAATGTGACAACCACATGAACACCATGCTTCGTTAGTAACACCAACTTGCACCTTACTCAATAGTGGTGCTCTACCACTAAATGAATACGTATATGCACAGTGACAATATCCGTGTCCTGGTTCTGTTCCTGACATTCCCATCATTCCAAAATCTGCTCCAAATATACCACATATTCTACAGTTAGAACAACTATGAGAGTGTCTTGGACCCCATGCATCACCATTACACATCCAACCCGGACAACCTCCATCAGTACAGAAGTTACTTAAATTGTATCCATTTACGTAAGAACGACATCCCATACCTGCTGTACATGTGTGTGATTTAGCACAACGCCAAGAACCACCAGCACAAATAGTATACTGACAGCCAGGACTTGTCGCAATAGTTTTGGAAGCGTAGTTACCTCCTGCACCACCAATTGTAAACATACAATAGTTACAGCATGATGATCCTGGACCTCCACCACCACCTGACCAAATTTCAAATGTTACTGTTGACACACCATCTGGTACACACCAGTAACAACATTTTCCGTTGGCTTGTTCACAACATCCACTTTGTCTAGCACACTGATGACAACGCAAACCACGTTCGTTATAGATCCATTGCACTCCGTAATTGTGTCCGTTACCGTGTGCAATATCACCTGAAGTGATTGTTCCGTCTTCTATGCTATCATTTGCTACTTTTTTATAACTTGCGTATGTTGCCATTTTTCTTTCCTATGCGAATGTTATTCTTACCATTCCTGATCCGCCCATGTTACCACCTGCACAGCATTTGGCCCAGTTTCCACAGTAACTTGACTGTCCTGTCTGTCCGCCGCCTGCTGGCCAGTTTGTATAACATGCACAGTTACACCAAGATTCAGCATTTGCACCAGCTGACCATTTTCCTACAAATGGTGCCGCGCCTGCCTGACCCCAGTCTCCTGATTTACATTGACATCCACCGTGTCCTCCTGACACTCCTGTGGATCCCATAATTCCAAAGTCTGCTCCAAAAATTCCGCATACTAAACAGTTAGCACATGTTTGTGTATGCCTTGGTCCCCATGCATTTCCATTACACATCCAACCTGGACAACCCCCTGTTACACAAAAGTTTGATAAGTTATGTCCGTTAACATAAGAACGACATCCCATACCTGCTGTACATGTGTGTGATTTAGAACAACGCCAGGTACCTCCTGCACAAATTGTGTAAGCACAACCTGGACATGTACTAATAGATTTTACTGCATAGTTACCTCCTGATCCTCCTGCTGAGTGCATACAGTAGTTACAGCAAGTGCTACCAGCACCACCGCCACCACCTGACCAAATTTCAAATGTTACTTTTGATACGTTAGCCGGAACTGTCCAATAGCAACATTTACCATTAGCTTGTTCACAACAGTTTCCGTTATCAGCACAGTGTTGGCAACGCATTCCTCTTTCGTTGTAAATCCACTTAACATTATACTTGTTTCCTGCACCCGCACCTAATTTAGCGGCCGTAATACTATTGTCCTGGAAATTTTCTGCTGTTAATGTTTTATAACTTGCGTATGTAGCCATTATCTTTCCTTATGCAAACGTTATCTTTACTATTCCTGAACCACCTTGTCCAGATCCGCCAGCACAACACTTTGCCCAGTTATTACAATAACTAGATGTACCTGGTACACCTCCACCTGCAGGCCAATTAATATGACATCCACAGGCACACCAAGCTTCGTTAGTTTGTGTTGACATGTAAGTTCCTATACCTGCACCTGACCCAGTCCAAGATGTTTGACCGTGACATCTACAAGTAGTTGTTCCAGCTTTAATTCCAGCACCACCTGAAAAACCAAAGTCAGAACCAAAAATTCCACAAATTCTACAGTTTGCACAGTTCAAGACAGCATGTCTTTGTCCCCATGCATCACCGTTACACATCCACCCTGGACATCCGCCTTCAACACAAAAGTTTGATAAGTTATGTCCATTTACGTAAGAACGGCATCCCATTCCTGCTGTACATGTGTGCGATTTTTCACATCTCCAACTTCCGCCAGCACATATAGTATACTGACATCCTGGATTTGTATCAATTGTTTTAATTGCGTAATATCCACCTTGTCCGCCAATCGCAAACGAACAGTTATTACAACAAGTGTGACCAGGGCCGCCACCTCCGCCGCCCCATATTTCAAAGGTTACTTTGTATACATTTGATGGAACACACCAATAGCAACATTTTCCATTTGCTTGTTCACAACAGTTTCCTGCTATTGAACATTGGTGACAACGCAAACCACGTTCGTTGTAGATCCATTGAGTCTTCCTACAGGCTCCCGCACCTGGAGCCAGCTTCGCTCTTGTAATAGCTCCGTCCGGTATACCTTCTGAAGTAATCTTTTTATAACTACTATACGTTGCCATGCGGTTCCTTCTCCAAAAATATTATACAGTCATAATACGCCAGCCGTAACTGTCGCCTGAGTATACTAGGTCAAACGCCGCGCCTTCTGAGTTAACAGTCATATCCGCCGCATCACCTTGAATCAATTTTCCGTTTCTACCAATTGTTAGTGCATTACTGTCAAAAGTTTTTCTAACGTCGAAAAATCTAATAACATCACCTGTTGCCGGACTACCCGGTAATGTGATTGTATATGCTCCACCATTTGTATCAACAAATAATTGTTCACCTGAGTGTGCTGAATACGTTGTAGTGACTGTCTTAGCATTTAGAACGCCAACCGGTAACCAAGCTACTCCGTTGTATAATTCTAACACATTAATTTCTGTGTTGAATCTAAGAGAGCCTGCTCCTGCGTTTGCAGTTCTTTGTGCTGTGTTCCCAAAAGGTATAGTTAAACCTGGTGAACCTAATGAAATTCTTCTTCCCATATTCCTATCCTTTTTACGATGCCGGTACTGCTGTCTCAATACCCATGACAACTGCTGTTACAGATGCCGCGGATGATCTGACAACTATCTGTCTGTCAGCTTGAGCAACGATCCCAGTTCTTTCTAATACTCCATTAGGTCCTAGAGATACGTCATATTCTAGGTAATCTGCACCTGATGGAGTTGCACTTGTAGGCACTGCTAATCTTATATTGGCTGTTCCCGCTCCTCTATTTACAAAAGAAACAGTAACAACGCTGTAAGTATCAGCAGGCACAGTGTAGACACTAGTGTCCGAGTTCGCTGACAGATCTGATGATCCTAATATTCCACTTGCCATTTTTTACTCCTATAGTTATATTTAGCCATTATGTTTTACTCGTCAAAAAGTACGCAAATGCAACCGGAGTCCCGGATACACCGCCGTTAAAGTTCATTCCCGTAGTAACTGTTATTGGCGAGTTGTCTGTTGTACTAATTGTATTTCCAGTAATATTTATTTTACCAGCCGTTACTGCGTTAACGTTAAGGCTACTTGACCCACCACCAATCTGTGAATTGATGTAAGTTATAATAGCCGCCTGTGTTGGAACAACATTATCTGAATTTGCACTAAACGTACCGTCTGTACTAAATTCATTAATTGTTGCACCACCTTGACCAAGTCCAACAGCACCTAATGAAAGTTCTTGCAATCCTGCAAGGCTGAATGCACTTGTATTCAAGCTAGCCGATCCAGTTGACTGCTCAACGTTAAACAATCTACCAACTCTAAAGTTACCGTCTTGGTCTGTACTTGTGTAGAATACTCTACCTCCGCCAAATTCGTTAACTTCATCATTAGGATCATTAGGTGTTGATGGTGTGCCTGGATAATTCGTACTTGCAAAGTTTCCAACAAAAACAATCTTAAAGTATCTACTGTCACCTGCAATTTCTAAGTTTGAACCTTCTACAGGAATGTCTGTTAATCCGTACACGTTTAAGAAGTTCTTCTCTTGGAAGATATCTCCATAACCGTCTCCAGATACCTGAGCACCTGCTGTTTCAAAATCAATACCTCTGTTAGTCCAAGTAGGTTGTAGTAATACACCGTTTCCTACTCTAACCTGATATGGCACTTCAATTGTTTCGTTTGGATCAACGATTGAAAGTGTTGGTGTAGTAGTATAACCTGTACCAGGATTAACAATAAAGAACTGTGTGATTCTTCCTGAAGAAACTTTAGCTCTAATTTGTGCTCCTGATCCGCCGCCACCTATTACAGTAACTCTTGGTTCAATCGAGTATGTAGTTGTAGCATCTAATGTTGCCGCGATACCATTAGTTGGGTGCCATGTATTCCATCCCGCTGTACCGTCGGACTCTTTTGCTACGTTGGCTACTTTTGTTCCTGGATTATAGCTTGTGATTTGTGCATATTGTCCTGCTCCTGTTCCTGCTGTAATAACAACTCTCATACCCACGTATTTTGTGCTATTTGCAGTTTCAGTGTTTGATAATGTAATAGTTGATGCATTACCGCCCTGTGCAGTGTTTTCACTAAACACATAACCTCTACCACCCACAGTGTCCGGATCATTTAACAGTCCATCGCTGTTTGTGTCTGTTGTGTTGTAAGTAGAACCATCATCTGGATTTCTTAATCTTACTTCAAATATTGAATTATTACCATAATTTGCATTGGCAATAATTGCTCCATAACCTGCTCCACTTATTGTGTCTGTTGCATTTGTATAGGCATTACCAGCGTTTGTGTATTCAAAGTGAATAATTTTACTACCGTCTGTTAAAGCTCTACCAATCTGTGCTTCAGTTTTTCTATTGTTCACACCACCTGTAATTGGAACTTCTGTAACGTCAATAAATTCAGATACAGCACCAAAGTCACCGTATGAACAGTTACCATTCGTACCTCTAATCTTACCGCCGTTTTCTGCAAGATATCCAATGTGTCCGTAGTATGAGAACACTGAAACAAGTTCTGCTCTACCTAAGTTTGTAACCCAAGCACCGATACCATCTGACAGTACTTGTGTAAAGTCGTTAGCAACAATAGAATCATTACCACCATTGTGTAGGTTACCATCAACTTTAAGACCAACACAAGCTGTACCAAATGTTGTTACACCTTGTACGTATGGTGATCTTGTTTTGATCCATGTTCTGTCATCATCTGGTCCCCAACCTGGATCTAGTGATGCATAAGCACCTGCGGTCGGACGTTTAGTTCCGTATGCATTGGCTGAACCTAATGTACCAGTTAGTCCACTTACAGTCATGTTTCTTAAGCCTGTTGCATCTCTAAATAAGAACATGTTTTCTCTTACAGAACCATATGATAATGCAGAGTTGGCATAAAACAATCCGTTGTATAGTGTCTTGTAGTTTCCTGGATAAATTAAGTCGTAAATAAATCCATCAATGTAATGTCCTACATCTCTTTCACATGCAGTTGTATCAAATGTATATGAAGGATAATTTACAGCAATATATTTTGTTACATCACGTGCAATAAAACTTTTGTTTAACATTAACAATCTTGCCGCGGCCATCTTATCTTCATCATCAACTCTTGTATTGTTACCTCTATATAAAGGTGCAGTTGAATCACCAGATGCTCCGTTCTTTAAGAAGTCAATCTGATCGTAAAGTTCTTGAGCTAATTCTTGCACAATAGTTGCTACTGCTGATGTTGAAAGTGGTTTACTTACATCCTGCGATAAAGCATTACCTGTTTGTGCCGTTACTGCCGAACCTTGAACAATGTCATCTAATATAGACTTCATATGTAAGATACCAGCTAAACTGTATGTTGTATCATTCGAATCTGTTGTAAGTTGTCCTGCTGGAAGCACTTTTGTAGAACGTAGTTCATCACCCTGTACTGCACATCTTTCTGGCACCCTAATTGGAAGTACTTCTCTGTATTCTCCAGTTTTCACAAATATAATTGTGTGCTTGAATACTTCTGCTGGTATTGTGTAACCATTACCTAATGTAATTGCTGATGTTATCAAAACCATGTTTGCAGTGTATTCTGCTGATGCACCTGATTCTGCAGGTCTTGTTGTGTCTTTGATTTGTAAGTATCTATCTGCAGAAGCTACACCGTCAAGAGCTTGATAATCAGCCGATGGTGTTGCACTGTTTACAACATCATCCATCAATGTTGTAACAAAATTAAGTGCCGCAACGTTTTGTGATTCAGATCCTGTATCAAAATAATCGCCACTTACGTTGTCTTTCATTGCTTGAGAAACTCTTCTAGTTTCTCTGTTTCCACCTCTACGTAAATCAAGTATCAAGGCATCAACTGCAAATCCAGCCAATCTTTGAAATTTAGCTTCGTTAAAACTAAAACCAATAAAGAACGGTGAAGTTTGAGTAATAATTTGTCTCTTTGCCCATTTGGCAGTTTCATATGCAATAAATGTTCTGTTTCTTTCTAACAAGTAAACAGCATTGGCATTTCTTGCACCTTTTTCAACTTCTTCACAAGCGTATCTAATTGTTTTCCACGGACGATCCAATGTAACACCATTTGTTGGTGCAGGTGTGTCTGCTCCGTTAGTAGCTACATAGTATACATCTGGTGTAGAACCAAAGTCTTTCCATTCTGGAATACCACCACTTGATACACTTAAAACTTGGCCTTCTTTACCAATTGGAAGTCTTGTTGGTCCTGATCCACCATAGTAAAGTAAATCACCTGAAGTGGTTATTGAACTTTCTTCAGCACCCGATGCCAAGTTATTCCAATAATCACCTGCTGTGTCGTTGTCTGGACGCTTCGCAGTATCTGATGTATGTGCTTGGACACAAACATAACTGATTAATCCGTAACGTACAGCATCACCTAAATCATAAAGTGTAGCTGTTGTCCAAGTATTTTTCCATTCAATACCTTGATTTAATCTTGCCCAATAAGTAGCATTTGGTGGACGTTGCCCTGTGCTGTTAGCTGTGGCCACATAAGTGTAACCACCTAGTCTTACAACATCACCAATTCTGTATTCTTGGTTAGTTGAGTCTCCTCCCCAATCACCTCGCAAATTAAATCCTGATGTAACAAGATCCCATTTTGCACTTGACGGAGGAACTTCTCCATACACGTTGTCATTGGCAACATATTGGTTACCACCATAAGTAACAAAGTCACCTGGTTGATATCTTTCATTGCCTTGCCATGTATTTTCAAATTCTAATCCTGGAACAAACTTATCCCAATTTGCAATATCAGCCTGTAAAGTACCTAATTGCGAGTCAGGATTTGTAACAACAGATGTGTGTTGTGTTGTACAAATATAAAGCGTTGCACCAAAAATTACAACATCATTTACTTTGTATCTATAACTGTTTGTCCATTCACCTAAGTATTCAATACCTTTATGTAAGTAGTCCCACTTGGCTTGGTCAGCTTCAAGACCATTTGCCGCTGTGGCATTTGACGTATGTCCTGTATTTGCAATATAAAGAGTTCCACCATACTTAACAATGTCATTAACTTTATATCTTGTATTGATGGCCCAATTTTGTTTCCAATCTTGACCTTCGGAGAATAGGTCCCATTTTAAAATATCAGCTTCAAGTCCAAGTGCATTAGTGGCCGCGGCAGTATGACCAGTGTTACAAATGTAAATGTTTCCACCATATTTTACCAAGTCGTTAGCTTTATAAACTGTACCAGCTGTCCAATTATCTTTCCAGTCAATTGAAGTAGCAAATTGATCCCATTTTGATTGATCTGCTTCTAGTGTTGACTGTGCTGTGTGTCCAGTGTTACAAATGTAAATGATACCACCGTATCTTACGATGTCATTTATTTTGTAAAAAGTTGCTTGTGACCAATCTGATTTCCATTGGACACCGTCACTGAAATTATTCCAGTTTGCGATATCTGTGTAGAAATTAGATCCTGCTGTGTGTCCAGTAATACAAACATAAGTTCTTCCACCATATCTAATTACGTCATCTTTAAGATACGTGGTAGAAGCTGTCCAGTTGTCTTTCCAGATAAATCTAATTCTACCTAACTTAAATTCTGCCATTTTTTGCTCCGTTCTTGGTATTATACATATTTATCATTATCCATTAAAGTCGTCTCGCTCAGTTCTAGCTGAGAAGAACATATTTAGGGCCGCTAGTCCTCCGCCCAAAGGCCCATTTACAGTAAAGCTAGGTGAAACTGTAGCCATTGCACTCGGATTATTTGCTCCTGCTGTGTTTGAAATAGTTCTGGCTCCTAGTTTTATTTGCCCTGCTGTAAGCTCGTTTGTAAATAGATTTGATCCACCACCTGTAAATCTATTTTCAATATAAGATTTAAGTGCTTTCTGTGTAGGTACAATGTTATTGCTATTTGCAACAAATGTGGTTTCTGTTGAAAATTCTCTAATAACAGCTTGTGTACCACCTACACTGATTCCACCTAATCTAATTTCATCTAATCCTTCCAAGTCAAAGAAGTCTGCACTTAAAGTAACACCGCCCTGTGATTGGCTGACTCTAAACAGTTCGCCAACTCTGTAGTTACCATCTTGGTCAGTACTTGTGTAGAACACTCTACCTCCATTTGATTCAACTACTTCATTAGCTTGTACAGTTGCATTTGCACTTGTTTGTCCTTCAACGTATAGTGCAGGATAGTTCGTATCTTCAAAATTACCTGTACCTATATCTAGGAAGTCATGTCCTGTTAATCTACAAGAAGAATATCTTTCTCTGATTGTAGCTGAAGTTCCATGTGCTGGTGCAGTAGATCTTGTAATGACAGGAGATATTTGGAATTTAATTTGTATGTTAGGTGCAACACCACTTTGTTCTGTCACCTTAACCAATCTATAAATTGTATCATCCTGTCCAGAGATTCTAAAGTTTGCACCTGGTCCAGGTACTATACTCAATCCTGTAACTTTCATTGTATTACCAATTTGTAATTCTTCAGCAAATCCATCACCAGTAAGCGTTATGATTGCACTTTGGTAACCTGTACCTCTGTTGTAGAAGTGCGGTTGTGGAAGCACACCGTTTTCTATGTTAACAGTATAATATGGTTCTCCTGTTTCTTCAGGATCATAAACTGTTATAGTTGGTGGTGTAACGTATCCACTACCTGGATCAATAATATTAAATTTAGAAATTTTGTTGCCATCAATTCTAACTCTTATAATTGGATTAGCACCACCAGTAATAATATTACCTACACCAGTCGATTGTCTTACACCTACAAATGTTGGTAAGTTATTTCTTTGTCCGCCTGCAATCGCTGTCAAGTTACCTGTAGTAGCTTTTGTTCTCCAGGAAAGTGCGTTGTCTGATACCACTGTGTTTCCGTTTGTGTTCACTGCAACAAATTGTCCTTGAGAGTATGCAACTTTCCAATCATTTCTTGTTGAGTCTCCAAGTAAAGCAGAGTCATACCAATCAACTCCGTTGTAGCTGTATAAGATTCTATCTGAATTTTCTAATGCACAAACAAAAGTGTTGTTGCCCCAAACAACTTCACTGACTTTTTCCGTTCCATCTAGATTTAGTTGTACTCCTGCTGTCCAGTTCAAGCCATCGTCTGTTGATCTCGTAGTATGTCCGTTTGGACTTAATCCAACCCAAGTACCTGCTCCGTAGAAAACTGTTTTGATGAACTTGTCATCTGTCTTTGCGCCAGTATTTTCTGCTGTTAATCCTGCGTTGTGGAAACTCCAAGCACTGTTGTCATTACCTAACATTATAGTTGATGCACCATCTGTGCCTAGCCTTGTTCTTATTATTGAGCCGTAGTTGGTAGCACCTCCTTGATTATAATTGCCAAACATAACTGTGTTTCCGTCTGAACCACCAATAGCTACAGATGTAAGTTCAAAGGCAGGTATATTAGCACCTAACGAGCCTGTAGGAAGAAATCCTAAAACAGGTACATGTTAAACTTCCTGCTGTTTGACCTAGGGACTGAAGTTCGCCTTGATTAGAAGTAATACCAATCAATACTTTTCCTGTTTTTGCAAATTTGCTGTAGTTGTAGTTAGGTACATTTCCTCCGGTACTGTTTGTGTTTCTTAATGTCCAAACAGATCCATCAGTAGATGTATACCAGTTTCCTGTTCCAGTGACACCGTAGTACCACATGTTCAATGAGTCTGAATATCCAAGATCTGGAGCACCAGTTTGAATGCTGTTGTTTGAAACACTGAACGGAGGTTCTGAACAAGTTATTCTTGGTTCTATTTCATATTCTGTGGTTGCATTTAACACGGTAGCTGGAACCTTGCCTGGAATAACATTATCCCAACCTGGCTGGTTATCTGATTCTCTGTATACCAATGCTACTTTCGTTGCTGGATTATAGTTCCAAATGTATCCATATTGTCCTGCACCGTTACCGCCTTTAATAAAAATTCTCATTCCATTTAGTTGTGCCGCTGTTTTTGTTGTTGAAGCCGCTAAAGTGATTTGATCTGTGTCACCTCCCTGTGCAGAGTTAGCCAAGAATTGAAATCCTCTACCACCTAAATTTGTACTGTCTTGTGGGGAATCAATAATAATTTTATCAATGGCTCCATCTCTAAATTCTTTCCATCTCATATCAAGACCTGTACCATTTGCTTGAGTAACACTTGGTGTTACACTTGTATAGCTTTGTCCTGCGTTACTATATTCAAGTGCAAGAATTTCCGAACCAGTAGTAAATGGTCTGTCCACTAATGCTTCGTTGTCTCTGTTATTGATCGTTACAGTTTGTGGAGTTTCTGTTGTATCATAACCTTCTGATACTGATCCAAACTTACCATATGAGTTGTTTCCGTTTGTTGCACGAAGTATTCCGCCGTTTTCTGCAAGATATCCAATATGACAATAATACGTAAACACAGAAACAAGTTCTGATCTACCTACATTCGTAGCCCAATAGCCAATACCATCTGACAGTACTTGTGTAAAGTCATTAGCAACAATTGATCTGTTTCCACCGTTATGTAATCCTCCGTCAATCTTCATACCTACACAGTTGTCACCGATTGTTGTTACACCTTGGATATATGGTGATTTACCACTTTGTACATCTATGAAAGTAACAGCATTTGCACTTGCACTTACAAAAGTGTGTGCGTACTGATCACTTGCTGAAGATTTTCCAACATTACATGTAAATGTTGTATCTGAAACTTGATCAACTCTTACGTTTTTGTTTTGTCCTGCTGGATCACTTGCTCTCGGATAAGTTTTCTGTGCAGTATTTCCGTCCATTGTACATGTGAATGTAAAACTGTTTTGTGCAAGTTTTACGCTTTGCCCAACTTTGATGTTGTGTTTCCAAGTTACTGAATTAGGAGTAGATGATTTAAATTTATGTAAACTTGTGTCTGAACTTATACCAACATTAATTGTAACAGTGTTGGTTGTAGTTGCTAGAATTGGCACTCTCAATCCAGCGATAGGATCAGTGATCCTTGGATAAGGATGATCAGTAAGATGATCATCTTTTGCACAAGTAAATGTTAAACTTTCGTCTGCTATACTGATTAACTCGCCTCTGCCTAAACCATGTCCATTCATAGTAAGAACTAAAATACCAGTCAACGGGTCATAGGTTGCATCAGTGGGTGTAAATTGTCTTTGTGGAACTGTAACTACAAATACTCCATCTGCTGGATTGTATGTTGCAGTGCTAGGTGTATAGTATCTTGGACTTTGATTTGCAATCCAAACAGTAGTATCGTCTGCTCCCGTGCCTGGATCCAAACTTACAAATGCTCCACCTGTAGGTCTTTTTGTACCATAAATGTTGTCACCACTTAATGCTCCTGTTAAGCCTTTAAGTGTTAGCTGTCTAATACCCGAACCGTTCCTTACGTAGAACATGTTTTGTCTGTTGTTGTCGTCCGGAATAACCAAAGCCGTTTGTGCTTTGTTAGGATCTGTTCTTTCTGTAAGCACTGTGTCAGTAGGCAAAGCTGGTCGAATTGTTGTACTTCTTAATTCAGAACCAACAAGTGCTACTCTTGCCGGAATACTGATAGGTAATAGCTCTGCATATTCGCCAGCCAGTACGTTGACTGTTGCACCAACTCCGATTCTATTTGATTCATCTCTAAGCAAGTAAGTCATTGCAAAACGCACAGTTCTAAACGGAGCATTCAGTGTACCACCTTGTGCTTCGTCATCAATTCCGTTTTCTGCAACATAGTAAACATTGTCTTGGAAATCAGCAGTATCCCATCTTGGTAATCCGTTTGTTACTCTTAACGCTTGACCTGTTCCACCGATTGGTAATCTAATTGTGTCAACTGCTGTTGAATCTTGATCTTCAAAAGTTTTTAGGTCACCTTTAACAGCAAGTTTGTTTGTTCTGTTACCAAGAATCATTACAGTCCAGTAATCGTTGTCTGGCTGTTCTACATCAAGATCGGGTCTAGAAGCCGATGCTGTTGATGTGTGATACTTGATACATCTGTAAGCTGTGCCGGCCCATGTTACAATATCACCTAAGTAATACTCTGTTCCGTCTGACCACGAGTCTCTAAACTGTCTGCCATCAATTACTTTTTCCCAATATGTAGGCCATTCACCTGGTTGTAAATTTGTGCTATCCTGTATAGCAATATACAAGCTACCTGATAATCTTACAAAGTCACCTGTTTTGTAATCAATATTAGACGCACTATCTTCTGATCCTAAATTATTCCAGTCGCCTCTAAATTTATATCCTTCGAAAGTTACGTTCCAGTCAGATGTATATTGGCTTGGTTTCAAACCTGTGTTAAATGTAACAGCTTTGTAAATGTAACCACCGTATAAAACTAAATCACCTGGTTGATAGTAAGTGCTATCTGACCATAAATTTTCGTACTCGGATCCTGGTAAAAATGTTGTCCATTTACTTGCGGCATAGTCTGTGTTGAATCCGGCATCTCCTGCTGTCGAAGTGTGTCCAACAAGACACTTCATTAAGTTTCCACCACGTTTTACAATATCATTTTTCTTGTATCTATATTCTTCTTGCCATGCACCTGATGTTAATCCAGTGTTTGTATCTGTCTTGGTAACATATTCTATGCCTTCAATTTGGACTTCCCATTTTGCTTGATCTTCTTCCAAACCTAATGTTATGTTATCTGCAGATGTGTGTCCAGTTACACATTTATAAACAATACCGCCATATTTGACAATGTCATTTGCAACATATCTTGTACCAATTGACCAGTTTGCTTTCCAAGTGTCTGAGTCAGAAATCACAGCCCAGTCACTTTGATTAGCTTCTAATCCAAGAACTGTTGTTGCGGCAGATACGTGCTGGTTAGTACATTTGTATACTTTACCATTGTATCTTACAAGATCATTAATTTTGTATAAGGTATTGACTGTCCAGTTGTATTTCCAATCAGCTGATGAAACAGCAACCAATGTCCATTTGGTAATGTCAGCGACCAAACCATCAGTTCCTGATGAAAGTGTAGCAGATGAAGTATGTGCTTCAGTACATTGATAAACACTAGCACCGTATTTTACAATGTTACCTCTTGCATATTTTGTGCTTGTAGTCCAATCTTTTTTCCAGCTTACACCTTCGGATTGTAATTTCCATTTAGGACTTGCTGGACTAACGTCTGTGCCTGCTAAATCGTTATAGAAGTCTGCTGATGTATGGGTACGCAATGCAACATACGTTGCACCTTCATGATTGATCATATCATCTACGATATAATCAGTACCGCCTGACCAGTCACCTTTCCAATTAAACCTAATTCTACTTAATTTAAATTCTGACATTTTTTCTACCTTTTACGTATTTATTATACTCCTGTTGGATAAGTATAGCCTTCATTTACTCTGGCTACAAGATTTCCGCTTTCATCGATATAGTACAACATGCTTCTGTTATCCCATCGAAATTGTTCATAGTTTAAATTTGTATACACCTTCTCGTGATTGACATTTCTACCTTCGTAAAAATCTTGACCTTGCTCAAAATCTTCATAGTTTTGTGTAGGATCGCCTTCTTTGTTTATTTGAACACTATCATTAGCTTTTAACATATCTACTTTTACAAGAAAAAGTTCTCCGTCATCTGTTCTACGTAATCCATAAAAGTATCTACTATCGGTCTGATTGACCATATCAGTAATACTTTGCCCCATAAATGTATCAGCCATTATACTATCTCCACTATACTTAGAATCACATCAAGCGATGCTGTTTGATCCGCAGTTACATACAATACGTTTCCTGCGTCTAATACAACTTTTTCACCTTTACCTATTGGCTTCAATGCTGAATTAGGTGCAATTGGCATTTCTTTGATTAAAAAGCCAATGTTACTAGCTTCATCACCAACTTCAATATTACACGAAACCATATTTTCGGTAAGATTAGCAATATTCATTCCTATAACGGTTGTGCTTGTTGCCGCTGGTACTGTATAAACTGCAACTCTCTGTGTTCCAATTTCTTTTCCTATTATGTTTTTAAAATTTGTTGCCATCTATTCTTCCTATAAAGTTAATGCAAGTTTAATTGCAATTTCCTCTGCGTCATTAAAAGTAACAGCACCCGTTGAACCTGCGACAGCCACCCATAGTCCACCTATATCATAAATTTCAACTCTATCCTCAACTGTGTTATAACGCATCATTCCAGTAACTGGACTTGGATGTCTGTTTGCGTTATTACCCACCGGAATAACAAACCCACCAGTACCTTCTACTTTAAAGTATCCTGTACCAGTCTGTTTGAGTGTTGTAACTGCACCTTCTACAGTATTAGTTATCTGATTTCCATTAAAACTAAAGTTTTCTATGGACACTAATCCACCGCCGTTTGCCTGTAAATTCAGGTTTTGATTGGTAGTGATTGTTTGAATTGTGTTACCTGAGATAGCAATATCGTCTACTTCTAATCTAGCAACATCAAATCTGTTAGCATCTACAGTTGCTACTAGAGAACCGCCTGCATAAAAGCGTAATTTGTCGTCATCTGCACCAGGTGTAAGTTCAGGGGTAATATAAGTATCTCTATCATCATCAAATACACCACCTAATTCTGTCCACTGTCCGTTATACGCTTCAAAAACATTTGTTTCTGTGTTGTAACGTATCATTCCTGTTATGGCTGATCCAGGTCTTTCTGCTGTTGTACCTTTAGGTAATACCAAAGCTCCTGTGCTATCAATGGTTACAGATTCACTGTGTGGATCTAAAACAATATCGCCTGTTGGGTTTGAAATAATGTTAGAATCAAATCTAAGATTATCAATTGCAATTTTTCCTGCACCATTTGGTACAAAATTTATACTACCATCACTACCTGTCGATTGAATTGTGTCATTATCGATTGTAATATCATCTACAACTACTTTTCCAACATTTAATTCTTGCCAAGCTAAACTTGTAGTTCCTAATTTGTACGTGTTATCAACAGCTGGAATAATATCACTATCTATTCTTGCTGTAATTTGAATCGAATCAGTAGTTTCGTCACCAAGCGTAATGTTTCCGCCAACACTAACATTTCCAGTAACATCTAAATTTCCTGTAATAGCAACATTGTCTAATAAGTTAATAGTTCCGCCTGAACTATTCAAATTGATATTTCCACTTGTGCTAGAAATAGTATTACCACTTATTCTTATTGCACCTGATTCAACTTTTGTGCCGTCAATGAT
>LUMC01000058.1_pt1 | contig 46111 bp, 50 predicted proteins | sample 729671 | NCBI WGS metagenome assembly LUMC01 (sample SAMN03860273, study PRJNA289734) | marine metagenome | biome: seawater column; feature: ocean; material: water; isolation source: Red Sea water column Station 91 - depth 10m | place: Saudi Arabia: Red Sea | collected 2011-10-15 | depth 10 m | reverse complement strand
CCACCAACCAACAACAGCCATAGCTGCCCCCGCTGCCATAGACTTAGTTTCATTTTCTCCTACTTGCTCAATTCTTAAGGCATCAACAGTTATATCTTGTGTGGATGAGGCAATAGCTATCACCAGACCAATAGATATTAGTAAAGCTAAGTTTTCAGATGGATTTATTAAACTCCATAGTATTAAAGAAATTAAAATTACTAACTGCATTAAAACTATCCAGCCACGCCTGTGGCCAATTTTTTTTGTTAGAAAAGGAATTTGTATCCTGTCAATTAAAGGTGCCCATAAATAGTTGAATGCATACACTCCAAATATAAGACCTGCCCAACCTATTGTTGATCTACTTAATCCCTCTTCTTTGAGCCATAGAGATAAACTGCTTCCTATTAAAACCCATGGAAAACCACTTATTGCACCAAGAAGTAATATTCTTATCATTCTAATATCAAAATAATATTTGAATAAATTTGAGATTTTTTCTTCTTTTTTAATCATCAGTATTTTCTCCAAAAGGAAGGAATAAATAATACAAGTACTGCAAATAATTCCAATCTACCTAGTATCATTCCTATACTCAATATCCATTTTGAAAAATTAGACAAGTAAGAAAAATTTCCATTTGGGCCTATTACATCGCCTAATCCAGGTCCAACATTTGAAATAGATGTAGCAGCAGCAGATATAGCTGTAATGAAATCTAAACCATCTACAGATAGCAAAGCAGTAATAACAAAGAAAATTAATATATATAAGAATATGAAAGAAATAATTGATGCCATAAATTTTTCATCAACATTATTTTTATCGTATTTAATATTAAATATTCCTCTTGGATAAATAATTCTCTTTAATTGATTTGATATAAATTGATAAAGTATTTGAACCCTAAATATTTTAATACCGCAAGCAGTAGATCCAGCGCAACCACCTATAAACATTAATATTAAGAAATAAATAAGTGGAAACTGACCCCATTTACTAAAATCATTTGTTACATATCCAGTTCCAGTTAAAATTGAAACAACATTGAAAGATACTTCTCTGAAGTTTATTTCAAATATGCTCTGATTTTTCACAGATAGGTAAAGAAAAATTATAAAAATAGAAAAAATTAAGATTTTTATAAAAGTTTTTATTTGGGTATCGCTAATAAATATTTTTTTATCACCTCCCAAATATTTAATATAAGCAATAAATGGTACACTTCCGAGAATTATAAAGATAATAGCTGTTAGTTCAATAAATCCACTGTCAAAATAACCGATAGATTCGTTGTAATTGGAAAATCCTCCAGTTGCTATCGTTGTCATTGAATGGACAATGCTATCAAAAAAACTCATTCCAAAAATTTTATAAAAGAAAGCGCAGACTAAAGTTAATGATGAGTATATAGCAATTAATCTGATAGAAATTTCTTTAGACTTAGGTAATATTTTTTCTGGTGTATGGGTATTTGATATAACAAATAATTGCATACCTCCAATATTCATTATTGGCATTAAAGTAATTGCCATTACAATAATTCCAATTCCTCCTAACCACTGAAGCATTGCTCTCCATAATAAGATTGCTTTTGGTGTTTCATTGAGATTTGTCAGTATAGTTGAGCCAGTAGTTGTGATTCCTGACATACTTTCAAAAAATGCATTTGTGAATGAAAGACTTAAATCTGAGAAAACAAATGGTAAAGAGCCAAATATTGCAATACTTAACCATGATAGTGCCGTTAAAAGAAATGCTTGAGGTAAAGTTAATTTTTTTTCGTAATCTAAGTTAGATAAAAAAAATAGAACTCCAAAAATTATCGAAACTAAGCCAGATCCAATAAAACCAGAGTCTACTTGATTATAATAAAACTGCGCCATAATAGGCACAATCATAGATAATCCTAAAATAATTTGTAAAACACCGAGTATAAAAAAAACGGTTTTATAATTGGACATTTTGATTGGACATTATTTTATGGTAAATAAATTTCAACTCTATAAGAGTTATTAAATACGTTATTTTTGAGTATTTTGCATTTATATGATTGATAAAATAAATATTGATAAAACAAATGCATGGCCATTTGTAGAAGCAAAAAAAATCATAAGAGAGAGAAAGAAAAATATAGAGAGTAAGGGAAAAATAACTCTACAAACGGGTTATGGCCCAAGCGGTTTACCTCATATTGGAACATTCGGTGAAGTTGCAAGAACATCAATGATAGTCAATGCCCTTAATCATTTAACTGACCTTCCTAAAGAGATAATTACTTTTTCAGATGACATGGATGGTTTGAGAAAAGTCCCAGAGAATGTACCAAACCAAGAAATTTTAAATGCTAACCTACATAAACCCTTAACAGTTGTTCCAGATCCTTTCGGTAAATTTAATAGTTTTGGAGAACATAATAATGAAATGTTAAAAGATTTTTTAAATAAGTTTGGGTTTAAATATTCTTTGTTTTGTTTGATAACAATGGAACAGATTTAGAAAAGAGTATTTTAAATGGTGATTGTAAATTACAATGGAAGGTAGACTGGGCTATGAGATGGTATGCACTTGATGTTGATTTTGAGATTTATGGAAAAGATCTCATTGAGAGTGCAATCTTATCAACAAAAATTATAAGATTACTTGGTAAACCTAATCCCTCAGGTTTTGCATATGAATTATTTTTAGATGAAAAAGGAGAGAAAATCTCAAAATCAAAAGGAAATGGAGTAACTATAGACCAATGGCTAGAGTATGCTTCTCCTCAAAGTTTATCACTTTATATGTATCAAAACCCTAAAAGAGCAAAAAAACTTTATAGAGAAGTTGTTCCTAAAGCTATGGATGAATATTTAGAGTTTATAGAAAAAGGTAAAAATCAAAGTGATCTTGAAAAATTAATGAATCCAGTTTGGCATGTTCATAATGGAACAATTCCAAATGAAAAAATTATAATGTCATTTTCTATGTTGCTAAATTTGGTTGAGACAAGCAATGCAGATAACAAAAAACTACTTTGGAAATTTGTGAAAAAATACAAACAAGATATCAAAGAGGATGAGCATCCAATTTTTGATAATTTAATCAATTATGCAATTAAATATTTTAATGATGTTATAAAAACTAAAAAAGTTTACAAAACACCAAATGAAAATGAAAAAGGCGCATTAAATGCATTAATAAAATCACTTGATAATTGTAATGATGATATGGCTCCTGAAGAACTTCAGACAAATATATTTACAGTTGGAAAAGAAAATGGTTACAAAGAAAACCTAAGGGATTGGTTTAAACTTATTTATGAAGTTGTTTTCGGTGATGAGAATGGACCTAGAATGGGTTTCTTTATTAGTTTTTTTGGAGTGCAAGAAACTAAACAACTTATCAAAAATAAATTAAATAATGTTTAATAAAATAAGACCTTTAATTTTCAAATTTAGTCCTGAAGTAGCACATTCTTTAGCAATTAAAACTCTTAAGCTAAACGCTTTGCCAAAAAAGAAAATTAAAAATAAAACTGTTTTAGAAACATCAATATTTAATAAAATTCTTGAAAACCCAATAGGAGTTGCAGCAGGTTTTGATAAAAATGCGGAGGTATATAATCCACTATTTAACCTAGGCTTTGGTTTTGTTGAGGTTGGCACTATTACACCTGAGCCACAGTATGGAAATCCAAAACCGAGAGTATTTAGACTGGAGGAGGATGAGGCTCTAATCAATAGACTAGGATTTAATAATTCAGGTTCAGAGGAAATTTATAAAAGAATTGAAAGTAATAAACCATACGGTCTATTGGGAGTTAATATAGGCCCAAATAAAACAAGTGATAATAGAATTCAGGATTATGTAAAATGTTTTAGAAAATTTATTTCGGTTGCAGATTATATCACAATAAATATTTCTTCTCCTAATACAGAAAATTTGAGAAATTTTCATAATCAAGAGGAAATGAACAATTTATTATCTGAAATTCAAAAAGAAAAAAAGAAATTACAATCCAATTTACCTATAGCTGTAAAAATTTCACCAGATATAAATTTTAACTCAATTGATGAAATTTGTGAGTCATTGGTTAAACATTCTATAGAAATTTTAATCGTATCGAATACCTCCGAAAAAAATAGGGATAATCTTAAAAATATAAATAAACTAGAGAAGGGTGGGCTTTCAGGAGCCCCAATAGAAAATAAATCGAATGAACTAATTAATTTATTTTTTAACAACCTAAAAAATAAAATTAAAATTATAGGTGTTGGAGGAGTAAGCACTGGTAAGGGAGCTTACGAAAAAATAATTCGTGGAGCATCTTTAATTCAACTTTATACTGGCATGGTATATAGAGGACCAGATATAGCTAATAAAATAAGTCAGGAATTAATCGAAATACTCACAAAAGATGGCATTAAAAATATTTCAGAGATAGTGGGATCAAAAAATTGATATTGACGGATTAACTCATTAATCTTATACAAGCATAATTTTTATGACAAAAAAATGTGAACTCACAGGAAAAATGCCTCTTAAAGGTCACAACGTTAGCCATGCTAACAACAAGACTAAAAGAAGATTTTTACCTAATTTAAAAAAGGTAAAATTTAAAAGTGAATTGTTAAAAAAGTCTATGAAGCTCACTGTTTCTAATGCAGGTGTGAGATCAGTTGATAAGAAAGGTAGCTTTGATAACTTCTTAAAATCAGCAAAAGCAAGAGATTTATCTCTAAGGCTAAAAAAACTTAAAAAATCATTACTCTCTAAAACTGCTTAATGAACAAAGTATTTTTAATACTCTCATTATTAATGGGAGTTGTAGTATTAGCATCCAATTATTTAGTTCAGTTTCCAATCAATTATTATGGACTTCAGGACATTTTAACATACGGTGCCTTTAGTTATCCGATTGCATTTTTAATTACTGATTTAGCAAATAGATCTTTTGGAAAAATAATTGCTAGAAAAATTGTTTATATTGGATTTGTAATTGGAATTTTCTTTACACTTATATTCTCAACAAATTTTGAAGATTTAATATCAATTAGGATAGCAATAGGATCTGGTACTGCTTTTATGGTTGCTCAATTATTAGATGTGCAAATTTTTGATAAATTAAGACAAAAAAAATGGTTTATAGCACCTTTAGCCTCATCCTTCGTAGGCTCAATAGTAGACACATTCCTATTCTTTTCTATATCTTTTTATGGAACAGGTGTTCCATGGGTAACTCTCTCCCTAGGAGATTTAGCAGTTAAAATTCTAGTTGCTTTAATAATGTTAGTACCTTTTAGGATGATGTTAGGTATTTTAAAGCCAGCTTAATTAGAAATGAAATTTATAAGCTAAAATTTTATAAGCCAACTTTGCAACTAAAAAATTATAAGAATTAAATCCTTTAATTGGAGAAAGTTCATTAATATCTGCACCCACTATGTTTGAATTTTTTGCCGCAATCTTAATAATTTCTAAAGATTCATTCCAGAATAGTCCACCTGGCTCAGGAGTACCAGTAGCTGGCATAATACTACTATCGAAGCCATCTACATCAAAAGTTAGATAAACCGTTTTATTTTTAATCATTTTTTTAAAAGTATTCAAGTTCCATTTTTTTTTATCTTTTGCCCAAAAAATATTAATTCTTTTTGAATTCTTTTTTAAGAAGGGTATTTCACCCTCTGATATATTTCTAATACCAAAAGATATTAAGGAAACATTTTTGTAATCTAAGCATCTCCTTATTGCAGAGGCGTGAGAATATTTTTCACCAAGGTAACTTTCTCTTAAGTCTGCATGTGCATCAAAATGTAAAAGACAAATATTCTTAAACTTTTTTGTAAATGGAATTATGCAGCCTGGAGTTATTGAGTGTTCACCTCCAAGGACAAGAGGAAATTTTTTCTTTTTTAAAATATTTTCATTTATTAAAGAAATTTTTTTTAAAGCCTTATTAATATTTTTATCAATTTTAAATGGTTTTAAAGTTTTGATTCCAATTTTCTTATGAGGCTCATAATTTAGCTCTTCATCGTATAACTCAACTTGATGAGAAGCTTTTATAATTTCTTTTGGTCCATTTTTTGTTCCACCACCATAACTAACTGTTTTTTCAAGACCAAAAGGTACAACAACTACCTTCTCATTAAATTTTGTTTTATTATCAATGCCAAGGAAACCGTCCTTATTTTTCAAAAATTCTAATTCTTTAATCATTTTCTTTAAATTAAATCTCTATTTTTCCTCTTAAAAAAGTAATCGCATCTCCTCCAATTGTAACCCTATCACCATTATAAGTACAATAAAGTTTACCACCTCTTTTGGAGATTTGATGGGCTGTCATTTCTTTTTTTTTTAAGCTTTTAAACCAGTAAGGAATGAGTTCGCAATGGGCCGAACCAGTCACTGGATCTTCTGGAATACCTAACTTAGGTGCAAAAACTCTTGATACGAAATCTACTTCATTTCCTGGTGCTGTTACTATTGTTATTGGATATTCTAAATTGGATAATTTATCAAAGCTTGGAGAAATATTAATTATATCTTCTTCACAATCATAGACAGCAATCGCATCTCTATGTTTATAAAGTTCTTTGGGTTTTTTACCAAGAGCGTTAGAAATATCATCCATATTTTTTTCAATACTAGGATCTCTAGAGGGAAAGTCCATAAAGTATAAATTATCTTTATGTGTCACAGTCAATGTATCTTGAATTTTTGTTTTAAATACTATTTTTTCTAAATTATTATCTAATTCTTTTAAAATTACATGTGCAGTCGCAAGTGTTGGATGACCAGCTAAGTCTAATTCAGTCAAAGGTGTAAACCAACGTATATCAAATTCATTTTTATTTTTTACAAAAAAAGCTGTTTCAGAGAGATTATTTTCTTGAGCAATTTTTTGCATTAAATTATCACTTATCCATTCTTGTAAAGGACATACTGCTGCCGGATTGCCTCCAAATACTTTAGATGTAAAAGCATCAACTTGATAGATTGGTATAATCATCCTTTAATTATATGATATTAAATTAAAATATTTTTGAGAAATTTTTTCTCTCTCTATTTTTCCACTCACCTTTATGGAAAGCATCACTTGCAATTAACGGCAAAACAGTAGTTGCTTCAGCAAAAACCATTTGTTCTTTTGTTACGTCAACTTTACCCCATGAACTTGCTTCTTTTAAAGTTGAACTGCTGCAAGCACCATCTCTAGAATCTGCAACTGTAATTTGCACAGCATATTTATGCATAGCCACATTTTTACCAAGCAGTTCAGCACATATGACCGTATCTTGAATAAAATTTTTTGGAACACCTCCACCAATCATAAATAAACCAGAACCTTCAGATCTAATTTTTATTTCTGTCAATTCTCTAAACTCTCTTATTGCATCAATAGTTATGTGATTCTTTGGATTTCTTTCTTGATGCATTACTAATCCAAAACCAGCGCTGGAGTCTGTAAAAGCAGGGCAAAAAATTGGTACATTATTGTCGTAAGCCATTTCTATTAACGACCCTTTTTTTTTAGAATTTGTTTTTAGATATTTTCCTATTTCCTGAATAAATTCTCTTGAAGTATAACTACGAGGCTCTAACGTATCTGCAATTTCTCCAATAATTCTATCACACATTTGAAGTTGATCTTCATCTATGTAGGTATCGTATATTCTATCAATATAATTTTCTCTAAGCTCCGTATCATCCTGAAATTGAGAACCTTGATAATGTTTAAAGCCCAAAGCCTCAAAAAAATCCATGTCAATTATAGAAGCTCCGGTTGCAACTATTGCGTCCACCATATTATATTTAACCAAATCTCTATACACATGCATACATCCTGCTGCAGAGGTAGATCCAGCTAAGGTTAAAAAAATTGTACAATCTTTATCTTTCAGCATTTCATTATAAATATCTGCTGCATTGGCAGTTTCTCTTGATACAAATGACATTTTTGACATCGAGGATATAATTTCTCTTGCATCGAACTTTGTGATGTCAATGTGTTCAACCTCCTTGCTTAAGAGATCTTTTTTTCTATTATGTGATAAGTTTTTATTTTCTGACATTATGCAACAAGAAACTCTTTCATAGTTTCTTTGTTATACATTGTCATAATTGGATCATCTTCTACTTCAAATATCTGATCAGAATAAAAACCATTAAATTGAGTTCTAAATGTTAAACCATATGCTCCGAGTTGACCTAACTCGATATAATCGTTTTCCTTAATATTGTTTGGCAATATGAAAGGACCTTTCATATAATCCATACTATCACATGTTGGACCATAAAAATCAAAAGAAGTTAACTTTTTTGATATTACTCTTCCATTTTTAATTACTCTTGATGGATAAACAATATTAGGTGTTCCTGCATCAAATAAAGTTCCATACGTTCCATCATTGATATACAATTTTTGTTTTTTTCTTAAGTTTACTCTTACAATTGTAGATCCACTTTCCGCAACAAGCGATCTACCAGGTTCACAAATTATTTCTGGCAGTTTTTGAAGTTTTAAATTTTTTAAACCTTTCTTTATTTCGTCAAAATAAGATTGCATTGGCTGCGGTACAAGATCTGGATAAATTGTTGGAAATCCACCGCCGACGTTTATTATGTCAGGAACAATCTTTGTTCTTTTAATTATATTTCCTATTTCTGAAATTCCTTTTGCATACGAAATTGGATGCATGCATTGAGAGCCTACATGAAAACCATCTTTTGTATCTAATGCAAAAGTTTTTATATTGTACTTAAAATATGCTTCCTTTATATCTTCTCTACTTTTTACAGTATGCATGTAAGAACATTCAATTTCAGGATTTAAATTTTTTATTGTTTCGATCTCTTTAATTGATGCAACATCGTAGTGCTTTATTCCGCTATCTAATAATGTTTGCAAAACTACTGGATGTGGATTTGTTTTGACAGCGTAAAGGATTTTACCTGGAAATTTATTTTGAAAGAATTTAGAAGCTAATCTTATAGAATTTCTTCTTATACAATATACCGGTTCTGTTGGTTTCAGTTGGTTTACAAGCTCGTCAACTGACTTAAATTTTTGCATTTAAAGCTCCAAAAAAAAATTTAATAAAAAAAACCCACATAACTGCTATGCAAGTTTATATAAAACGAGCATTTATGCGATAACTTGACCAATGTAAAGTAAAATGTGCCCTTGAAATAATTTAGAATGTTTCCATATAAGGCCCATGGCTGAAGCTGAGATAGTAAAAAAAATAACAGAATTTGAGGATAAATCTCTATTAATTGTAGACGATGATAACCCATTCAGAGAAAGACTTGCAAGAGCAATGGAGAAGAAAGGTTTCTCCGTTTCACAAGCTGAAGGTGTAAAAATTGGAATAGAATCTGTAAAATCCAAAAAGCCAGCCTTTGCAGTTGTAGATTTAAGATTAAATGATGGAAATGGACTTGAGGTTGTAAAAGAAATTCAAAAAAATAATTCTGAGAGCAGAATAGTAATGCTAACTGGATACGGCAATATTCCAACTGCAGTTGCAGCTATTAAAGAAGGTGCAATTGATTATCTTGCAAAACCAGCTGATGCAGATGACGTTGAAAAGGCATTGCTTGCAGATCCTAACAAAAAAGCAGCTCCACCAGAAAATCCAATGTCAGCAGATAGAGTAAAATGGGAACATATCCACAGGGTTTTTGAGCTTTGTAATAGAAATGTTTCTGAAACTGCAAGAAGATTGAAAATGCATAGAAGAACTCTGCAAAGAATTCTCTCTAAAAGATCACCTAGATAAATCTTCTAAAATTTTTCAACTTATTAACAATCAAAGTAAGCAGAAGTATTTTAAGTGTTTCCGCATAAACAAATGGCAACAAGCCTAATTTAAATATCGGTTTATCCCACCCAATAAGGGTACCAAGCCACAATAAACCAAATAGATAAATAATTGAAATTGAAAATAAAATTTTAAAAAAATTAAAAAAATAGTTTTTGTTATATTTCAAATATCCAGCAATAACTGCAGCAAAAATAAATCCAATTAGATAGCCCATTGTTGGACCCATAAAATAAGATAGACCAACTCCCTTCTCAGGAGAATTAGAGAATACAGGCAATCCAGAAATTCCCTCAATTAAATATAAACAAACTGCAGCAGCACCAGCTTTATATCCAAATGTTATCCCTAACAATATTACGACAAAAGTCTGCATTGTCATTGGAACAGGATAAAATGGGATTTTAATTTTTGCCGATATAGTTAATAATATTGATCCAGCAAAAGCAATTATGATGTATTTAAGTACTTTGTTACTGTAAATATTTTTAGCTATTTCCATGCTTAATTGATACAATTATAATAACAATAAATCTACACTTTTGTTAACAAGTTATTTTAAAATTATTAACTTATATTAATTTAAGCTAAAATATTAAATGTCAAAAATTAAAAAAGACGATAACTTTTATTTGATTGATGGATCTGGATATATTTTCAGAGCTTATTATGCACTTCCACCGTTAACAAGAAAAAGTGATGGCTTACCTGTCGGAGCCGTTAGTGGATTTTGTAATATGCTTTTTAAACTTCTAGAAGATGCTAAATCAAAAGACAATAAAGATAAGCCCAGTCATTTTGCAGTAATTTTTGACTCGGCAAGAAAAAATTTCAGAAATGAAATTTACTCTGAATATAAAGGAAACAGATCTGATGCTCCTGATGATTTAATTCCACAATTTGATTATATAAGAAAATCAGTACTCGCGTTCAATCTTCCTTCTATTGAATTAATAAATTATGAAGCAGACGATTTGATCGCTACTTATGTAGAGCAAATTTTAGAAAAAGGTGCAAAAGCAACAATAGTTTCCTCTGATAAAGATTTAATGCAGCTTTATAGGAAAAATGTGAGAATTTATGACCCTATGAAGAATAAATTTATAAATGAGGAGGATGTTCAAAATAAATTTGGAGTTGAAGCTGGAAAGGTAATCGATGTTCAAGCTTTAGCTGGAGATAGTACTGATAATGTTCCAGGTGTACCAGGTATTGGGGTTAAAACCGCAGCTGAATTAATCAAAGAGTATGGAAATTTAGAAAACTTACTAAAAAATGCAAATAAAATTAAACAGAATAAGAGAAGAGAAACATTAATTGAAAATAAAGACAAGGCAATAATTAGCAAGAAACTGGTAACATTAAAAAAGGATGTTCCAGTTAAAAATAAAATCGAGGAATTTGAATTAAAGGAAATTGATAAACAAAAACTTTATAATTTCTTAAGAGAAATGGAATTTAATAGACTATTAAGTTCTGCGATTTCAACTTACGGTGAAACTGATTTTTCACAGAGCAAAAATAAAAATACTGATGAAAAAAATAATTCAAAAATTACAAAAGAAAACTATCATTTAATTAAAAATGAGGTGGAGCTACAAAAATGGTTAAAAGCTGCAGAGGATAAAGGGGAATTTGCTATTGATACAGAAACTAACTCATTAGATGCTCATCAAGCAAAACTTGTGGGAATTTCTATATCCCATACAATTGGTAAAGGCTGTTATATTCCTACAGGACATAAAAATTTCAAAAATTTAGATGAAACAAAAATTTTAAAAATATTAAAACCTTATTTAGAGGACAAAAGTATTAAAAAGATCGGTCAAAATATAAAGTTTGATTATATTATTTTTAACAAAAGAGGAATAGATATTAATTCTTTAGAGGATACGATGTTGATGTCTTATGTTTTAGATGCAGGAAAAAATAGACATAACATGGATACACTGGCTGAAATTCATCTAGGACATAAAACAATTCAATTTAAAGATTTAGTAGGTACTGGAAAAAAACAAATAAATTTTTCAGAAGTAGATGTGAATATAGCCAAGGATTATGCAGCTGAGGATGCTGATATTACATATCGATTGTACAAAAACTTTTTAAAGTCTTTAAAAGAAGAAAATCTTTTAAATATTTATGAAATTTTTGAAAAACCATTAGTTAAAATTTTAGCTAAAATGGAAATAGAAGGTATTAAATTAGATGAAAAATCACTTAAAAACTTATCTTCGAAATTTGAAAAAAAAATAAAAAGCCTAGAACAGAAAATATTTAAGCTCTCTAAAAAAGAATTTAATATTGGTTCTACCAAGCAGCTTGGTGAAATAATGTATAATGACTTAAAAATTGCCTCATTAAAAAAAACAAAAAAAGGAAGTTTTGCAACTAGTGCTTCTGTTTTAGAAGATTTAGCTTTCAAGGGTTATGATTTTCCAAAATTAGTTCTTGAGTGGAGACAAACTAGCAAACTTAAAAATACTTATTCAGATACTCTTCCTGAACACATAAATAAAAATACAAAAAGAATTCATACATCTTTCCTTTTAGCTGCTACAACAACTGGAAGACTGGCATCAAGTGATCCAAATTTGCAAAATATTCCAATTAAAACTGATGAAGGTAAAGATATAAGAAGAGCGTTTATTGCTGAAAAAAACAAAAAACTTATTTCTGCAGATTACAATCAAATAGAAATGAGAATCTTAGCTGATCTAGCAGATGTGAAAGAGTTAAAAAAAGCATTTAATAATAATGATGATATCCACTCCCTTACAGCAAGCCAAGTATTTGGTACTGAAATTAACAAAGTTGACCCAGATATGAGAAGAAAAGCTAAAGCTATTAATTTTGGGATAATTTATGGAATATCGCAATATGGTCTTGCAAAACAAATTAATGTTTCAAACGTCGAGGCTGAGGAATTTCTTAACTCTTATTTTTTAAAATTCCCTGAGATAAAAGAATATATGTCTGAAACAATAAAGTTTTGTAGAAAAAGTGGATATGTAAACAATATTTTTGGAAGAAAAACACACATTACCGGAATTAATGATAAAAACTTTAACGTAAGAAATTTTCAAGAAAGAGCAGCAATAAATGCGCCAATTCAGGGGTCAGCATCAGAAATAATGAGGATGGCAATGATTAGATTAGATGACGAGATTAGCGATAAAAAAAATAATAATCTAAAAATGCTTTTGCAAATTCATGATGAGTTAATATTTGAAGTAGAGGAAAAAAATATTATTAATAGTTCAAAAATTATAAAAAAAATAATGACAAGTGTAAAAGATAGTAACCTGCACTCATTCTCAATACCTTTATTAGTAGACATAAATTCTGGTGATAATTGGGGACAATTACATTAGAAACATTTAATTGCCCAAATTTAAACATTTTAGTATTTTTATAAGTGAATAATGAAACAAACAATTGCACTAGTCGATGATGATAGAAATATCTTAACTACTTTAAGTATTGCACTTGAGAAAGAAGGATTTCAAATTCAAACATATTTAGATGGAGAAAGTGCTCTAATAGGTTTGTCAAGAACGCCACCTGATCTTGCAGTTATAGACATTAAAATGCCAAGAATGGATGGAGAGGAATTGTTAAAAAAATTAAGAAAAAAAACTTCAATGCCTGTAATTTTTTTAACTTCAAAGGATGAAGAAGTTGATGAATTGCTTGGATTAAAACTTGGGGCCGATGATTTCGTAAAAAAATCTGGTGGATTTTCTACGAAAGTTCTTATTGAGAGAATTAGAGTACAACTTAGAAAAAAAGATAATAAAATTGAAGAAAATAAAAATATCATTTCTCACGGTAAATTAAAATTAGACCCCTCACAATTAGAGTGTGAGTGGGATGGAAAAGAACTACCAGATAAATTGACAACGACAGAATTTTTAATAGTTAAAGAACTGTCAAAAAGACCTGGTATAATCAAAGAAAGATCTCAATTAATGGATGTTGCATATAGAGAAGATACTGACATTGAAGATAGAACAATAGACAGCCATGTAAAAAGAATAAGAAAAAAATTTAAGAGGATAGATCCTGACTTTTCAGCGATTGAAACTAGATACGGAAGTGGATATCGTTGGAATGTTAAATAATGTTGAGTCGTTTTCTTAAAAATTTATCAATACTAAAAAAATTTCTATTTATTAATTTTTTGGTATTTTTGATTATTGGTTTACTCACATTAATTTACCTTAATAGAATTCAACCTACATTAATAAAAACTAAGACAGTAAATCATATTAATACACTAGACAATACAATTGAAAATTTGAATAGATTACAAGTTCAATTTAATGAGGAAGAGGTAAAAAGTTTTCTTTTTTCTACTAGGTTTTTGTTTCAAAGTTTAGATAGAGTTCAGTTTTTTGATCTCAATTTTAATCTAATTGGGGATACGGACACTCTTGATCTGGACCCGCGAGCTTTTTCCCAAAGATTAGATATAGTTGAAATGAATAACCTCAACGAAAACGAACAAAATAATAAACCAGAAAAAAAAGAGGAAAATTTAAAAAAAAAAGTTAAAATTTTGGAAAATTTAAACATTTATAAAAGTTCAAAAAATTATGGACAACCCTTTACATTTACTTCTGATAGTTACGATCAATTTTTGTTAACAACTTTGAAAAATGTCATAATAGATAATAGAGAAGTTGGTTTTATTGCAGTTACAGAAAACGCAAATGATGTAAAAGCTGTAATTAACGAACGTAAAGTGTTTATAGTTAGAACAGCAATTTTAGTTGGTATAGTAATTATAATTTTTTCATTTGTTATGAATAGATATTTTTTAAAGCCAATAAAAAATTTGGTTATTTATACAAATTTAATAAAAGAGAAAAGTAGTCAAGAAACAAATATAAAATCAATTCAGAATAGAAATGATGAAATTGGAACTTTATCAAAATCATTGGGAGAAATGACTGATGAATTACATCAAAGAATTACAACAGCAGAAAATTATTCAACAGACTTGTTGCATGAAATAAGAAATCCGCTAGCATCTTTAAAGAGTGCATCAGAAATTATATCTGAGACTGAGGATAAATCACAAAGACATAAGTTAGTAAAAATTGTTTCTCATGATGTTGAAAGAATTGAGAGATTAATTACAGATTATTCACAAATGTTGAGAGATGAGGCTGCAATTTCCTCCGAAAAGATGAAAAAAATCAACTTAGCTGAGGTAGTAAAATCAGTCGTTGATGATTTTAATAGCGTTTATGACACTAAAAAATCTATAGCAATTAATTTTAAGACAAATGGCCAAAATAATTATGAAATTCTTGCTATAGAAAATCGAATTGAACAAATTATAGCAAACTTATTAGAAAATTCGATTTCATTCAGTGAGAAAAATCAAGCAATAGATGTTGAGCTAGCAAAAAAAGAAGAGGATAAAATTACATTAATAGTTTCAGACGAAGGGGTTGGTTTTAATGAAAATGATACAAATAAAATTTTCAATAGATTTTATAGCAATAGACCTGAGAAATTTGGTGAGCATTCAGGTTTAGGACTAAATATAGTAAAAAATTTAGTAGAGATACATGGTGGCGAAATCACCGCATCTAATAATGAGGATAAAGGTGCCAGAATTGAAATAAATTTCCCAAAAGCTTAAATCTTTGTTGATTAATTTTGTTAAGTTGTTAAAAGCCTCTTCTTATGGAAGATTATAAAGTAAAAGATATATCTGAAGCAGAATTTGGTAGAAAAGAAATTTCATTAGCAGAAACAGAAATGCCAGGCTTAATGGCATTAAGAGCAGAGTATAAAGGTAAAGAACCTTTAAAAGGTGCAAAAATTGTTGGCTGTTTACATATGACAATCCAAACAGCAGTATTAATTGAAACACTAGTTGAGCTTGGAGCTGAAGTAAGATGGTCTTCGTGTAATATTTTTTCTACCCAAGATCACGCAGCTGCTGCAATTGCAAAAGCTGGAATACCTGTTTTTGCATGGAAAGGTGAAACAGAGGAAGAATATTGGTGGTGTGTAAAACAAACTATTGAAGGAAAAGAAGGTTGGAAACCAAATATGATACTTGATGATGGTGGAGATTTAACAGCCTTGATGCACAAAGATTATAAAGATTTATTAAAAGATATAAAAGGTTTGTCAGAAGAAACTACAACTGGAGTTTTAGCTTTGAAAAAAATGGAAAGCGAGGGAACTTTACTTGTACCTGCGATAAATGTAAACGACTCTGTTACAAAATCAAAATTTGATAACCTTTATGGTTGTAGAGAAAGTTTAGTTGATGGAATAAAAAGAGCAACTGACGTAATGATGTCAGGAAAAGTTGCTATCGTAGCAGGTTTTGGTGACGTTGGAAAAGGAAGTGCTGCATCGCTTCGTCAAAGTGGTGCAAGAGTTATGGTTACCGAAACTGATCCTATATGCGCACTTCAAGCTGCAATGGAAGGTTATGAAGTAGTATTAATGGATGATATGATCAAAGAAGCAGACATTGTTGTAACAGCTACTGGAAACAAAGATGTAGTTACAGCTGATCACATGAGAGATATGAAAGATAGAGCTATACTTTGCAATATTGGACACTTTGATAATGAAATTCAAGTTGAAGCACTAAAAAATTATAAGTGGGATGAAATCAAACCACAAGTTCATGAAATTACTTTGCCTAGCAATAAAAGAATAATTTTACTTGCTGAAGGTAGACTGGTAAATCTTGGTTGTGCAACAGGGCACCCTAGTTTTGTAATGAGTGCATCATTTACAAATCAAGTAACTGCTCAAATTGAACTTTGGAATAATTCAGATAAGTATGAAAAGAAAGTATATGTTTTACCAAAACATTTAGATGAAAAAGTTGCAAGACTTCACTTAGAAAAAGTTGGGGCTAAATTAACTAAGTTATCTGAAGATCAAGCTCAATATATTAGCGTAACTACAGAAGGACCATACAAGCCTGATGCGTATCGCTACTAAAAGTAGCAAGTTAAATAAAACACAATTGATATAAATTTTGAGTATGGAGAAAATTTTAACTCAAGGTATTTAACAATATCAGCTTATGAAAAATTAAAAATATTTGATGAATTTAAATCATTATAAAAAATTATCAGGAGACGCATCCTTTAGATCCTTTTATCGCTCAAACAAATCAGTCATTGTTTATAGTAAAAAGGATCCAAAAATAAATTTATTAATATATGATGCAATCAATAAACTTCTTTTAAAAAATAAAATTAACGCTCCTAAATTACTAAAAGAAAACTATGATAAAAATTATATAGAGATAGAGGATTTAGGAGATGAAACAATTTTAAGTATATTAAAAAAAAAAAAAGATAAAATTGAAATTTATAAAAAAATTTTTTTATTACTTATTAGAATTCAAAAAATTAACAAAGAAAAAACTTTAACTTTTAAAAAAAGTTATTACCACTTACCTAAATATTCTGAGAAAAAATTAATTGAGGAAGCAAACTTATTTACTCAGTGGTATCTACCAACAAAACTAAAAAAAAGTGAGGTAAAAAAAGCAAAAAATAAACTAAATAAAATTTTTAAAAAATTATTATCAAAGATAAAAATTAAAAAAAAAGTTTTAGTACATAGAGATTTTCATATTTCAAATATTATGTTTCATAAAAATAAGCTATTTTTAATTGATAGTCAGGATGCGGTATATGGAAATCCTGCTTATGATTTAGCATCTTTAATAGATGATGTAAGGTTTAAAACAACTCGAAATTTTAAAAATCACTTACTTCAAACATATTTTAAACTTGAAAAAAAAATTAAAATTAAAAAATTGAAAAATGATTTTGAAATATTATCTGTTTTAAGAAACTTGAAAATAATTGGTATTTTCACAAGATTATCATTAAGAGACAAATAAATTTTTTAAAGAAATGTGGAATTAAAAAAATTAAAATTAATACTCATTATCTATCAGATGAAATTGAAAATTTTATCAAAAAAAAAAATTATAAAAATGAAGTAGAATTATTTTTTGAAAAAGAAATTTTAGATACAGGAGGAGGTATCAAAAATTTGGTAAATAATGATTCTGATGAAAATTTTTTAATTATAAATCCAGATACAATCTGGAAGGATAATTATTTAATTGAAGTAGAAAAAATGAAAAAATTTTATTTTGACAACAATTTAATCAACATTTTGATGCTTGTTAATAAATCTAAAAGCTTTGATAAACGGTTTAAAGGTGATTTTACTCTCAAAGATAATTTAGTATCTAAAGAGAACATAAATAAATATATTTTTACTGGTTGCCAAATCTTAAATAAAAGTATTTTTTCAAGTATTAATAAGGATAAGTTTTCAATTTCTGAAGTTTGGGACAAAGAAATTAATAATAAGCAGCTTTATGGCATCGAAAGTTTTAACAAGTTTTTGCATGTTACAGATCTTAATATTTATAAAAAATTAAGCTCTTAAAATTTGATCAGGTTTTTTGCTCTACTTTTGTCTAGATAAATTGCATCAGTTAATTTTTTTTCATTATTAAATGTTATTTTCAAAGGATTGCCAGTTGGTATCTCTAGTTTAGTTACTTCATCATTATCTAGTTCAAATAAAAATTTGCACATTGATCTTATTGAATTTCCGTGGGCAGAAACAACAATATTATTATCCAATTTATTTTCGATTTGAGACTTATAATAAGGAATTACTCTTTCATAGGTATCTTTTAAAGACTCAGTATCAGGCACTTTTTCCCTTGGAATGTCTTTATAAGTTTCAATATTTAAAGGATGATAAGGGCTATTTTTACTTAAAGGTTGAGGTGGAGTATCCCATGATCTTCTAAAAATGTGAACTTGCTCTTCTCCTAATTTTTTTTTCATTTCATCTTTATTTAAACCAGTTAAGGCTCCGTAATGTCTTTCATTTAACTCCCAAGCTTTTATAATTTGATCATCTTTTTCTCTAATTGTGTTTAATATAAGCTTAAGAGTATCTATAGATCTCTTTTGATAGGAGCTAAAAAAGTAATCAATTTTAAAATTTAATTCTTTTATAAGTTCACCTGCTTTACATGCTTCAAGTTTGCCTTGTGGAGAGAGTTCAACGTCAACCCATCCTGTAAACTTATTTTGTAAATTCCATTCACTTTGGCCGTGCCTAATTAATATTAGATGACTCATTTGAATATATTTAATATAGATTATTTCTAAATGTTAAAGACTTCTTTTCATGTAATAAATATTCTTTTAATAATATTTTATTTATATCCTGGCTCTATTTTAGGTTGCTATTTTTATAATGATTGTAACATCCAACCTAGTTTGACAAAAGATTTTATAATTTCATCTAATCATTTTTTTGTTTTCTTAATATTTGGATTAATTGCATTTATTGCATTTTCAAAAGAAAAAAAAATTATAATGGCATACGTATTTTTCATTTCTATTTTTTTAGAAATTATGCATTTTTTTATTCCAATTAGAGCATTCGAAATAAAAGATTTATTCGGAAATCTTATTGGTGTAATAATATCTTTGATAATATTTAATTCATTTAATTTTTGGAGAAAAAAATATGGACTCTTTTGATGATAGAAAAAAAGGTTTTGAAAAAAAGTTTGCTCATGACGAAGAAAAAGAATTTAAAATAAGTGCGAGACGAAATAAGTATCTAGGAGAATGGGGATCAAAGATTATGGGATATAGCGAGGAGCAAACTAAGGAGTATATACAATCAGTTATAAAAGCAGATTTTGCAGAAGCTGGTGACGAAGATGTATTTAGAAAAATTAAAAGTGATTTAGAAAGTTTTAATATTTCTGACGACGAAATTCGTAGTAAAATGAATGAGATGAATGAAAAGGCTAAAGCAGACTTTAATTAAATTATTCATTACTTTTTTATTTTGTAGTAATTCTTTCTCAGATACAGAACAAATATCCTCGAAAAATGTTTTAGTAATAGATGGTGACACAATTATTTTAAATAAAAAAAAAATCAGATTTTCAGGAATTGATGCTCCAGAAAGTTTTTTTAGAGGGAAAAAACAAACGTGTAAGGTTGAAAATCAAAAAATTTTTTGTGGCGAAATTTCAAAAAAAAAACTAACTCAAAAAATCGATAATCAAATAGTAAAATGTATTATTGAGAAAAATAATGATAGATATAATAGAATTCTAGCAGAATGTTTTGTTAATAATGAAAGTTTATCAGTTTATATGGTGAAAAATGGTTACGCATTTGATTATGCTAAATACTCAAAAAAAAAGTACCAAGAATATGAAAATTTTGCAAAAAAAAATAAACTTGGATTATGGAAAACTAAATTTGAATATCCATGGGTATGGAGAAAAAAAAACAGATAACTTATAAACTAATTAGTGATTCGATCAAAAAAATTAATAGTTTTAATTTCATTTTTATTTATATCTGCATGTTCATCTGTACCAAAAAATACAGCAAATAGTTGTTCAATTTTTTCTGAAAAATATTTTTGGTATAAACATGCAAAAAAAACAGAGAAGAAATGGGGTACCCCAGTTTATTTACAACTAGCAATCATTAAAATGGAATCTGATTTTGATTGGTTGGCAAAGCCACAAAGACAAAAAATTTTTAAGGTTATACCTTATAAACGTCCTTCAAGTTCTTTTGGATACTCTCAAGCTGTCAAAGGAACATGGAAACAATACAAAGACGAGACTGGAAATAAATTTGCATCAAGGGCAAGATTTAAAGATAGTGTTGATTTTATTGGGTGGTACACAAACAAAACAAAATCTATACTTAAAATACCGCTAGATGACAGTTTTAGACAATATAACTAAAAGGTATATTATTTTTTAGTTTAATTGTTTTTTTAGCTCTAAATCTACGGCATCTATTCTTTTAGTATTTTTTGCAAGAGCCAAATACATTGTCGGAGTAATGTACAATGTAAAAAATGTTGAAATTATCATTCCACCTAAAATTGTTGATCCGACAGCTAATCTTGATCCTTCACCTGCTCCAGGTCCAATATTTCCAATAACTAAAGGCAACATTGCAATCATAGTACTTAAAGATGTCATAATGATAGGTCTTATTCTAAGTTTACAAGCATCTTTAATTGCTGTTTCTATTTTTGCACCTGTTCTTCTTATTTGGTTAGCATAGTCAACAATTAAAATACTGTTTTTTGTAGATATACCAATTAAAATTACTAGAGCGATTTGTGAAAAAATATTTATTGAACTATTTAAAAATAAAATAAATATTAATCCTCCAAACACAGCAAGTGGAACTGTTAAAATTATGATGAATGGATGAATAAATGAATTGAATGTAGCAGCCATAACTAAATATGCAGTAATTAATGCTAAAGCAAAAATAATAAATATTTCATTGCTAGTTTCCTTCAATTCCTCTGATTTACCTTTCCAAGTAATTTGATTTTGTGGCGCTAAATTATTCATTGTATTTTCTAAGTAATTCATTGCCTCAGCTAGACTATAATTTTCGTCAATTGCTGCAGATATGGTAACAGCTCTTTGTCGATTATACCTTGGTAAAGTCTCTGCTGTACCTTTCTCCTCAAACTCAACTAAACTTGCTAAAGATACGAGTTTACCACTTGTTTCTGATCTAACATGTATTTTTGAAATTCCATCTTTATTTCTTCTATCTGCAAGATATTGTTGTAAAATAATAGGATATTCTCTTCCCATTCTATTAAATGATGTAACTCTTTTTCCACCGTAAAAAGTCTCCAAAGTTCTCCCTATTGTCTCCGTAGAAACACCTAAATCTTTTGCTCTATTTTTATTTGTAATTAACTTAACTTCAGGTTTATTTTTTGTGTAATCACTCTCAATTCTCGAAAGATTTCTATTTTTTCTAAGAGTTTGAATTACTTCATTTTGAATTTTCTCTAGCTCCTCATAACTAGTACCATAAATAACCATTTGAACTGGTTTGTTGTAATTAGATACTCTTATAGATTGCGGAGAAATTGGAAAAGCAAAAGCTTGTGGAACTGTAACTATCTTTCCAATAGCTTCTCTTAAAACTGTCTGACTTCCTTTTTTCCTATTTTTCCATTCATCTAGTAATGCTATTATAATAAAACTGTTGTATGTGGTTGCTGATTTACCAAATCCTGGAACACGCATAATTAATCTTTCATAAGGACTATCTTCAGCTTCAAGAAGTTTTAATAATCTACTTTCAATAATTTGTGCCTTATCTTGAGTGTATTCAAAAGAACTTCCCTCATCTGTTGAACCAATTATTAAATATGCACCTCGATCTTCAATAGGGATTAATTCCTTTTTGGTAAAATTGAAAAGGAAAATAGACCCTAAGACTACAAATATTATAAATCCTGATATTATCTTTTTTTTATTTAACCAATATCCCAAGGTTTCGATGTAACCTTCAGAGAAAGATTTAAATAAATTATTAAACTTTTTAACAAATAAACCTTTTTTTTCTTTTTTACTTAAAAATTTGCTACCTAACATCGGAGACAGGGTAAGAGCAACAAATGAGGAAACAACAATTGAAAAAGATAAAGCTATAGCAGTTTCTCTAAATAATGTACCTGAGATACCCTTTATAAAAATTAGAGGTAAAAATACCGCCACTAAAATTAATGTTGTTGCAATAATTGCAAAGGTAATTTGTTTTGATCCCTTATATGCAGCAACTAAAGACGTTTCTCCTTTTTCAATACGAGTATAAATTGCATCAGTCATTATAACAGAGTCATCTGTTATAATTCCAATTGCTAGTATAAAACTTAGCAGCACGAAAATATTTATTGATAAATCAAAAATATATAAACCCAAAAAAGATCCAATTAAACTTACTGGAAGTGCAATTGCAGGCACAATGACAGCTTTTAAATTTCCTAAAAATAAATAAATGATTAATACAACTAATACAAAAGCAATTATTAAACTTTTATAAACTTCTTGAATAGCAGTTCCAACATAAGTTGCTCTATTAAATGCAATTTCAAGATTTAAACCATCTGGCAATAAGGGTTTTATTTCATTAATTTTTTTTTTAATTTGATTAGATAGTTCAACTGTAGAAGCACCGCTTCTAGCATAAATACCAATTCCTACAGTTTTTAAATTTTTTGCATTTTTTCTTTGTGCTTTAAACAGAGTTTTTTCTGAGACAGGTCCAAATTCTATATTTGCAACATCAGATAATAATATTGCTTTATCTTTAACTTTTTTAATTGGTAGTGATTTTATTGTTTCTATATTTGTATAAGATTTATCAATGTTTAAAGTTAAGTCTCTATTATCTGCTTCTAAAGTACCAGCAGGAAGATCAACATTCTCATTTCTTAAAGCTCTTTCAACTTCTTGAATAGTTAAATCGTTTGCAGCTAGTTTAATTGGATCAATCCATACCCTAACACTTAATTCTCTTAGACCCCCGACTAAAATTCTACCGACATTTGGTACGCTTGAAAAGGCATCCACAAGGTATCTCTCGGCGTAATCCCCAAGGTCTAAATCGTTCCATGTAGGAGATGAAAGACTTAGCCACATAGTTGTAGTAAATCCTGCTGCTCTTTTTAAAATTTGAGGAGGACTAGACTCACTTGGTAAATTATCAACTACCCTTGATACTCTTTCTCTAATGTCATTAGCGGCATTGTCTAGGTCTATATCGGTATTAAACTCAATATTAATTCTACTTCTGCCATTTAAAGAGGTGGAATCTATGTTCTTGATCCCTTCAGCACCCCCTATTACATCTTCAATTTTTTGTGTAATTTCCTCATCAATAATTTCAGTAGAAGCTGATTTATAATCTGTTTGAACTTGGACTACAGGTGGTTGAATTCCCTCAGGCAGTTCTCTTACTGGAAGTTCTGAGAAAACAAACATCCCAAAAATAACCAATACTAATGACATCACCCATGCTACTACCGGTCTTTTAATACTTATTTCTGTAAGATTCATTATAAATGTTTATCTTAGCTTTTTTTCTCAGCTTCAGATTTTTTAAAAATATTTAACTTTTTAAGCCAATCAAATTTTCCTTTTGTCGCTTCACTTTTAGTAGTTTTCTCTTTTTTCCCCCATGTCGATGCTTTCTGTTTTTCACCTTTTTCAATTGGCTTTATTTCTAAATTTGGTCTGACTTTTTTTAATCCCTCAGCTACAATCTTGTCTCCAGAATTTATGCCGTCTTTAATTTCAATAAATCCTTTATAACGATCACCTATATTAACTTTAGTTTTAATTGCTTTGTTTTCATTGTTTACTTTGTAAATAAATACATTGTCTCCCTCTACAATTGTGCTTGTATCAGGTGCACCCAAATTATTTCTTACATTGTATCTAATTGAGACTTCAAGAAAAGATCCAGGTAAAATTTCACCTTTTTGATTATCTATTTTAATTCTAATAGGTAATGATCTTGTGTCCTCTGTAATTCTACTTGATATGGAGTCTACTACTCCATCAAAATATTTTTTTGCAGAGCCGGAGTATTTAATTTTAACTGGCAATCCAACTTCAATAAAAGGAAAATAAATCTCTGGGATTTGAACGTCACAATATATTGTTGATGAGTCATCTAAATTAATTAAAAGTGATGATTTTGAAACTTCAACGTCCTCGGAGAATTCTTTTTTACCAATAATCCCATCAAATGGAGCAAAAATTTTCCTATTTTTTAATTCGACTATTACATCACCTTTTTTAACTTTTCGGTTAAATTCTATTGGTTTAATTATTTCAAATTTTTCTATTTTATATGCTTGAGTTTGAATAGGTACTGCCGTACCAAAAGTACTTATATTATTTTCAAAAATCCTTTCTTTAGCGTATGTTACTATTACTCCGGGAGGTGGCATTTTACTAAATTTTTTTTTGAAATGATTTCCAATCATTGTTCTTGCAATGATTACTCCTGCAATAATAAAAAAAAATATAAATATAACTGTTGTAATTTTAGATGATCTTTTCATTTATTTTTTATTCTATTTTTCCGTACTCTGCCCATGAACCATCGTAAATGGTAGGCACATATTTATTATCAACCAAAGAATATGCAAGTGCTAATATACAAGCTGAAACTCCTGAGCCACAAGAAAAAACTAACAATTTATTATTATCAGGATTTATTTGATCAAATATTTGTTTAATTTCTTCAATATTTTTAAATGTTTTGTCTGATCGTATAATATTGGTGAATGGCAAACAGTGTGAGTTCGGTATCGATCCACTTCTAACATTTTTTCTAGGATCAGATACTTTTCCAAAAAATCTTTCCTCACTTCTCGCATCTAAAACTAAAAATTCACTTGTCTTAATATTTAAATCAATCTCAGATTTATTTTTTACCATATTTCTATTTTCAACAGCTTCATATTTCGTTTCTTTAAAATTAACTTTTTCTTTTGATGTAGGTTTTTTCTCTTTTTTCCACTTACCTAGTCCTCCATCGAGAACACTTACATTTTTGGGGTTATGACCGTAATAAATAAAATTGTACCAACATCTGCAAGCACTTAACACATCAGAGTTGTCGTAGATTATTATTTTATCTTCGTTTTCTATACCAAGCTTTGAGATATTTTTTGACCAAGTTTTAGCATCTGATAGCATATGAGGAAGATCAGTATTTTTTTCTGAAAACTCATCTAAATTAAAAAAAATTGAATTCTCAATGTGTTCAATATTATATTCTTCAAATCCGTCTCTATTTGTCGAGGGTAGATGCCATGAGGCATCTATTATTTTTACATGACCTAAGTTTCCTATTAACCAGTCTGTGGAAACTAAATACATTAGAATTTTTTATCTAAATATTTCTGATGATATTCTTCTGCTGTACAGTAATTTTTTAAGAGTGATAGTTGTGTCACCACTTTTCCATTTAACTTTTTATTTTCAGCTTCAATCATTTTTTCAGCAGACATTTTTTGTTTTTCATTTAAATAAAAAATTTCACTTCTATATTGTGTACCAAAATCATAACCTTGAGAGTTAAGCGTAGTAGGATCATGAAATTCAAAAAAATATTTTAATATATCTGCGTAAGTGATAGTTTTTTCATCATATTCAAGTTTAACAACTTCAGCATGGTTAGTTGTTCCAGTACAAACATCCTTATAAGTTGTGTTTTCAGTATTACCCCCACAATAACCAACCTCTGTTCTAATTATTCCATCTATCTTACTAAATTTTTGTTCAGGACCCCAAAAACATCCAAGTGCTAAAATTGCTATTTCCATTGATAATTAATGTATTTAATTTAAAGATAATAACATGCTCTCTAAAAATCAATTGGGATTTTTGTACATGTTTCTATCTGTATGTGCATTTTCAGTAATGGATATAATTGTAAAATGGTCTCAACATTACCCTTTGGGTGAAGTTTTATTTTTTAGGGGATTTTTTGGCGTTATTTTTTATTTATTTATTATACCATCAGATAGACGAAAAAATTTTTATTACACTAAGAGGGCAGGGTTACATTTTTTAAGATGTGCTTTTGGATTAATTGCTTTAGTTGCAATATTTATAGCTTTAAGAAATTTGCCATTAGCGACAGTAGTAAGTATTTCATTTGCTGCACCTATATTCACAACTATATTTTCAATTTTTTTATTGAGAGAAAAAGTTGGCATATTTAGATGGTTAGCAGTCATAATAGGTTTTGTTGGAATAATTATTATTACAGAGCCTGGTTTGAGTTCAGTGAACATTTATTACATATACCCAATAATCTTTTGTTTGGGATTATCGTATGTAGCAATTGCTATTAGACAGTTGTCAAAAACAGAGCCAGTTTGGTTAATTTCTCTCTATTTTTCAGTAGCAATCACTCTATTAAGCTTATTTACAATACCTTATGGGTGGATTATGCCAAGTCTATATGACCTTGCATTTCTATCTTTTATAGGTTTTTTTGGAGGCGTTGCAAATTTATGGTTAAGTCAGTCATATAAATATTCTGAGGTATCATTAGTTACTCCTCTTAAGTATTTAGCTTTAGTTTTTGCTATATTTTTTGGATATCTAATTTGGGGAGAGATACCAACAATAAAAACTTTGATGGGGGCAGGTTTGGTAATAATTTCATCATTAATTATTTTTAGAAGAGAGATATATCTCAAAAAACAGTTAACAGTTGGAAGACATGAGTAAACCGCCATCATATTGGAATAAAGCGAGGAGATATTTATCATCAAAGGATAGAGTAATGAAAACTTTAATTGAAAAATATTCTGATGCCTCACTTACAACTAGAAAAAATATATTTCTTTCACTTTGTAAAAGTATTATTGGTCAGCAGATTAGTGTAGCGGCTGCTAATTCCGTATTTTTAAAGTTTAAAAAAAAATGTAAGAATAAAATTTCTCCTAAAACAATTAAAAAATTAACCTTCACACAATTAAAAAGCTGTGGATTAAGCAGGCAAAAAGTAAAAGGAATTAAGTCGTTAGCTGAAAAAATGCTTAATAAAGAATTTAAACCTAATTTAATAAAAAATATGTCAGACGAGCAAGCCATTGAATATTTATCAGAATTGAGACAGATAGGCAGATGGTCTGCTGAGATGATACTTTTATTTACTTATAACAGGTCAAATATTTGGCCTGTTCAAGATATTGGTTTATTGAGAGCTATATCAAATAATTATAAAAAAAAATATTTGCCACCAAATAATTTTGTAGAAAAATTAAAAATTAGATTTTCCCCATATTGTTCAGTTGCAACATGGTATTTATGGAGATCTATAGATGATGAACCTATTCAGTACTAAATCCTTCTACAACTTGCATGTGTCGAACAGTTGTATCTTTAGCTAACGCCCAACCTTTTTGATATTCTTTTGAGTCATGACATTCAATTGCCTTTTGATAATTTGGGAATTCCCAAACAACTGTTCTTAAAAAATTATCTCCCTCAAAAGATTGACTCCTTCCTCCTCTTACTAGAGGCACACCTCCATAACTTTTAATAATTGGTGTTGCTGCTTCAGCATATTTTTTTAAGTTTTCTTGGTTTTCAATTTTTGTATATAAACTTATCCAATATCCTTTCATTATATTTCTCCTTTTTAAATTTTAAAATTTATGATACCAGATTTTATGTCAGAAAAATTAATAATCAGTTTTGAAGAATACCTGGACACAGTAGAAAAACTTGCATTAGAAATAAATAATAACTTTAAACCAACTGTATTAGTTGGAATTATGAGAGGTGCTGCGCCTATAATTGATATTTTATCAAGGATTTTAAAGTTACCTACAGCTTATATAGTAATCCAAAGTTACTCTGGCGAAGGCATGGAAGATAAGCAAGGAGAATTAGTTTTTGCTAGAGATATAAGCTCTATAGCTAAAGAGGAAGACTTTAAAAAAGTTTTATTGGTTGATGACTTATCTGATACGGGTCTTACATTAAATAAAAGCATAGAATGGTTGAAAAATTACCAACCAATTAAAAATCAAATTCAAGAAATTAAAACTGCTTGTTTATGGAAGAAAAAATCATCTAAATTTACACCAGATTTTTGTCCAATTAAGCTCGATAACGATCCGTGGATAGTCCAACCTACAGAGCATTATGAGGAAATGTCTATTGATGAGGTAATTGAAAAACAAGGTAGGGCTAGAGATTAACTCTAGCCCATTTAGATAATTATTTAAGCTACTACGAAACTAATTAAACTTAAAACCGCAATAACCCATATTGCAGGAGAAGTATCAGAAGCTTTTCCTGTAAATAATCTTATTAATGCATAAGATACAAATGCCAAGGCAATACCATTGCTGATACTGTAAGTTAATGGCATCGTTATCATTGCAAGTATTGCTGGGGCTGATTCACCTATATCATTCCACTCAATATCTGTAATGTTTCTTACAAAAAGAACTGAAACAAATAATAGAGCAGCACCATCAATTTGTTTTGGTAAACTAGTTGCTAATGGTGCAAAAAATATGCAAGAAAGAAATAGAAGCCCAATAACCAAAGAAGTCATTCCAGTTTTCCCACCTGCTTTTACACCAGCACCAGACTCCACATAACTTGTTACAGTAGTGGTTCCCATCATTGCACCTGCAACAGTACTTACGCTATCTGATAGCATTGCTTTATTTATATCTTGAACTTTACCTTTTTTATCAACTTTGCCAGCAACATTAGCAACCGAAGTTAATGTTCCTGCAGTATCGAAAAAATCGATAAAAAGTAACGTAAAGATTACCGTCGACATTCCTGCTGTCATAGCCGCAGATAAGTCAAATTCAAAAAGGTATGTCATAGGAGGTGGAGCACTTGCAATACCATTAAATTTTGCAAGACCAGTTGCCCATGAAATTATACTGAAAGCTAAAATACCAATAATAATATTTCCTTTTACATTCATTTTTTCAAGCACTACAATTACAATAAAAGTTGCACAACCTAATAAAACTAATGGATTACTTAAGTCTCCAAGTTTTACTAAAGTTACTGGATCGTCAACAACAACTTCCATAATTTGTAATCCAATGATCGCTAAAAATAATCCTATACCTGCTCCAATACCTAACTTTAAGCTTCTTGGAATTGAGTTAATTAACCAAGCTCGAATTGGTGTGAGAGATATAATTAAAAACAATACACCTGCAACAAGTACAGCACCTAAAGCCTCTTGTGGCGTGTATCCCATTCCTGCACAAACTCCAAGTTGCTAAAATTGTTGCCGTGTAAACTGCCCCAAAATCAAAAAATCCTTTTTCAGGTCCAGCAAATTCACCTGAAAGTATAAATGGATTTAAAAACATAATGTAAGCCATAGTTAAAAATGTTGTTACACCGGCTATGACTTCAGTACGAAAGTCTGTTTTATGTTTTTTATAATTAAAATAATTATCTAACATTTGTTCCTCCTAAAGAACTATCTTTATTATATTCTTAATTGAAATTCGCGATTTTAGATTGAATTATTAACATTTTTCAACTGTGGGGTTTAAATTTGCCTTATTTTGGTGGTTATAATTTATCATAAAATGTACATGAAAATAAAATTTATTTTAATCTCTGTGTTATCTCTAATTCTCCTATCTGGTTGTCAAACAATCAAAAATAAATCTGATGAAGTTGCAGAAAAAGAGAATGAGAAATATGGACAATTCGTAGGCAAACAAGTTAGTGAATTAAAAATGGAACTTGGAGCACCTACAGAGGATTTTGTTAATGAACTTGGGAATGAAACTTTAGTTTATAAAACTAAAAAATATGGTTTACCTTGTGACAGAAAATTCGAGATTAATTCTTCAGGTACAATTATAGGATTTAATTCAAGCGGTTGTTTTTAAACCTGTGGGGCTTAACCCCACAAGCAAGGTTTACTTATTTGATTTCAATAAGTTTTCTTTTTTTATGCTCTGGTATTATTCTTTCACAAGCAATAGTTAAAAGACCATCTTTTAGTTGAGCGCCATTTACTTTTACATCATCAGCAATTGTAAATGATCTCGCAAAATGTCTTTGAGATATGCCTTTGTGAATTATTTCACCATCATCGTTTTTATTTTCTGACTTATCAACTTGTTTTGTTCTTACAGTTAATAAATTATCTTCAAATTCAACTTCAACATCATTTTTACTGAAGCCAGCAAGCGCAACCTCTATAGAGTATTTGTCTTGTCCAGTTCTTCTGATGTTGTATGGCGGATAGTTTGATTGCATGCTCAAACCTCCATTTCCAAGCATATTTTCGAATTGGTCAAACATATCGTCGAAACCAATAGAAAACGGCCTTAATGAATTGAAGATAGATAGATCCTTACTTGTCATAATTTCCTCCTTTGTTAAGCAAGTATATTTTTGCAAGCCCCATTAGGCGACTTACAAATTATATATAGGAATGAAGTTTATTTTTTCAAGATTGATTAAATTTTATCAGTAATTTTTAATATAAAAGAATAATCTAGTGCAATTTCTTCAATAGCACCATCTCTTCCAGACTTGCCACCGTGCCCAGCATTCATTTCAGTTTTTAATAGCAGTAGATTATTATCTGTTTTGAGTTCTCTAAGCTTAGCAGTAAATTTTGCAGGTTCATCGAAGAGAACTCTGTTATCACTTAAACTTGTAGTAATTAATATATCCGGATAATCCATTTTTTTTATATTGTTATAAGGTGCATAAGAATAAATATAATCGAAATGTTCCTTGTTTTCCTTAGCATTTCCGAATTCATCAAATTCTCCTACAGTAAGAGGAAGTGAATGATCTAAATTTGTTGTTAATGAGTCTACAAATGGAACAGCCATAATTATACCTTTAAATAATTCTGGATTTTTATTAACAACTGCCCCCATTAATAAACCACCTGCAGAACCACCCATTCCAATTATTTTTCCCTTAGATGTATATTTTTTTTCAATAAGAAATTTTGCAACTGCAATATAATCCTCAAAAGTATTTTTTTTATTAAGAAGTTTTCCCTCCTTCCACCATTTCATTCCTTTTTCCATTCCCCCTCTTACATGTGCAGTGACCCATATTATATCTCGATTAATTAAGCTTAATCTCGTTGAAGAAAAGTTTGGTGTCATTGAACTTCCATAGGACCCATAGCCATACAATAGTAAATTAGCTGAGCCATCGACTGGTGTATTTTTATGCCTAGTTATTGTTAATGGAATTAATCTATTGTCATGTGAAGAACACTCAAGCCGTTCCACTATGTAATCATCTGAATTGTGACCAGAGGGAATTTCCTGTTCTTTTAATAATTTTCTCTCTTTAGTCTTAAGATTATACAGATAAGTTCTTCCAGGTGTTTTTGGTGACGAATATGATAAGTGAACCTCGTCAGTATTCTTATCTTTTTGGGCTAAAGAGATACCAGGTACAATAACTTTTTCGTCAGAAAAAATAATCTCCTCTTCCTCGTTAGTTTTGGGGTCTCTAAGAATAAGTTTACTCAATGCATTTGAGGTTTCAGAACGTATAATCCAATTTTTCAAAAATACTAAACCGCCTATTAAAACTTCATCTCTTGCTGGTATAAATACTTCCCAATTTTGATCTTCCAAACTTCTTGCTCTCTCAATTTTAAAATCTTCAGCATCTTTATTGGTGTGTTTATAAAAATTCTCATCCCAAGAATTTACGGAATAGATTATTCCTCTTTCCCTTTTTTGAATAAGTTTTGGTTTTGGTTCCTGCTCGTCCACTGCAAAATAATATTGTTCTGATGTATTATGATCAGAAGAGGTAATAAAAAAAAATTTTTCATCTGAACTAATACCTAACCCAACCGTGAATGCTTCACTTTTTTCCTCAAAAATAAGCTCATCATCTAAAACACTGCTACCCAATTTATGTCTGAATATTTTTCTTGGTCTATGATGTTCATCAAGTTTTGAATAAAAAATGTACTTATCATCTAAACTGAAAGTGATGCTTCCACTTGTTTCCTGTATTTTTTCGGTGATTAATTTATTTGTTTCTATATCTCGTACATGAATTGTGTAATATTCAGATCCCTTCAAATCTAGAGAGTAAGCAAGATATTTATCATTAAAACTAACTTCCAAATCTCCTAAACCAAAATATTCAGTATTTAATTTTTCTTTTTCCTTATCGCCATTCCAAATTTCCTCTACTTCATTGGTATTAATTTTTTTTCTTAATTTAATTGAATAATTCCCTTTTTCTGTTGTTTTGGTCCAATACTCATAACGAACATCTTTATAAGGCAACGATTGATCCTCTAATTTTATTCTTCCTTTGATTTCATCAAATATTTTTTTTTGACTATCTTTAGTATTTTTCATTTGATATTCAAAATATGCATTTTCTTCCTCTAGATATTTTCTAACTTCAGGTAAAAGCTTTGAACTATCCTTGAGGACTTCTAAAATATTTTTTTGATGTATCCAGCTATAATTATCTTCCCAAGAGACATCGTGACAAGATTTTACTTCTAGTTTTTTTCGTAATTGTGGTATTTTCATTATGAAATTTATTACATGAATTATTTTATTTTAATACTTATTATTTTTATTGTTGTATATCTGTTCTTAAACTGGTTTGCCAAAACATCTTCAAAAAAAATTTCAAAGTATATTAGATTATTTATAATTTTTTTTTCAGTTCTTTTAGCATTTCTCATGTTTTATGCAGGAAGGTATATTTTCTCATTACCGTTTTTGTTGGCAATACTTCCTTTAATTAAAACAAAAGCTGGTATTACTTTGCTTCAATTAATTAGGATCTGGGGACTTTTGCGTGTTTTAAAAAGCTCTGGAAGATTTAATTTTAATAATTTTAATCAAGCCAACAATACTCAAAATATGAAAATTGATGAGGCATTTAAAATTTTAAATCTTGATATGAATAAAAAATATTCAAAAGAAGAAGTAATGAAATCTTACAAGAGTATTATGAAAAAAATTCATCCAGATGTAAGTCCTGAACTTTCAAGATTGGCATCTATTGTAAACGAAGCTAAGGATGTTGTGATAAAAAGTATAGATATTTAATCTTTACTAAAAAAATATTATCTATTAATTTATTATAATGAGTAAGGTAAATGGCATATATGCTGCTACACTATCAGTATTAAATGATGACTTGTCCCTAAACATTAAAAAAACCATTAATCATGCAGAGAATGTAATGGAATTAGGGTGTCACGGTGTAGTTTTTTTTGGCAGTACAGGCCAGTCACAACTAATTTCTTTATCCGATAAGATACAAATGATCAATAATTTACCTGGCAGTCAACATAAAGAAAAATTTATAATCGGCACTGGCTTAAATTCTTTAGGTGACACAATCAATTTGATGAGTATTTCGCTATCGAATAAATTAAACAAATTTTTAATAATGCCTCCTGCTTATTACAAGTATCAGGACGATGATGTTATAAATTTTTACTCAAAGATTATTGAAGCTTTACCTGAAAGTGAAATCATACTTTATAATTTTGAAAAATTATCTGGTTATGTTTTTAGTTTAGAATGTATTGAAAAATTAGTCTCTAAATTTCCAAAACAAATTATTGGTGTAAAAGATAGCTCATATAACCTGTATAAAAAACTAAAAATAGATAATTTTTCCATCATGCCTGGCTCTGAAATAAAACTGCTGGAGGGACTATCTATTGGTTGTTCTGGAATTATTACTGCAACTGCAAATGTTACAGCTTCACTTGCAAGAAATGTTTATAATGATTTTGTAAACAAAAGAGATCAGACACAAAATCAAAAATTATGTGATGTAAGAAGTACGTTTGACAAATTTAATTTAATTTCAGGATTACATACCTTTTTAAAGAGTAAAGATAATAATTTTAAAAATTTATTACCACCTCTTCACTTACTACCCAAAGATCAAGAGCATGAATTAAAAACTTTATTAAAAAATTTAAATTTTGATATTGAAATACCAAGAGCTGCATAATGAATTTAGCTAATTTTTTAAATAAAATATTTACTCAGGATGGATTTATACTAATTGATTATAATTCAAAAAAATATCAAATAGGCAAACCTGTTAAAGAAAAACCTATAAACTTAAGAATATTAGATAAATCTTTACATTACAAATTAATGTTTTATCCAGATTTATATTTAGGAGAGGCTTATACAGACGGATCTTTGATAATAGAGAATGGAACACTTACTGAGTTTTTAGAAATAGCATTTAAAAATATAGGGAGAAGTGAAATAAGTACATATAGCAAGATACTAAAAAAAATTAGAGGAACCTATAGATACCTTACTAATTATAATCAAATTACAAAATCAAAAAAAAATGTCAGTCACCATTATGATATATCTGAAAAACTCTATGATCTTTTTTTAGATGAAAAAAGACAATATTCATGTGCTTACTTCAAAGATGACAATAATACCTTAGAGGAAGCTCAAAATAATAAAATTGATCATATAATAAAAAAATTAAATATAAAACCAAATCAAAAAGTATTGGATATAGGATCAGGCTGGGGCTCTCTTGCAATCGACATTGCAATGAAAACAAGTGCTCATGTGGTTGGAATAACACTTTCAGAAAATCAGTTAGAATACAGTAAAAAAAAAGTTAAGGAATTAAATTTAGGCAATCAAGTAGATTTTAAACTTATTGATTATAGAGAAATAAACGAAAAGTTTGATCGAATTGTAAGTGTTGGAATGTTCGAGCACGTAGGAAGGAAATATTATCAAAAGTTCTTTAATCAAGTTGCAAAATTACTTAATGAAGATGGAGCAGCTTTAATCCACACAATTGGTTCTGTAAACAGCCCAAGAGACCCACAGCCGTGGATAAATAAGTATATATTTCCAGGCGGTTATACTCCAAGTTTGAGTGAGGTTGCCAGCCCGATTGAAAATTCCGGTTTAATTATAACAGATTTAGAGGTTCTAAGAATGCATTACACCCACACCCTCAGACATTGGAAAGAGAGATTTTTATTAAAAAAAGATCAAGTTTTAGAAATGTTTGATGAAAGGTTCATGAGGATGTGGGAATTTTATCTTGCAAGTTGTGAAATGGCTTTCAAATGGGGAGATCAGGTTGTATTTCAGTTACAATTAACAAAAAAATTAACTTCGGTTCCTAATACTAGAGACTATATTTATTAAATTATTACTGATAGATCTTAAAATTCACTTTGATGAAGAAAAAAAAAAATAAAAAAAAAAAATCAAAAAAAAATAAAGTCATTAAATCAAAAAAAAGAATTAAATCATTTAAAAATAATAAAAAAATAAAAAAAAAATCAAACAAAACTAAAACTAAAAAAATTAAAAAAAGAAAAAGAAGAAAAATTAAATACGCGAAAAATATAATTTCTAAACCAAAAAAAAGTGAGAGTTTAATTCTTAAAACGATAAGAGTCCAAGAAGCCTTAAAATCAAAATTTACATTTAAGTTTAATATTAATCTTTTAGCTATTGACAAAGCAATTGCTAAATTTTTTCAAAAAATTGATCAAAAAATAGTTGAGTACAGAGAAATTAAAGCAGAGGAGAAAAGAAGAATTAAATTAGAAAAATTAGAAATAGCTCAAAAACAAAAGATACTTTTACAAAAGCAAAAAAAGGAAGACGACGAAAATAAATTAAAGCTTAAACAAAAAGAATTAAGAGAAGAAGAAAGATTAGAAAAAGAGAGAGCAAAAGATATAAAAATCTTTTTAAGAAAAGAGCAAGCATTAATAAGAAAAGAACAAGCAGAAAGACAGAAAAAATTCTTACAAGAAATTAAATTAGAACAACAAATAGAAAAGTTCAGAATTAGGGAAATTAAAGAACTTGAAAAATTAGAAAAAATTGCACTTAAGGAAAAGAGAGATGATTATTCAGGTTTACAAGAAAGAATAGAAAAACTTAAAAATAAATATCAACAACTAAGGGATCAAAAAATCAGAGAAAGAGTTGAGGCTCTAGGCGTTGAAATCCAAGAAGGAGATGATAGAGAAACACTTTTAAAAAAAGAAAGAGAATACAATATCGCCAGACAAAAAATTGAACTGGCTCTTGAAAGCTTTTATAGAAGTGCAAATAGTTTAGTTTTTCAACTTAACAAAAGATATATTACAAAACATATGTCCATACTTAGATGTATAGATAGAAGATTTGAAACAGGAGAAATATTTATTAAATGGGATGAAACAATTGATGATGACTGGTTAATTCTAATTTATATTAAAGATAATGCCCCAGATAAAGGAATTATAATTGAAGATAAATCGAATGAAGAAAAAAATCTTTCTTATGAATACAAACCTAGCGAAATTTTTAAAGCATCAGACACGATGGTGGACTCTTTAACACAACTAATCGCCAGAAAAAGATCTAAGAAAAACTAAACTTGTAATTCTTTTATCAATTTTTTTATTAATTCAATGCTTTCGCCACTTTTAATCAATGGGTAAATTGTTTTTGCCTTTTCTAAGTCAGTTATAGCTTTTTCATACTCCTTTAATGATAAATAAATCTGAGCTCTACCTGATAGTGCTCCAAAATGTCTTGGCTCTAGAATTAAAACCTGTTCAATATCTTTTAAAGAAGCATCATAATTTCCCATTAAAAATAGCAAAGTCGCTCTTTTATTCCAAGCTTCAGCCCAGCTGGGATCTTCACTAATTACATCACTAAACAACTTAAGTGCCAGACGATATTGATTGTTATTCATTGAAAATGTGCCATTTTCAAGCTTATCAGTTAAATATTTACTTTTTGGGTGAGTAACCCAATTTCTCCAAATATTTTTTTCAATATACTCTGCAGCATAAATACTTTCAGCTTTTTGCAATTCATCGAAAAGACTATTTAATTCTTTCGCATTTAAATTTAAAAAAGAAAGGCAAAGAATTAAAATAGTAAAAGTAATTTTTTTAATCACTAACATAAACTGAAATACCTCGAGAATTAATATCTACATCAAATTTTTTGTGCAGAGGAGGGAAAGCTCTTTGAGAGCAATCTAAACGATCACAAGTTCTACATGATACACCAACAGGAATTTCGGACTTTTTATCATTTAAATCTAAATTTTCTGTATATACAAAATCTTTAGCATATTTAGCTTCACACCCTAAACCAATAGAAAGCATACTTTTCTTCTGGCCATATCTTCCAATTCCTTTTTCCACAGTGCGTGCAATACAAACATATTTTTCTCCATTAGTCATTTTACTTACAGCAGCTTGAATTACCCCAGGCCTTGAAAAAGCTGAATAAACATTCCAACGAGGACAAGCACCGCCATATCTTGGTATTTCAATACCAGATAATGAAAATCTTTTTGAAATATTACCAGCAACATCAACTCTCAAAAAATGAAACGGTACCCCAGGTTTTTTTGGATCATTTAAACATGTAACTCTATGTGTAACTTGTTCAAATGAAGTTGCAAATGTATTTTGTAAAAGTTCTAAATCGTATTTTAGTTTTTTACACTCTGAGTGAAATAAATTGTAAGGCATTAAAATTGCTGCACCGCAATAATTTAATAAAGCAACTTTTGATAATTTTTTTGATTCCTCAGATGGAAAATTAAATGTTTCTAAATACTCGTTAATTAAATCTTCTGCTCCCTCTTGTGCGATTTGGGCAGCTGCATGAAGCTTTTTTGTTTCCAAAGATAAGTAATCTGACAAATAAAGCTCTTTATTTTTTTTATTATAGATTTTGGAAAATGGCTTACCTTCCTCTGGAATAATATCCTTTACTGTGATACCGTACTCTGTTTTTAAAAATTCACATAAAGCGATATATCTTGTTCTATTATTTTGTTTTATTTTTTCGAATATTTCATTTGCAAAATTTTCAAGTTTAGAAAAATAATTTTTGTTTTCCTGAAGAAAATCAGAGATTACTTCACCAGGAAAAGAATTTTTTCTACTGTCAACTATTTTACCTGAAAGTTTTTCTATTTTGTTTACAAGTTCGTGATCCTTTTTTTTTAAAATATCACCGAGCCTGATCAAAGCCTTTCCAATTTTCGGATTACTACTGGCTAAGTCTTTAACTTCTGGACCTAATATATCTAAGTCTTCAAAAAGTTGATCATCCAAAAGTTCAGATATTGTATTGATCATATTAACATCTGATTTAGAGGTCAGATCAGAGATATTAATTTTTAATTCATCACATATTTTAATTAATAGATCGCCATCAATTTTTCTTTTTCCACCTTCAATTAATGCTAAATAGCTAGGTGAGATATTCAATTGGTTGGCAAGTTTATTAGCTTGTAAACCAATTTGTCTTCTAAAAGCTTTGATTTTTGGCCCTAATTTAAAATCTAATTGACTCATTTACTATTTGTAAATTTTGTAAATTTATTTTTACAAAAAATTTCCTTTATTTACCTTATTATATAACGTTTTTTATGGAATTTGTAAATATTGTAAATTATAAGATTTACATGGACAAAGACAAGATTAAAAACAACGAAATTGAAGCACAAATTATTAGTAAAGAAGATTTGGACCAACACAATAGCAGAGGAGTTTATATGCGAGACGATCATTGCGATTGGGGTTCAAGTGGATTAGATCAGTTAATAAAGCCTATTAACGAAAACAATTAGATCTTTTTACTTTTATTCAATTTCAAAAATAAACAACCTTTACAGAACAGGAAAAAATGAGCGCAGAGAATGTTTCTTACGATTTAAAAAGATTTGCCGGCATTAAAAGAGATTATACTCCAGAAGAAGTAGAAAGATTAAAAGGTTCGCTCAAAATTGAATACTCTCTCTGTAAAAATCAGTCACAAAAACTCTGGAAATTACTTAATTCTGAAAAATATGTAAATACATTAGGCTCGCTATCAGGAAATCAAGCTGTTCAACATGCAAAGGCAGGATTAAAAGCAATTTACTTAAGTGGATGGCAGGTTGCAGCAGACGCAAATAGTGCTGGAGAAATGTATCCAGACCAATCACTTTATCCCTATGATAGTGCGCCAAAACTTGTGGAAGCAATGAATAACTCATTGATAAGAGCTGATCAAATTCAGCATATGGAGTTGACTGATGGAGATATGAAAAAAGAAAATTCTATTGATTATATGTTGCCAATAATTGCTGATGGAGAAGCAGGATTTGGCGGTCCATTAAACGTATTTGAATTAACAAAAAAATTCATTAAGGCAGGCGCAGCAGGTGTTCATTTTGAAGACCAGCTAGCTAGTGAAAAAAAATGTGGTCATATGGGCGGTAAAGTTTTAGTTCCAACTGGCACAATGGTTAGAAACCTGAAAGCAGCGAGGTTGGCAGCTGATATTGCTGATGTTCCTCTCATTATACTTGCAAGAACAGATGCCAATGCTGCTAAATTAATCACAAATGATTTTGATGAAAATGATAAACCATTTTTAACAGGCGAGAGATCACCTGAAGGTTTTTATTACGTAAAGGATGGAATTGAGCAAGCTATCTCTAGAGGTCTAGCTTATGCGCCATATGCAGATCTTATTTGGTGTGAAACAGCAACGCCAAATTTAAAAGAAGCAAAAAAATTTGCTGATGCTATTCACGAAAAATTTCCAGGTAAATTATTAGCCTACAACTGCTCACCATCATTTAATTGGAAAAAACATTTGTCAGATGATGAAATTGCATCTTTCCAACAAGAAATTGGAAAAATGGGTTATAAATTTCAATTCATAACTTTAGCAGGTTTTCATACTCAGAATATTGCAATATTTGAGCTTGCAGAAAAATATAAATCAAAAGGGATGAGCGCTTATTCCGAAATTCAAGAGCATGAGTTTGCTAGAGAAAAAGATGGTTATACTAGCGTTAAACATCAAAGAGAAGTAGGAACATCATATTTTGATGCAGTATCTAACACGATAAGTTCTGGAAAAAGCTCAACAACTGCAATGGAAGGCTCAACAGAATCTGAGCAGTTTTAGTAACTAGTTTTTTAATTTTTGAACTTGGTCCCAAGCAGAATTTATAGATCTCATTTTCTTTTTACTTTCTTCTATAACTTCAGGAGGAACACCTTTGCTTAAAAGCAAATCAGGATGGTGTTCTTTACTTAGTTTAATATATCTTTTTCTTATTTCCGTTAGGCTATCATCAGGATTACTTTCAAGCACTATATAAGGGTTTAGCTTATCAGATGACTTTCTGCTTTCCTTCAAACTATTAAATTGACTTTCACTGAGGCCAAATATTCTTGCAATATCCTCTATCATAACCAACTCGGCTTGACTTATGTTACCGTCAGCTTCAGCTATGTAGAATAAAATATTTATAACCTCCTCAAGTACGTTTAAATTTCCTCTATAAATTTGAGCAATTTGTTCTGCATATGGCTTATACCCAGTAGACTCATTTTTTGCTTTATTAAAAATTTTTCCAACTTGATCTATTTCATTTTCAGGAATTTTAAGTTTATCTTTAACTGCAATTAACTCTTCTTTACTAACTTGTCCATCTGCTTTACTTAATTTTGCAGAGAGAACAATTAAAGACAGTGCAAAGATTTGTTGTGGTTGTGCAAAAGAATTATTTATTGAGCCTTTTGCTCTAGATATCTTTCCACCGATCAAGGAACCTAACAGCATACCAAAAGGTCCTCCTAGTGAAAAACCAATCATTCCACCTATTAAACTTCCCCAAATAGACATAAATATTTTAAAATTATATAATAAATTTTAAAATGTTAACAACTTCTTTGATCTTATTTATACTTTTTTTACTATTCAGCTGGGTAGCCTCATGGATTAGATACTTTAACAAATTAGATAAAAGATTTGGCGAGTCCATTTGGAGATATAGTTATGACCATCATGTGGTAGGCGAGAGGGATATTTCAATTTTAGATGATAGGGAGTTTGTCCTATTGAGACGGAAAAGAAACAGTGTAATTACAACTATGTACTTTATTGTTTTTTTAGCATTTATCTTTTTTATGTCATTGATGGGCGACATACTTATAAAAATAACTGGTTAGTTTTTTAGTTGTTTTCTATTTTTTAAATATAAGAAAAAAGCAACAATTTCATAACCTATATAAAAAAAATGGTAAACAATTGGTAATTTAAAAAATTTGTATAAAATTTTGTATTTTGGGATTTCTTTCCAGACTAATAAAAAAGCATCAACGCCAACATAAATTCTTCCTTCTTTTTCTACATGTAACCTTCTTAAAAGCTCTTTATCAGATTTATTTGTTTCATCTTCTGCTTCTTTATTTTTAGTTATATCTATCCAGTTTAACTCACTAATATTTTCTTTTTTATAAAGGTTAATTTCTGCTCTACAAATACTACAAGAATTATTAAAATAAACTTTCATCAATTAAATTTATAATGATTTTTTTAATTTTTCTTAATGTGATAAAACGACTGTTGAAATATTAATTATGGCAACTACATTAACTCAATGTCAAATTTCTTCAAAAATAGCGACTTAGATAACATTAAAGCAGAGAGTATCGTATCAGATACACTAAATAATTGTGATGACGGGGAGTTATACCTTGAAAATTCGAAATCAGAATCAATCTTATTAGACGATAACAAAATTAAAAACTCAAGCTATAGCTCTGACTTAGGCTATGGTTTTAGGGCAATTACAGGAGAAGTTGTAGCTTATTCTCATTCTAATGATATTTCAAAAGACTCTATTTTAAAATCAAGTGAAAATCTTAAAGATACACTTAAATCGAAAAAGGGTACCTACAATCATGAAATTCCCAAATCAAATAAAAAATATTATGAAGATCTAAATCCAATTGAGGAAAAATCACAAAATTCAAAAATAAAAATTTTAAATGAGGTAAATAATTACATTAGATCCAAAGGCGATATTGTTAGCCAGGTAACAGCCAGTTTTTTAGGTGAACACAAGGAAATCGAAATTATACGATCAAATTCTGAGGTTTTAAAAGATGTAAGACCGCTGGTTAGATTTAATGTTTCAGTAGTATTAGAAAAAAATGGAAAAAAAGAAACTGGTGTTTATGGTATTGGTGGAAGACAGTCCTATGATGAATATTTAAAAAATGAAAACTGGAAACATGTTTGCGACGAAGCTTTTAGAATTGCTGATGTAAATCTTAAAAGCAAACCAGCTCCTGCTGGAGAAATGAAAGTTGTTTTGGGACCAGGTTGGCCAGCGATATTAATTCATGAAGCAATTGGACATGGTTTAGAGGGAGATTTTAACAGAAAAAAAACTTCAGCATTTCATAATTTGATGGGCTTAAGAGTTGCTAGTGAAGGAGTAACAATAGTAGATGATGGTACTTTAAATCTTCGAAGAGGAAGTTTAACCATTGATGACGAAGGCACACCAACAGAGAACACTGTGTTAATTGAAAACGGAATACTTAAAAACTTTATGCAAGATAGGCTAAATGCAAGGCTTATGAATACGAAATCTACGGGTAGTGGTCGAAGAGAAAGTTATAAACATGTCGTATTACCAAGAATGAGAAATACAATGATGTTAAGTGGAAAATATTCACAAGATGAAATGATAAGATCAGTTGATAAAGGTATATTTGCAGTGAGTTTTGGAGGAGGACAAGTCGATATTACCTCAGGAAAATTTGTTTTTAATTGCACTGAAGCTTATGAAATTAATAATGGAAAAATAGGCTCTCCAATCAAAGGCGCTACACTAATTGGTGACGGTCCATCAATTTTAAAAGAAGTTTCAATGGTTGGGAACGATATGAAACTAGATCCTGGAATTGGCACATGTGGAAAAGCTGGACAAGGTGTTCCTGTAGGAGTCGCTCAACCATCTATTTTAATAAATAAAATGACGGTCGGTGGAACACAACTTTAACAAATGGTCAAAGATCAAGAGTATTTAAATAGTATTGCAAGTCAAACAATTGAGTATTCAAAAAAGCTCGGCGCCACAGATGTAAATGTTGAGGTTGTTCATTCCATCTCAGAAACAGTAAATTTAAGAAATAAACAATTAGATGAATCAAACAGATCTGATAGTTTTGCTATAGGCATTACGACTTATATAAACAAAAAAAAATCAACTATCTCATCCTCAAATTTATCAAAAGATAATATTAAAATACTTACAGAAAGATGCATTGAGACAGCAAAAATAACTCCTGATGACGAATTTAATTCATTACCTGACAAGGAATTAATGGCAAAAAATTTTGAAAGTTTGGATCTTTATGATGAATTTCATGTTCCAAATAATAAAAAAATAGACATTTTAAAAGAAGCTGAGGAAGCTGCATCAAAAGAAACTAAAATTATTAACACTGAAACAGACTTTACTGAAAATAAGTCAAATTTTGTTTTAGCAAATAGTAATGGTTTTATAAATGGATATAAAACTTCAAACTTTAATATTAGTTGTGTAGCGGTTGCTAAAAAAGATAGCCAAATGGAGAGAGATTATGACTTTACTACTAAAAGACATTTTTCTGATTTAATTAACCCTAAAAATATAGGTGAAAGTGCTGCAGCAAATACGGTAAAAAAATTAGATCCTAAGAAAATAAAAAGTGAGAAAATAGGTATTGTATTTGATAAAAAAATTTCGAAAGGTATTTTGAATGTTTTATCTAGCGCAATATCTGCAGGGGCTATTTCAAGAGGAACCTCATTTTTAAAGAATAAAATTGGTGAAGAAATTTTTCCTAAATCTCTAAATGTTATAGATGATCCAAAAATAAAAAAAGGACTTGGCTCTAAAAATTTCGATAGCGAAGGAGTAGAAACTAACAATCTTAAATTAATCGAAAACGGTGTATTAAAAAGTTATTTAGTAGATACTTATTACGGAAAAAAATTAAATTTGAAATCAAATGGTAGATGCGGTGGTACAAGTAACTTATATTTTGAAAATGGGAGTATGCCTCTTGAAACACTACTTAAATCAAGTAAAAAAAATTTATACATTACAGAAACAATTGGACATGGCACAAACCTTGTAACAGGGGATTATTCTGTTGGAGCAAATGGTTTTATGGTTGAAAATGGTGAATTTATATATCCTGTAAGTGAAATTACAATTGCAGGAAATTTTAAGGACATATTTAAAAATATTACTTTGGCTAATGATCTAGAATTTAAATACTCTACTAATGCACCAACTCTTTTAGTTGAGGGTATGATTGTAGCTGGAAGGTGAAAAGTATTTGCGTAATTGGTAGTGGGATTTCTGGTTCAACAGTTGCTAATTTGTTATCTAAAAAATATAAAGTCGATGTTTATGAAAAAGCAAAAGGAATTGGCGGCAGAAGCTCTCATAGAAGGTATTTAAACAAACTAGGTTTTGATCACGGGCTACAATATATCTCTCCAAAAACGAGCAAATTTAAAAAATTTTGTTCTGGATTACAAAAAAAAAGAGTTTTAAAAAAATGGCAGGGTCCACATAATTTTGATCACAGTAAAGTTTTAGAGAATAAAAAACATACCAAACTTATTGGAGCAAAAGGAAATAATGCAATATCAAAATATTTATTAAAAAATATTAATTGTATTTTTGGATATGAGCTATTTAAAATTGAGAGGATAAGAAAAAATTGGAAATTAAGTTTTTTAAATGGTGATGTTAAATATTATGAAATATTAATAATATCAATTCCTTTTGCACAATCAAAAAAACTATTAAAAAAATTTCTTCCTAATTTCTTCAAGAATAAAAAAGTAAAAATGGAGGCAAATATCACAGTTATGACTGTAACAAATAAAATTAAAAATAATTTTTCAAGTTTCTTATTTAATGATGAAGTAATAGGGTGGGCAGCTAAAGAAAATAGCAAAAAAAGGTTTAAGTACAAATACGATCTTTGGACAATTCAAAGCACATTTAAATGGGCTAATAGAAATATTTTAAATTATAGAAATAATAAAAAAAAATTTACGAATTTTTTGATCAATAGATTTAAAAAACTATCAAAGATAAATATCAATAAAATATATTTTTCAAATATCCATGGTTGGAAATATTCTGCAAACAAAAAAAACTTAAATATTCAATCTTTATGGAGTAAATCTTTGAAAGTTGGGATTTGTGGTGATTGGTTCGGAGGCCCTCGTTATGAAAATGGATGGATAAGCGCCAGTGATTTATATAAAAAAATTACTAATTAACTTTTTTTAGTCTGTACTCCCAAGTACCTAATCTTTTATATCGAATTTTAACTATCATTGCTCTTTTTTTATCGTACCAAATTTCAAAATCTAGTCTCTTATCTTTTGGAAGACTTTCATCAGTAGATTTAAGTCTAAATTTTTCAACATTAATTTCATTTTCATAAAGTCTAATTTTTTCCTTTTTTAGAAATTCTACTGACTGTTTTTTGATACTTCCAGAAAGTGGACTAATTTGAGTATCTGATTGTAACAATCTATGATTCCACCAATTACCAATTATATTCTCTAAATTTCCAGTTCCTTTATACGAAGATCCATTAATTTTAAAATTTCTATTTTCTTCATCGAAGAACACTTCCACAAATTTTTTTTTATCATTTTGTACTGTATCTGATTTAAAATAAATTAGTTGATCATTTTCGTAAATTTCCAAACCTTCACTAATAACTGAGAAAACTGGTATACCCATAAGTTTAACTTTAAATTTTGTGGTATTTGTTACTTCAAATTTTTTTTGAGTTTTATTAAAAAAAAATTTACTAAAGCCTATATATTTATTGTCTTTAAATATTTCCATTTCAATCGATTTAATATTTTTATAATGATCAGTGTGAGCATATGCATTTATTTTAAATAAAATTCCTAAAGCAATGAAAAAGATTAAAATGATTTTATTCATAAAATTTATTAAATTATTTTAATAGAAATTAATATTTAACTAAAGTGAGAAGATATTA